>Ga0302347_1000756_pt1 | contig 45805 bp, 29 predicted proteins | sample PhyWR1_FD_202178 | JGI IMG/M metagenome (GOLD analysis project Ga0302347, IMG submission 202178) | Leaf surface microbial communities from wheat plants in UC Gill Tract Community Farm, Albany, California, United States - DLSL W.R1 (v2)... | ecosystem: Host-associated > Plants > Phyllosphere >... | reverse complement strand
TTTGTTGGGATGCGCACTGGTCAGGTACCCACCACCCGGGAGTGACGACCCCCATCTAAACAGGCCCAAAAGCCTCTGGCGGTCGGCTGCCGAGTATAGACAGTTAGGTTACTAATGACAACGCAATCACCTCCCTCTAATAGAGCATTGCACTCTTTGCATAAAAGGCGTAAACGGCGGGGATATTCGAGAAAAATGACTCCTGAAAGCCTTGTACAGCAAGACTTTAGGCAAATTGACATTCAAATTTATCTAACTATAGTGGTGCGGGCCCTGCGTGGGGGGTCTGTCTGATGATTTCAAGCATAAATAGGAGGCCACATGGCTGACAAAAAAGCGCAGTTGATCATCGAGGGCGCTGCCCCCGTCGAGCTGCCCATTTTAACTGGCACCGTTGGTCCCGATGTAATCGATGTGCGCGGCCTCACGGCCACGGGCCGATTCACATTCGACCCAGGCTTCATGTCGACTGCATCCTGCGAGTCGAAGATCACCTATATTGATGGTGACAACGGTATCCTGCTGCACCGTGGCTACCCGATCGAACAACTGGCTGAACACTCTGACTACCTGGAAACAGCTTACCTGCTGCTGAACGGCGAACTGCCGACGGTAGAACAGAAGGCTCAGTTTGTCAGCAACGTGAAGAACCACACCATGGTTCACGAGCAGTTGAAGACCTTCTTCAACGGCTTCCGTCGTGACGCTCACCCGATGGCCGTCATGTGCGGCGTAGTCGGCGCACTGTCGGCTTTCTACCACGACTCCCTGGACATCAATAACCCGCAGCATCGCGAAATCTCCGCGATCCGTCTGGTTGCCAAGATGCCAACGCTGGCAGCGATGGTTTACAAGTACTCCATGGGTCAACCCATGATGTACCCGCGTAACGACCTGAGCTACGCCGAAAACTTCCTGCACATGATGTTCAACACACCGTGCGAGATCAAACCGATCAGCCCGGTACTGGCCAAGGCCATGGATAAGATCTTTATCCTGCACGCCGACCACGAACAGAACGCATCGACCTCTACCGTACGCTTGGCGGGCTCTTCGGGCGCCAACCCGTTCGCGTGTATCGCTGCAGGCATCGCAGCACTGTGGGGCCCGGCTCACGGCGGCGCCAACGAAGCTGTTCTGACCATGCTCGACGAAATTGGCGATGTGTCTAACATCGACAAGTTCATCGCCAAGGCCAAGGACAAGAACGATCCATTCAAACTGATGGGCTTTGGTCACCGCGTTTACAAAAACCGCGACCCACGCGCCACCGTGATGAAAAAGACCTGCGACGAAGTACTGAAAGAGCTGGGCATCAAAAATGACCCACAACTCGAACTGGCCATGCGCCTGGAAGAGATCGCTCTGACCGACCCTTACTTCATCGAGCGCTCGCTGTACCCGAACGTCGACTTCTATTCGGGGATCATCCTCAAGGCGATCGGCATTCCTACCAGCATGTTCACCGTAATCTTCGCCCTGTCGCGGACTGTCGGCTGGATCTCGCACTGGAAAGAAATGCTCTCCAGCCCGTACAAGATTGGCCGTCCGCGCCAGCTGTACACCGGCTACGAGTCGCGTGACTTCAGCAAGCTTGAAGACCGCAAATAAGACCATTGATACCACGATAGCGTCTTAGCTGCTGCCGATACGGCCTCTACTTGTTAGAGGCCGTATTTTTTTGTGCCCACAAAAACCGTAGTCGCTGCCGAGGCACGAAGGCTGCGATGGGATTTGAAGCAGCTCTGTGCACAAGGCAGGCAGCCCCTATCGCAGCCTTCGTGCCTCGGCAGCGACTACAAGGCGCGCCCTCCCCCCAAATAAAAACCCCCCTGCCTCACGACAGGGGGATCTCATTAAACAGACCGCTTCTAACTTGCAGCTTGCAGCTTGCAGCTAACAACTTGCCGCTGCTTTAGTGGTCTACCGCCCCGCTCGCCCCCAACCCGGTTTGTGAACGAACAAACTGCGGGAAGAACAGCGCACGCTCTTTCGCAGCCGACTTGGATTTGTCGGTCACGGAGAAGAACCAGATACCCACGAACGCAATGATCATGGAGAACAAGGCTGGATATTCGTAAGGGAAGATCGCTTTTTCATGATGCAGTATCTGCACCCAGATGGTTGGGCCCAGGACCATCAAGCCAACCGCACTGATCAGACCCAGCCAACCGCCGATCATGGCGCCGCGCGTGGTGAGGTTTTTCCAGTACATCGAAAGCAGCAGTACCGGGAAGTTACAGCTCGCCGCGATAGAGAACGCCAGGCCCACCATAAACGCGATGTTTTGGCTTTCGAACAAGATACCCAAACCAATCGCCAACACGCCCAACGCCACCGTGGTGATTTTGGAGACGCGAATTTCATCTTTATCGTTGGCTTTGCCCTTTTTGAACACACTGGCGTACAGGTCGTGAGACACCGCCGAAGCACCGGCCAGCGTCAGCCCTGCAACCACCGCGAGAATCGTCGCAAAGGCTACCGCCGAGATAAAGCCCAGGAAGATGCTACCGCCCACCGCGTCAGCCAAATGCACCGCCGCCATGTTGTTACCGCCCAACAAACCGCCCGCTGCATCTTTGAAAGCCGGGTTGGTGCTGACCAGAATGATCGCGCCGAAACCAATGATGAAGGTCAGAATGTAGAAGTAACCAATAAAGCCAGTCGCGTACAGCACGCTCTTGCGGGCTTCTTTAGCGTCGCTCACGGTGAAGAAGCGCATCAGGATGTGCGGCAGGCCTGCGGTACCAAACATCAGCGCCAGACCCAGCGAGAAGGCCGAAATCGGATCCTTCACCAGGCCGCCCGGGCTCATGATGGCCTCGCCTTTGGGGTTAATCTTGACCGCTTCAGCGAACAGCGAGTTGAAGTCAAAGTTAACGTGCTTCATCACCATCACGGCCATGAAGGTCGCACCGGACAACAGCAACACCGCCTTGATGATCTGCACCCATGTAGTCGCCAACATGCCGCCGAACAATACATACAGGCACATCAGAATGCCGACCAGAATTACCGCAACGTGATAATCGAGACCGAAGAGCAATTGAATCAGCTTGCCCGCACCGACCATTTGCGCAATCAGGTAGAACGCGACAACCACCAGCGAACCACACGCTGACAGCGAACGGATCTGGGTTTGGCCCAGACGGTACGACGCCACGTCTGCAAAGGTGTATTTACCCAAGTTACGCAGACGCTCGGCAATCAGGAACAGAATGATTGGCCAACCCACCAAAAAGCCAATCGAATAGATCAGGCCATCGTAGCCAGAGGTATACACCAGCGCGGAAATACCCAAAAACGATGCGGCAGACATATAGTCGCCCGCAATCGCCAGACCATTTTGAAAGCCGGTGATCTTGCCACCTGCGGCATAGTAGTCCGCAGCTGACTTATTACGCTTGGAGGCCCAGTAAGTAATACACAGGGTCGCGCCTACAAACGCGAGGAACATAATAATTGCAGAGACGTTAAGCGGTTGTTTTTGAACTTCCCCCGTCAAGGCGTCAGCCGCCCAGACACCTTGAGACAAGGCAGCAATGCCCAGTGTTGCCAATAGACGCCGGATCATTGCTCAGCCTCCTTCAGAATTGCATTGTTCAGGTCGTCAAACTCGCCATTGGCCCGGTGAATATAAATAGCAGTCAGAACAAAGGCCGAAATAATCAGCCCGATCCCGATCGGTATTCCCCAGGTTATAGCGGAGCCGGGGTACAACTTGGCCCCCATGATGTGCGACCCGTAAGCAATCAACAGAATAAAGGCGGCATATAAACCGAGCATGATCGCTGAAAGAATCCAGGCGAACCGCTCCCTTTTTTTGACCAGCTCCTTGAAACGCGGGCTGTTTTGAATCGAGAGGTAAATGCTGTCGTTCATTATTTTTGTCCTCGCAGCACAGAAGAGATGTAACGGTTTCACTATTAGGGGGCTTCGATCTCTAAGCCAGACGACTTTAGTAGTAGAACCGAAATACCCTACAGGCCCCGTATTCTCTAGGCTGCGCGAATAACGACATCATTTGGCCAGTGCTCAAAATAGAAAAACCGCCCGGCGATTAAACCGGGCGGTTCTGTGTGCTGCGAGCTAGACACTTCGCGGTTATTTAGCCGTCCACTCAGCGACACGCTCAGGGTGTTTGGCAACCCAATCTTTGGCGGCAGCTTCTGGCTTGGCCCCCTCTTGAATGGCCAACATAACCTCACCAATTTCGTCTTTGGAGTTCCACGAAAACTTCTTCAAGAACGCTTCAACTTCGGGTGCTTTCTTTTCCAGGTCCTTGCTACCGACGCTATTGACAGTTTCTGCAGCGCCAAAGACGCCCTTTGGATCGTCCAGGAAGCGCAACTTCCACTTGGCGAACATCCAGTGCGGTACCCAGCCCGTCACTACAATCGGTTCATTTTTAGCGTATGCACGCCCAAGCTCAGAGGTCATGGCCGCACCGGAACTGGCTTGTAACTTGTAATTCAAACCGTAGTCCTTGATTGCTTCGTCCGCTTTCAACATAACGCCCGACCCGGCATCAATCCCTACAACTTTGTTTTTATAGCCTTTATCGTCCTTCAGATCAGCAATCGATTTGGCCTCTACGTACTCCGGCACAATCAAACCAATTTTTGCTTCTTTAAAGTTGGGGCCAAAATCCACCACTTTGTCTTTATTCTTGGCCCAGTATTCGCCGTGAGTCACTGGCAGCCAGGCAGACAGCATCGCATCGAGTTTGCCCGTGGCCACGCCCTGCCACATGATGCCCGTTGCCACCGGCATCAATTTCACGTCGTAACCCAACTTCTGCTTGATCACCTCTGCGGCCACGAACGTTGTCGCCACACTGTCGGACCAACCGTCGACATAACCGATATTAAGGGTGGGCTTGGTCTGAGCAATCGCCAACCCCGCACTCATCGCCAGCACCAAGGCAGCTCCCGCGCTCAAGAGTCGTCGCATCTTCATCTATGATTCCTCGCTGTGCCGGGCCCGACGAGTGCCGGACCACATCAGGTTCAGGGCTTTATCAACACCCCGACATAACATCCCCCCTGATAATCGGCCTCGCCTGCCAAGTGCCCTGCTCTGACGACGACGCCCAGCCAACCATCAACGACATCAGCCGCTGCCTCAAAGCACTTTGCCCGGACACTCACCTGAACTTTGCATGACAAAATTATACGGAGGCTCTGGGCGCAGCTGATTGCAGGTAAGATGCGCGGCTTTGCTCCCATACGGCCTGACCATGTCCGCGACTGCCCGCTCCCCTGTGTTGCCTTACCTCCTTGCCTGCTTGCTGGGCGTGTGTGCCATTGCCGGTTTCTGGTATGGCCTGGGCAAACCCGTCATCCTGCCCGATGCCGCCACCCCTACGCACAAACTGCAATGTGCGTCTTACACGCCGTTCGACAAAGACCAGTCCCCGTTCGACCAGCCTTTCGTACCCCGCGTAGAACGCATGGACGCGGACCTGGCATTGTTGGCGACACGCTTTGAGTGTATCCGCACGTACTCCCAGGCCGGGCTTGAAGCCCTCCCGCAACTGGCCCGCAAGCACGGGCTGAAGATGATGAGTGGCGCCTGGGTTAGCAGCAACGCGGTAGAGACCCAAAAAGAGGTCGACGCACTGATCGCCAACGCCAATGCCAACCCGGATGTCATCAGCGCCGTGATTGTCGGCAACGAAACCTTGCTGCGCAAAGAAATCACTGCACCCCAACTGGTCAAGCTGATCACGCAGGTCAAAAGCCAGATCAAACAACCCGTCACCTACGCCGATGTGTGGGAGTTCTGGTTGCAACACCCCGAGATTGCACCGGCAGTAGACTTTCTGACCATCCACTTGCTGCCGTATTGGGAAGACGACCCTGCCGGGATCGACCAGGCCGTCAACCACGTTGCCCAGGTGCGCCAGGAATTCGGCAGCAAATTCGATAAAGACATCCTGATCGGCGAAACCGGCTGGCCCAGCGAAGGCCGCCAGCGCGAAACCGCCCTGCCGAGCCGCGTCAACGAAGCCAAATTCATTCGTGGCTTTGTCACCCTGGCCGAACAGAACGGCTGGAAATACAACCTGATCGAAGCCTTCGACCAACCGTGGAAGCGTGCCAGTGAAGGTGCAGTGGGCGGTTACTGGGGGCTATTTGATGCCGATCGCCAAGACAAAGCCATACTTGCAGGCCCCGTAACCAACCTGCCCCATTGGCCAGCCTGGCTGGGGCTGGGCATCGCCCTGTTTGCGGCCACATTGTTGATCGGTGGACGCGTACGCAGCACGCGCTCGGCCCTGTTACTGCCGGCCTTGGGGGCCGTGGCGGGTTGTAGCCTGGTGGCATGGGCCGAACTGGCATCAGTCACCAGTCGCTTTGCCGAAGAATGGACATGGGCCGGGTTGTTGATTGTGCTCAATCTGATTGTGCTCGCCCAGGGCGCTTTGGCGCTGGGGCAACAACAGGGCTGGCGTAAGCGCCTGTTCAACGTGCTCGAGCGTCATGCAGGGTGCTGGATCGCAGCCGCCGGGTTTGCCGGTGCAGTCATGATGCTGGGCCTGGTATTTGAACCCCGCTATCGCAGCTTCCCGAGTGCCGCTCTGGTACTGCCAGCTTTGGTTTACCTGCTGCGCCCGGCGAGCGGACCACGGCGTGAACTCAGCCTGTTGGCGCTGATCATCGGCGCGGGCATCCCGCTGCAACTGTACCGCGAAGGCCTGAACAACCAACAAGCCTGGGTATGGGCCTTGGTCAGTGTATTGATGGTCATCGCGCTGTGGCGCAGTCGCCGTCAATAACCCAAAAATCTATAGGAGCGAGCTTGCCTCGCGATCTTTTGATCTTTAAAAAGATCGCAAGCTCGCTCCTGGATTCGATTATTTTTGCGGTTTTGCCCGAACCAGCCGCAACCCCGCAATCACCACGGCAAAGACCGCTAAACTGGCGTTGTAGAGCGCCAATGCCGGCAAGCCAAACAGCAACGCCAACACCGCCAGTGCATTGCCAACACGTCCCGGCACAAAAAAAGCCAGCACCGACGTCACCAACGCCGCCCAGCCCAACGCCCTGAAGTGAATCAACCAGCCAAGGTTTGAGCGCAACTGGCATTCCCAACGCCCGGCCTCAGCAACGCACGTTCCCACCCATTGCGGGTCCTCCATCAAGCCGTAACGCAGGCCATAACTGGCCGCCAGCCACAATGGCAAGGCAATGAGCAGCAAGATCCACGGCAAACGAGGGTGCATACAAAACTCCAATAGGCAAAAGCGGCGCCCAGCTTAATCGCCCTTTAAGGGTATGCAAGCCTTGCAATCAGATAACTGTTCACTAAAGTCATTCAACGTGTATCTTCTGGTAGTTCATTGCCTGCTTTCTTCTGCCCGGGGGATGTATTTTGTGTCAGACAATGGCACTTCGACTGTAGCCCTGTGGTCATAGCCTGCGAATCATTTTCCGCACTTTATTAGGGATAGTCGTCATGCTTCGTTCTCTACCCTTTGCCGCCTTGCTGTGCGGCCTTATTTTGAGTGCGTCCGCACAAGCGGTCGATGTCGACCCCGCCACTTATGGCTACCCCCTGACCAACCCCTTCGAAGCCACAATTGCTACAACCCCGCCGGAAATGCGCCCACTGCTGCCCAGCGAAGATGACATCAACCAATCGGATTACACCCTCAAGCTGCGACCAGAGCGCGAGTTCACCTTGCCGGCCAACTTCTGGGCAGTAAAAAAGCTCACCTACCGAATCGCCAAGCAAGATCACGCGGCCCCGCTGATCTTCTTGATCGCCGGTACAGGGGCGCCCTACGACAGCAGCCTCAACGAGTTTTTGAAAAAGCTGTTCTATCAAGCGGGCTACCACGTTGTGCAACTGTCATCGCCAACCAGCTATGACTTTATGAGCGCGGCTTCACGCTTTGCCACGCCCGGCATCAGCCAATACGATGCCGAAGACTTGTATCACGTTATGCAAGCGGTTCGCGCCCAACAAGCCAATGTGCCGGTGACTGAGTACTACCTCGCGGGTTATAGCCTTGGCGCACTGGACGCGGCCTTCGTCAGCCACCTGGACGAAACCCGCAAAAGCTTCAACTTCAAGAAAGTCTTGATGCTTAACCCGCCGGTGAACCTGTATACGTCCATCAGCAACCTCGACAAGCTGGTACAAACGGAAGTTAAAGGCATCAATAGCAGCACCACGTTCTACGAGTTGGTACTGAACAAGCTCACCGAGTACTTCAAGCAGAAAGGCTACGTCGATCTCAATGGCGCGCTGGTCTACGACTTGCAAAACTCCAAAGAGCGTTTGACCAACGAACAGATGGCAATGCTGATTGGCACTATGTTCCGGTTTTCATCCGCCGACATCGTGTTCACTTCAGACCTGATCAACCGTCGCGGTCTGATCACGCCTCCCAACTACCCCATTACCGAAGGCACTAGCCTGACGCCATTCCTCAAGCGCTCACTGCTGTGCGACTTCGATTGCTACCTCACCGAGCAAGTCATACCGATGTGGCGCGCCCGCACCGATGGCGGCAGTTTGCTGCAACTGATCGACCAGGTAAGCCTGTATGCCTTGCAGGACTATTTGAAAAACAGCCCCAAAATTGCCGTTATGCACAATGCCGACGACATCATCCTGGGCCCTGGTGATTTGGGCTTCTTGCGCAAGACCTTCGGCAACCGCCTGACTGTCTACCCGTATGGTGGCCACTGCGGCAATCTCAACTACCGCGTTAACACCAAAGACATGCTGGAGTTCTTCCGTGGCTAAACATCTCGTGCTTCTCGCCGCCCTACTCAGTGCCGGCTACGCCCAGGCAGACGACAGCAAAGCCAACATCGAACCTACACACGACGTTGATGGCTTTACACAACCCTTAAAACTGTTGAAGTTCAATCCAGGCCTCGATCAGCGTGAATTTGAACGCGCCACCATGGGCGCGCTCAATGTGTACGACCCGCTGGAGTCGATCAACCGGCGCATTTACCACTTCAACTACCGCTTCGATCAATGGGTATTCCTGCCAGTGGTCGATGGCTACCGGTACGTCACACCCAGTTTTGTGCGCACTGGTGTCACCAACTTCTTTAATAACCTGGGCGATGTACCGAACCTGTTTAATAGCTTGCTGCAACTCAAGGGCGACCGCTCCTTGAAAACCACCGCGCGCTTACTGTTTAACACCACGCTGGGGGTTGGCGGGCTGTGGGATCCTGCTACCGCCATGGGCCTACCGCGTCAGAGCGAAGACTTCGGGCAAACCCTGGGCTTTTATGGTGTACCGGACGGCCCCTATTTGATGCTGCCGATCCTGGGCCCATCAAACCTGCGCGACACCACGGGGCTGGTGGTCGACTACGGCGCCAATCGAGAAATCAACTTCCTCAACGTACCGCGCGAAAGCTCGCGCCACCCGGAAATCTGGCTGCTGCAAGCCATCGATAAACGCTACAACACCAGCTTCCGTTACGGGCAATTCGACTCGCCATTTGAATATGACAAATTGCGTTACATCTACACGGAAGCTAGAAAGTTGCAGATTACTGAATAAGCCGTAAAGCAAAAGGCAGGCGGGTAGGTGCGAATACTAATATTTCAATCCTGCCAGCCTTCCTACAGAATTGTCCGAGTAATTCCCACATATATTTATCCGAAATAAACACAGCCTTACAGCACATTCTCAATTTCTTGAAGAAATATCTTACATAGTCCTTCCTACATGTTTGTTAGAGTGCACGCGCTCACCTTATCAAGGAACGAATGAGAACGTGCCATCATCCACTCTCCTCAATAAGCTTTATCATGAGCCAACCCGAGTGATTATTGCCGATGATCACCCTGTCGTATTGATTGGCACACGCATTTCCCTAAGCACATTAATCAACCCGACTACCTGCATCACCCACGAGGCATCCACCCCTGAGACACTTATTCAGCTATTAGAGAAGGAGCCCTGTGACCTGGTTGTTACCGACTTCTTTATGCCTTCAGAAAACTTTCCAGATGGATTAGCGCTGATTAGCTACATTCGCCGGAACTTTCCTCACGTAAAGTTGCTGGTCATGACCATGATGAAGAATCCAATGATTCTAAGACAATTGCTCAAATTGGGCGTCACCTGCCTGCTTGACAAGCACTCCCCCGCTGAAGAATTTAAAAGTGCAGTGCGGGCGGCAATTCAAGGTCGGTGTCACCTGAGCCCGAGCTTTGGCCTGGTATTGAGAAGCCCTAAAAAAGGCGAAATCATAAATAGCAAACTGTCGATCAAAGAGTTGGAGGTTGTGCGCCTATTTGCTCAGGACCTTTCAGGACGTGAAATTGCAAGACGCTTGAACCGCAGCGAAAAAACGATCAGCCGACAGAAACGTAGCGCCATGAACAAGTTGGACATCCAAAGCAACAGCCAACTCGCAGCATTTGGCCAAAGCTTTTAAAACCCGAACACCCTAAAGTCTACTCTATAAAAAAGGCGCCATTAACAATTAATGGCGCCGTAACACAAAGAGTACAGGCTTAAATCCAAACGCTTAGCAATTAAGGCGCAGCACTACTTACAGATATCAAGCGACTTAAGTCATCATATTTAAGAACTCGTCCACACTCATCGACAATGAGATTCCCATTCGCATCGTAGTCCAGAATCAATTCTCGAGGAACTGCTGATGCATGGGTATTTGTAACACGACTCAGTTGAACAGGATCGTCGTCATTCTCATAGTAGTAAGCGGCTGTATTTGACTCAAGGCCAAACGAGGTTCTGACGCGAGTGATATTATCCAAATGATCAAATCGAAAAATCTGCTCATCGATAAGATTGCCATAGGGGTCTACGGGTTTCTGGCTACCCAGGCAGGTGTACTTGGTTAACCGAGCTCGTGCATCGTACTCATAGGCTTCATCACGTAGAACTTCGAGTACATTACCATCTATATCAAGGGCAGTGAGTTCACGTTGTACTAGGTTATCAACGGCATTATAACGCTGAACCAATTTCTGCTTGACGCCGTTCAGATCAAAAACGCGCTCTGTTTCACGTCCATACTCGTCATAGTGCAAGTTAATGCTAACCGCCAGCGGATTTGCTGAGTCAGTTGTGTCTGTGGTGGTTATGGTAGTCGTTTGACCCAACTCGTCGTACGAGAAAATCGATTCTGTGAGCCCTAGCTTGGTTGATACTATTCGCCCTCCGCGTTCAAAATCATAGTGGTAACTCTGAGTATTACCCAGCACATCGGTATAACCCAAGATCAATCCTTGCAAGCTGTAGTTATAAACCATCGAGTGCACGCCCTGAGTTTCGGACTGTATATCTCCAGTGCTGAAGTATTTACGGGTCAAACTCAGTCCAGCTTCGGAACAAGAGTCAAGCCGCGCATTTTTAAGATCATAGGTATAGGTTGCCTCCTCTCCATTAGCGAATCTTTTCTCCGGCTCTTCACCCAATAGGGGGTTGTAGCGATACTCAACCACTTGCCCCCCAGCCTTGGTAACCTTAGAAGGTTGGGTCTGCCCAGGTAGATACTCATAAGCTTGGCAGCGGCCTCCGGTAACCGATGAACACATGCGCCCAAGACCATCAAAAGTTTGAGCCCCCAACTCGATAGTATTAACGCTGATCGAGACAGGCAGATCTTGAGTACTGTGCGGCGCATAACTGCGTACGACCACAGCCCCACCAGGTAAATCCGTTTGTACTACCCGCGCATAAGCATCATAGGTATAGAGGGTGACGTTAGATAAAGCATCAGTCTCTTTCGCTGTACGTCCAAGGCCGTCATATTCATAAAAATGAGTGCTGACCAATGCCGCAGCCAAATTCCATCGTTGCTCCTGCACGGGTTTTTCAAACTTATTGACTAGCGTGACGGACTTACCCGTTGCCTTGATCACTTCACCCGCGCTGTCGGTAAACTGCCGCCAACTGGTAGTAACGACCCCATCTTGCCAATCGGCTGTCCCACGCGGCTCAGTCACTTCATAGACTTCAACTTTATCCGGCCCCACAGTACAGAATTGCTGCCCCCAATCATCATAGCGAAAACTTGTGGTCATTGGTCTGTCAATATCGCCCTCCCAATCGACCACAGTTTCTTCAATCAATTGGTTCTGTGCGTTATACAGGGCAGTGTAAATCGGCCTTAATAAATCAGCCTTCAATGTACTATCAGCATTAATACGTAGTTCTCTGACAGGCCGGTTGAGCCCATCCATATACGTCACCGTCTTGACGTTTTTAACGTTGATAGCGGTCTGAGTTGCCTGATCCCCAGCCTTGGCACACAAGGTGTAACTATACTGACGTGTCGCTTCGGCATCTTTACCTGGTGCAACTGTTTCACTAAGTACCCGTTGCAAAGCATCGTACACATAAAGAATTTCTACACCATTATCATCCCGGGTCAGTAATTCTTGACCGGAAAACAAGGAGGTTTCATTGGTCACCGCTTTAGTGAACACATCCAAATCTGAGTGCTGTTGCACCACCGTGCTTAAAACAGTAAATGCCTCACTCTCGCCGGGAGCAGGTACAGGGCCTAAGTCATACTGATACGAAGTAGTCAGTGAATGACCATTTAGTGTTAGAACCTCAGAGGAGACCTTGCCGTGTCGCAAACTATCGGTGACAGCGTCAACATAGTGATACTGAGTGGTCTGCAAGGTCGTTGAAGCACCGTTTAGATCTTCTTGCAGCAACTCTGTATCCAGCACATGCCAGGGATAAATTGCGTCACTAACCGCCGCTAGAGTTTTATGTCGATAGGTAGTACTGAGCGTCGGCGCATGAGCAGCAGATGCGGGGGCTGGAATGATAACTTTCCGTTTTAGATGCCGTACAAAGCCAGCTTGGTCAGGCGGGCACGCGTCCACTTCCCCCTCGACCGGATAGTAAACAGACTCCTCGGTTACACCATTGGCCTGCCTGAGCAGTGTTACATTGCCTTGGTTATCATATTCGCTGTACTCAGTTTCAGTACGCATCAATGACTCAGTACTCAAACGCCAAGTGGTGCTGACATTTTTTGGCAATTGGCAATAAGGTAATTGCTGACTGAAAGGTACATCGGGATCAACGTAATAAACGGTGAAAACTTCCTGAATGTTATTACCCTGCGTGGTGGATTCACTGATCAACAAGTGAAAACAGTTAAAACTGCGCTTGATGGTGCGCACGGCGCTACCCTCAACCATCAACAGCTCGACCGTTTCATAAACATAATCCGATGCTGCTTGATACAGATTATCAACCCCGGAGTCATTCCAAGTCACAGCACTGTCGCCCGCACCTAAAAAGTTCTTGGCTGAATAGGTGTAATGAGTCTCTACCGTCGCCTGACCAAATCCAGGAACAACTTTGTAACTAGAGACACGAGGCAACGTTGAGGGCGAAGCACCCACAGGTAACTGATGCCCACCCCATTCATAAGTAATGAACTCACTGCCACCCACAGGCGAGAAGGCCTCGGTGATAAACATCAGCGCTGTATTGATATCTTGCTTATAAGTGAACCTCCATCTGGCACGCTCAGGGGTCGGCAGCACAATAGAATCAACGACACCGTTGGCGCCGAGCTCCAATTCGTACTTTGCGAGCGCCGCGCCTTGCTCACCGGCGAAAGGATATAACAACACTTCAATATTCGCATTGGCGTTGCGCTTGGCACTGAACACTGTATTTCCCAGCTCATCCTCAATACGCGTCAACATCAGTGGATAAGCAGTGTCCTCATAATAAAACGAGACACTACGACCCTCAACTGAATACAACCGTACTGGCAAAGCAATGCGTGACTCTGCGCGACCAAAGACTAGCAACTCTTCGATATTTCCGGATTTATGTACAATTCGATAACGCTCACCACCATCATCGTACAATTTGAAACTGAGGAGTTTTTGCTCCTCCATTTTGCAGAGTCCATCAGTGACTGAAGTGACTTTAAAGGTTTCGCCTGCCCCCAACGACACAATCGAACGTTTAGGATCAAACTCAGAACGTTGCAGACTCCAGCCCAAGCCCCAGCCAACGTCTTGGCTACTGAGCGGATTAAATGCTAATCCTATAGAGGGGGCAGGGCCTGCCAAATTGTTAGCCAACACCGTGGGTAAGTTGATGGCAACGGTGTACAGGCCAGTACGGGGATCTACTCCACTGTTCAAAAAACTAAGAAAGTTAAATGCGTTAGAATGCACTGCTGTGTTCGTAGCCATACGACTCTCCAAGCAATAGAAATTACACAAAAGTTGTATATATATTCCAGCACACCAAAACATTGATACCAATGAATGCTATGACGCACTGATAAATAAAGTGCCCGAGGACACTTTAATAGCTAACCATCAAAAACCAATTAGAGAGAGCGCACGATTTGCACACATGATAGCTTACCATCTATCTGCGCACCATTTTTATACCGTTTCTTCTCTAGCCTAAGGCCTGGCACAATCACTGCCTTATCATCAAAGGTAATGGTATTACTTATAGATACAAAATCTGTAGTCGTTTCGAATTTGATAGTTTTGAACAGGAAGTCAAAATTCTCTTGATCCCTTCCACAATTTGCATCATCGGTCATTAAAATGGTAGCTGCCGAAGGAACATGATGAAGCTTAAAAAAGTAAATATTATCGTTGGGGCACTTATTGGTTGACTCATTCGTAAAACCATAAGCACCCGTTACGAAGGGTATAACACATTTACTTTTTTGGTCTTTATCGAAAAACTCAATAGTTCCGTCCTCAGCAGTAACCTCCGGAACCTTCGCGGAACCCTCAGCGAGCGTGAGACCAGCACCGAAAAACGCTGCCAAGAAAGCAACAACTATTACAATTTTAGATGGGACATTCATTATAATTGCCTCTTGTTAAGAATAAAATATATAAAACACACGACCAACCTCACAGGAATTTTAACTCCATATTTTGTCGGTCATGAATCGACTCAGCAGGAAACCCTACTACACACTTATAGGTATTACCGTATTGATCAACAAATGCAATATTGATATCGCTATAAAGTCTATCGCGGGCCACAATATCCTCTTGTGCAACTAAAGCACCATATCGCACATCGTCAGTTCGATGCATGCTAACAATAAAATCCCCTTCAGCTATAGCCTTCTCAAGAGGGAAAGTCGGCACAGTTTGTGTCAACATGATATTTTTCATCCAAGGGTCGACATATATATTACTGCTTTTTTCTTCACCTGATTCTACATCAGTCAATTTAGCGGGATTCCAGGCGTATCCGGAGAAACTAAACATAGTTTCTTCTAACAGTCTTGATTCCCAGCGCACCGTCGATTTGTGTCCAAAACCTGTAGCTGTTGGAAGGAAACTCAAGCGCGCCATCTTGCAATTGACAAACTTTAACTCGTAATAATCAATCGTATTCAAGTGGAAATCATAATAATCACCTGGTTCCGGCTCAAGCTGCTCGTGTTGATTTATTGCCTTGGTTATCCCAGTTTTAAGCGTACCATCAGAAATCATTATTTTATCGAATGTGTAGTCTTTATTGACTATCAACCGAGGGGGATCTACAGGCGTGAGATTGACTTGACCGTTGATGGCATCGGAGGTATTTGAATAAAACGTTTCCTCATTATTCCCGCCAACAAATGAGAGATGGAATGTACCATTTTCTTTTGCCGGCATTGTCGTTTGTACATACAATTCAAAATTGGCAGTACTTTGTTCGCTCAGGGGCTCCGCTGAGGCTAAACCCAGCGCTGGAACTCCAGCCCCCGGAAAAAGATGATAGGCGTTGGCAATAGTCGTGGTTGCCCATGCGCCAACACCTGGTGAGATCCCCACCTGTCCTGGCGGCAATGGATTAACCTGCGCCCCCCCGGAAGTCACTAATCGCAGTGATTGCAATTCTAAACTTGAAGGCCGTTGCGGGTTATTATTAAGCACCGTAGTTTCTATACTGACAGCCAATTTAACCTGTTGTAAACCGTTACGATATACATAACCAGTCGGGCCTAAGTTGCCCGAGCTGTCCCGTACTTTTACAGTGAACTTTGCCAACTTTGTCCAGCCAGGCCCCTCTTCAAACTTATCGAACTCAATGGTGCTGTAACCCGTGAAAGTGAAAATACCCGAGGTCTTGACACACTTAACTAGCGTCACTGGATCTACCACTGGATCAGGAGCAGTAAATATACCTGATTGAGGGTTTTCGAATGCTCCCCCGCCTCGAATCACACTCCATGTAGTTGTATCCGCTGGAAAGTCATCCTCCACCGCAAAAGTAACAGTTTTACCTCTTGTCAGATGTGAGGTATGAGCAGGGCTTACCCCAAGAGACAAATAATTATTGAATAAAACTACCGTTGACTGGGCTGTTTCTTTAAGCGTTTCATCATAAACACTAATAACTTGAACCGTCTCGAAGGTTGCTTGCTCTGCAGTAGGAGGCGTATAAATGGCGGTATTTCCACTGCCCAACACCTCTAGTTTCCCCACCAAAGGTAACGACAGCGACCATGTCAATTTTGAGGTCGCACTAGTCGCAGCAAACAAGGTAACTGTCTTCGGGGTTAACTCAATAATTCGGCTACTGACCTGAGGCGCAATTACCATACGCTCAGCTGTAACCATGACAGCCGCTGACACCTTATAAAATACATCATCAAGAATAACCGTGCCGGTAATAACCACCCGTGCCGTATCGGCTTCAATATCATCCACGCCCATCGCGGTATAAATACCGTCTGAATTAATAGCACCATCCCCTTTCAGGGTATGACTATTCAGACTCTTAGCGGTCCATGTCACGCCCGATACGGCTGTACCATCGCTGCGTTTCACACTAAACGCTTGGGTCTGTCCCACCTTCAAGGTAGACAACAAAGGATGAATCACCAACTGCGTGGCCGAAGGATTCACATTACCGAAGTTAATATAATCAAACGGTTCAGCACTGTCTTTGCTGAGGAAGCTATCTGCTCCAGGAACGAGCAAATTACTCAGTTGCTCGATGCTTTTATCATTGACATAATCACTCCACTTTTGCGTAACAACAACCGCAGCTGAATAAATATCCTGGCCCAATTCATCTTGATCATCCGGGATCAAGTATGGAAAACCAGAGCCTTCCCTCGGTAGATTGCCTATTTCTGTATCAGCGGCGACACGCACAAATACAACAACGCCACCATCTCCATAATTAGAGGCTGTTAAATTGTCCGCGCCAGGTGCACGCTGGGTAAGTATTGAAAACTCTTTGGGTGCAAGAGGGTCATAACTCCCCATGTCCAAGACCCCCAGCACAAACACCCGTTGAGTCTCTGGCAAGGAATTAAAAAAATCCTTGAAACCAGTCCCTAGTGGCACTTGGTCTAGAGCGTCAGGCAACAAATTACAGCTGAAGTCTACACCTTTGGACAAGTCCATCATTACAACGCCCAACTCCGATACACTACCCGTAATCATCGAGAGTTGGAGGCGCATGGTCACTTGATAACCATGCGACTCTCGAATTTTCAAACTGGTATTCACACGTGCGGCTTTTTCACCCGGCTGCATCAGTAATAAATTGCCAGAAACAATATTCAGAGTAACGGTTGCCATTGACTCGTCAAGTGATGCCGCCTGTTCGAAAGACAATAACGGTTTTCCAAGTACAACGGAGTCCAGCTTTACAGTTGCATTTGAACTGCTTGATAACGAAATTTCGCCTGTAAACCCAGGAAAAAAACTATTGCCCTCCATGCGGGATACATACTGCTGCTCTAACAATCGATTAAGCCTAGTCTTGTTAAAAACAGTGACAGCCCCCCAACCAAACGTGACGGACTGGCAAGCCATTTGCTTTAGTATTTCTTCACGCGAGTTAATACCCATTACGGCACCTCATTCAAAAATTTAAAAAAATTTATCTGCCCTACACATCAAGGTGCAGCATAGGCAACCAGCGGCAAGGGTATTACGATAAAAGAGCTAAATGTAAAAGGCCCGCTTGCATATTTGCACTTTACTATTGCAAAAGTATCGCTATTATTTTCAGATTGGGTATAAAGACCCTTTGCATCAATCGTACCACTGCCCACGACTGTAAGTGTCGTGGCCGCTTCTGCGATTATATCAGCCCCCCCAGTCACCCATTCTAATTGCACCGTAGTGGCTGTTGAACTACCCTCGACCATCGCAGCGCCCGCATCCGCAGTGCGATTAACGATGACAGTGGCGACAACTTGATTGCCTGACTCATCTGTCACGCTAACACTATCGATATCATAAGGACTTGTTGAATCCGTATAGTTAGGCGTATAGACATTACTGTAGCCAATCTTATCTTGCAGTCCACCTTGACCCGGGCCAATCAGCTCCCATGAAAGTGAAGCCCCACTCACATGATTGGCACTGAATGAGACGTTGTCGCCTTCAATTGGAGTCTTACCAATTGTTTTCACTGTTAGTAAAGGATTCACTGTAATGGTTTTTTTCAGCACACTGACTAATGCATAGCTGACATAATTGCCTTTTTTTGCAACTACGCGTTCGCGGATAAAGTCACCTTTAAAACCAGATAAATCAGGCGGTGTATACAGGCCAGTGCTGGTATCAATAGTTCCCTTTAACGTGCCGTCGCCAGAAACAGATTCAACTGACCATACCACATCTGTTACGGTGGCAGGCTCAACTCTAAACTGATGAGTGGTGCCAACAGGCATTATGTGTGCCATAGGCGTTATTTCGTAAGCTGAAAATGAATGGCCCACTGTACCTTGCATGACCAGATCGTTAGGCAGGCTACAACTGTTCAGGCTGACGGAATCTTCATTTCTGAAAAGTATACTCTCAAGAACGAACGTGTTCAGTTCTGGCAAACCAGCGAGGGCATTGTGGGTTGCAGCTTTAATCTTACCGATCATCTCTGGCACGTATTCACTTTTGTACTTAATACACAGCCTGTTCATAACGTCATTAAGCGCGTCAGTGGCGGCGGGTATGCTAGTGCACTTAATTGTCTCGGATCGGCTAGGCTCATTATCCATGACCGAGCTAACTTCCAAACCACTGCCATCAGCCTTAACTTTATAAGATGCCTTTGATGACCCCGCCCAAGTTTGAGCTAAAGTCCCAACCCATTGTGAACCCCAGTTATTAAAATAACCTGCTGAAATATCAACTGTATTCTGGCCACTCCAAGCAGCTGTAATGTACTCGCCCGCCGCAGTCACCTTTAGTTGATTACCTTCACCTGCAAACTCCAAGGTTTGGTAAGCAATGGTCACCGGCAATGTGGCCCCTTCACTCTCAGTTACATAGTTGTAGCTTTTGTGTTGCACATCAGCACTTCCACTTAGCGTTTTAAGTACATAGTCATTCTCTTCTTTAACAGCGGTACTGGTCATCGAAGAATAAAACGACGAGAGTTGCGGGTGTACCACTTTTTCAAGCAGTGTTTTTTGCCCTAACATAATAATTGCAGAGTCTCTGCTCGTCAGGTAGGGAAAATCAGCTGGAAGTGCTGTCCCGACAAGGTCTCCCTGCATCGCTACCAGCACCAACAACTCGCCGTCGGCAATACCTGTAGAACCAGGAAGTTGACGAACATAAAGTACTATCGACGCAGGCTTAAGGTATTGATTCTTACTTTTGTCAATCGTACTCAAGACCCAGACTTTTTGATCCAGAGGTAGTTTTTCTTTAAAGTAGGCCTGAATCGCTTTACCTACATCTTCCTGATCCATACTATGTTCATTAACATCAACTGTGAAACCGGTTCCTTCACTAATATCAAAAACCACCTGGTCTTTGTCATTTACCGCACCTTTCCTGGCCATCAGGTCAAGTGTCATGGTTAACACTTGGCCGTCCAGCGGGTCCAGTACACTAATCGACGTGACAATCCCCTTGGCTGCGACAGTTTTATATGAACCGGCAATGATCGGCAGCCGAAGCTTACAACGCGGATCATTACTGACATCTCCATCCGTATGATTTTCGAAGGACATGAGTGGCGCATCAAACTCATATCCAGATAGCTGCTTCGTCTCTGCCCCTCCTGACACCGAAAGACTGATAGGTAGCGCAACGCTTGCCGAATTGAAGCGCTGAATGTACTCCTGCTTTAACACTTTATTGGCTGATTGACGGTCATATGCCAAAATAGCACCCCAGCCATAGGTTCTTGACCCTTCAGCAAGCCACTGATTAAGTTTTAAAGCATCATTCACTGCTGGCACAGTTTTAGTTAACTTGCTCAACGCCCTGAATTCTTTTGACATATTGCACCTCAGTGTTTTTAATTGCCATTGTGACTTTGGTTAAGCAACCAATTTAAATTCAACAGTCGGGAAAGTTTGATAGCTCTCCCCACCATCGAAACTGACACTGGTTTTAATCGAAAATATTTCACCCAACGTCAACCCATTGAGGTAACTCAACGGTAAGATCACATCAAACTTCCCGAGCTGAGCCTCAGCCAGCACTACTTTTCGGCTGCGGCATAAATCATAGTTTTCACCCGCATCACTTACTCCGCCATTAGCCTCAATGGTGACTAATTGATCTGCTGCCATGAATTTCCACTTATCCAGATAAAACGGGGCACCGCTACTTGGCACTTTCGCCCGTGAAATCTCTGTTACTGCGCCCTCCAACGCACATTTCAAACGTGTGTATTGGTTGACGGGCAATTTATTAATCTCAATATTGAAGGGGGCTGAATAGTAAATTTCCTTATCATCCACCGGGTGCTCAGGTACGACGCTATACACGACATCTATTCGCTTACCCATATAGGCCGGAATAAACTCCAACGGAACTTTGAATTCTCGTGGATTACTTTCTAGTGCCGCCCCCGTGTAAGCTGCACTCCCATCTACAAAAGCCCATTCAACGTGTACCGTATCGCCCGCCTCAATAATTGCAGCATCCGGGACTATCACACTCGCCCCGCGCACTGCCCCCTCCATTGCATCATACATAAACTGATCTTCATCATCCGGATAGGCTGTTTTAACCATTGGCGCAATTAAACTTCGCGTTCGGCGAACTTGGAACTCTAATACATTAGAAGTTCTCGATAGCTTCTGACGGCCCCACTGATAAAATAGTTGGATCGTCTGCCAGTTGTTAGCCTTTAACCAATTAGCGTCAAACACACACTCCACTCTGCCACTGTCTAGGTTCGATGGGTCAACGCGCAGTGTTTTTAATGCACTTAATGTCTGCACAGTGCTCATTCCGTACACTCGAATGTCATCTCCTATTCGGGCCCCTTCGTACAAAGGGATACGTACAGTAATACCGTTGGGGTACTTATCCGGGTTAACGTCCGCGCCACTAAAACTATCAAATATAGGCGCTTCCAGTTTTGGCTCTACAGCAGGAATGATCTCATAGCGTTGTCGGCTTGCAATTGAAGTTAAACCACTGTCATTCGGCGCATAGTCAATTGTGTAATCCAGGTAGCCAAAGCCATTTTCGATAAAGTCAAATAAAGACTTCTCAATAATCCATGACAGCGGTTTACCAATATCGTTGCTTTGCAGAATATATTGATAAGTATCCGAGTCACCCGGATCACTCGGGTCGCCCGGATCGCTGCCCTGCATATACCCAGACCAAGAAAAAGTAACTTTGTCTCCTACGGCCATTGCTTGATAGGGCAGTACGCTGACACTGGCCCCCTCCCCAGGAAGCTCATCAATATTGATACACAGTGCATGAGACTGCGTAATATGAGCGGCCGGAAGTAACTGTGCAGGACGTTTACCGATATAAATCATTAAACGTCTGGACTCTGCACTTATTGTCGTTTCGCCCTTGAGTCTTACTGCATAAGAATAAAAAGCCCAGCCCTGATCCAGTGGCGCAATTGCAATGTTAGGTAGATTGACCAGCATCCCCTTGGCCAGCTCGGCTTCTGATCCTGAAACGTCAACAGGGGAATCAATAAAATCGATGACCTCACCGCTTTCACTGCACCCACGCCAATTCGGATAAAGTGTATCGCCTTCTATAATACCGTCGTATTTGATATAGGTCAGAAGGGGGCCTGAACCCAACTCCTCCAAATCCAAAACTTTTTCGGCATCTAAACTTTCAATGATAGGTAGCGGAAATGTATCAGCCACGACAATTACTCCACAGAGGCATTTAATAAGCAGACACTTAACGCCAGTGTCCCCAGCTTGAGCCTGACGATTTTTTTCAGGTTACGCTCTAAATCATCATGCGCCTACTAGCTAATCTGATAGGTTCGCGCCGCGGTTACAGCTGTTAGTCTTGGCTTATACGCTCACGTATTCACCTTGCTACCAGGTTTATTTTGTACATGATTACCGGCCTTTTTAATTTCGTGAGCTCATCGCTCTGAGGTCAGCGTTGCCTATCGTTAACCATAATAACCATTCACTTATTGCCCACTCTTTAAGAAGAGACCCAGACTCATGACCACTCCAACTGCGGTGCACTCCAATGCTTTCAATTTTCTAGGTGCCCTACAAAGCGGCGTTGATCAACGCACGGGGCAATACACCCTGTCGATCAATTTGCCAGAGATTAAAAGCAACTCTCTCAACGGCCCCAGTATCCCGCTGGTATTGAGCTTTAGCCCCATTAGCCGTATCGATCGAGGCTTTGGTTATGGCTGGAATTTATATCTCACGCATTTTGATATAAGCACTCAAATTATTTCACTACGCTCCGGTGAAACCTTCAAAGTCACTGAATGGGACAGCATTACCTCACGCGCAATTATCCCCGAGCAGCGTCTTGATACGTTTCATTTATACGATGAGGGTAATAATCAATATCGCGTCATGCATCTTTCAGGAGAGATGGAAATCCTGGTTAATCAGGGCACTGTCGCGATGCCTGAAGAATTTTATTCTGCACAAGGTCATAAAATCACTTTGGCCTATACGGACTTTCAAGGTGAGCCTTTTTTAAATGCTATTACCGACTCTGACGATTTGCCGATATTGTCTATAGAACGCGACCCCAATGATGACTTCGTGCACATCGACATATACCCATTTTCCGGAGGACAGGGGCAGCCGATTGCGCGCTATAGCTTGGAGCTAACGGGCGTCGATAATCACGTCACTAAAATCCACTTGCCTTCTGACGATTTGGCTTCTTGGGCATTTGAATATAGACAGGTTTTTGAATGCCTGTGTCTGGAAAAAGTCACCACGCCAACCGGGGGGCATGAAGCCATTACTTATGACAGTCAAGGTCATTTGCACCCAGCATCCGGCACCAGCCCGCTGCCACGTGTTGCTACCCATGTGGTGTTTCCATTGTTTGATCAACCGCCGATCGAGAACCATTATAGCTACAGCGACGAGAACTTTATGGGCTATGGCGCAGGCGGCTTTGACTGGGATGACGATGGCCTTGATAACCTATTCAAGGTGAATAGCGATTACACCTATCACAGTACCGAATCATTGATTGTTGAGGGTAAGGCCGAACGAATAATAGAACGCAGGTTTAATCGTTATCATTTGTTGAGCCATGAAGTCACCACACAAAATGATCATGTTCACCGTGTCATCAATGAGTACCCACTTTATAGTGGTCAATCTTTTTACCAGCAAATGCCATACTGCCAAATGCCGATCAAAGTTAAAAGCACCTGGTATTTGGCTAATGATATAAATCAACTGCGTAGCGCATCAACCTCTACAACCTATTCTCACCGAGGAAACGTGTTGAGCCATACCACAGAAGAAGGGATGGTGGAGCTTTACACTTACTACAGCGCAAAAGGTGAAGACTCTGACGGCTACTTCTGCCCTCCCGACCCAGAAGGCTTTGTGTACCGAGTACGTGATAAGAAAGTTATTCCGGCTCCCACTTCAACCGGCGAACCTGCAAACGCCTTGCTCACACGTTATTCTTATATGGCATTACCCTCTCTGGCTAGAGAGCGCGTCGACACTTTCTGTGTGCAGGAGAGCGAAACTCTCTTCGAAATCAAAGATGAACTCATTTTTGAACTGCAGAACAAGGTGGTGAGTTATTTTGATCTCCCGCAAGATCCACTGCTGCATGGTCGCATCCAACAGGAAGCCTTAACACTCAACAACAACACCACGACTACTGAATACACGTACACGCGCCTTGACGACTTGTCAGTGTTGGAGATCACGGAAACTATCAAGAGTGAGTTAGACCCAAAAACTCCGTTGAGTAAAACGCTGTTGAGGCAAGTATCCCTCTATACCGGCCTGCTGCAATACACGCTGGAAGGCGATGTTGCCCTACAGTACAGCTATGACGCGCTGGACAGGCTCATTCGACAAACTGTTGCTCCCGGCACTGATGTCGAAACCTCACTGTCCTATGCCTATGCACTCAGTGTAGAAGGCACCCAAGCCAAGCAAGTTGTGACAAATGCAGATGGCATTGAGACTCATACGTATGTTGATGGACTTAATCGCGCCGTTCGTACAACCCTGATTGATCCCGGCAGCCCACTAACTGTAGAGCGCCAAGTGTATTCCGCGCTTTACGACGTACGAGGCAATCTGGTCAGGGAAACCGAACATGACTGGATTGATGATGAGGAACGCTTATCCAGCAGTTTGATCGACTATGACGATTGGGGTCAGCAATTTTGTGTCACTGCGGCCGATGGCGTACAGACAGTCGAATATAACGACCCGATTGGTATTTCTGTAGGCACGCCTCCTGTCAAGCGGGCTACACAGACCCTCTACACCCAAAACAAAACAACGCCACAGCTAATCAGCGGCCTGACAATCAGCGTATTCAATGCATTCAAAAAACCGATAAAAACTGAAATATACACTGCCAACCGCACGCTAATGTCGGTCGATACTTATACATATGACGGTTTTGGACGCTGTATTGAGACAACCGACACGGCCAAACTCACTACGCGCTTTACTTACGATGCATGGTCCCGTCTGACAAGCACAACATTGCCCGATCTTACCCGAGTCAGCAGCGAATATGCCTCACACAGTAGCGGCGAGCTACGTGTTGCCACGCGCGTTCAACCCAATAATCACTTGCTTAAAGAGTACCTCGCGGGTGAACAGCAGTTTGATGGATTTGCACGACTCACCCAAATGACAACCGGTAAACGTAGCGAGCTTTATGACTATGTCGACGGGCAAAATCTGATCAGTCGCCTGACCAAAGCCAGTGGGACGCCCATTGACTATACCTATGACCTTAGACTTACCACTCAGGCGAAAACCACAGACGTCGCAGGCGAGGAGCTGTCCACCTTCAAATATAACGCTGTTAATGCATTGATGAGCTCAGCCGTCAACCCTGAAGGTAGATTGACCTACCTCTACAATAGTCATAAACAAATGATCAGTGAAACACGCACTGATCACAGTGGGACAACTTGGGAAACGCAATTTACCTATTCATTACAAGGTCTGCCCCTTAGCAAAACCGAATACAACGGCATGCGCAGAATCTACGAATATGATGACAACGCGCGTCTTTTACGCGTACAACAGTCTGAAGACGATGAGGATAAAGCGCTGAGTGTGAGCTTTGCTTACAACAGCCTGGGCCAGTTATCGCAGACGATAACGAGTGACCGTGCAGCCGATACCCTATTAACAGTTGAGATTGGGTATAACGATCAAGGACAGGAAGTGCTGCGCTCACAAACCTTGAACAGTGAAGCGCCACGCATTCTCGGCCAGACGTGGTACCCCAATAACCTGCTACGCACACGTGAACTTAACAGTGACGGTGCCCTGCTATTGAAAGAAACATTTGAATATGACGCCCGCGGCCGACTGCGGCTGCATATATGCGAAGGTGATAACTTACCCAAGGATCGTTATGGCAATGCAATTACTCGACAAACGTTCAGGTTTGATTCGCTTGACAATATTCAACGCTGCGCCACCATATTTGCCGACGCTACAACGGATCTTGCCCAGTTCACCTACGACATTGAAGATAAGTGCCGCCTTCTAAACGTGACCCATACTCACCCTTCCTACCCAGCAACTCAGGCATTCGAGTATGACGCTAATGGCAACATGCTCAATGATGAGCAGAACCAGCGTCTTATCTATGACTCCCAAGGCCGACTGCTGCAAGTTGAGGCGGTCCGGGATGCGCAGATCAGCGGGCGTTATCGCTACGATGCACACAATCAATTAATCACCACTCAAGTCGGCGAGCAGCCTGAAACCTTGCGCTTTTATGAAGGTAATCGCCTGAGCCTTTCAGTTCAAGAAGGTATTAGCACTCACTTTCTGACCATCAGCGGGCAGCCGATCGGCCAACAACAGGCTGGCGACGACAGTAAAACCCTGGTGTTACTGACTGACGCCAGTCATACCGTAGTCGGCGAGTGCTTGCAAAATCAGTTATTGACCGCTAGCTACACTGCTTATGGCGAACGCAGCAGTGAACAAAACCTGCAAAGCCTGATGGCATTCAATGGCGAAGTGCGTGATGAGGCCAGTGGTTGGTATTTACTCGGTAAAGGCTACCGAGCTTACAACCCACAACTGATGCGCTTCCACAGTCCCGATTCGATGAGTCCATTTGGTGCGGGTGGGCTAAATCCATATGCGTATTGCCTGGGCAATCCCATTGCATTAAGTGACCCCACCGGGCATGCGGGTTCAGGTCGCAACATTCGTCCTAAATATGTAGCGCCGCGTAGCAGCGGTGGCGGTATCGGCGCCTGGATAGGCGTGATTATTGGTGCTGTGCTTTTAGTTGCAACTGTAATCGCAACGGTATTTTTCCCACCTGTGGCAGCCATAGCTTCGAGTGTGGCAACCAGTTTCACAACAGCTCTGTCTGCACTGACAAGTTCTACGCCAGTACTCATGGCTGGCTATGCAGTTAGCTATTGGACTTCGACCATCATCACCACCTTCATCACAGCACCGACAATTTTGGAAAAAACTTTTGTGGCTCTTGATGCAGTGACGACCAGCTTAGATGCGATATCCATAGGCACAAAGAGTCCAACATTAGCCAATGTTCTGGACAAGGCTAACTGGACACTGCTGGCTGCAGACGCTACGTTGGCAATCACGCGAATACTTGACCTTGACCTTGCCCTTGACCTTGACCTTGCTAAAGCTGCGACCTCCAGTGGGCTTAGAGCTACACGCAATGTACAAAAATCTTTAGCCTCATTTACACCTATAGAGGCTGGAGTAACGACATCAGTAGGAGATGCTAAATTATTTAATCCAGCAACCTCTTCGACTGACGTCTATACGATTGATATCTATTCAAAAGTGCCAGATATAAAACCCCTTAATCCTTACCGCTTGGCTAAAACTTACCCTACTGTCGAGACTCCAGATCGCGTCATAACTACTGAAGCAGGTGTTCGCAATACCAGGGCGTGAATATAGGGTAATTCTTAAAAACTTCTCGCCCAAGTGAAACATTTGGCTCGAACAAGCTGAACAGTTCAGTCAGTAGACACAGATACCTTTCGCGTGAAATACATTATTTTACGTGAAGGGTATTATGTGACTGCAGCACTTATATCCCCCCTATAAGCCGCACGCGCTATGCGCTTGATCCAGTTGAACCGATGTGAGAGGCGGACCTGCCCAGTTCACTCAACCGCTGGAATATTAAATTCTAAATTTTCACCACCTGATAATTGAGAGTTCTCTCATATCTCAACCCGCTCAACCCCTGCAAAATCTGCCCTCTGAAACAACGCTACCCCTTTATAATCACCCTTCTGTGCACTCGGCAATGTTTCGCATTTATACGCCGAACACATTTCCAAACAGGTTATACACCATGAAAAGCTCATTAATAACCTTGGGTCTTCTGACAGCCCTGACAGGTACCTCTGCCTTTGCCAACACCGGCACTATCAACTTCGTCGGTAAAATCGACAGTTCAACATGCCCTATAGAAGTGGTAAACCCAGGCAGTGGTGCGGTGACCAACGAGGTCAGCATGGGTTCTATATCACCCTCACGCTTTACTGAAGTCGGCCAGGAGTATCCGGGGAATGACTTTATTCTTCGTATACCCTTAGATGCGGATTGCGCTGTTGTAAATGCTGGAACCGTAACCTTCACCAGTAATGCTGCTGGTGATAATTATGCAACTAAAGTATATACAGGCGCAGCCACCGGGGTTGCAATTCTTATAAAGGATCATACAGGTGAGCCTGTGAAGAACGGCATCGCATCCAAATCCTATGTCTTGGACCCTCTCAAGGTTAACGACATGAAGTTTGATGCTTATTATGTCTCAACCTCAAAAGACGTGAGTGCCGGACCGGCTGATGCCGATATAAACTTCCTCGTCACTATCAAGTAATAGCCCACTGTTTGCCCTTGCCAGCCAAGGGCAGCACTTATCTGACTCGCCAACTTCTCACCTCGCTGACAGGTCTGCACTCCATGTTCGGTTTTATCAGAAAGACCACTGATTCAAAGCCTGCTTTGCTTATGATTACACTGTTATCTATATGCACTTTCTATAGCGCTTCCAACCATGCCGCCCTAGTTATAAGTGGCACCCGCATCGTGTATGACAGCGACAAGCGTAGTGTCTCCACTATTATTTCCAACCCCAGCAAAAAACCGTTTGCCGTTCAAACCTGGGTCAATACAATTGACGATGACAACACCACGGCAGTGCCTTTTATTCCATCCCCCGCTTTATTTCGATTAAATGCAGGAAAAGAACAGCACGTTCAAATCAACCTGCTCCCCCATCAATTACCTGACAACCAAGAGTCGGTCTTTTATTTTAATGTACAAGAAATCCCTCAAACCACTAAGTCCCAAGACGGGGTATTAAATATTGCATTACGCACTCGAATTAAATTGTTCTATCGCCCTACAGCGATCAAGGGCAACCCAGAGCTTCGATTAAAAGAGCTGCAATGGTCCATGAAAAAAATTGAGGGCAAGACTTATCTGGAGGTATATAACCCGACCCCCTATTACGTTTCCTTTCTACGCTTGGATGTTAGTTCAAACGGCCATATTCAGTCCCCTGAAAATCCGCCAATGGCTGCCCCCCTTTCTCATCAGGTTTACCCGATGGACAACACCAAGCTGGCCTCCGATATACAAGTCACGTTCTCTGCAATCAATGACTACGGCGGCTTCAGCACACCTTTATCCCGCCCGGTAGCGTTCGCTAACTAAAGCTTATCCCCGCATTGACCTACCAGGACCCTCCATGATCTACACACCCGGCCTATGCAATGCTCATGCGCGCCTGAAATTAACACGACTTTTTATCATGAGTGCCAGCTTAAACCTCACGTTCACAGCTTTTACATTCGCAAACGCGACAACACAGTTTCAATCCAGTTTTATGCGCCAAGGCACTGGACAAACAACCGATGCGGGCAACTATGCACTTGAAGCCCTTTCCAAAGGACATGACATCGTACCCGGACGTTATTGGGTGCATGTTCAAGCCAATTCACAACCGCTTGAACAGCAACAGATCAATTTCCTACTAAGCGAGGATGGCGAAACACTCAAACCTTGCTTGCCTGCAGCATTATTGACGTCAATTGGCATTAAACCGGACAGTGTGCAAGACCCTGCCTCCTTGAAAGCTGCCTGTGTGGATCTTTGGGCACTGATACCGGGCGCTACAACAGATTTTGACAGTGCCAAAATGCTGTTGGACATTTCTATCCCGCAAATTGCATTGCGTCGTGATGTCGCGGGGCATGTTGAACCAAAACGTTGGGATACCGGCATCAATGCTGCATTCATTAACTATCAAGCATCTGCACAGCAAAGCTCCAACCGTTACAGAGGCCAGAGCAGCAGCCAGGATTTATTTCTCAACAGCGGGATAAACCTGGGTGAATGGCAATTTCGCACCAATCACGTACTCCGTCGGGATGACACCGATAACGATCAGTGGACGCGCTCATTTAGTTACCTGCGACGAGATGTGCCGGGCACTAACGCGAATTTGACGCTGGGTGAAACGTCAACAGAAGGAGATATTTTTCGCAGCGTGCCTATTCAGGGAGTCCTGCTTCGTTCGGATCCAGGGATGCTGCCAGACGTGCTGCAAAGTTACGCACCCATCATTCGAGGCGTGGCGCTGACCCGAGCCAAACTCGAGGTGCGGCAAAACGGGTACCCCATTTACTCAACCTATGTCAGCGCCGGTCCTTATGAAATCGACGACCTGAGCACTGCTGGTGGCAGTGGTGAACTGGAAATAGTACTCACCGAAGAAGACGGTCAGATAAGACGGTTTACTCAGCCCTACGCGACCCTGAGCAATCTATTGCGCGAAGGTGTCTGGCGCTACAGCGCTGCTGCGGGACGTTATAACGCGGCAGGCCACCTGAGCGAGCCGATATTATGGCAAGGCACTTTAGCGATGGGCACCGCCTGGAACTCAACCCTCTATGGTGGCCTCATGGGGAGCAACTTTTATCAGGCTGGCACATTTGGCATCTCTAAAGACCTAGGTACATTCGGCGCCCTGGCGCTTGACGCAACCCGTTCCAGCGCCCAGATCGATTGGAATGATGTGCAAAGTCTGCAGGGGATGAGCTACGCCGTTAAATACGGCAAATCTTTCAGCTCGGGCACCAATCTTCGTTTTGCCGGTTATCGCTACTCCACCTCAGGCTATCGAGACTTTGATGAAGCGCTGCGCCAACGCAGCCAGGACTCCACGTTCTTTGGAAGCCGCCGTAGCCGGATAGAAGCCTCTGTTTATCAAAATTTAACGACTCGCAGCTCCTTAAACTTATCGCTTTCGCACCAAGACTACTGGGGGACGAGCTACAAGCAGCGTCAATTCCAGTTCAGCTTCAACACTCAGTTTCAGGACGTCACGCTTAACCTGTTTGCCTCGCAATCGTTAAGCGATAAGTACGCCAGTGATAGACAAATAGGTCTGAGTATTTCAATGCCACTGGACTTTGCCCGTGCCAGCAATGTCACATTTGACCTGCAAAAAAATGCCGACTACTACAGTCAGCGCACCAGCGTGAGTGGCAGCGCCTATGGCAATCGTCTCAATTATCGGGGCTCATTCAGCCACACCGAGCAACAGCAAGAATCCGCTACGTTATCGGCCAACTATCAAACACCCTATGCCAGCCTGGGCAGCGGCATTACTGTAGGACGTGAATACCGCAGTATGTCGGTGAACACCACTGGCGCGATCATGCTCCACGATCAAGGCATCGAGTTAAGCCCTTATTTGGGGGAAACCATGGCCTTAATTCAGGTGCCCGACATTGCCGGGGTTGGTGTCGCCAATACGAGCGCCATACGCACCAATGAAAAAGGTTTTGTACTGGCTCCTTACCTGCGCCCTTATCGGGTCAACTACCTTGAGCTCAATACTGACGATCTGGGACCAAATATCGAGATCGATAACGCTACTGCTCAGGTAATACCTCGACGAGGCGCGGTTGTGAAAAGCGTGTTTCCTGCCCGAAAAGTGAACCGAATCCTAATAACCGGTACCACAATCGATGGCCAACCGCTGCCTTTTGCTGCACTGGTAACCACAGTTACAGGTGAACAAAAGGGAATCATCGGCCAAGCCGGGCAAGTGCTGTTATCGACAACGCTTCAGTCGCAAACTCTGAACGTGGGCTGGGGTCCGGAACCAGAGCAAAACTGCAAAATGCACACAAATCCGGACACGATGCAACAAATCAACGGGTTTCATTTGCAGGCTCTGGTTTGCCAATAAATCGCCCTCTATAAGGGTGGTATTCAATATACCCCCCGGCCAATCTGGAATGACTCAATGAACACGTTTTCTCAACGGCTAGTGTGCCTGATTGGACTTGCTCTGTGCTCTAAGATGTCTATCGCTTTCGGCGCAGATGATGTGAACACTTGCTACTGGGTCAGCGGCTCAGGCCCTGTAACTTTTACTCCCGATGTAGGCGCTGTTTATATCCCAAGAGATGCGCCCTTGGGCAGTGTGATTGGGATTGTAAATGATCTGTTTCCGCAGAATCCTGAGAGAGGCTACATTGGTTGCGCAAACGACGGCAAAACGGTACTGAGCTTTAACGCCATTGCATCTGCCCCTATTTTCATAGGCCCCCTGCCGCCGACGCCGGGCACAATACTGCATTCCAACATTCCCGGAGTGGGGGTCAGAATTGAACTGCAAAGACCCTTGGTTAAAGAGTTTTCAGAAGACAACTCATTCACAGCCCTCAATGGCCCTTACGTGCCAATGGACAGCCAACACACAGGCGCAATGGGCAGTGCCAACTTCGGTTTGGGGAACTTACGTCATCGACTCACGCTGATCAAAATAGGCAAAATCGCACCCGGCTTGCACACACTGAATGGCGCTCAGTTGTTCAGTGGTCATTTCAGCGGCATAGGCAAGGCGTTTTCTTACGGTGTCACTGGCACCGTAATACAAGCGCAATGCAGTTTGTCAGGCAACCCTGTGAGTGCAGATCCGGTAAATCTGGGTGACTGGGACAACTCGCACTTTACTAAACCGGGGGATGTAACAGATGCGGTGGATTTTCACATCAATCTGATCGACTGCGAAGCAGACCCTGCAGACGCGAATATCGCAACGGCAAATATTCGTCTCGAAGGGGCCAAGGGATCGACGGTATTTGATGCTGCTAAAGGGATATTTACTCTGGCTTCAAGCGCCACGGCAAAGGGGGTGGGAATTCAAATGCTCAGCGCCGATGGCCTAACTCCAATAGCTTTGGGAGTGGAAGTACCCGTGATCGCCATTCAGCCGGGTAACACGGTGCTGGACTTCAAGGCACGCATGTATCAGACCCATCCAGCTGACCAAGTTGAGTCCGGGTCAGTGGAAGGAGCCTTAAACTTCACACTTACCTACAAATAAATGCTCCCCCCGCTTTCCCAATATAAAAAAGCGGGGAGACACATATTTAATTGGTCAGATTAGCTCGCAACGCCCTGAAGCCATACCAATAACCCTTATTATTAAAAGTCACCTGCCCTTCAAAATAAATATCGATGCCTACTTTGAATTTTAAAAATTGCTCTTTAGCGACTGCCACACTGACCTTCTTATCCGCTACTTCCTCGGCAGTCACTTTATGCTCAAAGAAAACCACCTCCAAGTTTTTACCATCCTGCCCCAAACCTACCAGCTTGAATTTGATATATTGATCGTCTGCCATAAAAGGCCACACACCAATACTCACCTCAGCTCCTGACACAGGCACGCTGGAAAGGCTCAAAATATTCCCGTTCACATGCGAACACTGCATGGTCGGATAGTTAGTTGCCAATATATCTGAGAGGGTCAAGCCATAGATACCCGACGTCGCAAGCACTTCAGAGCTACTACCGTCGAGCACCTCATAATAGACGGGAATATAGCGTGCTCCGTCGGCCAAACTGCTGACCATGTGGGCCGCAATATTTTTTCTGGGTACATTAAATAGCAAGGGAGCATCAGGATCGGCGCTGCTCAGCGTAATTGCATTAAACGCCAGAGGGTCAGCCCATTGAAGAAGAACCTTCTCGCCCTCATAAATATCACTTTCTGGAGGGATATTCACAGTGATACCGTCTCCAGGGCCCTCCCCTACAGAATCGATATTAAGTTTCCCAAATTGAGATGAACCGCTGGCGCCTGTAACTTTTACGTAGCCGAGAGAACGTGGCGCCATGTCCACTTCAATGGGCACTGACTCACTCAATGGGCTGCTATTTCCTGCTTTATCGATAAGTTGGTACTCGGCATAACACTCACCGTTCAGCGCGGCCTCAATCTGCGCACGGGTATAGATTATTTCTCTATTGGTCGCCACCGGTGTCCGACCAATAAGTTGACTACCCGTACGGGTTCTCCAAAAATAAACGACTTCATCACCGTCTTGATAATCGGCATATTCTGGTATGACACAGACAAATTTATTGTCATGAGCCTCGAAGAAAGGAATAGTAATTTGCGTGGCGGGAAGGATCAGTGTGCTGGGTTTTAGATGCTTATACGGAGGCGTACGATCAATAACCAAGGGGACAATGTTTGATTCACTCTCTCCTCCCCCATTATGCCCAACGACCACGTATCTAAAGTCAAAAGGCCCTTCCTCGTAATCTAGCTTCCCCGCATCAATACTAAATGACATAGGAAAATCACTGTCAGCAAGCGGCCCTACAACGTCATAGGTTTGCATTGTATTAAATGCGTTGGAGGTATTCTGCCTGCGCCATTGAAATGAGAGCTTATCAATAGCGTTTTTTGGCGGGAGATTAACCCATGCTGCAACGTCAACGATTAACGGATCATCAAGCGCCGAAGCCGGTAGTAACCCTGCCGGGAGCCCCGGCAAAACGCCTACAATATCGGGCTCTTGCAACAAAAGGTGCAGGGACGCAAGCGCATTTATATTCGCCGGGCCTTCAGTGGGTTTTACATTTTTTCTGTCATCAAAATCGGCCATTACTATCACTCACTAAACTTCAATTTAATTGAAACTTAACCTGACGTGTACAGTGGACTCCCACTGTGCACGTAAAGCACGTCAAGTATATTTAGCACGCTTTTGATCGATCGGTTACTAGCAAAACTACTAGCACCCGACCTCTCAGCTTTAAACAGCCCTATTATTTTTCGTACACTTAAAACTTACCAACTATAATAAACCCCCACTGAGCCACCCAACGGCTGTTCAATACCGTCGCCTTTGCTGTACTCCACATCAGCATAGACTTTTATTTTTTGAGTCATGGTCATCGTCATACCGGCCCCCAACTTACCTCGCGAACCGGACAAGTCATTATTAAAGACATTGTCGTTAACTTTGACTTCATTGTTTTTCGAGAACTCATGCACGTAAGCGGCTCGCAGGTAGGGTTGTACGACCTGACCGCCCGCCAACTCAATATTACGCCCCACCGTAGAGCCAAGCTCACCCAATAATGAACGCGTGCGGTCACCTTTAGCACGTAACCCATTGTCCAGATCGTAATCCTTGCCTTGGATAATAACGCTTGACACTTGAGCATACGGCTCGACAAAGTAGCCCTCATCAAGCTTTATATGACGCCCAAACTCTGCAGAGGCACCAACACCATAATTGCTATAACTGCCTTTTGTGCTCGTGTTATCACTCAAATTCACATCTGATTTATTTTGAAAACGGTTAATCTTGACGACACCATCAAAGTAATAACCGGTTTGCGCATCAAGCCAGGTGGTATAAGCACCAGCATAATAACTGTCTACCGTGCCGGAAGTGCCACGATCGAGGTCAAGATCTGACTGGCTATAACCCGCCATCAAACCCGCCAGCCACTGACCATCACCGATCGGCAACGGTGCATCCGCACCGAATGTTAACCCCTGCTGGCTTTGCTTATAGCCCACTCCGGTAGAAGCAGACACTGTGTACTTATTGCCATAGGCCCTGACCCATGCGCCGGACTGCCCCGAACCGATACGCAACTCCCCCATACGTGTGCGCAACGTGGTCAACTCTCCATACCAGATAGTAGGTGCCGTATTAAACAATGCCATGGCCGACTGAGTGCCAGGGCTTATGGTTCTGTTCTCAGGGTTCAAGTACCAGTCGGTTGCGCCTCCATCTTCACTGTTTGCCAATTGATAGGAATAAGCACCAAGGTCAATTCGGTCATTCAGCAACGAAAACTTTGCATCCCCTGCGGCTGTGTGCACGAGGTAAAGCTTGTCTGCATTAATCGGATCAGCACCGGAACTGGCCACTACCAGTTGGTGACTGCCCGTAGCGGTGCCCGTTACGTCCAGTTTGTCGGTCTGACCGGTCGAAAAATCTGAAGCCATATAGAACGTACCGCCCGCTCCGCTCAAGTTACTGACCGACAACGTGTAGTAAGCGGTGGGTTCACCAAATTTGATCGAACCTCCATTCATGGATAAGTCGGACACTGTACCGTCTTCAACCATTACCCATTGTGCCTGGCTATTGATTGCCAGGCCCGAGAGGTTTTCAAGGCGCCCGGTCAAGGTGGCCTGAGTATCAAGGATCACATTGGCAGTAGCACCTGACGCAGCAATCACATCACCCTTAAGTTGGGTATTGCTGTCGCTGACTCGCAAGGTGGCTGTGGATGTGCCGTTAACCTCCAGTAAATTGCCATTACCACCGGTGAGTGTAGAGCCATTCATCACATTGATTTGTGTATGAGCGCTCCCGGAATCGTAGTTTTCTACAAGGATCGCCGCCCCAGTCCGCCCGGTCACGGTAGTACTGTCTAGATCAATAACTGAATCTTCGGGATTGATGTAATCAATAATCTGTATGCCATTCAGCCCCCCAACAATCGTGCCTCTCACGGCTGAGGCGTTGCCGTTGAACACCTCAAGGCCGATACCCTCAGCAGCGTTGGCCAACAAAGTAGTGTCGGTCATCTCCAGGCGGCTCAAATGAGACACTGTTGCGCCACGGTTCATACCCGTGATGGTACTACTCTGTACCTGTGCAACAGACCCTGTATTGGTATCAGCTGCGACTCTAAGAGCGATCCCATTACTGGTAAGTGTGCTGCCAGTAATGGTCGCATTACTGCCATATAAACTCACACCGGGTTCTGTACCGTTTCCATTTACAGTTGACCCGTTCAACACCAGATTTGACTTATTGACCTCAATATTTTGTGCGGTCGCTGCATTGGCCGTCAGCGTCCAACCATTGAAAACTCTATATTTATTCAGCGGATCACTCAAAGCACTAATAGACTCGTCACTAAATCTGACCAAAACTGTTTCGGCATTTACGCGTTCAGCGATGAACAAACTGGAGCCTACCGCAACAAGAAACATACAATGAGAAAGTGGCGAACGTTGATAGGGCATGGTCATTTACCTGTTAATCGGATACATTTTTATGCAAAGAATTACCTTAGATCTCTCTAAGCATATTCATACAAAGCCGACGCATGCTACGCACATTGTATAAACCGCAATGTAGGAAAAACCCTACGCAATCGTAGGGCGTCTCCCAAATAATGTTGCATGCCCTGATAAATCTATGGACTTGGGGGGATATTGCACGTCCCTGCTGAGGTATACATACCTATGTCCACTGTCGCCTCTCCAGGTTCTTCTTTACCCTGAATAAGCAGTGTGTATTCAACTTTTCCACTGCCTATATTGTCACTGTCTGCACCATAGATGGGCAGAAAGTAGGTGTCATAAGGTCTAACCCACCAGATAAAACCTTGCTGTTCTTGCTCCTTACTCACCGTCAACTCGCCACTTTCAAGTGGGTCACCTGGAATCGGCGTTACGGTGCCTTCATCAATAAAACTAGTCCATTTAAGTTTTATTTTTGTACCCTCGACCAAGTATCTGGATACCGGAATATAAACACGAATCCCATAGGAACCATCATCAGTCAGTTCCAGAGAAGGGCAATTCAGCCAGTTCCAAGTCGTGTCAATAGTTGGAAATTCAGGGGGAGCCAAAACAATAGGAACTCCCGAAACCGCCACCGGTTTGGGCTTTGATTTTTCATCGTTGATAAAGTCGTCATGCGATACAGAAAACCAAACATCGATGTCGCCATTACCCGCTGCATCAATATTAACCCAATCAACAGTGAACTCTATATCATCAGGATCAGTGGGCTCTTCGGTGGTGACCGTATGAGTACCGAGTGATTTACCCCCCCAAAAGAACTCGATTTTTTGATCGGGGCCAATTCCCTCATAAGGTCTGAGTTTTATCGTTGCAGGTTCGTTTACATCACCAGCAACAATTTTATCAACTTCCCCCGTAAAACTGACTACGGTCACTACACCGAGTGCAGGGTTTACCGGGTTAGGCTCGTCAGGGTTTTCTGGCCCCACTTTGGATAAATCTACCTGAATCGTGACATCGGCTGAGCCCAAAGGCAGCGAACCCCGGTAATAGGTGTACTCGACAATGGTGGGCTGCGAGCCAGGCTTCGTGAAATCATAGGCAGCTTTCAGAGTTGCCCACGGCACTGGGACGCTAACCGGAAACTGACTGATGGGAAAAAGGACATCCAACGTCTTGCTTCCCCACTTGACCTCAATACGATCGCCAATTTTCCAGTTGGTAATTTCAGTTTTTATCTCAAGATAAACGCCCAAAAAAGCATCATCACGGTCAATTAACTCATCTGAGATCTCGTCGGCATGGCGTACCGTCGGTGCCGGAAATGGCGCCACAGGCAAAGGTCCAAGCGCTACAGGCATTTTCACAGACTTACCAATACGACTGTCATTACCGGCTTTATCGAGCAGGATATAACAGGCGTAAAAATCACCATCCCCCGCAGCAACAATTGTCGCTTCGGGAATTGCAAATTTCCGACCTGCTGGAATAGCTTGATACCCCCCAATAGGGGTCAAGCCGGATATATCATCCGGCACATCACCTTTTACCCAGAAAACACCAATTCTATCGCTGCTTTCTTCATCAGGATAAGCCGAAATTTCAGCCACTACTGCAGCACGATTGGCATCCGTAATAGGTCCCGCCGGGAGAATTAAATCAGCCGGATATGCAGAACCGTAGGGCGGGATAATGTCGAGCACTATAGGTGTTGTTTCTGACGGAGTAGCAACTCCGCCATCATTCCCACCCACTACGCGGTATCTAAATTCAAAAGCACCGTGAACATTTTTAAAAGCGTCGAGCGGTATTTCTTGAATCATGGGATCTGGGTACACCCCTTTTATTTCAATAGATGGAGGGTCCAGCAGGTCTATATAGGCCGCGTCATCGGTACTCCCTAGCGGTCGCCATTGCAGCCTTAATTCATCACCGGGCCTTGTTGGATTGGTCGGAAAATTCACCCAGTGCGGAATTTCAACTTTAAGAGGAACGGTCAAAAGCGCTTTAGGGATAAGCCCAAGCGGATCGCCTGGCAAAACACCTTGCACAGTAGGTTTGACATGTGCAGCTGCATGCCTTAACCCAACAGCGCGTTTAAAATAAGCCTTACGTGCATTTTTAGCAGCTAATTTCCTCTCAAGCATATTCATCCCGCAACCCTCAATTCACAGAAAAGTTTAGATATCGAACGTTCTTACGCCTTACAAAAACAGACCCACAAAAAACTTAGCACCTAGCCTATAAATTAAGTGTGCGAGCAGCACGCCACCGAACGAACTATGGCCGCCATAAATACCTTAATACTGTTGTGACTCTTAGAGTTATTGAACGCCTTTTTAAGGCAGTTGGATACTGTCAGAAATGACAGGTAAACCCACCGTATATAACCTTCTCAAATACGCTCTAACCCAGCAGGCCCTTGCCACTTTTGGGGCCTGACTCACTGTAGTTTCGGCCCATCGCTGCCTATTTATTGATCGAATTTAGTAGCACGGATAATCGTCTGGCGCATGAGGTGGGGAATGGCATGCACTGCGTTTCCAAAGCGCATCCAGGCTCGTCAACTGCTACGTAATACCCAAAAACCCCACTAACGCCGCACGCTGGGCCAATGCATCCTTGCGCCCCAGTTCAATTAACTCGCTGCAATAGCCCGCCTCGAACAACAAATAACTCAGCACACCTGCACCGCTGGTTTTGGTTGCCCCCGGCCCGCGCAAAAACAGGCGCAGCGCGGCGGGCAGTTCGTGGCGGTGGCGGGCGGCTATTTCGTCAATGGGCTGGCTGGGGGCGATAACCAGCACATCAACCGGCGCTAAACCGAGGTTGTCGGGCTGCCCTGGCAGCAACCGGCTGAAGTGGTTCAGGCGCTCCAGCAGTTCGATATCGCTCTCAAGGCTGTCAATAAAAGTGCTGTTGAGCATGTGCCCGCCAATTTGCGCCAAGGTCGGATGCTGCGCGTTGTACTGGCGCGCTTGCCCGCCCTGACGATCCGGCCCGCGCGGGTTGCCGCTGACCCCGACCACCAGCACGCGATTGGCGCCCAAATGCAGCGCCGGGCTGATGGGTGCAGACTGGCGCACGGCGCCATCGCCAAAATACTCTTCGCCAATTTTGACCGGGGCAAACAACAGCGGTATGGCCGAGCTGGCCAGCAAGTGCTCGACGGTCAACGCCGTCGGCAGGCCAATGCGCCGATGACGCAACCAGCCTTCGATCGCACCTTCACTTTGATAAAACGTTACGGCCTGGCCCGAGGAGTAGCCAAAAGCCGTGAGCGCCACAGCGCGCAAGTGCTGCGCAGCGATGGCCTGATCGATACCGGCAAAGTTGATTTTGTCGTTGAGCAATTCGCGTAACGGCGAACTGTTGAGCAGCGCCACCGGCACGTGGCTGCCAAGGCCCAACAAGCTGTGGCCCAGAAAGCGACTGGCCTGGTGAATCACCCCCGGCCAATCACTGCGCAACACACGATGGCTTTCAAAGTTTTGCCAGAAGGTCGTCAAGTGCTCGACGGCCTGGGTGAAGTTCATCGCGCCACTGGCCAGGCTGACTGCGTTGATCGCCCCGGCCGAGGTGCCGACAATCACCGGAAACGGGTTGGGCGCACCCGCAGGTAACAACTCGGCAATGGCCGCCAGCACCCCCACTTGATACGCCGCCCTGGCGCCGCCGCCCGACAGAATCAACCCGGTCACCGACGCTCTGCCGTTCATACCTCAGCGCCTTTGCAGCGCGGGTTACTTGCGGCGTTTGTCGTACAGCTTTGGCTCGCCCGGTGGCCGGGTTTTGAAGCGGCGGTGCGCCCACAAGTACTGCTCTGGGCATTCGCGTATCGCACGCTCGACCCATTGGTTGATGCGCAGGCAGTCGGCCTCATCGCTTTCTCCGGGAAAGTCGCTTAAAGGCGGATGAATCACCAACTTATAACCACTGCCATCCGCCAGTCGTTGTTGAGTAAAGGGTACAACCTGCGCTTTGCCCAGCTTGGCGAACTTGCTGGTGGCCGTCACTGTGGCGGCCTCGATGCCAAACAATGGCACAAAAATGCTTTGCTTGGCGCCGTAGTCCTGGTCGGGTGCGTACCAGATCGCCCGCCCGGCGCGCAGCAACTTGAGCATGCCGCGCACGTCATCGCGCTCCACTGCCAGCGAGTCCAGGTTGTGGCGCTCGCGGCCGCGGCGCTGGATAAAGTCGAACAACGGGTTTTTGTGTTCGCGGTACATGCCATCAATGGTGTGCTGCTGCCCGAGCAAGGCGGCGCCAATTTCCAGGGTGGTGAAGTGAAAGGCCATCAAGATGACGCCCTTGCCATCGCGCTGGGCCTGCTGCAAGTGCTCCAGCCCTTCGACATGCGCCAACTTGGCCAGGCGTGGCTTGGCCCACCACCAGCTCATGGCCATTTCAAAAAAGGCGATGCCGGTTGAGGCGAAATTTTCCTTGAGCAGGCGCTCGCGCTCAGCGGCGTTTTTTTCGGGGAAGCACAGTTCAAGGTTGCGCGCAGCAATGCGCCGGCGCTCACCGGCCACCCGGAACATGCAAGCCCCCAGAAAACGACCAATGCGCAGTTGCACCTTATAAGGCAGTTGCACCACCAGCCACAGCACGCCCAGCCCTGACCACAGCAGCCAAAAACGCGGATGAAAAAAAGCAGCTCGAAAACGCGGGCGATCCATTAATGATTCCGGACAGACACAAGGGCCGGGCATTCTACATCGTTAGACCCGGCTTGCGGCTCGCGGGCGTTCTCGTTATAAGTCTCTGCACTTTAAGTGACAAGCCGCATTAAGCCGACCATGAGCCAAACCGAATCGCAAGACCAAGCCCCCGTGTTTCAGCTTAAGGGCAGTATGCTCGCCATTACGGTGCTGGAACTGGCCCAAAACAACCTTGAAGCCCTTGATCGCCAACTGGCCGCCAAAGTTGCCCAGGCGCCCAATTTTTTCAGTAACACCCCGCTGGTGCTGGCGCTCGACAAGCTGCCCGTCGGTGCCGGAGCCGTCGACTTGCCCGGGCTGATGCGCGTGTGTCGCCAACATGGCCTGCGCACCCTGGCCATTCGCGCCAACCGCATCGAAGACATCGCCGCGGCCATCGCCATCGACCTGCCAGTCTTGCCGCCGTCCGGTGCACGCGAGCGGCCGATTGAGCCCCCGGTTGAAGTGGTTATCGCGCCGAAAAAGCCTGAAAAACCGCCCGAACCGGCCATCAAACCGACCCGCATCATCACCACGCCAGTACGTGGTGGCCAAACGGTATACGCCGAGGGTTGTGACCTGGTGGTCATCGCCTCGGTCAGCCCCGGTGCGGAACTTATGGCCGATGGTAACATCCATGTGTACGGCCCCATGCGTGGCCGAGCGCTTGCCGGATACAAAGGCAACACCCGAGCGCGAATTTTTTGCCAGCAACTGAGCGCCGAACTGGTGTCCATTGCCGGAATGTACAAAGTGTCCGAAGACCTGCGGCGCGATCCTTTGTGGGGCGCCGGGGTTCAAATCAGTCTGTCAAGTGACATGTTGAACATCACCCGTCTTTAACGGATACTCACGCCATTTTCCAACCATCTCAATTACGTAGAGAAAACAGACTAGTCTTTGTAGGAAGTCAGCAATCAGCCAGTGTTTACGTTGTGTAGGCCTGGCTTGGGGGATGTCCACCAAGACTGTTCACCTGTTGTCGTTATTTAGAGATGTTATTCAGGGACTAAAAAGTCCTTTTTCCTTAGGGGTGAAGCACCTTGGCCAAGATTCTAGTGGTTACATCCGGCAAGGGTGGTGTGGGTAAGACCACCACCAGCGCCGCTATCGGTACGGGCCTGGCTCTGCGCGGGCACAAAACCGTCATCGTCGACTTCGACGTTGGCCTGCGTAACCTCGACCTGATCATGGGGTGCGAGCGTCGCGTGGTGTATGACTTCGTTAACGTGGTTAACGGCGAAGCCAACCTGCAACAGGCGCTGATCAAAGACAAACGTCTGGAAAACCTGTACGTGCTGGCTGCCAGCCAGACCCGTGACAAAGACGCCCTGACCAAAGAAGGCGTCGAAAAAGTTCTGATGGAACTCAAAGAGACCTTCGAATACGTGGTCTGCGACTCTCCGGCGGGCATCGAAACTGGCGCCCACCTGGCCATGTACTTCGCGGATGAAGCGATTGTCGTGACCAACCCGGAAGTGTCTTCGGTGCGTGACTCGGACCGCATGTTGGGCCTGCTGGCCAGCAAATCGCGCCGCGCCGAACTGGGCGAAGACCCGATCAAGGAACACCTGCTGCTGACCCGCTACAACGCGGATCGCGTCAGCAAGGGTGAAATGCTCGGCGTTGAAGACGTCAAGGAAATCCTGGCGGTTACGCTGCTGGGTGTGATCCCGGAATCCCAGGCGGTGCTCAAGGCATCCAACCAGGGCGTGCCGGTGATCCTTGATGACCAAAGTGACGCCGGTCAGGCCTACAGCGATGCGGTTGATCGTTTGCTGGGCAAAACCGTGGAGCATCGGTTCCTCGATGTACAGAAGAAGGGATTCTTCGAGCGCCTGTTTGGAGGCAATTAAACAATGAACATTTTTGACTTCTTTCGTACCCGCAAAACGCCAACCACCGCGTCGGTCGCGAAAGAGCGTCTACAGATCATCGTGGCGCACGAACGCGGCCAACGCAGTACCCCGGACTACCTGCCAGCCCTGCAAAAAGAGCTGGTCGAGGTGATCCGCAAATACGTCAACATCGGCGATGATCAAGTACAGATCGCCCTTGAAAACGAGGGTAGCTGCTCGATTCTGGAACTCAACATCACCCTGCCAGACCGTTAATCGATCCGGCTGATACCACGGCGGCTTGGAGGTTTCTCTGCACAGGGGGATCTCCAAGCCGCCGTTGGCGTTTGTTAAGAGGCTGTTTTAATGCCGTTGTCGAATATTCACATCATCCATCAGGACGCAGGCGTTCTGGTGGTCAACAAGCCGACCTTGCTGCTGTCGGTGCCGGGCCGCGCCGAAGACAACAAAGACTGCCTGATCACCCGCCTGCAAGAAAACGGCTACCCCGAAGCCCGCATCGTGCACCGCCTGGACTGGGAAACCTCGGGGATCATTCTGCTGGCCCGCGATGCCGACACGCACCGCGAATTGTCGCGTCAGTTTCACGACCGGGAAACTGAAAAGGCCTACACCGCGCTGGCCTGGGGCCAACCGGAGCTGGACAGTGGCAGCATCGACCTGCCCCTGCGTTACGACCCGCCGACCAAGCCGCGCCACGTGGTCGACCACGAGTTTGGCAAGAACGCGTTGACCTTCTGGAAAGTCCTGGAGCGTTGCGGCGATTATTGCCGGGTTGAACTGACGCCGATTACCGGGCGTTCGCATCAGTTGCGCGTGCACATGTTGTCCATTGGCCACCCGCTGCTGGGCGATGGCCTGTACGCGCACCCGCAGGCATTGGCGGCCTATCCGCGTTTGTGCCTGCACGCCAGCATGCTCAGCTTCACCCACCCGCAGACCGGCGAACGCCTGCGCTTCGAGTGCCCCGCACCGTTTTAACAGCTTCACGCCCTGTAGGAGCGAGCTTGCCTCGCGATCTTTTGATCTTTAAAAGATCGCGAGGCAAGCTCGCTCCTACAAAGGGTTTGCACGTTTTTGCTGGTCAAATTTTGTGATCAATGCGCTAAACTCGCGGCCTTGCTGTCTGGAGTAACTTATGCGCGAAGAGTTGAACCAAGGCCTGATCGACTTTCTCAAGGCCTCCCCTACCCCGTTCCATGCCACCGCCAGCCTTGTTCAACGCCTGGAAGCCGCCGGTTACCAGCGCCTCGACGAGCGCGAGACGTGGTACACCGAAGCCAACGGCCGCTATTACGTCACCCGTAATGACTCCTCCATCGTCGCTTTCAAGCTGGGCCGTCACTCGCCCCTGCAAGGTGGCATCCGCATGGTCGGCGCTCACACAGACAGCCCCTGCCTGCGGGTCAAGCCTCAGCCTGAGCTGCAACGCCAGGGTTTTTGGCAATTGGGCGTGGAAGTCTACGGCGGCGCGTTGCTGGCCCCCTGGTTTGACCGCGACCTGTCGCTGGCCGGGCGCGTGACATTCCGCCGTGACGGCAAGGTCGAGAGCCAGTTGATCGACTTCCGCGCGCCGATTGCGACCATCCCCAATCTGGCGATTCACCTCAATCGCACGGCCAACGAAGGCTGGGCGATTAACCCGCAGACCGAACTGCCACCGATTCTGGCGCAGGTTGCAGGCGATGAGCGCGTAGATTTCCGCGCCCTGCTCACCGACCAGCTGGCCCGCGAACACGGCCTGAACGCCGACGTGGTGCTCGACTATGAGCTGAGCTTCTACGACACACAAAGCGCTGCGGTGATCGGCCTCAACGGTGATTTTATTGCCGGTGCGCGCCTGGACAACCTGCTGTCGTGCTACGCCGGCCTGCAAGCGCTGTTGAACACCGACACCGACGAAACCTGCCTGTTCGTGGCCAATGACCATGAAGAAGTCGGCTCGTGTTCAGCGTGCGGCGCGGACGGCCCGATGCTGGAGCAGATCCTCCAGCGCGTACTGCCTGAAGGCGACGAGTTTGTGCGTACCATACAAAAATCGCTGCTGGTCTCGGCCGACAACGCCCACGGCGTGCACCCCAACTACGCCGACAAGCACGACGCCAACCACGGCCCCAAACTCAATGCCGGGCCGGTGATCAAGGTCAACAGCAACCAGCGTTACGCCACCAACAGTGAAACGGCGGGTTTTTTCCGTCATCTGTGCATGGCGGTTGAAGTGCCGGTGCAAAGTTTTGTGGTGCGCAGCGACATGGGCTGTGGCTCAACCATCGGCCCGATCACCGCCAGCCACCTGGGTGTGCGCACGGTAGACATCGGCTTGCCGACCTTCGCCATGCACTCCATCCGTGAACTGGCCGGTAGCCACGACCTGGCGCACCTGGTCAAAGTATTGAGCGCGTTCTACGCCAGCAACGAACTCCCGTAAAACACCAGCTTCAACAGGTGGGAGCGGGCTTGCTCGCGATGAAATCAGCG
>Ga0302347_1000755_pt1 | contig 45824 bp, 39 predicted proteins | sample PhyWR1_FD_202178 | JGI IMG/M metagenome (GOLD analysis project Ga0302347, IMG submission 202178) | Leaf surface microbial communities from wheat plants in UC Gill Tract Community Farm, Albany, California, United States - DLSL W.R1 (v2)... | ecosystem: Host-associated > Plants > Phyllosphere >... | reverse complement strand
GAAACTGGATCTGTACATCACTGTTAAAGGTGGTGGTATCTCTGGTCAGGCTGGTGCGATCCGTCACGGTATCACCCGCGCTCTGATGGAGTACGACGAGTCCCTGCGTGGCGAACTGCGTAAAGCAGGCTTCGTTACTCGTGATGCTCGTCAGGTTGAACGTAAGAAAGTCGGCCTGCGTAAAGCACGTCGTCGTCCTCAGTTCTCCAAGCGTTAATCGATATTTATATCGATGCGCAAAAAACCCGCTTCGGCGGGTTTTTTTATGCACAACCTCCCGCGACATTATCGTCTTTATGTCGTAATCTCCGCTTCTTTTTCTACATTTCCAGAATACCCTCACCACAAAGGTGCCAAAATCTGGTAAACTATCATCCAATTTTCTGCCCAAATACCGGGGATTGTTCATTTTTTGTTTACTAACTGAACAGGAATGTCGTTCAACGGAATTGAGGCGTAAACATCTGGTCAGTCGCACTGTGTGACTGACAGCAGTAAATTCTGAATATACCTGGAGGTTTTCATGGCTGTCGCTGCCAACAAACGTTCGGTAATGACGCTGTTTTCTGGTCCTACTGACATCTATAGCCATCAGGTCCGCATTGTGCTGGCTGAAAAAGGTGTGAGTTTTGAGATCGAGCATGTGGAAAAGGACAATCCTCCTCAGGATCTGATTGACCTTAACCCTAATCAGAGCGTCCCGACACTGGTAGATCGTGAGCTGACCCTATGGGAATCTCGCATCATTATGGAGTATCTGGATGAGCGTTTTCCTCATCCGCCACTGATGCCGGTTTACCCGGTTGCTCGTGGTGAAAGCCGCCTTTACATGCATCGCGTCGAGAAAGACTGGTATACGCTGATGAACATCATCGTAAACGGTTCCTCTTCCGAAGCTGACAATGCCCGCAAGCAACTGCGTGAAGAACTGCAGGCGATTGCGCCAGTATTCGGCCAGAAACCTTACTTCCTGAGCGATGAGTTTAGCCTGGTAGACTGCTACCTCGCACCGCTGCTGTGGCGTTTGCCGCTGCTCGGCATTGAATTCAGCGGCGCAGGTGCCAAAGAGTTGAAAGGGTATATGACTCGCGTATTTGAACGCGACTCGTTCCTTGCCTCTCTGACGGAAGCCGAGCGTGAAATACGTCTTGGTCGGGGCTGATTAGTATGGATTTGTCACAATTAACACCACGCCGTCCGTATCTGCTGCGCGCATTCTATGAATGGCTGCTGGACAACCAGCTCACGCCGCACCTGGTAGTGGATGTGACACTGCCCGACGTGCATGTCCCGATGGAATATGCACGCGACGGGCAAATTGTACTGAATATTGCACCGCGTGCAGTAGGTAACCTCGAACTGGCTAACGACGAAGTACGCTTCAACGCGCGCTTTGGCGGCGTGCCACGCCAGGTGTCCGTTCCGCTGGCTGCCGTGCTGGCGGTCTACGCTCGTGAAAACGGTGCGGGCACCATGTTCGAACCGGAAGCCGCTTACGATGAAAACGTTGTCAGCCAGAATGACGACAGCGAGGCTGAAGGTGAAAACGAAACGGTGATGTCGGTCATCGACGGCGATAAGCCCGATCATCAGGATGACAACGATCCTGATAACGATCCGCCGCCGCCGCGCGGAGGTCGTCCGGCGTTACGCGTCGTGAAGTAATTCTAACAGGCCCAACAGGGCCTGTTTTGTTATCTGCAGATGTGTGCCGTAAAACGCTATGCGTCTGGCGAATAGGCTTTTTTCTCTTCAAGCAACTTTTGTGAACGGGCAAGTTCGTCAGCCAGTAATTTCTCGTCAGGTAACTGCATTTTGTACTCGCTTGTCAGAACGGTATGAGGCAAACCGCTAAGAGCATAGTGGGCCTCACCTGTACCTTTTTCTGCGCACAGGATCAACCCCACCGGCGGATTCTCTCCCGGTATTGTCCAGTGCTCTTTGGCATAGTTCAGGTACATATTCATTTGCCCGGCATCAGCGTAGCTGAACTTGCCGACCTTCAGATCCACCACCAGCAAACAGCGTAAACGGCGATGGAAAAACAGCAGGTCGATGCGAAACCAGTTATCGTCAATGCGTAATCGACGCTGGCGACCCACAAAAGCAAAATCATCGCCAAGTTCCAGCATAAAATCCATCAGATGGTTTACCAGCGCGTCTTCAGGATCGGATTCTGAATACTCATCTTTCAGATCGAAAAATTCGAGAATAAAAGGATCGCGTATGGCTTGCTCAGGCGTCATGGTAGCCACGACAGGTGCAGCCTGCTGCAACATCGCTGTTTTGTCGTGGGAGATCAACGTTCGTTCGTAAAACTGAGTGGTGATTTGTCTGTCGAGCTGTCGTACCGACCAGCCGTTACGTAACGTCTCTTTTTCATAAAAAGTGCGCGCTTCAGCATTTTTAACCGTAAGAAGACGTACGTAAGCTGACCAGGGAAGCGGAAACGCTTTAGCGAGTTTTATGATGTTTGGAGATTCATCAGACACTGTCTGCTGAATTTCAATGCCTTGAAAATAAAGGTAAAACATACGCATCTGACGTAAGTTCCCTGTAGAAAAGCCGCGTTTATAACGCTGACTCAAATCAACAGAAAGCCGTTCTATCAGTTGCGTGCCGTATGCTGCCCGGGCTTCGCCGCCCTGTTCGAACTCCACGATCCGCCGACCAATCTCCCAGTAGGTGGCCGTCATCAGCGCATTAATTGTGCGGACGGTCTCCGTACGGGCAGTGTCGAGCAGCTGAATAATGTCGTCATGGATTTGCTGATAATCATCAGCATGTTGAGTGGAGGTAAGTGTCATTGTTTCGTCCCTGTCTTCATTGTTGCCGACATAAAAATATGCCGACATCAATACGCTCAGGGCCCTGGGCGGTCAATACGAGTTGTATGTATTACATTCAGTTGCAGCAGAGTTTGCGAGCTGCTTTCAGAGAATAATCGACAAATGCTAAATGTTGGCTCCCCCTCTGGCAGCGTGATGTTACAGAGGGGAGCCAGAACGTTTTACACTTCCAGCCAGTTCATGATCCCGTCAGCCGCTTTACGGCCTTCAGCAATGGCGGTAACCACCAGGTCCGAACCTCGCACGATATCGCCACCGGCAAAGATTTTCGGGTTGCTGGTCTGAAAGGCATTTTCATTGCCTTCCGGGGCAATGACCCGGCCCTGAGGGTCCAGCTCGACGCTGTGTTTTGCCAGCCATTCCATGCTGTGCGGACGGAAGCCAAACGCCATTACTACCGCATCCGCCGCAACCACGTGCTCAGATCCGGCGACGATTTCCGCCCGACGGCGGCCTTTGGCATCCGGCGCGCCCATTTCGGTGCGTGCCATCTTCACGCCGCAGACTTTACCGTTAGCGTTCACTTCCACGCCCAGCGGCTGCACGTTGAACTGGAACTCGACGCCTTCTTCACGCGCGTTTTTCACTTCGCGACGGGAACCCGGCATATTCTCTTCATCACGGCGATAAGCACAGGTAACGTGGGTCGCGCCCTGACGCACGGACGTGCGTACGCAGTCCATCGCGGTGTCACCACCGCCCAGTACCACCACGCGTTTACCTTCCATGCTGACAAAAGGTTCATCCGCCGTTTCGCCATAACCCATCAGCTGTTTGGTGTTAGCGATCAGGAACGGCAGGGCATCAAACACGCCGTCTGCATCTTCGTTGTCCAGTCCACCGCGCATTGACTGATAGGTGCCTACGCCGAGGAACACCGCGTCATAATCGCTCAGCAAATCGTCAATCTGCACATCGCGGCCGACTTCGACGTTGAGTTTGAATTCAATGCCCATGTCGGTGAAGATCTCACGGCGGCGCGTCATCACCTCTTTTTCCAGTTTAAATGCCGGAATACCGAAGGTCAGCAGGCCGCCGATCTCCGGATGACGATCGAACACCACCGCCTTCACGCCATTACGGGTAAGCACATCGGCACAGGCCAGGCCTGCCGGTCCCGCGCCAATAATGGCCACGCGTTTATCGGTCTGCTTCACCCCGGTCATATCCGGACGCCAGCCCATCTCGAACGCTTTATCATTGATATAGCGTTCAATATTACCGATGGTCACTGCGCCAAACTCATCGTTTAGCGTACAAGAACCTTCACACAGGCGATCCTGCGGACATACCCGGCCGCAGACTTCCGGCAGCGTATTAGTCTGATGCGACAGTTCTGCGGCTTCAAAAATACGTCCTTCGTTAGCCAGCTTCAGCCAGTTCGGGATGTAGTTATGTACCGGACACTTCCACTCGCAGTACGGGTTACCGCAGGACAGACAGCGATCTGCCTGTGCTTTGGCCTGGCCTTCTGAAAACGGCTCGTAAATTTCAACAAATTCAATTTTTCGGATCTTCAGCGCTTTTTTAGCCGGATCAACGCGCTGCAAGTCGATAAACTGATAAACATTCTGACTCATGATGACCCCTTACTGCGCCTGCACGCGCAGCTCTGCTGCGCTACGACTACGGTGACCCAACAGTGCTTTAACATCGCTGGACTTCGGTTTAACCAGCGCAAATTTCGTCGAGAAGGTGGACCAGTGCGCCAGGATCTCTTCGCCACGTTGTGAACCGGTATGCTGCACATGCTCAGTAATTAAGCCGCGCAGGTGCTCCTCGTGAATAGCGAGATCGTCAACGCTTAATACTTCCACCAGCTCCGGGTTTACGCGCTTGCGGAACTCGCCGTCTTCATCCAGCACATAGGCGAAACCGCCCGTCATACCGGCACCAAAGTTAACGCCCGTTTTGCCGAGAATACAGACAATACCGCCGGTCATATATTCACAGCCGTTATCGCCAATGCCTTCTACCACAGTGATTGCGCCAGAGTTACGCACGCCGAAACGCTCGCCCGCACGACCTGCTGCATACAGACGACCGCCAGTTGCACCGTACAAGCAGGTGTTACCGATGATGGTGGCTTCGTGGCTGCGGAAAGAGGATCCTACCGGGGGACGAACGGCCAACAGCCCGCCTGCCATGCCTTTACCCACATAGTCGTTAGCATCACCGGTCAAATACAGTTCGACACCGCCCGCGTTCCACACGCCAAAGCTCTGGCCTGCTGTGCCGCTGAAGTACGCTTTGATCGGATCGGCAGCCAGCCCCTGATCGCCGTGGGTTTGTGCGATATACCCCGAGAGCAACGCGCCCACCGAACGATCGGTATTGCGAATATCAAACCAGAACGTTTTGCTCTGACGTTCATCGACAAACGGTTTCGCATTCGCCAGCAGTTGCGCATTGAGCACGCCGTTATCAAAAGGCGGATTGTGCTCGGTACAATAAAGCGCTTTACCCGGATGCGGCTCAGCGGTTTCCAGCAGTTTGCCTAAATCAAGTTTCTGCTGTTTAGCGGTAAACCCTTCCAGCTCTTTAAGCAGATCGGTACGGCCAATCAGATCCACCAGACGTTTCACGCCAAGCTGCGCCATCAGTTCACGCGTTTCCCGGGCAATAAACTCAAAGTAGTTAGTCACTTTGAACGGCAGGCCGTGATAATGGTTTTTACGCAGTTTTTCATCCTGAGTTGCCACGCCGGTCGCGCAGTTGTTCAGATGACAAATACGCAGATATTTACAGCCCAGCGCAACCATCGGTCCGGTACCAAAACCGAAGCTTTCCGCACCCAAAATAGCGGCTTTAATAATGTCCTGCCCGGTTTTCAGACCGCCGTCGATCTGCAAGCGAATTTTGTGACGCAACCCGTTTGACACCAGCGCCTGCTGCGTTTCAACCAGCCCCAGCTCCCACGGACAACCGGCATATTTCACCGAGGAGAGCGGACTGGCGCCGGTACCGCCGTCGTAACCGGCAATAGTAATCAGATCGGCATAGGCTTTTGCCACCCCGGTGGCAATGGTGCCAACGCCCGGCTCCGAGACCAGCTTCACGGAGATCATCGCTTTTGGATTAACCTGTTTCAGGTCAAAAATCAGCTGCGCCAGATCCTCGATAGAGTAGATATCATGATGCGGCGGCGGGGAGATCAGCGTCACGCCCGGCACCGAGTAGCGCAGTTTGGCGATATACGGGGTGACTTTATCGCCCGGCAGCTGACCGCCTTCACCCGGCTTCGCACCCTGAGCGACTTTAATCTGGATCACGTCGGCATTCACCAGGTAGGCCGGGGTCACGCCAAAGCGTCCTGAAGCGACCTGCTTGATGCGCGATACTTTATTGGTACCGTAGCGCGCCGGATCTTCGCCGCCTTCACCAGAGTTCGAGTTACCGCCAATGCTGTTCATGGCTTCCGCCAGCGCTTCGTGGGCTTCCGGACTCAGCGCCCCGATAGACATTGCCGCCGTATCGAAGCGTTTAAACAGCTCGGTCGCCGGTTCTACATCGTCAATACTGACCGCATCGGCACCCGGATTGATCGCCAGCAAATCGCGTAACGCTGCCGCCGGACGCTCATTAACCAGCTTCGCATACTGTTGATAATCGCTGTACTCGCCGCTTTGGACGGCCTGTTGCAGCGTGCGCACGACATCCGGGTTATAGGCATGGTATTCACCGCCGTGGACATATTTCAGCAATCCGCCCTGATCCAGCGGCTTACGTGCCAGCCATGCGCGTTTTGACAGGTTCAGTAGATCCTGCTGGAAATCGCTAAAGCCTGCACCGCCGATCCGGCTGATCGCGCCCTGGAAGCAGAGGCTGGAAACGTCTTTATGTAACCCGACGGCTTCAAACAGTTTAGAGCAGCGGTAAGACGCAACGGTTGAAATGCCCATCTTGGACATGATCTTGTACAGACCTTTATTGATGCCGTTACGGTAGTTGAGCATCACGGTGCGGTACGCTTTTTCAATCGCTTTACTGTCAACCAGCTTCGCCAGCGTTTCGTAGGCCAGATACGGATAAATCGCCGTCGCGCCAAAGCCCAGCAGCACGGCGAAGTGATGCGGATCGCGCACGCTTGCGGTCTCGACAATAATGTTGGCATCGCAGCGCAGGCTCTTATCGACCAGGCGCGTCTGGATCGCACCTACCGCCATCGGTGCCGGCACCGGCAGGCGATTTTTGGCAATATTGCGGTCGGAAAGCACCAGTAACACCGTGCCGTCGCGTACCATCTGCTCGGCTTTATCACACAGTGCGTTTACTGTATCTTCAAGGCTGGTTTCCGTCACATCAAAGGTAATATCCAGCACGTCCGCACGGTAGTGATGCTCCGTCATGGTGGTCAGCTGTTTGAAATCGGAGTACAGCAGGATCGGTGATTTGAAGGTCAGGCGGTGCGCCTGGCCTTCTGCTTCACAGAAGACATTCATCTCGCGACCGATGCTGGTGGCCAGCGACATAACATGCGCTTCACGCAGGGGATCGATTGGCGGATTCGTGACCTGGGCAAACTGCTGGCGGAAATAGTCGTAAATGATGCGCGGCTGGCTGGAGAGCACGGCGAACGGGGTATCGTCACCCATTGAACCGACCGCCTCCTGGCCATTTTCGCCCAGCACGCGGATCACAGAATCCAGCTCTTCGGCGCTGTAGTTAAACTGTTTCTGATAGCTGGCGAGCAGATCGTCGTCCATCTCGCGCTGCCCAACCTGATCGTCAGACAAGTCTTCAAACGGCACCAGACGGCGCACGTTCTTCTCCATCCACTCTTTATAAGGATGGCGGCTTTTCAGATCGTCATCGGTTTCAGCCGAATGCAGAATACGTCCGCCCCGGGTATCGATAACCATCAATTCGCCCGGACCGACGCGGCCTTTTTCAACGACCTCATCCGGCTGATAATCCCAGATCCCGACTTCAGACGCGCAGGTGATGAGCTTATCTTTGGTTATGACATAGCGTGCCGGGCGCAGACCGTTACGGTCAAGGTTACAGGCGGCAAAGCGACCGTCGGACATCACGATGCCTGCCGGACCGTCCCATGGCTCCATATGCATAGAGTTAAAGTCGAAAAACGCCCGCAGCTCCGGGTCCATATCCGGGTTATTTTGCCAGGCGGGCGGCACCAGCAGACGCATGGCACGCACAATATCCATTCCGCCGGCCAGCAGCAGTTCAAGCATGTTATCCATGGAGCTGGAGTCAGAACCGGTTTCGTTAACAAACGGCGCGGCATCATGTAAATCCGGGATCAGCGGCGTTTTGAATTTATAGGTACGCGCGCGCGCCCACTGACGGTTGCCGGTGATGGTATTAATCTCACCATTATGTGCCAGGTAGCGGAACGGCTGTGCCAGCGGCCAGCGTGGCACGGTGTTGGTTGAAAAGCGCTGGTGGAACAGGCAGATGGCCGATTCCAGACGCAGATCGGCCAGATCCAGGTAGAAGCGCGGCAGATCCGCCGGCATACACAGACCTTTATAGATGTTCACCAGGTTTGACAGGCTACAAACGTAGAAGTCTTTATCTTCCTGTAGACGCTTTTCAATGCGGCGGCGGGCGATAAACAAGCGGCGTTCCATATCACGCGGACGCCATCCTGCCGGAGCATTAACGAAAATCTGCTCGATGCGGGGCATAGAGGAGAGGGCGATTTCACCGAGAACGCCGTCATTGGTCGGCACCTCGCGCCAGCCCACAATCGACAGCGTTTCCTGCTGAAGTTCTTCTTCAACAATCGCGCGCGCGGCTTTTGCTCGTTCAGGATCTTTATTCAGGAATAGCATCCCAACGGCATAGTTTTTAGCTAAACGCCATCCGCGCTCTTCGGCAACAATGCGAAAAAAGCGATCGGGTTTTTGCAGCAGCAGGCCACAGCCGTCACCGGTTTTACCGTCGGCAAGGATGGCGCCACGGTGCTGCATACGGGCCAGTGCATGTATGGCTGTGCGCACTACCTTGTGGCTAGGTTCGCCTTCTATGTGGGCGATCAGGCCGAAACCACAGTTATCCTTCTCAAGGGATTTATCGTACAACATATCAGTGAACCTCCCCAGGCTCTACGGGAGACCCTCCTGACGCGGCGCACGGGCACAGCAAGAGCATGGCGACGGGGCTAACCTGCCTCGCATTCGCCCTCTTTACTATCCATTCGCACAGGTCACACAAGTGTTGAGAACTTGCTTAAGAGGGAATCTTAATTACTGCATAAATATGATGAGCCAGCGGCTCATCCAGAAAGCTTCCAGCGGATTTCCAAGTTATCGGGAATTGATACCCAGGTCAAATGACATTCTTATTTATGCAAAAATGTGCTAAATAGCACATAACCTACTGAATTAACTTACTTATAAAGTTTAAAGACTGGCACTGAACGCAGAATTGGCAGATATAAGAGTGTGATCTGTCTCACTATAAGAGAAGCGCGCCACCCGTCTATAGTGCTTGTTTTAAGTGTTAGATTAGCATTTTATGCTGCAATAAAGATATTACGATGCCGTATTAAACTGTTTTCAATCGCTGATGTAATAAACGAAATATTTTTGCTGACTATAAGCAAAAGTCATCATCTGACACATGCATGAAATAGCGGTAATTGTGAGTGTTTATTCAATAGGTAAGCGCCGTTCCGGGCGATTGATCCAGGTCATCGCCGACGGCGGCTAAAAGTGGCAGGCTTATGCCCCTTCATCAGGGCGGTTTATCAGATTATGCAGTTACAAAAATTAGTCAATATGTTTGGTGGGGATCTGGCGCGCCGCCACGGACAAAAAGTTCATAAGCTCACGCTGCACGGCGGTTTTAGCTGTCCGAATCGCGACGGCACCATTGGGCGTGGCGGCTGCACCTTTTGTAACGTCGCCTCGTTTGCCGACGAAGCCCAGCAGTATCGATCCATCTCTGAACAGCTGGCGCATCAGGCTACGCGGGTTAATCGTGCTACGCGCTATCTGGCCTACTTTCAGGCGTATACCAGTACGTTTGCTGAAGTCCAGGTACTGCGCGCCATGTATCAACAGGCCGTAAGCCAGGCGAATATCGTGGGGCTTTGCGTCGGTACCCGCCCGGACTGCGTCCCGGAAGCGGTGCTTGATCTCCTTAGCGAGTATCACGATCGGGGTTATGAAATCTGGCTGGAGCTGGGGCTGCAAAGCGCGCAGGATAAAACGCTGCACCGTATCAACCGTGGCCATGATTTTGCCTGCTACCAAAAAACTACCCGGCTGGCACGCGAGCGCGGGCTGAACGTCTGTGCGCATCTTATCGTTGGTCTGCCGGGCGAAGGGCAGGGCGACTGTCTGCACACCCTGGAGCAGGTGGTTGATACCGGCGTGGACGGCATCAAGCTTCACCCTCTGCATATTGTGAAAGGCAGCATTATGGCGAAAGCATGGGAGGCGGGCAGGTTAAACGGCATCGAACTGGACGACTATACCGTCACCGCCGGGGAGATGATCCGCCATACGCCGCCGGAGGTTATTTTTCATCGTATTTCCGCCAGCGCCCGGCGGCCAACGCTGTTAGCGCCGCTATGGTGTGAAAACCGCTGGACCGGAATGGTTGAACTGGATAAGTATCTCAATGAACACGGGGTGCAGGGCAGCGCGCTGGGACGTCCGTGGCAGATCCAATCGTAGACACAGCACTGATAAGCACAGCGCCATCAGGCATTAAGCGTATCGCAGCTAATAAAAAAGCCCGGCGCGATGGCCAGGCTTTCATTCACACAAAGAAACGTTCTTACTTTTTCGCACGCTCGAAAGAGGCCACGATCTCTGCTTTCGCTGCTTCTGCATTATCCCAGCCGTCAACTTTGACCCATTTGCCCGCTTCGAGATCTTTATAATGCTCGAAGAAGTGGGTGATCTGCGCTTTCAGCAGATCCGGCAGGTCGTTCACATCTTTAATGTGATCGTATTCTTTGCTCAGTTTGGTGTGCGGAACCGCAACCAGTTTGGCATCTTCGCCAGACTCGTCGGTCATTTTCAGCACGCCAACCGGACGGCAGCGGATCACTGAACCCGGCTCCAGCGGATACGGCGTCGGGACCAGAACGTCTACCGGGTCACCGTCCAGCGAAAGGGTGTGGTTGATGTAGCCGTAGTTGCACGGATAGAACATCGCAGTGGACATGAAACGGTCAACGAACAGCGCGCCGCTTTCTTTGTCGACTTCGTATTTGATCGGGTCCGCGTTCGCCGGGATCTCGATAACAACGTAAATATCTTCCGGCAGATCTTTACCGGCCGGGACGTTGAGTAAGCTCATGTCTGTTTCCTTTAAAATGTATGGCAAACAAGTGCCCGGTATTATAGCCAACTGCCGCAGAATGTCTTGACCTGTTTTTCTTCCCGCGCTTTTTCAGGACCGGTCTTAATCACCTCTCTGGTGACAGGAATATCCATAAAGTCAGCTACTTACTGTATAAATTTGTGTAACCGGTTACAAAGTGGCCTGACAAAGCGAATAACTGGCTGAAAATTATTCATTTTTATCAGGCTTTCGCTTTCCCGCTATCCCCCGCGGCATCACCCTTCGCGCCTAAGGCCCTTGTTAATGAAGTGTTCTTTTTTCTGAAGTGTGATGTAACTCATTTTGTTACATCCCGGTTTGTCTATAGTTCAAGCGCAGGTGACTTTTTACTCACAATAACCCTACGAGGACGCTCTTATGTGGAAGCGCTTACTTTTAGTCACAGCAGTTTCGGCAGCCATGTCGTCTATGGCGATGGCCGCCCCGTTGACCGTCGGTTTTTCCCAGGTCGGTTCTGAATCTGGCTGGCGCGCGGCAGAAACCAGCGTCGCCAAAAGCGAAGCTCAAAAACGCGGCATCACCCTGAAGATTGCTGATGGCCAGCAAAAACAGGAAAACCAAATCAAAGCGGTGCGATCTTTTATCGCTCAGGGCGTTGACGCGATCTTCATTGCACCAGTGGTGGCGACGGGCTGGGAGCCGGTGCTGAAAGAGGCGAAAGATGCGGAAATCCCGGTGATCCTTCTCGACCGCTCCATTGATGTGAAAGATAAATCGCTCTACATGACCACCGTCACCGCCGATAACGTACTGGAAGGCCGCCTGATTGGTGACTGGCTGGTGAAAACCGTCGCAGGTAAACCGTGCAATGTTGTCGAATTGCAGGGGACCGTCGGTGCCAGCGTGGCTATCGATCGTAAGAAAGGCTTCGCAGAGGCCATTTCTAAAGCCTCAAATATTAAGATTATCCGCTCTCAGTCCGGCGACTTTACCCGCAGTAAGGGTAAAGAAGTTATGGAGAGTTTTATCAAAGCGGAAAACAACGGCAAAAACATCTGCATGGTTTACGCCCATAACGACGATATGGCGATCGGTGCCATCCAGGCCATTAAAGAAGCCGGCCTGAAATCGGGTAGCGATATTCTTACCGGTTCGATTGACGGCGTTCCGGACATTTATAAAGCGATGATTGACGGTGAAGCGAATGCCAGTGTTGAACTGACGCCGAATATGGCCGGTCCGGCATTTGACGCGCTGGAAAAATTTAAGAAAGACGGCACGCAGCCTGAGAAATTAACGATCACTAAGTCAACGCTCTATCTGCCGGATACGGCGAAAGAAGAGTTAGAGAAGAAGAAAAATATGGGGTACTAGCCACCCTCATCCCAGCCCTCTCCCTGACGGAGAGGGCGCACATCCGGCCACATTTGACACCTTGCCTGGGCTTTTCAGGCTGTGATACCGAACGCCAGAAAGGTTCTCGCAACACGAGGCCGCGCCCTGTAATGCCCGTTCCCGGTGGCAACGCTATATTCGACGCCGGGCATCGCATCGCGCACCGTACCGTACCTTCTTCCTGTGGAAGAAGGTGAGGGGAATGGGTAGAGGATAAAATATGCATACACATCAGGACATCCTGCGCACTGAAGGACTGAGTAAATTCTTCCCCGGTGTCAAAGCGCTCGACAACGTCGATTTCAGCCTGCGTCGCGGCGAAATTATGGCTCTGCTCGGCGAAAACGGTGCCGGCAAATCGACGCTGATTAAGGCGCTGACCGGCGTTTATCATCCCGATCGCGGCACTATCTGGCTGGATGGTAACGTCATTTCGCCCAAAAATACCGCCCATGCTCAGCAAGTGGGTATTGGCACGGTCTATCAGGAAGTCAATCTGCTGCCCAATATGTCGGTGGCAGATAACCTGTTTATTGGCCGCGAACCCAGGCGTTTCGGTTTTTTGCGCCGCAAAGAGATGGAACGCCGGGCGACGGCATTAATGGCGTCATACGGTTTTTCACTGGACGTACGCGAACCGCTTAACCGTTTCTCGGTCGCCATGCAGCAGATCGTGGCGATCTGCCGCGCTATTGATCTCTCAGCAAAAGTGCTGATCCTCGACGAACCGACTGCCAGTCTGGATACCCAGGAAGTAGAGATGCTTTTCACCCTGATGCGCCAGCTACGGGATCGGGGCGTGAGCCTGGTGTTTGTTACTCACTTTCTCGATCAGGTCTATGAGGTGAGCGACCGCATTACTGTTCTGCGCAACGGCGGCTTTGTCGGCTGCCGTGAGACGCGAGAGCTTCCACAGATCGAACTGGTAAAAATGATGCTCGGCCGCGACCTGGATAATAATGCGCTCCAGCGGGCAGGACGTACGCTACTGAGTGAGAAACCGGTGGCCGCCTTTAATGATTTTGGCAAAAAAGGGGTGATCCATCCGTTCAACCTGGAAGTAAGGCCGGGCGAGATTGTCGGACTGGCCGGTCTTCTCGGATCGGGGCGCACGGAAACGGCAGAAGTTATTTTCGGTATCAAACCGGCTGACAGCGGCAGCGCGATGATCAAAGGCAAGCCGCAAACGTTGCGTTCACCGCACCAGGCGTCATGTCTTGGCATCGGCTTCTGCCCGGAGGATCGTAAAACTGACGGTATTATCGCCGCCGCCTCGGTGCGTGAGAATATTATTCTGGCGCTTCAGGCCCAGCGCGGCTGGCTGCGCCCCATTCCTCGTCGTGAACAAAACGCGATTGCTGAGCGCTTTATTCGCCAGTTAGGTATCCGCACGCCCAGCGCGGAACAGCCGATTGAGTTTCTCTCCGGCGGCAATCAGCAAAAAGTGCTGCTGTCGCGCTGGCTGTTGACCCGTCCGCAATTCCTGATCCTTGACGAGCCAACCCGCGGTATTGACGTCGGTGCACACGCCGAAATCATTCGCCTGATCGAAACGCTGTGTGCCGACGGGCTGGCGCTGCTGGTGATCTCCTCTGAACTGGAGGAACTGGTGGGTTACGCCGATCGGGTCATTATTATGCGCGATCGCAAACAGGTGGCGGAGATCCCGCTGGATCAGCTCTCCGTTCCGGCGATCATGAATGCCATTGCGGCATAAGGAGAATCTTGTGATGTCCCGATCTCTTCCGCAAACCACGCCGCCAAAACGGCGCTTTCACTGGCCCCCGGGCATGCCGCAGCTAATTGCGCTGGCACTGGTGCTGGTGGTTGATAGCCTGGTTGCGCCGCACTTTTTCCAGATAGTGTTACAGGACGGGCGCCTGTTTGGTAGCCCGATTGATATCCTGAATCGGGCGGCCCCTGTTGCCCTGCTGGCGATCGGTATGACGCTGGTGATTGCGACTGGCGGTATCGATCTTTCCGTTGGCGCAGTGATGGCCATTGCCGGCGCTACCGCCGCCTCAATGACCGTGGCCGGGCATTCACTGACCGTCGTGCTGCTGGCATCGCTGGGCGCAGGCGCGCTGGCCGGGCTGTGGAATGGCATTCTGGTGGCCATTCTCAAGATCCAGCCTTTCGTCGCCACGCTGATCCTGATGGTGGCCGGAAGGGGAGTGGCGCAGCTTATTACTTCCGGGCAAATCGTTACGTTTAACTCGCCGCATCTGGCATGGATTGGCAGCGGATCGCTGTTTTTCTTCCCGACGCCGGTAATTATCGCCCTTGTGACACTGCTGTTGTTCTGGCTTTTTACCCGCAAAACGGCGCTCGGCATGTTTATTGAAGCGGTCGGCATTAATATTCGGGCGGCGAAAAACGCCGGCGTTAATACCCGACTGGTGGTGATGCTGGCATACGTTCTGAGTGGCGTGTGCGCGGCAATTGCCGGGATTATCGTCGCCGCGGATATTCGCGGGGCAGATGCCAATAACGCCGGATTATGGCTGGAACTGGATGCGATCCTGGCCGTGGTTATTGGCGGAGGATCGCTGATGGGCGGACGCTTTAATCTGTTTCTGTCGGTAGTCGGCGCGCTGATTATTCAGGGGATGAACACCGGCATTTTGCTCTCCGGTTTTCCGCCGGAACTGAATCAGGTGGTGAAAGCCGTAGTGGTGATGTGCGTGCTGATTGTTCAGGCACCGCTCTTTATCCAGATGCTAAAAAGAAGAGGTGGTCATGATAAAACGTAACCTGCCGCTGATGATCACACTCGGCGTATTTGTGTTGGGCTATCTTTATTGCCTGACCCAGTTCCCTGGCTTCGCGTCAACGCGGGTCATCTGCAATATCCTGACCGATAACGCTTTTCTGGGGATTATCGCCGTTGGCATGACCTTTGTGATCCTCTCCGGCGGCATCGATCTGTCGGTTGGCTCCGTCATCGCCTTCACCGGCGTGTTTCTTGCCAAAGCGATTGGCTTCTGGGGCCTGTCGCCGCTGGTGGCTTTCCCGCTGGTGCTGGCGATGGGCTGCGCGTTCGGCGCTTTTATGGGATTACTGATTGATGCGCTAAAAATCCCGGCGTTTATTATTACGCTGGCAGGGATGTTCTTTCTGCGTGGCGTAAGCTACCTGGTTTCGGAAGAGTCGATCCCGATTAATCACCCGATATACGACACGCTGTCCAGCCTGGCGTGGAAAATTCCCGGCGGCGGACGGTTGAGTGCGATGGGCCTGCTCATGCTCGGGGTGGTGGTGATCGGCATTTTCCTCGCCCGCCGCACGCGCTTTGGCAACGAAGTCTATGCCATTGGCGGCAATGCCACGTCTGCCAATTTGATGGGCATCTCTACCCGCAGCACCACTATCCGCATTTATATGCTGTCAACTGGCCTTGCGACGCTCGCGGGGATCGTCTTCTCCCTTTATACCCAGGCCGGTTACGCTCTGGCGGGCGTCGGCGTTGAACTGGACGCTATTGCGTCGGTGGTTATTGGCGGAACGCTGTTAAGCGGTGGCGTCGGTACGGTATTAGGCACCTTATTTGGCGTGGCAATTCAGGGACTCATTCAGACCTATATTAATTTCGACGGCACATTAAGCAGCTGGTGGACCAAAATTGCCATCGGCATCTTATTGTTTATTTTTATCGCCCTGCAACGCGGCCTGACGGTGCTGTGGGAAAACCGTCAAAGCTCGTCGGTTACGCGGGTAAATGTCGCCCCGGCCACGAAAAGCTGACAATACCCTCTCCCGGCGGGAGAGGGTAAATACGCCATCAGGCGTCCGGGAATTCGCGAATAAAACGCTCTACATCGTCGACCATATGGTCGGTACCGACAAAGAACGGACGGCGCTGGTGCAGGGTCTCCGGCATGATATCCAGAATACGATCCTTACCATCGCTCGCCTTGCCACCCGCCTGTTCAGCGAGGAACGCCATCGGGTTGCACTCATACAGTAAACGCAGCTTACCTTCCGGATGGCTGGCGGTACTTGGATAGAGATAAATCCCGCCTTTCAGCAGATTACGGTGAAAGTCAGCTACCAGGGAACCAATATAACGTGAGGTATAAGGACGCTGGGTCAACTTGTCTTCTTCCTGGCAAAACTTCAGGTATTTCTTCACGCCAGCAGGGAATTTAATATAGTTCCCTTCGTTAATGGAGTATGTATTGCCTTTTTCCGGGAAGCGCATACGTTCCTGGCTGAGACAAAATACGCCCAGCGACGGATCGTAGGTAAACGCGTGTACGCCGCAGCCGGTGGTATAAACTAGCATCGTCGATGAGCCATACACCACATAACCTGCTGCCACCTGCTTGTTCCCCGGCTGCAGAAAATCCTCTTCGGTGACCGGCGTCCCGACCGGGGTCACGCGACGATAAATAGAGAAAATGGTGCCGACAGAAACGTTAACATCGATATTGGAAGAGCCGTCCAGCGGGTCCATCAGCACCACATATTTGGCGTGCTCACAGCCCTCAAAAACAACAATCTCATCTTCTTCTTCTGACGCGATACCGGCCACGATATCGCGGGCGCGCAGGGCCGCCTTCAGTTTTTCGTTGGCAAACAGGTCAAGTTTCTGCTGAACTTCGCCCTGGATATTTTCAGCACCGCTGGCACCGAGAATATCGACCAGCCCGGCTTTGTTAATATCGCGGTGGATGATCTTCGCTCCCAGCTTTATTGCCGATAATAAAGCAGTGAGCTCACCGGTAGCATGTGAAAACTCATGCTGCTTTTCGACAATAAATTCACCTAACGTTTTCATAACACTTTCCCTGCATTGTATGTGGATTAATGTTGTTGCAACAATCTTAACAAAGTTTCAAAAGAACGCGCACAGGTGAATCGCGCCAGCAACGCAAGGAAAATCCTGAAATGCATTTCCGCACCGGCGAACATGTGGGTAAAATGCGGCAATAGAAAAGAAGGAAGTCATACATGCGCATTCATATTTTAGGAATTTGTGGCACGTTTATGGGGGGCCTGGCCATGCTGGCCCGCTCCCTGGGCCACGAGGTAACAGGATCGGATAACAATGTCTATCCGCCAATGAGCACGCTGCTTGAGAACCAGGGTATTACCCTGATTCAGGGTTACGATGTCGCTCAGCTTGATCCCCAGCCGGATCTGGTGATCATTGGCAACGCGATGACGCGCGGCAATCCCTGTGTCGAAGCGGTACTGGAGCGCAATATTCCCTTCGTGTCCGGTCCACAGTGGCTACATGACTTTGTGCTGCGCGACCGCTGGGTAATTGCTATCGCAGGCACGCACGGCAAAACCACCACGGCGGGAATGGCCACCTGGATCCTCGAAGCCTGCGGCTATCAGCCCGGATTTGTCATCGGCGGCGTACCGGGTAACTTTGAGGTTTCAGCGCGTCTGGGCGGCAGCCCGTTCTTTGTGATTGAAGCCGACGAATATGACTGTGCGTTTTTTGATAAACGTTCCAAGTTTGTCCACTATTGCCCGCGTACGCTGGTATTGAACAACCTTGAGTTCGATCACGCGGATATTTTTGACGATCTGAAAGCGATTCAGAAACAGTTCCATCATCTGGTTCGCATCGTCCCGGGGCGCGGAAAAATCATCCTGCCAGAGAACGACATCAATCTGAAACAGACAATGGCGATGGGCTGCTGGAGTGAACAGGAGCTGGTCGGCGAGCAGGGACACTGGCAGGCGAAAAAACTGACTACCGATGCCTCCCGGTGGGAAGTACTGCTGGACGGCGAGAAAGTCGGAGAAGTGCAGTGGGCGCTGGTGGGCGAGCATAATATGCACAATGGATTGATGGCCATCGCCGCCGCACGTCATGTGGGCGTCACGCCAGCGGATGCGGCAAACGCGCTGGGGTCATTTATCAATGCCCGTCGTCGCCTTGAGCTGCGCGGTGAGGCTAACGGCGTAACGGTATATGACGATTTTGCGCATCATCCGACCGCTATTCTGGCCACGCTTGCTGCGCTACGTGGCAAAGTTGGTGGCACCGCGCGTATTCTTGCCGTGCTTGAACCACGCTCTAACACCATGAAGATGGGCATCTGTAAAGACGATCTTGCGCCGTCCCTGGGACGTGCGGATGAAGTCTTTCTTCTCCAGCCGCAGCATATTCCCTGGCAGGTGACAGAGGTGGCTGATGCCTGTGTTCAGCCTGCCCACTGGCATGCCGATGTTGATACGCTTGCTGATATGGTGGTGAAAACCGCGCAGCCGGGCGATCATATTCTGGTCATGAGCAACGGGGGTTTTGGCGGTATTCATCAGAAGCTGCTGGATAAACTGGCGAAAAAGGCTGAAGCCACACAATATTAATCGCCATACGTAATGTTGTTATACCGGGGCCGACCATTGTCAGGCCCCTTTTTTATGCGGGTTTACAACGTTGATACGGTTCGCCTATTATTTCAGGGTTTAAATAGCCAACCCTGAAACAGGCAGCGATCATGACAATATTACCCGAGGTGGCCACACCGGTTGAAAAGAACGTAAAGATGGTCAGTGTTGCGCTGAGCGTAAGTATTGCCTCGCTGGTACTCTTTGCGCTAATGGTCCTTTTTGCGGTATTTACAAATTATAGCGATGAGTGGGTTGAGGTTCTCGACCTGGCAGTAATGGCTGGATGGTGTGTGGTCCTGCTATTAATAACGGTTAGTTTCCCCATGAGTATCGCGGGCATGGTGGCTTCAACGCGTCGATTAAAAGCGTTTCTGGCTTTCTTTATTTCCAGTATTACGTTGACGTTATTAGTGGGGAGTCTTTTGCTGGCGGATTCAATGTAGGGAGTAACGGGTACTCCCTGACAGCATTAATACTGACGTGACGGCACTTTCTCAAGTTCAGCTGAACTCTTGCGGCTCATGCCCTGGAAGGGATTCCAGCTATCGACACCTTTAATCGTATGCAAATAATAAGCGCTATTCACTGACATCGCGCAGAAAGCGGCATAGGCCAGGTTTACCCCTCTTACCACGCCGTCGAGATTCAGATCGCCCATCACTTCAACCACCCCTATCAGCAGGTTAATAACGGCAATACCGACAAAAAGCGTCAGGCCTTTTTTCCATAAACCCAGAATACAGAAGTAGATAAAGCCAAAGAAAAAAGCATAAAAGTTATACATGTAGCGCGGGCGCTGTAAAAACTTTAATTTCTTAACGGCATCACGATAACCCGGCGAGCCCGGCAGGCCATTACGCTCAAAGAAGTCGAAGCGATCTTTCCACTTCTCGCTATATGTTTTTTGTGTCATATGTTTTTTCCTTTCCCCAGAGAATACCAGATATGCTGGTTGCCCGAGCAAGGATAGACTATTCAAATTAGCAGGTCAGCTACCGCCTCCCAAATCAGGTGGGGAAATTAAAGACTATTTGACAATATTTATTACTAATGAGTATGGCCTGCCCAATATAACCGGACAGGCCCTGCGGGAATTATTCTTTCGCTATCGGGGTTTCATCAATTTTTAGCGTCGTGGTGCCCTGAATATCGTTAATGGTTTTTTCTACTTCGCTGACCTGGCTGCTGCTGTGTAATAAGGTATAGGTCAGATCGAACTGAGTACTTTCACCAGGCTGAAGTTGCTTCACGCGTTTTTGCTCGCGTTCAATTGTCACCGGATAGGCATAATTTGTACCCGGCTCAATACCGGTCACATAGCCTTGCTTCCCGGTATCGGTATTTTTCCACAGGGTCAGAACGGGCAGCTGGCGAGTATCGAACTGAATAGCGGCACCTTTATCTCCCGCCTTATTGACGACTGCCGCCAGGGTATGATGATTGCTGTCTGACAGCGGTTTGATGTTAAAAACCATTTCATCAAAACCTTTTGTTGGACCCAGATACGTTTGCCACGTTTTCAGACCGTCCTTCGCATAATCGTTGAAGGGGCTGATACTTTCCATGGCCGCAAGAAAACGTGCACCCTCTTCAAGGATCGGTTTACCAAAGTTACTGTGATAAATAATCTGATAATCATGCGGGTAGTCAGCATGGTTGGTTAACACGTCGTGCAGACTAAAGCTGTTGCTGCCGGGCACATAGCGCAATTCAGTCATGGTTTGCAGATCGGCTTTTTTGAAGGTGCTTTCTTTCAGCAGACCGCGAATGCGGATCTCATAGGGGGCGGTGTCGCTTACCTCGACTTCTACCTGCGAGGCCGGCGTATTACCCGCTTTGCCATGCAGGGTATAAATCTGACCGTCGGCCGTCACCGGATGTCCGGTCCATTCATAGCCGCAGCGAACCATCATTTCGTTGAATCCTTCCAGCCAGCCCAGACCATTACGGCTTTCCAGATTAATAAATGCCGGATTGACCACCTCTTTAACCGGCGAGTCCCAGCCCATGCGTACGCCAAATCCCTCAACATGCAGTATATTCATACCGCGCGTCGGGCTGAGCGCAATAGTGAGGCCGTCTTTACTGGTAATGGTCAAGACTTTACTGCCTTCCTGTTTGCCGCCGTGCAACACTTTTTGCTCAATGCTGAAATGGCTGTCTTTGATGTTCAGCTTATCGCTGCTGATCTGCCAGTTTCCTTTTTCGGTACTGTTTTCAGCACCCGTCAGCACCCATGTTTGCGCCAGGGCAGGGGCCGAAATTAGCAGGGCCAGCGTAGTCAGTGTCAGTGCCTTTTTCATAAAATCATCCTTTTTGCTGAATCGATTATGTTTTTCATGATGAAATTTAGTGATATCAGCGTTATGAAAATGTGACCTGCCTCACCTGGTGAGTAAACAGCCAAATTTGCCGTGTGAAATATGATCGCTGTTGTAAAAATGTGCGCAATTGAATGGATGTTACATAAATTTAAGTGATGTTGATCGTCAATAGCTTTAACGATTCAGCTTGTTGTGCCTTAGAAAGTGGCGCGAGTAAAAGGGCAGGAAAAAAGAGGGAAAAGGGCTAACGCGGACGTTCCGCGCCAGCCGGAGATATTACAGATCGCTTTCTGCCAGTTCGCGCAGATACTGGAAAATCTGCCGAGCCGATTTTGGCGGTTTATTGGTTTCTTGTTCTTTCTTCGCGTTACGGATAAGCGAACGCAGCTGCTGACGATCTGCCTGCGGCCACAGTCGCAGCACTTCCGGCACCGCGTCATCACCTTCAGCAATCAGACGATCGCGGATCTGCTCCAGCTTGTGGAACATCGCCACCTGCTGGTTATGCCGATTTTTCAGCTTATCCAGCGCCTGACGAATGGGTTCAACGTCGCGCTGACGCAGCATTTTGCCGATCAGCTGTAACTGACGACGACGACCTTCCATCTTGATGCGCTGCGCCAGTTCAATAGCAGCACGCAAGTCCTGGTCAAGAGGGATCTTGTCCAGCGCGTTCTTGCCCAGCGCGACCATTTCCGCCCCGAGCTGCTTTAATTCTTCGGCATCACGTTTAATTTCACTTTTGCTGACCCAGATGATTTCATCATCTTCGTCTTCAATATCATCACCGGGAACATCGTCGAGCCAGTCTTCGGGCTGCTTAGTCATATTTGGCTCCTCAAAAAAGAGGCTAATACTAACACTGTGAGCGCACACTGAGAATGGGTTCTCTGTTAGACTTCAATAAACTTCACCTTACATTATGGCATCAGTAATGAAAGTAATCACACAAGTTGCAGAGCAGCGTAAAGTCCTGGAAGAAGCCGTATCAACCGCACTGGCGCTGGCTTCCGGCAAATCCGACGGCGCGGAAGTGGCGGTCAGCAAGACCACAGGGATTGGCGTCAGCACCCGCTACGGTGAGGTGGAAAATGTTGAATTTAACAGTGACGGCGCGTTGGGTATCACCGTTTATCACCAGAATCGCAAAGGAAGTGCCTCATCCACTGACCTCAGCCCGGATGCCATCGCCCGCACCGTGCAGGCCGCGCTGGATATTGCCCGTTATACGTCTCCGGACCCGTGCGCGGGCGTGGCAGACAAAGATCTTCTGGCCTTTGACGCGCCGGATCTTGACCTGTTCCATCCGGCTGAAGTCTCTCCTGACGAAGCCATCGAACTGGCAGCACGCGCCGAGCAGGCATCCCTTAACGCCGATAAACGTATTACCAATACCGAAGGCGGCAGTTTTAACAGCCATTACGGGATCAAAGTCTTTGGCAACAGCCACGGAATGTTGCAGAGCTATTGCTCAACGCGCCACTCGCTTTCCAGCTGTGTGATTGCTGAAGTGAATGGCGAGATGGAACGCGACTACGCCTATACCATTGGTCGCGCGCTGGGCGATTTGCAAAGCCCGGAGTGGGTCGGCGAAGAGTGCGCGCGTCGCACCTTATCGCGCCTGTCACCGCGTAAACTCTCCACCATGAAAGCGCCGGTTATCTTCGCTAACGAAGTGGCTACCGGCCTGTTTGGTCATCTGGTAGGCGCCATTGCGGGCGGCGCCGTATACCGTAAATCAACCTTCCTGCTGGATTCACTGGGCCAGCAAATCCTGCCGGAATGGCTGACCATTGAGGAACATCCGCACCTGCTCAAAGGGCTGGCATCTACACCGTTTGACGGCGAAGGCGTGCGCACAGAACGCCGCGACATCATTAAAGACGGGGTATTAACCCAGTGGCTTTTAACTAATTATTCTGCGCGTAAGCTGGGCCTGAAAAGTACCGGCCACGCCGGCGGCATTCACAACTGGCGCATTGCCGGACAGGGTCTGGATTTTGCCGGGCTGTTGAAAGAGATGGGCACCGGGCTGGTGGTCACCGAACTTATGGGACAGGGCGTCAGCGGCATCACCGGCGATTATTCACGCGGTGCAGCGGGCTTCTGGGTCGAAAATGGTGAGATCCAGTATCCGGTAAGCGAAATCACCATTGCGGGCAATCTGAAAGACATGTGGCGCAATATGGTGACCATCGGTAATGATATCGAAACGCGCAGTAATATTCAGTGCGGTTCAGTACTGCTTCCGGAGATGAAAATCGCCGGACAGTAACCTCAGGGCGGCATTGGCCGCCCTTTTTAATAATAAAAAAGGAAGTGAGCGATGCGTAAAACGTTATTGACGATGCTGGCAGTATCCACGCTTGTGCTGAGTTCAGCCCATGTTATGGCTGCCGATCTTGAAGATGATATGGACACCCTTAATACTAATCTGAAGGTGGTCCAGACTACGGACAACGCTGCTGAAATGAAAGCTGCCCTCACCGATATGCGTACGGCCGCTCTGGACGCGCAAAAAGCCACCCCGCCAAAACTGGAAGATAAAGCCGCCGACAGCCCGGAAATGAAAGATTATCGCCACGGCTTCGATATCCTGGTCGCGCAAATTGATGGCGCAATTAAGCTCGCCAATGAAGGTAAAGTGAAAGAGGCGCAGGCCGCGGCAGAAGAGTTTAAAACCACGCGCAATACCTATCATAAGAAGTATCGTTAATCACTTAACGCAAAATACGCTCATGTTAAACCACGAGCGTATTACCTGTTACACCAGTGGTACATCAGGGCTTATTACAAACTCGTGTCGGGCCTGATTGCACACCTTTCATTGCACCGGGTGATGTCAGACGCGGCGAACGTGCCGCTTTTCTCATAAGTAAACCTTATCAACCTCACATTTTTCCAGACCAGCAGACGACGCGTTTACCCGTTAACTGCCGCTGATTCCCCCGTTTTTATGTGACGCTTATCACGATATCCCAGTGAATAATCGTTATTCAGCCCATTTATGCGGCACAGATCACTCTTGCCACCCGCCTTTCCACTTCGAAGTGGAAAACAACTCGCTACAAACTATTAACGTCCGACGGTAGTTTTATCCCAGAGCCAAAAACGGGGTACAACGAGTGAATAACGGAGCTGTCATTAACGACGCTGGAGAACAAACGGAGCAGATTGGCGAGCTTGCCGATCGCATGTTGCCGCAGGTATATGCGCTGCTGGGCCGTCACCACATTATTCCCAATGCCGTACAGGAGCAGATGCTGACCTCCCACGTGCGGGCAATGGCCTTTCGATCGGTCACCGGCGAGCCATTACCGGAAGTCGAGGCCAGCCTGTTCGACGAAATTTCACCAGACTCAATGGCCCTTGCTCGCGACGTGGTCGCAGCATTCGGCAACCTTCCCGAAGAAGAAGCCTGGCTGCTGTCAGTTCACTTCGAAGTCGCAAAAGAAAACCTTTAAGGAGCACAAGATGGAACAGATTACCGTAGTGATTGGCGACCGTTTAGGGAAAGGCCAGAAAGTTGCCGCTGGCGTCGAAAAAGCGGGCGGACGTGCCGTGGTGGTGCCGGGTATGGCGGCAGACATGAAGCTGGGCGACATGATGAAAGCTGAAAATGCCACCTTCGGCATCTCATTCTGCGGCAGCGGCGGGGCCGGAGCGATTACTGCCCAGACCAGATATGGCTATAAAGCGAAATACGGTATGCGCTCGGTTGATGAAGGCGTGACCGCCATCAACGAAGGCTGCAATGTGCTGGGGTTTGGCTTTATGGATAAAGAAGAGCTGGGCGAGCGTCTGGTACAGGCGTGGCAGAAGAAGTACGGCGCATAAGCATGAAAGAGCAATTCACCACCACGGTGAGAGTCAAGGGTAAAGGCGAGGGCAAATCGCGCGCCTTTGCCGATGCCCTCAACCACGTTCAGGCGGCAGTGATGAAAGCCTCGCCGCATATTTTACTGCGTATTGAGCCACAGGATGTGCAGGTTGTTCACGCGCATGAAACGGTGCGTAAAGAAGCCTTTTTGTTTTTCTTTTTGCGCCGGGAAAGACGGACGTTCAGCGTGGAGCTGGACGTTACCGTCAACGTGACGGCCATCGATCTTGATAAGGTCGATTTTGTCACGCAACGCTGATCCTCAATAATAGGGCGGAACCATGTTCCTGATAATATTAATAAAATCGCTAATCATCGGCGGCCTGGTCGGGGTGGGTGTGGGCGCCGGAGCGGCACGCATGTTTCACGCGCCTACCACGCAGGGGATGGGGGCATTTCGTACGTTAGGTGAGCTGAATTCCTGTGAAGGCGATCCTGCGTCACACTTCTCATTTGGTTTAGGCTTTTTCTTTAACGCCTGGGCATCTTCGGTGGCTGCCGGTTCATTCACTCAGGATGTTGATCATCGCATTATCCCTAACTGGGGCGCGGCAGCGCTGATGATCAAAAACCGCAACGTCGGCGAAACAATGCACGACCCGAAAAAAATGGCCATCGCCTGCGGGATCATTGGCACCTTCGTCGTGACCTTTCTCAACCTCACCGCCTCATCGGTGCCTGAATCTTTACAGGTCACGGCGGTGAAGGTGCTGGTCCCTGCGGCTAACCTGCTGGTTAACATCATCATGCCGGTGATTTTCTGGCTGGCAGCAATTGATGCGGGCAAGAAATCGGGCTTTTGGGCCACTATTTTTGGCGGCGCAGCGCAGCTGATCATGGGCAACGCCGTTCCGGGCCTGGTACTGGGGATCCTGATTGGCAAAGGCGTGGAAGAGAGCGGCTGGCACCGGGTCACCAAAGTGATGATGGGCGCGATTATTACGCTGTTTGTTCTGAGTGCCTTCTTCCGCGGCTTCGACATGAAAATGATCGAATCCTTTAATCTGACCGTGCCGAACTGGCTCGATCTGATCCACAACTCGCTCAGCGGCAAATAACGGAGACGGCAATGGAACAGAATAAAGGGTTTTGGTATGCCGACTGGTCGTTCCCGATCTTCGTTGGTCTGCTCTCCTCCGGCGTATTTGCCGGGACACACATGTATTACCTCTACGGCATTGGTGCGTTTAACGAAGTGGCATTTGTGGCGATGCTGAAAGCCGGTATGGATACCGGGGTTTATGGCGCGGTGGCAGCCTTTGGTGCCAGCTTTCTTTTCGCCCGTATTATCGAAGGTTCGCTGGTTGGTATTCTGGACATCGGCGGCGCGATCCAGACCGGTGTGGGTCTTGGCGTTCCGGCGCTGCTGCTGGGAGCCGGATTTGTTTTTCCGGTTGAGAACTTCATCGCGTCGCTTTTCACCGGATTAGTGATTGGTCTGGCGATTGGCTATCTGATCATTCTGGCGCGTAAGTTTACCATCAACCAGAGCAACTCCACTTACGGCGCGGATGTGATGATGGGGGCGGGTAACGCATCCGGACGTTTTCTCGGGCCATTAATTATCCTCAGTGCCATGGCCGCCTCGATCCCTATCGGCATTGGCTCGCTGGTGGGTGCGCTGCTGTTTTACATCTGGCAGAAGCCGATCACCGGCGGGGCGATCCTCGGCGCGATGATCCTCGGCTCGCTGTTTCCGATTGCGATTAGCTAAGTGCCTGAGAAGGTGTAACTTCCAGCGGGCGCGTCATGCGCCCGCACTACCAGGAGAAAGCTATGTTTGATGTACTCCTGCGCCGCGCGCGTCTGGTCGACGATACCGTCACTGATATTGCGCTGCGGGACGGCAAAATTGCGGCGCTGGGCGAGATTAACGGCCCGGCGCCGGTAGATATTGATCTTCAGGGTCAATATTATGTCAGCGCGGGCTGGATTGACTCTCACGTCCACTGCTACCCCAACTCCCCGATTTACCACGATCAACCCGACAGCATTGGCATTGCAACCGGAGTCACTACCGTCGTTGATGCGGGCAGTACCGGTGCCGATGATATCGATGATTTTTATACCCTTACCCGCCAGGCGACAACGGAGGTGTATGCGCTGCTGAACATCTCCCGCGTTGGACTGATTGCCCAGAACGAACTGGCGAATATGGCCAATATCGATCGCGATGCGGTGCGTGAGGCGGTTAAACGCTATCCCGATTTCATCGTCGGTCTGAAGGCGCGAATGAGCAGTAGCGTGGTTGGGGAGAATGGCATTACGCCGCTGGAGCAGGCCAAAGTAATGCAGCAGGAAAACGGTGATTTGCCGCTGATGGTGCATATTGGTAACAGCCCGCCGGATCTTGATGACATTGCCGAACGTCTGACCCGCGGCGATATCATCACCCACTGCTATAACGGCAAACCCAACCGCATCCTTACGCCGGGCGGGGAGCTGCGGGCCTCTGTCACCCGGGCTATTCAACGCGGCGTGCGGCTGGATGTCGGGCACGGAACCGCCAGCCTCAGCTTTGCGGTGGCGCGGAAAGCCATCAGCATGGGCATCCTGCCGCATACCATCAGTTCAGATATTTACTGCCGTAATCGTATCAACGGCCCGGTGTATTCTCTGGCCAACGTGATGTCGAAATTCCTCGCCATTGGCATGTCCCTGCCGCAGGTCATTGAGTGCGTTACCGCCAGCGCGGCAGAAGGGTTACGGCTTACCCACAAGGGGCGGCTGGCCGTGGGATATGACGCGGATCTGACCATTTTTACGCTTAAACGCCAGTCGACACTGCTGGTCGATGCTGAGAACGATAGCTTAGCGGCTGACACATTACTGATCCCGCTCGCCGCCGTGCGCGCGGGCACGCTTTATCCGACCGAACAAGGGAGTGCGGAAGATGCCTTCAATCTATGAGAAGTACGGTTTAAAACAGGTGATTAACACCTCCGGGCGCATGACGGCGCTGGGGGTTTCCACGCCGCGCCCGGAAGTGGTGCAGGCGGCGATGGACGGTATGAATCACTATTTCGAAATGAAAGATCTGGTTAATAAAACCGGCGAGTATATTGCGCGGCTGCTGGATGTCGAGGGTGCAACCGTGGTGTCCTGCGCCTCCGCAGGCGTGGCCCAGTCGGTGGCTGCCGTACTGGTAAAAGACAGCGACTGGCTGCTGGAAAATCTGCACATCACCCCGATTGAAAATAATGAAATCGTGCTGCCAAAAGGTCACAACGTTAACTTCGGCGCGCCGGTCGGTACGATGGTGGCACTGGGCGGCGGTAAAATTGTCGAGGCGGGTTATGCTAACGAATGCTCGGCCGACCAGCTTGCCGCCGCGATCACGCCGCGTACGGCGGCCATTATGTACATCAAATCTCACCACTGCGTGCAGAAAAGTATGCTCAGCGTGGAGCAGGCGGCGGTCGTTGCCCGTAAGCACAATCTGCCGCTGATTGTTGATGCCGCCGCAGAAGAAGATCTCCACATCTACTACCGTTCCGGTGCCGATCTGGTGATTTACAGCGGTGCAAAAGCGATTGAAGGGCCGACCAGCGGGCTGGTGATTGGTAAAACGCAGTATGTTGAGTGGGTGAAGCGGCAGACTGCGGGCATTGGCCGGGCGATGAAAGTGGGTAAAGAAGGCATTCTTGGCCTGACCTGCGCCATCGAACATTATCTCACCGCCGAAAAAGAGAGCGGGGCGGAAATGGTTAACAAAATGACGCCGTTTATTAACGCGCTAAATGCCCTCGACGGTATTACCGCGCGGGTGGTATGGGACAGCGCCGGGCGTGATATTGCCCGCGCCGAAATAAAGTTTGACGAAGCGGTAACCGGCGTGGCAACGGGCGATCTGGTCGCCGCGCTGAAACAGGGCGACTACGCCATTTACTTTCGTGGCTATAAAGCCAATGAAGGCATTATTGAAGCCGATGTGCGCAGCGTAAACGCGGCACAGCTGGATATTGTTGCCCGGCGAATTGCCGAAGTGGTTAATCAGGAGAAAATGGCATGAAACTCACCCCTCACTTTTACCGTGACCGCGTTTGTCTGAACGTGCTGGCAGGTTCAAAAGCCAATGCCAGCGCTATTTATGAAGCGGCAGAAGGCCATGTGCTGGTGGGCGTGCTCTCCAAAAACTATCCTGACGTGGCGAGTGCTGTTGCCGATATGCGTGAGTATGCTGCGCTTATTAATAATGCACTGTCGGTAGGGCTGGGCGCGGGCGATCCGAATCAGTCGGCGATGGTCAGCGCCATTTCCCGCGACGTCCAGCCGCAGCACGTTAATCAGGTTTTCACTGGCGTAGCCGCCAGCCGCGCGCTGCTTGGGCAGAATGAGACGGTGGTCAACGGGCTGGTATCACCAACCGGCACGCCGGGGCAGGTTAAAATCTCCACTGGTCCACTCAGCAGCCGGGCACCTGACGGCATCGTACCGGTAGAAACCGCGATTGCCCTGCTCAAGGACCTGGGCGGCAGCTCGATAAAATATTTCCCGATGGGCGGCCTGCAGTGCCGTGACGAATATCAGGCGGTAGCGGAAGCCTGTGCCCGTCACGATTTCTGGCTGGAGCCGACCGGGGGAATCGATCTGGATAATTTTGCTGAGATTTTGCAGATTGCGCTGGATGCCGGCGTAAGCAAAATCATTCCTCACATTTACAGTTCAATTATTGATAAGGTGAGTGGCGATACCCGTCCTGACGATGTGCGTCAGCTGCTGGCCATGACGAAGCAACTGGTGGGGTAATTCACCCTTATCCGCCGCAGTCATAAGCTCCTGGTCTTCTGGCTTTCAGACGAAACGGAACCAAACCGCGATACAAGAGGACACCAACGTGCGATTCCCGAACCAACGTTTAGCGCAGCTGTTTGATATGCTGCAAAACGAGCCGCTACCGCAGGACGAGCTGGCGCAGCGGCTGGCCGTGTCCACGCGCACCGTTCGGGCCGATATCACTGCACTTAACGCCCTGCTGGCGCAGCACGGCGCGCAGTTTATCCTCAGTCGCGGCAGCGGTTATCAGCTCAAAATTGACGATCCTGGCCGCTATCACACGCTGAAAACTACGCAGCCGCGTGCGCTGCGCATACCGCGAAGCGGACAGGAGCGGGTGTATTATCTGGTAGTACGTTTCCTGACCTCGGCTTTTTCACTCAAGCTGGAAGACCTGGCCGATGAGTGGTTTATCAGCCGTGCTACGCTACAAAACGACATGGCTGACGTACGCGAATGGCTCCAGCGCTATCAACTGACGCTCGAAACACGTCCGCGCCACGGAATGAAATTATTCGGCAGCGAAATGGCGATCCGCGCCTGTCTGACGGATCTGCTGTGGAAACTGGCCCAGCAGGATAGCCTTAACCCGCTGGTCACCGAAGTGGCACTTAACGCGGGCGTCCCGGAACAGCTGGCGACATTGCTGGACGCCTGTTTTACCCGGCACCATATTCGTCTGACTGACGAAGGGGAACTGTTTATACGCCTGTATTGTGCGGTAGCGGTGCGCCGCATTAGTGAAGGCTATCCGCTGCCTGACTTTGCTGTTGAAGAGGTAGATGACAACGTGCGCGAGGCCGCACGCGATCTTACTGCGGTGCTGGCAACACTTGCCGGTAAACCCCTTTGTGCGCCGGAGGAAAACTGGCTGCGGGTTCATATTGCTGCCCGTCAGATTCAGGACATCGCACCCAGCGCCATCAACGCCGACGATGATGAAGCGCTGGCAAACTACATCCTGCACTACATCAATACCCACTATAATTACAACCTGCTTAACGATACGCAGCTTCATGCCGATCTATTGACCCATATTAAAACCATGATCACCCGCGTGCGTTATCAAATAATGATCCCCAATCCGCTGCTGGAGAATATTAAGCAGCACTATCCGATGGCGTGGGATATGACGCTTGCCGCCGTTTCCGGCTGGGGAAAATACACGCCGTATACCATCAGTGAAAACGAAATCGGCTTTCTGGTGCTGCATATCGGCGTCGGTCTGGAGCGCCATTATAATATCGGTTATCAACGACAGCCGCGGGTGCTGCTGGTGTGCGATGCCGGTAACGCGATGGCACGGATGATTGAAGCGGTGCTGGCACGTAAATATCCGCAAATTGACGTTACGCGCACGCTGACCCTGCGTGATTACGAACAATGCGAAAACATCGGGGAAGATTTTGTGATTGCCACCGCGCGGGTCAGTGAGAAAGACAAGCCGGTGGCGATAATCTCGCCGTTTCCGACCGACTACCAGCTGGAGCAGATCGGCAAGCTGGTGCTGGTTGACCGCACCCGCCCGTGGATGCTCAATAAATATTTCGACGCCGCGCATTTTCTTCTTATCGATGAACCGGTCGATCAACAAACGCTGTTTAAACGATTGTGCAATCAATTACAGGATGAAGGCTTTGTCGATGCTGAATTTCTCGGGTCGGTCACCGAGCGAGAGGCGATTGTCAGCACCATGCTGGGTGATGGCATTGCATTACCGCACGCCCTGGGGCTGCTGGCGAGGAAAACCGTGGTCTATACGGTGATTGCACCCCACGGGATCGGCTGGGGCGATGAAACAGCGCATGTGATCTTTTTACTGGCGATCAGTAAAAGTGAATACGAAGAGGCGATGGCGATCTACGATATTTTCGTCACGTTCCTGCGCGAACGCGCCATGGCGCGGCTTTGCGCCTGTGAGGATTTTAGCGAGTTTAAAGCGGTAGCGATGGAGTGCGTCAGCCGGTTTTGATCGTCAGGAAAGGGTAAGCGGCGACTCCGCTTACCCTGTTTAACGCAAATGATGCACGACCTGATTGCTGCTTCCGCGCCAGATCAGCGCCGGATCTTTTAGCGCCTGCACAAATTTACCGTCCACCAGCACGTTGATCAGATCCACGATCTGCTTTTGTGCGTCATTCAGTTCATCGAGTTTGTAGCCGGTCCACATCCAGATATCTTTGCCGGGGCACTCCGCGCGGATCCGCTGCACCAGCGCGAGGATCGCCGGGACGTTTTGCGGATGCAGGGGATCGCCGCCGGAGAGGGTGATCCCCTGGCGTTTGATCCGCGTATCGTTGAGATCGCGAATGATTTGATCGGCCATCGCATCGGTAAACGGCTGCCCGGAATTAAGCCGCCAGGTGCTTTTGTTGTAGCAGCCGGGGCATTCGTGGACGCATCCGGAGACAAACAGCGTGCAGCGCGTGCCGGGGCCGTTAACGATGTCGACGGGATAATACTGGTGGTAGTTCATTTTTATTTCCTGGGCGCTGTAATGCCGGATGGCGCGATGCTTACCCGGCCTACAATGGGTATGGTTTTACCGTGTGTGCGTTGTTGCCCTCACTCACCTGCGCCCTAACTTAACCAATTTGTCCGTTGCCCAGATGCTTAACGCGGCGCTTCACTTCTTCCTGCTTGCCGGCGTTAAAAGGCCGGGCGTCCGGACTGCCTAAATATCCGCATACCCGCCGCGTTACCGACACGCGTGCCGCATCGTGATTCCCGCATTTCGGGCAGGTAAATCCTTTGCTGGTACATTCAAACTCGCCGGTAAAACCGCATTCGTAGCACTCATCAATTGGCGTATTGGTGCCGTAATACGGTACGTGCTGATAGCTGTAATCCCAGACATCTTCCAGCGCTTTCAGGTTATGCTGAATATTCGGATATTCGCCGTAGCAAATGAAGCCGCCGTTAGCCAGCGGCGGGTACGGCGCTTCGAAATCGATTTTGTCGTACGGATTTACCTTTTTTTCCACGTCGAGGTGGAAGCTGTTGGTGTAATAGCCTTTATCAGTCACGCCCGCGACTACGCCGAATTCTGCGGTATCCAGACGACAGAAGCGGTCGCACAGATTTTCACTCGGCGTGCTGTACAGGCTAAACCCGTAGCCGGTTTCGTCTTTCCACGCTTCCACCGCGTCGCGCAGGCGCTCAACAATCGCAATACCTTTCGCCCGCAGCGCATCGCTGTCGTACAGATGCTTATCGCCAAACAGCGCATTAATGGTTTCATGAATGCCGATATACCCCAGCGAAATCGACGCGCGGCCGTTTTTGAAAATTTCAGAAACGTCATCATCGGCTTTTAACCGCACGCCGCAGGCACCTTCCATATAGAGGATCGGTGCTACCCGTGCTTTGACGCCTTCCAGACGGGCGATACGGGTCATCAGCGCTTTGCGTGCCAGAACCAGACGCTGATCCAGCAGTGTCCAGAATGCGGCCTCGTTGCCTTTCGCTTCCAGCGCAATGCGCGGCAGGTTGAGGCTGATCACGCCGAGGTTATTACGGCCATCGTGGATCTGCTCGCCGTTCTCGTTTTCCCATACGCCAAGAAAGCTGCGGCAGCCCATCGGCGTTTTAAACGAGCCGGTGACTTTTACCACCTGATCGTAGTTAAGAATATCGGGATACATGCGCTTGCTTGCGCACTCAAGCGCCAGCTGTTTGATGTCATAGTTGGCATCGCCCGGTTTATGATTCAGGCCGTCGCGGATGGCGAAAACCAGCTTCGGAAACACCGCGGTTTTACGGTTTTTACCCAGACCGGCAATGCGGTTACGCAGAATCGACTGCTGGATCAGGCGCGATTCCCAGCGAGTCCCGAGGCCAAAGCCAAAGGTGACAAACGGCGTTTGCCCGTTGGCGGTATGCAGGGTGTTCACTTCATATTCAAGCGACTGGAACGCGTCGTAACACTCTTTCTCGGTGCGCGAATGCGCGTAGCCATCGGCATCCGGGATTTGCCACTCTTCCGCTGTTTTGCGATGTTTATTAAAGCTTTCGGTGACAAACGGGGCCAGCACTTCATCAATGCGGTTAATGGTCGTGCCGCCGTAAATATGGCTGGCCACCTGGGCGATGATCTGCGCGGTGACGGCCGTGGCTGTCGAGATGGATTTAGGCGGTTCAATCTCGGCATTGCCCATTTTAAAGCCCTGGGTCAACATGCCTTTCAGGTCGATCAGCATACAGTTGAACATCGGGAAAAACGGCGAATAGTCGAGATCGTGATAGTGAATATCGCCGCGCTCGTGCGCCTGTACCACATCACGCGGCAGCAGATGCTGACGGGCGTAGTGCTTGGCGACAATACCCGCCAGCAGATCGCGCTGGGTTGGGATCACTTTACTGTCTTTGTTGGCATTCTCGTTCAGCAGCGCAGAGTTCGTCTGCTCGACCAGACCGCGAATTTCCTGGTTCAGGCGACCGCGCTTTTCACGTTCGATATCGCGGTCATGGCGATATTCAATATAGGCACGAGCCAGCTGCTTGTAAGGACCGGACATTAACTGGTTTTCAACCGCCGTCTGGATCTCGTTGATATCGACCTGCGCACGGTCCTGCATTTGCTGACTAATGATGTCTGCGACGGTGGCGCAATAGTCTGCGTCATCGACTCCCGCTGCTTTAGCTGCACGCAGAATAGCTTCCTGGATGCGCTCTGATTTGAACGGCGCTTTACAGCCATCTCGTTTCATCACATGCGGTGTCATGATCACTCCATAGTAAAAAGAACAGGTTATCCACAAGAGAAAGGAAGCGCCGGACGATTTTAATCGTGTTGGTATCCAGAGACTTCCGTCAGACTTGGCCCTTTTTATCCACAACCCATGAACAGGGGTATGGTGCAATAATAGCCGAAAAATACCATATATAGGGCCGGGCGGCATTCTAATGCCTATATGTAGTGCTTTCACCAAAGATGTTTGCATTTTTATTGATGCAGAACAAAGTAAAAAGGAGACAGCGCGCAGGACGGGCGCTACAGCGAAGAGGATATTTTCATACTTATTTATTAGGTGAATGAGTGATAAAAGCAGACTGCCCGGTTAAACCGGGCAGTCGATATGGCCTGTTTTTCCCACTCGTTTAGGGGGTTTGCTGTAGCCACCAGACCGCTTCAAAGGGCCGCAATGTCATGGCCCCGGGCTGCGCGGCGGTTTCGTCGTAGTTGCTGAGAAGCACCTCCCACGCGCCGTGTCTGGTTTCCGGCTGCCAGTTCTGGCACTCACCGCTCAGGTTGGCGACGGTCAACAGCGTTTGTCCCTGCCACTGACGCCGGTAGCACCAAATATGCGGATGGTCGGGCAGCAAATCCTCGTAGTCGCCCCAGGTCAGCACCGGCTGCGTTTTTCGCAGCGCAATCAGCGTCTGATAGGTGTAAAACACCGACTGCGGATCGTTTAAGGCGGCAGCAACGTTGATCTCACGCGCGTTAGCGTTGACGCCAATCCACGGCTCGCCGGTGGTAAAGCCCGCATTCGGACCGTCATTCCACTGCATCGGTGTGCGGCTGTTATCCCGCGAACGCACCGCCAGAATATCCAGCAGCTCCTGCGCATCGCGTCCGTTGACCCGCTGTTCAGCGAACATATTATGGCTTTCAACATCGTGATAATCGGTGATGCGCGTGAAGTGCGGATTGGTCATGCCAATCTCTTCCCCCTGGTAGATATAAGGGGTGCCCTGCATACCGTGCAGCACCATCGCCAGCATTTTGGCGGCGGGTACCCGGTACTGGCCTTCATCGCCGAAGCGCGACACGATGCGCGGCTGATCGTGGTTACACCAGAACAGCGCATTCCACGCCCGCTGATGCATTCCCTGCTGCCAGTGGCGGAACAGCGCCTTCAGTGCGACAAAATCTGGCTGAGCCCGGGTCCACTTTTCGCCGTTGGGATAATCCACTTTCAGGTGATGAAAGTTGAAGGTCATCGACAGCTCGCTACCGTCCAGCGCGGCATACTGCTGACAGTGTGCCAGCGACGTCGAGGACATCTCACCCACCGTCATTAACCCGCGCGGCGTGAACACCTCGCGGCTCATTTCCTGTAAAAACGCGTGCGCATGCGGACCGTCGGTATAGAAACGTCGTCCATCGCCCAGTAAATCGTCCGGGAAGGTCAGATCTTTGGAAATCAGATTGATGACATCCAGCCGTAGCCCGTCAACGCCGCGATCGGCCCAGAAAGCACAGACCTGCTTTAGTTCAGCGCGAACCGCCGGATTCTCCCAGTTCAAATCCGCCTGCTCCGGGGCAAACAGGTGCAGATAATATTGTTCACTGTCCGCCTGCCAGCGCCACGCGCTGCCGCCGAATTTTGAGCGCCAGTTATTGGGGGCCACGTCGGGTGTCCCCTCGCGCCAGAAGTAAAACTCACGATACGGACTGGTTTTATCCAGCGCCTCGCGAAACCACGGATGCTGGGTAGAGGTATGGTTAAACACCATATCGAGAATAATACGGAGGCCGCGCGCTTTTGCCGCCGCCACCAGCGCGTCGAAATCATCCAGCGAGCCGTAAGCGGGATCGATAGCGGTATAATTCGCCACATCGTAGCCGTTATCAACCTGGGGAGAGATATAAAACGGCGTCAGCCAGAGCGCATCAACGCCCAGCGTTTTCAGGTAATCCAGATGCTGCGTAACGCCGCGTAAATCGCCGGTGCCGCTGCCGGTGGTGTCCTGAAAGCTCTTCGGATAAATTTGATAGATAACGCCGTTTTGCCACCAGTGGGGAAGGGTATTCATGATTATTTCCTGATAAAACGAAAGGGCGCAATTGCGCCCTGAAGAGTTATACAATCTGTAACGTGCCCTGACGCTGCTTACGCTGATACATCATGATGGTGAGAATGACCGGGATCACAATGGCAATAACCATCGCCAGGCCGAACACCTCCCAGTAGCGCGTCTGGATAGACAAAATACCCGGCAGGCCGCCGACGCCAATGCCGTTAGCCATCACGCCGTACAAACCGCAGAGCAGTCCCGCAATCCCGGAGCCGATCATCCCGCAGAGCATGGGAAAACGGTATTTAAGATTGACGCCGTACATCGCCGGTTCGGTAACGCCAAGGAAGGCGGAAATCGCCGCCGGAACGGTGATTTCCCGCTCATTATGCTTGCGGCTGATAATAATAATGCCGAGAACCGCGGACGCCTGCGCGATGTTTGACAGCGCGATCAGCGGCCATACCGGCGTGCCGCCGAGATTCTGGACCATCTGCATATCAATCGCCAGCGTCGTCTGATGCACGCCGGTGATCACCAGCGGTGCATACAGGAAGCCAAACAGCGCCGCCCCGACCGGGGCAAAACTGCCGGTCATCAGGTGACGCACCGCAAAGGCCACGCCATCGCCAATCATGCGGCCAAACGGACCAATCAGCGCGTGGGCGAGGAAGACCGCCAGCAGCAGAGAGCACACCGGCACCACCACCAGATACAGGTAGCTCGGCACAATGCGCTTCAGATTATTTTCAATCACGCCAAGTGCCAGACCGGCAAGCAGCGCCGGGATCACCTGCGCCTGATAGCCGACTTTAGCGATGCTGAACAGGCCGAAGTTCCACACTTCAGGCGCCTGTTGCCCAAGTAAGTAAGCGTTCATTAACTGCGGAGAGACCAGCGTAACGCCAAGAACGATCCCAAGGATCGGCGTGCCGCCCATTTTGCGCACCGCCGACCAGCAGATGCCTACCGGCAGGTAGAAGAAGATCGCTTCGCCTATCAGCCATAAGAAATCGTTGATCGTCTGTAGCGTCGGATGCATTTGCGCCAGCGTCTGACCATTGCTCATCGGCAGATCGCCAATCACGTTACGGAAGCCAAGGATCAGGCCGCCGCTGATCAGCGCGGGTAACAGCGGGAAAAAGATCTCCGCAAAGTGGGAGATGAGCTGCTCATACCACTTCATATTCTGCCGCGCCGCTTTTTTGGCCTGCTCTTTATCGGCGCGTGCCTGACCTGTAGTGGTCAGCAGCACCTGATAATAGTCGCCGACCTCCGTGCCAATCACCACCTGAAACTGGCCGGCATTGGTAAAACAGCCCTTCACCATCGGTAATTCTTCAATGGCTTTGGGATCGGCTTTCGCAGGTTCATTGAGTACGAAGCGCAGGCGGGTAATGCAGTGGCTGACGGTGGCGATATTCTCGCGGCCACCCACCAGCTCGACCAGACGATCGATATCCTGTTGGTTAACTTTACTCATCGCAAATCTCGTGGCAGATAAAAGAAGGGGAAGTGGCGCAGAGGATATATCGTCGTCGAAAAAGTGAAAACGGGAACGTTCCCGAAACGTCGCGACGATCACATAAATCGTCTTTTTCAGATCAGGAGAGGGTGGCGGGAATAACGATTTGTTTTGGTTCGCTGTGGCCGTTTATCTGCGCGATCAGCTGGCACGCTGCCTGCTTTCCGGCCTCGGCATAGCCAGGATCGACGGTGACGATTTCCGGATGCAAAAATTTGATCAGCGGCGTATTGCCGACGCTGGCGAGCTGCACGGTTTCAATACGCTGTTCCTGTAAATATTTGCTGGCCCCCAGCGCCAGGGTATCAGTCGCGCACACCAGCGCGGTTGTCTCTGGCGTCAATACCTCAGCCACGCGCTCGTAACCCTGCTTCATGGTCAGGCCCGGCAGCGCGGAGAGGGTGGGCAGGTTGTGTTTCTCGCAGAAGGTTAACCAGGCCTGATGGCGACGCAGCCCGGTAGTGACATCGTGATGGGGTACCCCAAGATAGCTAATGTGCCGGTGCCCGCGATCGTAAAGCTGCTGCATCAGGATACGGATCGCGACCTCATCGTCATAACAAACAGAGGCGAAACCGGGGGCCTCACGAGCCAGCAATACCAGTGACGACTGCCAGCTTGCCAGCATCGGGGCATCGATGCCGGTAAAACCAAACAGCACTACGCCGTCAATGTTGCGACGCCGCAACATGCCCAGATGCTCCGCGACCATGGTGGCCGAAAACTGGCTTTCGATCATGATCGGATCGTAACCCTGCTCATAAAACACCGGCAGCATGGTCTGCACCGCCAGATTTTCCGACAGTGAGTCCAGGCGGGTAACGATAATGGCCACGACTTTGTCGCTTTGCCCACGCATGGCTCGCGCCGAGCGGGAGGGAGAGAAACCGTGCTGCTGCATAACCGCTTCAACGCGCTCGCGAGTACGTTCACTGACGCCGCTTTCATTGTTTAATACGCGGGAAACCGTGGATTTTCCCACGCCGCTTAAGCGTGCAATGTCTTTGATCGTCAGCCGGTTTTGCATCCTGTCGTCCTGTGGAGTGAAGCAACGTAACAAAAGAGCTTAACTTTACCCGGCTTAACTTCAATGGGCAAAGTTTGGTTTAGGATTGGTTTAGTTACACAACGGTATGATATTGCCACAATGATATTAATGGTATTGATAAGACGATACCCTTGATGGCGTTTGAGTATCCCCCCTTTAACTTACCGGAGGCTGTATGGACCCTGATCCCACACCTCTCCCGCGACGGAGAGCAATAACCATCCGGTAAGCCAGTTTTTTCACTGCCTTAGCGGATCTGTAAGGCAGTGACGTCATTTACGTCCCTGTTATTAATGAATTGCCTGTCAGGTAAGGACTCGTCACGCCTGACAGATTATCTGCGTCCCCATCTGCGGGGCGCGGAGGGACTTATCATGCTAAAAAACAAGACCTGGCAGTTTTTTGTCCGGCTTCATCGCCATTTACCGCGTCGTCTGGTGCAGCGCGAGCAGTTACCTGATGCTAAAAATCTGACTGGCGCGGCCATTCCGTCTTCGCTGAGTGAACAGTGCCTGAAGGCCGCGAAAATGGACGAGCGCGAATTGTGGCACGCGTTTAACAGTCATCCGGAAGGGCTGAATCCGGCGGAGGTAGATACCGCCCGCGCCCGTTACGGTGAAAACACGCTCCCAGCTGAACAGCCTGCGCCATGGTGGGTACATTTATGGACCTGCTACCGTAATCCGTTTAATTTGCTGCTGACCGTATTGGGGATTGTGTCGTATGCCACGGAGGATCTCTTCGCGGCGTCGGTCATTGGCCTGATGGTCGCGATTTCGACGCTGCTTAACTTTATTCAGGAAGCGCGCTCCACCAAAGCCGCTGACGCCCTGAAAGCGATGGTCAGCAACACCGCCACGGTACTGCGGGTAGTCAATGAGAAGGGCGAAAACGGCTGGACGGAGCTGCCCATTGACCGCCTGGTGCCGGGCGATATCGTTAAACTGGCGGCAGGCGACATGATCCCGGCGGACTTGCGCGTGCTTCAGGCGCGCGATCTATTCGTGGCGCAGGCTTCACTGACCGGCGAATCCTTGCCGGTGGAGAAAGTGGCTCATAGCCGTCAGTCGCAGCAAACCCATGCGCTGGAGTGCGATACGCTGTGCTTTATGGGCACCAACGTGGTGAGCGGCACGGCACAGGCGCTGGTTATTGCCACCGGCGGCAACACCTGGTTTGGTCAACTGGCAGGACGAGTGAGCGAGCAGGCCAGTGAGCCAAATGCGTTCCAGAAAGGCATTGGTCGCGTCAGTATGCTGCTGATCCGCTTTATGATGGTAATGACGCCGCTGGTGCTCCTCATCAACGGTTATACCAAAGGTGACTGGTGGGAAGCGGCGCTGTTCGCGCTTTCCGTGGCGGTCGGCTTGACGCCGGAAATGCTGCCAATGATCGTCACCTCCACACTGGCGCGCGGCGCGGTAAAACTGTCGAAGCAAAAAGTGATCGTCAAACATCTGGATGCGATCCAGAACTTTGGCGCAATGGACATCCTGTGTACCGATAAAACCGGCACCCTGACACAGGATAAAATCGCGCTGGAAACGCATACCGATATCTCCGGCAAAACCAGCGATCGGGTGCTTCATTCGGCATGGCTTAATAGCCATTATCAGACCGGGCTGAAGAATCTGCTGGATACGGCAGTGCTCGAAGGCGTTGATGAAGAGACCGCACGCGGGCTGTCAGAACGCTGGCAAAAAGTGGATGAAATCCCGTTTGATTTTGAGCGTCGTCGTATGTCCGTAGTGGTTACAGAGCAGCCGAATGTGCATCTGTTGATTTGCAAAGGCGCACTACAGGAAGTGCTTAACGTCTGCGCGCACGTTCGTCATAACGGCGCTATTGTTCCGCTGAGCGACGAGATGCTGCGCCAGGTGAAGCAGGTGACCGACTCGCTTAACCGTCAGGGATTACGCATCGTGGCGGTCGCAACCCAGTATCTTCCGGCGCGGGAAGGGGACTATCAGCGGATAGATGAATCGGATCTGATCCTCGAAGGCTATATCGCGTTTCTCGATCCGCCAAAAGAAAGTACTGCGCCAGCATTACACGCCCTGAAAGCCAGTGGTATCACCGTCAAGATCCTCACCGGCGACAGTGAACTGGTGGCGGCCAAAGTCTGTCACGATGTGGGGCTGGACGCAGGGGTGGTGGTAACCGGCAGCGATATCGAAACGCTGAGCGACGATGAACTGGCGCGGCTGGCCCAGCGCACCACGCTGTTTGCCCGTCTGACGCCGCTGCATAAAGAACGCATTGTCACTCTGCTCAAGCGAGAAGGGCACGTTGTCGGCTTTATGGGTGACGGCATTAACGATGCGCCTGCGCTGCGGGCGGCAGATATTGGCATTTCTGTGGACGGCGCGGTAGATATTGCCCGTGAAGCGGCGGACATTATCCTGCTGGAAAAAAGCCTGATGGTGCTGGAAGAGGGGGTCATTGAAGGACGACGCACTTTTGCCAACATGCTGAAATACATCAAAATAACCGCCAGTTCGAACTTCGGTAACGTCTTTAGCGTGCTGGTCGCCAGTGCCTTCCTGCCGTTCCTGCCGATGCTGCCGTTGCACCTGTTGATCCAGAATCTGCTGTACGATGTGTCCCAGACGGCGATACCGTTTGATAACGTTGATGATGAGCAGATCCAGAAGCCGCAACGCTGGGATCCAACCGATCTGGGCCGCTTTATGATCTTTTTCGGCCCCATCAGTTCGATTTTCGATATCCTGACATTTTGTCTGATGTGGTGGGTTTTCCATGCCAATACGCCGGAAACGCAGACGCTGTTCCAGTCCGGATGGTTTGTCGTGGGATTACTGTCGCAAACGCTGATTGTGCATATGATCCGCACTCGTCGTCTGCCGTTTATTCAAAGTCGTGCTGCATGGCCGCTCATGGTGATGACGCTGCTGATAATGGTTATCGGTATTGCCCTGCCGTTCTCACCGCTGGCAGGCTATTTCCAGCTACAGGCTTTGCCGCTAAGCTATTTCCCATGGCTGATCGCTATTCTGGCGGGATACATGACATTGACGCAGCTGGTAAAAGGCTTTTATAGCCGTCGGTACGGCTGGCAATAATTTCTGATTGTTCTCTATCGGCCTGATATGACTGACGATCGGGCCGATAGCGCTGTCACAGATGGACAATAAGATAACCCATAAAGAAGACCACGAAGATCATCAGGAGCCAGCAAAACTGATAAAAGGCATTTTTGGCCCCCATGCCATAGCGGGCGACGGAAGTGAGTCCCCGATCGATATGCCGGGCGGAGACCTGGCGAAAACGCCAGATATAGTACAGACAGTAGAGAATAAACGGCACGGCAACCACGAGTCCCGCCGCTTTAGAGAACACACTGCCCACAATGGCAGCAATAATAAAACAACAGAGATAAACCCTTGCAGCCGTGGATTCCATTTTTTTTAACTGGCTGCGTATCTCTTCAGCATGTAATTCTTGCCAGCGGCGAAGCGTGCTGGGGCTGAAACCATATTTTTCACACACTTCTTTATTGGGAATGCCGCTTTTACACTGCTGGAGAATGTCGGCAATTTCGGCTTCGCTAAAACGTAACTTTGCCATTATCTCTCCTTTTCCCCCTGGCTGATCACGCCGGGCAAACGTCTCTTACCCGGCGCAGCAGACACTTAACGGCGTACGGCGATAGCTTCGATCTCAATTTTTACATCTTTCGGCAGGCGAGCCACTTCCACGCAGGAGCGTGCCGGAAACGTTGCATTATGCTCGGTGAAAAACGCTTCATACGTTGCGTTGACGGTCGCGAAATCGTTCAGATCTTTGACGAAAACGGTGGTTTTAACAATATCGCCCACCTTCAGGCCCGCCGCTTCAACGATAGCCTGTACATTTTCCAGCGACTGACGTGCCTGAGCAGAGACATCGTCCGGTACGCTACCGGTTTTAGGATCAACCGGGATCTGACCGGAGGTAATGATCATGCTGCCCAGGTCGACGCCCTGAACATACGGGCCGATAGCGGCTGGTGCATTTTCCGTCGCAATTGTTTTAGACATACTTTCTCCTGACGTGATTTAAAGGCCAACTAGGGAGTGCCAGTATACAAGTTTGTGCGCCGATTTGGCATTTCTTGTACGCAAAATACAAAAAGGATCGCTATTAGGCGATCCTTTATCTGACTGAAAAATAAATTATTTATTAACAATAGCCCACGCCATTTCCCGGCATGTTTGCTGTTAACAACAATATCAATTTGCCAGCACAACCTGGTGGGAGAATTCTTTCTCACAATATTTACATTTTAGTGCAATATCGCCGGGACGTTTTTTGACGCTAAAGCTGGAGTTGACCGGCTCCGCGTGACTAATGCAGTTGCTGTTAGGGCAAATCAATACGGCATCAATTCGCTCAGGTAACTTCGGGTGTGATTTTCCTACCACTTCATAATCATCAATACGATTAACCGTCGCCAGCGGGGCGTAAAGCGCCAGCTGATCAACCTGTTCATCGGTCAAAAAGGTGTTTTCGATTTTAATAATATCTTTGCGGCCCATCGCACCGGACGGCAGATTCAGACCCACCGTAACCCGCTGTTCAGTCTCAGTCAGTTTAAACAGCGTCAACAGTCGGAAGCCGACCTGAGCAGGAATATGATCGATGACGGTACCGCGTTTAATGGCTTCAACCTGCAATTTATTATCGTGTGTCATGGCCTTCCCCTTACAGTGCGAAATCGTGATTCAAAACCAGAGCCAGCAGTGCCTGACGGGCGTAAATACCGTTGCCCGCCTGCTGGAAATACCAGGCGTGCGGCGTTTTATCGACGTCTGTGGCGATCTCATCAATACGCGGCAGCGGATGCAGCACTTTCATATTGTCGCGTGCGCCGTGAAGATCGCTGGCCCGCAGCACAAACTGTGCTTTCACGTTGGCATACTCTGAGGGATCAAGACGCTCTTTTTGTACCCGCGTCATATACAGAATATCGACATCAGCCACTACCTCGTCGATCGCGTGGTGCACGCTCCAGGCAATCCCTTTTTCATCAAGCATATCGAGGATGTACTGCGGCATTGCCAGCGCATCCGGAGCGATAAAACAGAACCGGTTGCCGCTGAACTTGGCCAGCGCCTGCGCCAGTGAATGTACTGTGCGGCCGTATTTCAAATCACCCACCATCGCGATGGTCAGATTTTCCAGCCGTCCCTGCGTTTCCTGAATGGTAAACAGGTCCAGCAGCGTTTGCGTCGGATGCTGATTAGCACCGTCACCCGCATTCAGTATGGGCACCGTACCAGAGAATTCGGTTGCCAGACGGGCCGCGCCTTCCTGCGGATGGCGCATGACGATGGCGTCAACATAGGTGCTAATTACAGAGATCGTATCTGCCAGCGTTTCGCCTTTTTTGCCCAAGGATGTATTGGCGCTGTCGGAGAAACCGACCACGCTGGCGCCCAGGCGATGCATCGCCGTCTCAAATGACAGGCGAGTCCGCGTTGACGCTTCAAAGAAACAGCTGGCAATCACTTTATGCTTTAACAGTTCCGGCTGTGGATTTGCTTTTAATTTTGCAGCCGTGACCAGTACCAGCTCCAGCTCTTCACGGCTGAGATCGTTTATGGAAATGATATGTCTTTGAAATAACGGATTAGCCATTTTTATCTCCTGACGCCTGGGCAAAAAAAAGCCCCTACAATGAGGGGCTTCGAGAATAGAGAGGGCAACGGAAAGGAAAACGGCAGGCCCGCACCCTGTTTCAGGCGCGCTAAGACGTTATGTCGCAGACACTGGACCATGCTTCCCTCCGGCAAATTGTTCGCGATTATACTCAGCTCTAAATTGGGATCAAGCTATTCATGCCGATTATAATCCACGCAAACGGTTTTAATGAATAAATAGTCATTTTAAATGTTTTTTTATTCGCTGGTGGTTCACATCATTGTTTGTCCTAATCGTAGTACGTACAGCAATGCGAGGCGCAACGCCGTAAGGCAGCAGTCTCCCGGCACAGAAATCTGCGCCAGCGCAAATCTCCGCTAAAAACGGCTGGCAGGGCAGAAGGATTAGTCGTATAAAGATGGAAATGAAACGATGTTTTAATTAAGAGGGTTTATCATGATCGTTGGCAATATCCACCATCTACAGGCCTGGCTACCGGAAGAACTGCGTCAGGCGATTGAACATGTCAAAGCGCATGTCACCGATGCTACGGCAACCGGAAAATATGAAATTGACGGTACCCGCCTGTTTTATATCCTCTCCGAGGATATGACTGAACCCTTCGAAAAACGTCGTGCGGAATACCATGCCCGCTATCTCGATATTCAAATTGTGCTGAAAGGTCAGGAAGGAATGACGTTCAGTACGCTCCCGGCTGGCGCACCCGATACTGACTGGCTGGCAGATAAAGACATTGCTTTTCTGCCGGAAGGCGCTCAGGAAAAAACAGTAGTGCTGAGCGAAGGCGATTTTGTGGTGTTCTATCCGGGCGAAGTCCACAAGCCGCTGTGTGCGGTCGGCGCACCTGCGCAGGGACGTAAAGTGGTAGTTAAACTGCTGGTCGCCTGACAGGTCTGGCGCTGCGCACAGGCGCAGCGCTGACAATCTGGCCTGTACCTGTATTATGTGGGTGGGTTCAGACGCAGGGCCTTCCATATATCCGTTATGCCCGCATCCCTGT
>Ga0302347_1000751_pt1 | contig 46040 bp, 39 predicted proteins | sample PhyWR1_FD_202178 | JGI IMG/M metagenome (GOLD analysis project Ga0302347, IMG submission 202178) | Leaf surface microbial communities from wheat plants in UC Gill Tract Community Farm, Albany, California, United States - DLSL W.R1 (v2)... | ecosystem: Host-associated > Plants > Phyllosphere >... | reverse complement strand
AGTGTTCACTCTTCAAGACTTGATATTTTTTTTGCATCCGAAGATGCTGCACCCTAAGGTGCTTTAGATATCAATCTTGCGAGTGCCCACACAGATTGTCTGATAAATTGTTAAAGAGCAGTGAGTTAGGCGCTTATCGCATTCTAACTCGAGGTGCGTATATTACGCCTTCCTCTTTAAGAGTCAATTCTTAATTTCAGAATTTTTTCTCTTCTCGTTTTCAGTAACTTGTGAAGTTGTTCACATGTTCCCTGTCGATGGAGGCGCATTATAGGGAGTTTTCTTAGCACTGCAACACTTAAATGTCATAAAAATGACTGACTGCTGCATTCCACAGCGAAACCCCGGTTTATACGCAATTACACACAGAGTTATCCACAAATGAATGGAAGAGCCGCTAATTCAATGGGCGGAGATCTTATATAAAGGCGGCATTCAGAGATAACAAAAGGGATTTCAACATGGGTTTTCTCAAAAACAAACGGTCTTCTTCCTCTTTTTCTGATTAGCACTCAGAAAATCAGCCCTCATTTGTAGTCTCAACCTTAATCTACCCAGATCCTCTTCTTTTCTCTTCTATATATAGAAGAGATGTATACCCAAAATAATTCGAATCGTAGGAGGGGGCAAACTAAGGAATCCCGATGAGCTTGCTCAAGTTAATCATTCGGGTGAGTAAGCGCAGCCAACACACCTGCAACTTGCAAGTATGACAGGTATAAAGGAATGCTTCTGTACAGGATTGGAGTACGGAATAAATTCCCCTATGATAGATGCATATTCCCCAGCACTATTAAGGTCTGCCCTGATGGCTATCATCCCTAAGAACTACGCCCGGTTAGAGACCGGTTATCGTGAAAAAGCCCTGAAAATCTATCCGTGGGTTTGCGGCCGTTGTTCTCGTGAATTTGTTTACTCCAACCTGCGCGAGTTAACCGTGCACCATATCGACCACGATCATACCAATAACCCACCTGACGGCAGTAACTGGGAACTGTTGTGTCTCTACTGCCACGATCATGAACACTCAAAATATACCGAAGCTGACCAGTACGGTACTTCGGTCATTGCTGGCGAAGATGCCCAGAAAGACGTAGGTGAAGCAACTTATAATCCTTTTGCAGATCTTAAGGCAATGCTGAATAAAAAATAGAATCTGCTTCCGGCTGGCCATATAAGGTGGAAACATCGATCATCAGGATATGTACATGCCATCGATATATTTATGGCTATATATCAATTCCAGGTTACTGAGAGAATGAAGTCAGTAACCTGGATTTTCCCAGAAAAACTTAATGACTGGCCTGATATTCCAGTGCCTTAGCCAGTTTAGAGTTGGGCTTCGCCAGTTTCGCTAACCATTTTTCATCAACATTCTTTAGCTGACCTAAAGCCGCTGCTGTTTTACCTGAATGCCCTATCAATTCTGTTTCAGGTACTGCTGCCATCACGACAGCAGCCTCTTTCAGCGCTTTGATATAGTCATCTTGCTTACTCAGGTCATATTGTTTTAAATCCATTTTACTCCGTAATACCTGTCCCCAATAAAACTCAAGGAAAGGAACCGCAGCATAGTGCTCACCCGTTGCAGGATTCATATTTTTTTCTGGCTTATTATAAGAAACACCACGTAAGTAATAGAGTATCGAACGGTACGGATCGTTCTGGAAGTTGCTCATCCCCAGCCCCTCAGGTAACTGTGAGAAGGTAATGGGCTCCCCTTGTGCATCGATCGGTAGAAAATGTTTCAGTTCAGCCATCTTCTGTTCAAACTGAGCTTGAGTGAGGGCCGTTCCATTACTGTCGCGACCTAAATTCTGCTCAACCAGGATACTTAGGGTCACATCACTGCCACCATTAGGTGCATCCCAAAAGCTATTAAATTCATGATGCCCATCTGTCAAATATAGCTTTCCCGCAGGCCCTACATCAACGGTATTCATATCCGTTTTATGCGTACCGATAGCCTGTTTACAGGTATATGAAGAGGGATCCTGAGGAGTCGATAAATGACTCACTTCAGCCGCTTTACCCGCACCTTGAACATTACATAACTCGTCGAATAGCTCCTTCGAGTCTTCGGCATACTCCGCCAGCTTGCCCGCAACTTGTAGTTTACCCGCAGCTATTTGAGTCGGGTGTAACTCACTGAGCTTAACCTGGATAATATCGCCAGGTTTAGCCTCTAAATAAGAAACAGTAGGCGCCGCGTGTAGAGCCACTGAGTAGAACATAATCCCTGAAAGCAGCAAGCTTGAACCTGATGAATATAAACGTAATTTATTCAAATACATACTTCACTCCTCGAAACTACATTCAGCTATTTTGTCATATTACTGGTTTATTCATTTGCTCTAAAAAGCGCCTGATTTGACGGATATTATCACCCTAAAATGAAGATTCGATTAAACCCTGCTCAAGTGCTTGGTTAAATCTAGTCATGGCTAGATTTTCATACTAAAGCAAGGTATAACCAAGTGATATTTAGAAGTATAGACGTCTATTCTGAGTGGAGGATTATGCAATTGCAGCAAGAAAGCGAAGAGCTTAAACGTACCATGCAGCCACGCCATTTGATCATGCTGTCACTCGGTGGCGTGATTGGGACCGGGCTATTTTTCAATACTGGCTATATTATTTCGACCACAGGTGCGCCTGGTACGTTACTCGCCTATGCCATTGGTGCCCTGGTGGTGTGGCTTGTTATGCAGTGCCTGGCAGAACTCTCTGTTGCGATGCCTGAAACAGGTGCATTTCACGTCTACGCAAGCCGCTATCTTGGGCCAGCAACTGGCTATACTGTCGCCTGGCTCTACTGGTTAACCTGGACTGTTGCCTTGGGTTCAAGTTTTACTGCGGCTGGGTTCTGTATGCAGTATTGGTTTCCCCAAGTCCCTATCTGGATTTGGTGCCTGATATTCTGCCTGGTTATTTTCTCACTTAACGTCGTCTCTACCCGCTTTTTTGCCGAAGGTGAATTTTGGTTCTCAATTATCAAAGTGATAACCATCATTGCCTTTATCATTCTCGGCACCATGGCCATCTTTGGTGTTATTCCGCTACAAGACGGCTCTGCCGCACCAGGCCTTACTCATATCACCTCTACTGGCTGGCTACCTCACGGCGGATTACCGATCCTCATGACATTAGTCGCAGTTAACTTCGCCTTTTCCGGTACTGAATTGATTGGTATTGCCGCCGGTGAGACTAAAGAACCAGAGAAAGCGATTCCTTTAGCGATAAGAGCGACCATTGCACGACTGATTATCTTTTTTATCGGGACTGTTTTTGTTCTCGCGGCGCTGATTCCTATGGATCAGGCCGGTGTTGAAAAGAGCCCATTTGTGCTGGTGTTTGAAAAAGTGGGAATTCCTTACGCGGCTGATATTTTTAATTTCGTGATTCTGACCGCGATTCTGTCAGCGGCTAACTCAGGGCTGTATGCTTCAGGCCGGATGCTCTGGTCTCTCTCTAATGAGAAAACAATACCGAACTGCTTCTCGCGAGTGAATAAACGTGGCGTTCCTTTAGCAGCACTGTCCGTAAGTATGTTAGGAGGCCTGTTAGCACTGTGCTCTAGTATTATTGCCCCCGATACGGTGTTTGTCGCCTTGTCTGCTATTTCCGGTTTTGCCGTTGTCGTGGTGTGGCTCAGTATCTGTGCTTCGCATTTTATGTTCCGTCGTCGCCATCTGCAGTCTGGTCTGTCAGTGGATACGCTCATTCATCGTGCCCCTTGGTATCCTTGGGTGCCGATTCTCGGTTTTATTCTGTGCCTTATCGCCTGTGTCGGCTTAGCCTTCGATCCCAGCCAGCGCATTGCGTTATACTGCGGGTTGCCCTTTGTCGCTCTCTGCTATGGCGCTTTCTATCTGACTAAAATATTGAAACAGCAGGAGCCTGAACATGTCGCTGAATAATCCCTTACTTCCCCTGCTCGCCAGCCATACATTTATTACTCTCGATGGTGCAATGGCGACGGAGCTGGAAGCCAGAGGTTGTCATCTCGCCGATAGTCTATGGTCAGCTAAAGTGCTGATAGAAAATCCGCAACTGATCCGCGATGTACATCTTGACTATTTTCGTGCTGGAGCGGAGATAGCCATCACTGCAAGCTATCAGGCTACCCCGTTGGGTTTCGCTGCGCGAGGGCTGGATAATAAACAATCTGGTGCCCTGATTGAGAAAAGCGTAACTCTGGCGATAGAGGCACGTACTCAGTATCAACAAGAAAATCCCCAGGCCAAAGCGCTATTAATTGCTGGCTCTGTTGGCCCATATGGCGCTTATTTAGCTGATGGTTCTGAGTATCGTGGGGACTATATCCGAAGTCAGGATGAATTTATCGCCTTCCATCGACCGCGTATTGCATCACTACTCGCAGCGGGTGTCGACCTGCTGGCTTGTGAAACTCTGCCCTCGTTCCCGGAAATCTGTGCCTTAATTACCCTGCTGGCAGATTATCCTCACGCCACCGCATGGCTGGCACTGACGCTGAAAGATAGCCAGCATCTGAGTGATGGCACACCGCTAAGCGAAGTTGTGGCAGTAATAACTCAATCACCCCAAGTCATTGCTATCGGTATTAATTGTATCGCTCTTGAGAAAACGACAGCAGCATTAGCGTATCTGCATACTCTGACCACACTCCCTCTGGTGGTCTATCCAAACTCCGGAGAACAGTATGATGCACAGTCAAAAACCTGGCATCAGCACCATGATATCTGTAGGAGCCTTGCCAGTTATCTGCCCGAATGGTTATCCGCAGGTGCTAAGTTAATCGGTGGCTGTTGCCGCACTGCACCAAAAGATATTGCCGAACTGGCCATGTTACGTAACCCCCAGGAATGAGGTAATAGTAGTGACAATATCCCAGGCAGGCAGTGAAGCATGGTGGGCCAGCAAGCAAGGGCCAGAGTGGGTTAAAGAAGGAGAGGCCTGGCGAGTCACATTCTGGTGGCGGGATCGTTATGGGACTGAGCAAACCTCACCTTTGCGCCATATCTGGCTTTGTATTACCGGTATCACAGATCATCACCATCATCGCCAACCACTGAGTCTGTCACGCCAGCCGGGTAGCGATATCTGGTCTGCAGATATTCTGCTGCCTGCCCAGTGGCGAGGTAGCTACTGTTTTATTCCTTCCCGACAGAGCAATGATTTTGCCCCTTCGGTGTTTCAGAACTCTCAGTCGATACGTGAAGAGTGGCAACGATTACTGCCTTTGGCAGAATCTGATCCACTGAATCCCCTAAGCTGGGCAGGGGGACGAGGTCACTCAGTTTCAGGACTGGAGATGCCGGACTCACCAGAGCAACCCGGCTGGGATCAGCCCAACGCGCAATATACGCCACCGCGAGAACTTGTCTGGCAGAGTGCCAGATTACAGAATCAGCGACGTATATGGATTTTTACCACTGGTGAGGCGACTGCAACCGACCGCCCTCTGGCTATTTTGCTTGATGGACAATTCTGGGCCGAATCGATGCCGGTCTGGTCCGCACTTAGTGCGCTGACTAAGACTGGTGACTTGCCTGCCGCAGTCTATCTATTGATTGATGTTATTGACAGCGAACATCGCAGCCGCGAGTTGCCCTGTAATCCGGAATTCTGGCAGGCAATACAGGATGAACTCCTGCCCCAGGTCGCAGTAATCGCCCCTTTCAGCTCAGCGCCTGAACATACCATTGTAGCGGGGCAAAGTTTTGGTGGTTTGGCTGCGCTGTATGCCGGACTACACTGGCCAGCACGTTTTGGTAATGTGCTAGCTCAGTCGGGGTCATTCTGGTGGCCAGACCGTAAAGAGCAACAAATCGGCTGGCTGAGACAGCAGCTGGGCCAGGGAACAGTTCATGCTGATAGCCTGCGGATTATCTTGCAAGCCGGGAAGTATGAACCCTTGATTTTTCGGGCCAATGAAGCCATCAGACATCAGCTAGTACAGGCCACTGAATTAAGCTGGTGTCCATTTGGGGGTGGACATGACGCACTCTGCTGGCGAGGCGGATTAACCTCTGGGCTGATAGCATTATGGCAACCCCTGACGGCAGAGATTAAGACGAACTAGACTGTCTGCCGAGGGCACGACCAGCGGAGTACCGGACAAGGTATCTACCGGCTGGGTTGCGAACTGGCTGGCCCCGTCGCTTACATCGCCTGCTGTACAGCTTCTTCATCCTGCTGACGCCAGCGACTGAATAGTGGTTGATGGGGATAATGACCATGGGCAATAGTTCCTGAATCGTAATATCGTCTGGGTGTCGTCGCATTCTGGTCCAGTATTCCTACCCGCCGGGCTATCTCTTTGCTTCCCATTGTCGGAGAATAGCTTGGCTATCTGATACTACTATTATTAGCCAAATCTTATTCCTTACCAGCGTCGGTACTTGACGACGAGCAACTAAACAACTCAGTACTTCCTGGCATCCATGTAGATTAGGTATAATATTGATAAAGCATTGGTGCCACCATTACACTTATAGCAACTGTTGTTTAAAAAAATTGAAAACCAGATTCTCGCTTAAGAGAACGCCTATTGTTAACCAGGAAAATTCATTTTAAGATATAATAATTATTTCTTTGAACATAATTCAGTATAGTCTTGTTTGAATATGTTATTAATTACAAATGAATAACATATATCTTTCTTGACCGCAATAAAATTAACATTGTTGTGACACGCTGATATTAGCTTATGATAAATGGATTGACTATGTTTGATGGCCTTGGTTATGTGATCACAATAGGTATAATAGGGTTAATAGCCCTGGCAATGTCCTACTCATATTCAATATCTAGTACAGTTGAGAATATAGAATCAGAGAGAGGAAGCACTGACAAAGACAACGATAGTATAGAAAAAAATAAAATCGAAGAAGAAGCTGTTAAAAAAAATGAATCTGATATCCTTGATATAGCAAATAGCACCACCATTAATAATAGAAAGAAAATATTAAGACATAAGTTGTTAGTTAATGCTATTATATTAATTCCGATAATTAATTTTATTTATTATTATATAATAGGAATTAAAAGCTCTGAATCTGAAATGTTTTTCATTATCATTACATTTTTTATTTTTTCGATGCCAAGCATATTCACTAATATTTTAAAACTTAACGAGCCAAAGCATTTATTTATTTCATTTTTAATTTCTTTTATATTGTACAATTCTATTTATTTTCATGAAAAATTAGATCTTGACTATAAAAATAAAATACATTCATTTATTACGAATGGTAATATCGTAAGTCTTGAAAAAGAGTTTGGTGAAGATTGTCATACCAACAAAGATAAATTAGACAATTATTTATCGTATATACTGTTCTGGTCCCAAGCCCCTAATGTGTCTGTCGAGTTTATTTTTGATTGTCACCTTAAGAATAAAAATATTGACATAAATAACTTAAATAACAGCAAATATAATTTGAAGCATATTATTTTAAAAATCATGAATTCATCACTTGAGGTTAATGGTAATTTCGAAGTTCTATTTGCAAAGAAATATTTTGATTTATTTGATGATGAATCAAAGAGAGAAATACTTATGTCTATAGTATTTTATTTTTTACAGTCGTACAATGAAAAATCCATTTCAATATATAAAAATAGATTAGAGAAATTAATTAGTTTAAGACCTGATGTTGTTAGCTTCATTAATATCCATGACAGTAAGTATCAGGATGTTATAGAATACAGAAATCTTAAAGTTGCTAGTTTTTTATTAAAACACGCACCTTCTGGCGACAGTAAGGTTCAGTTAGCCATGAATGTGCTAACGAATAACTTATCTTTTTTAACGTCTGAAATAAAAAAAGATAAACATATCTTGGATAACACTACTATTGTAGGTATGGATACTTATTTTTTTAATGATCATGATATCAACTTAACTTATTATGCTTTCCATGTGAGTAATTCAGAGGTGGTTAATTATTTAATTGACAATCAACTATTTAATATTAACGATTATCATCATGAAATAAAAGCAACTGACAGTAATGATCGCGCGTGTAGTAATGACTTAATTAACGGAACAGTTAAAAATGAATCACTCGATATTTACGAAAAGAAAAAAATAATCTTAAAATTACAAAAAATATCCACTTTTTGTAAAAAAGAGATAGACCTAGAATTAGATAAAATCAATGATATTATAAATAAATCTTAGAAATTCATGCTTAGTCATTAGATAACTGTTGCAGTTTCGGAGGAGTGGACAGTATTTGCATAGGTAGAGCCGCCCCACTTAGGCTGGGAGCAGAGTCATACGATTTCAGGGCTTAAGCTGCCAGGTGCACCGGAGCAACCTGGTCAGAAAGTATGAACCCTTAATTTTTCAGGCCAATGACGGCATCAGACATCAACTCGCCCAGGCTGCCTGAATTAAGCTGGTGCGACGGATTAACCTCTGGGCTGATAGCATTATGGCAACCTCTGACGACAGAGATTAAGGCGAACCAGACTGTCTGCCGAGTGGCACAACCAGAGGGGTTCCTGCCACCGGATCGTCGATAATCAGACTCTTGATACCATAGATCTGCTCGATCAATTCCGCATTAACTATCTTACCTGGCGCACCTTCAGCGATAACCTGACCATCACGCATGGCTATCAAATGGCTGGCATAACGACAGGCCTGATTCAGATCATGCAGTACCGCAGCGATAGTATAGCCCTGATGCTGATTCAGGTTCTGCAGCAACTCCATTAAATCTATCTGATGGCTGATATCGAGCCAGGTTGTCGGTTCATCCAGCAGCATAATAGCGGTCTGTTGAGCGAGGATCATAGCAATCCAGGCACGCTGTCGCTGGCCACCAGATAAGGTATCCACTGGTTGGCTGGCAAACTGACTGACCCCAGTCGCCTTCATCGCTTGTTGTACCGCCTCTTCATCTTGCTGACGCCAGCGACTGAATAGGGGTTGGTGGGGATAGCGACCACGGGCTATCAGTTCCTGCACCGTAATATCGCCAGGTGTCGTTGCATTCTGAGCCAGAATACCCACTCGCCGGGCTATCTCTTTACTACCCAGTTGGGAGATAGCTTCGCCATCTAATACCACCTGCCCCTGCTGGGGCTTCATTAGCCGACTGAGTGCTCTTAATAAGGTCGATTTCCCGCAACCGTTGGGACCAATAATCGCGGTAAAATGTCCGTCAGGAATAGCCACGGTCAAATCCCTGACAATGACCTTCTGCCCATAGCCTAATGTCAGGTTGTCACCGGATAGTCGTGCGTGTTCAGGATGCATTTTTACGTGATTCCTTAATAAGTAAACCAATCAGATAAAGTCCCCCGAGACTCACAGTGAGCACCCCGACCGGAAGCTGATAGGGTAAAAATAGACGCTGACCACAGAGATCGGCTACTAACAAAATAAACGCGCCACACAGGGCTGACTGAGTAAGCCCCCAGCGCGAGGTACGACTTAACCGCTGGGCAATATGTGGAGCGACCAGCGCAATAAACGAAATGGGGCCAGCAATAGCGGTTGAAGCGGCCGTTAAAATAACGGCTATTAGCATCAACATCAGCCGGGAGCGTTCAACCGTGACGCCTAAGGCACAGGCACTCTCATCCCCCATCTCTAGCATGCGCATACGTCTTACCATCAGCGCAGCAGCCATCAGCATCAGCAAGATCAGTGGTGTAGCAGGCAATGTTTTTGCCCAGGTCATGCCATTCAGGGAACCGGCATTCCACAGACCTGCTGAAAAGGCGGTTTCCAGGGAGGCCTGCAATAACAGCCAGGTATTCAATGAGACCAGCATGGCCCGCACACCAATGCCGATAATAATTAACCGGAAAGTATCGATACCATTACGCCAGGCCAGCAGCCAGACCACAAAGGCGGTGAGTATTCCCCCCGCCATTGCCGCCAGTACCACGGCAGTGGCTTGTTGGTTAAAGAACACCATGGCGACCAGCACACCACTCCATGCTCCGGTATTGAAACCCATCACATCGGGGCTACCGAGTGGGTTACGCATCAGTGACTGAAACAACGCACCACTGACCCCAAGTGCGGCACCAACCACCAATGCCATGGTGATTCTCGGTAGCCGCCATTCCATGACTACCAGGCTAACAGCACGTGGTGCATCACCCATAAAAGCCTGTATTACCTGCCCTGGAGTCAGTACCACGCTGCCACTGCACAAGCCCCATAACGCCAGTAATAAGCAAGCAATCAGCAACAATGTGCAGCAGAGACGCAGCCGGAAAGAAGGCATTAACATGCTGTCCCCTTACTGCGCTGACGAACCAGCCAGATCAACACGGGTGCACCAATAAAGGCGCTGACAATGGAAACACGTAGCTCCCCGGGCACCAGCAGACGACCGACTATATCGGCGAATAACAGCAGTACTGGCGTGACCAGTAATGCTACCGGCAGACTTAAACGGTGATCAGCACCCACTAACCAACGAGCGATATGAGGAACCATCAGACCAATAAAGGCAATCGGTCCCACCATAGCGGTAGTTCCACCGCACAGGACAGTAATGACCACTAATCCTAATAACTGAGTGCGAACGACACCACTACCAAGGGCACTGGCCGTATCAATACCCAGACTTAAGCTATTAAGGGAACGACTTAACATCAGTGCCACCACCAGTGCCATGGCCATCGGTAAGGCAACAATTTTCAGTGTGCTGAGAGTGCGAATATCGAGTGAACCAGCCTGCCAGAAACGCAAGGTATCGTAGACATCGGGGTTGAGTAGAGCAATGCCACTTGATAGCCCTTCCAGTACGGCTGCCAGCGCGACCCCAGCCAGAGTCAGCCGTACCGGGCTGAGTTGCCCTCCCCCTTGGCTCCCCGTAAAAGTCACTAATAAGGCAGCAATGAAGGAGCCACAAAGTGCCATCCAGAGTTGATCCCCTGGCGAAGACAACCCAAGGAATGCGGCCCCAAGAACAATCGCAAAACTGGCTCCCGCATTGACCCCGAGCAGACCAGGATCAGCAAGCGGATTACGTGTCAAAGTCTGCATCAGCGCCCCAGCAATCCCCAGCCCGAAACCGGCCAGTAGACCCGCCAAGGTTCTGGGTAATCGGGCATCAAGAATAATGGTGCAGTCGGCACTGCGACATTGTCCCGAGAGAGCTTCAATCATCGCTGAAGCAGGCAGAGATTTAGCCCCAACCAACAGACTAAAGGCGACAGCAAGGAGTAACAGAAAAAGTAACCCCAGCATCACCCAAAGGCGTGTCGAGGAGGAGGAGGTTGGCATAGTACAGCCCATTATATGATGAATATCATTATTTCAATTTAAGCTACCACGTTACCCAAATAACGCCTGCAGTCGTTGCAGGATAAGCATCGCACTGTAGTAATCCAGACGAAAACTTTCCGTACCTAGCGCCCAAACCCGCTTATGTTCCACGGCAGGCAGATGCGCCAGTAAGGGATTGGCATAAATCGCATCAACATCCTTCTGGTTGCCAGCAAATAACATCAGCCCTTGACCATTAAGACCTGACGCCAGCACTTCTCCCCCCAGCTGTACAATATCGTGGCGTTTCCCCTGACTGGTTGAAACACGTAGTCCTTCGGGTATAGAGGCGAGAGTAAAACCAACCTGTTCCAATAGTTTCCCTTGGGCTGATTCCGTGGTCCACAGATTGGCACTATGAGAACCTGCACTATAGACCAGAGCATTAATCGGTTGCGGCGGCAACGTTATCTGTTGACGGAGGATCTTCAATTGCTTATCAAATTCACTAATACGCTGTTCAGCTATCGCTTCCCGTCCAGTTATCTGGCCCAGTTCTTTCAGCAGAGCCTGCCAGCTTTTATCATCATAGTTAATGATTAAGGTCGGGGCGATGGCCGACAGTTGATCATACAGTGCAAGGGCAGAATCGCCGCCAGTAGCACTGATCAAAATAAGATCGGGTAGTTGAGCCGCAACGGCTTCGGCATTCGGCTCACCAATATACAACCGGGTTAAATCGCGCTGAACGGCAATTTTTCCCCACTGACGCATAAACCCATTCTCATCAGCGATACGGTTATTCGGCATTGTCGCGCCACTGGCCACCACCGGTGCATCAAGCGCCAGTAAAGAGCCGGTCAGTGTCACACTGGTAGAGACAATCCGCTCAGGCGGGCTCTCGAGTGTATGAACGCCGCGTGCATCCGTGATTTGCCGGGGCCAGTCAGCGGCATAAACGGCAGACTGTGTTATCAATAAAGCCCCTATCAGAAACAGAGCACGGCAAAAAAAAGAGGCGTATCTCACGGAAAAATATCCTTTTAGATTGGCTAATAATTCTTATCAAGGAACAATAACGAAAAAGAGACTCGCACCAGGCGAGTCTCTTGGCAGCCAGGCAATTAATTCCAGGGTTGCCCGACTGAAAGTACGGCATTAGAAACGGGTATTCACACTCATATACCAAGTCCGACCTGACTCATTATAGGTATTCGCCCCCGCACCATAAATATAGCTGACGCCATTACAGTTACTTGTCCCTGGAGCGAATGAACAGGTGGTCTGGGAATTACCTTCACGCCAGTGTCGCTTATCAAAAATATTACTGACCCCACCGGTCAGACTGACATTTTTCATCGCGTCCCAAGTCGCACTAAAGCCAACCAGGCTATAAGGGCTAACTTCTTTGGTTTCACTGCCCATTGCTAGCTTGCCTTTATAGTTGTATTTCTTCGGTTCCTGCTTACCGTACCAGGTCAGGGTGGTATTCAGGGAGAGGTCATCAAGAGCCTGCCAGCTCAGAGTTGAGTTCAGCGTATATTTTGGAATAATCGACAGCTTGTCACCCGTCTCCTTGTTTTTAGTCTGTAGCATCCAAGTCAGGTTGTTATTCCAGCTCACATTATCAGTGACGGGAACATTAAATGCCCCTTCCAGCCCCTCTACTACCGCACGGGAAATATTCTGCCACTGATAGATATCCGTCAGTGTTGAACCGGAGGACGTCTGGGCAATAGGGGCATAACCCGCTTCGATCTTATTGTGATAATCATTGCGGAACCATGTCACACCGGCCAGCCAGCCCTCATGTTTAAACTCAAGGCCAATCTCTTTGTTAACGCTGTTTTCTGCTTTAAGGGAGGCATTACCCATCATATAGCAGCCAACACCATCGCCGCTGGCATAACAACCTTGCCCTTTACTATAGAGAATATAGTTTGGGTTAGTTTGATACAGACTAGGGGCTTTATAGGCGCGACCGATACCCATTTTCAGCGTGAAATCATCGCCTAAGCCCTGAGACAAGTTCAACGACGGACTCCAGTTGGTACCGGTAATGGAATGATGGTCAAAACGCAATGCCGGCGTCAGCATGGTACTGTCCGTCAGTTCCATATTATCTTCCGCAAATAACGAGAAGATACTGGCATTAGAGTACGGGCTACGAGAGGTGCTGCTGTAGCCAGGGATGTTCCCGCCCATGAATGTCTGAGTATTGGAGGCACTGTCTTTCATTTTCTGCTGATCAAACTCAGCACCGAGAGTTAATGTCTGATTGACCAGTAAATCAATCGGCAGATTAACTTCGCTGTGTAACAGCAGATCTGAGAGATCAATGTCGACAAACTTGTCATTGGAGAAGATCCCTTCCGTTCCGCCCGCTAAACCTTCGTCAATACGTGAGTTGCGGGTACGCTCATAGCGCACCCAGTTACTGGTAGTGACGCCACTATCCCAGCCGCCATTCCAGGTCAGGGAGTAATTCTGACGATAGATTCGGTTAGTAATCTCACCATATTTGCTGGTGACCAGGGCATTACTGTTGGTGTTCTGAGTATCACCCGCATACAGATTAGTTTGGTTGCCATAACCCGTTTCAAAGGTGATCGAGTGCATCGGAGCAAAATTCCAGCGCAGCAAGGCATTGATATTTTTATCTGTCACCCCTTCACGACCTGCAGGCAGCGTAGAGGCATAAATCCCCGTCCGCTCCGACTGGTGACCTTCGTTAATATTCCAGGCATCGGCCTGAGTTCTCGCGAGGCTGCCACTCAGACGCATAAACACATCATCTGCTAGCGGACCATTTAAACTAAAGGTGGTACGGCGAGTCGATCCTTCATCTTTATGCTCTGGCACATTGTAATAAGCGTCCCAGGAACCATGCCAAGTATTGGTCGGCTGTTTGGTGATGATATTGACGACCCCTCCCGCAGCACCATTACCATAACGCACCGCTGCAGGACCACGAATAATATCAATCTTTTCAATTAGTTCAGGTGCAACCCAGTTAGTATCACCGCGTGTATCTCGCTCCCCGCGCCAGCCTAAACGAACGGAGTTACGGCTACTGACCGGTTTGCCATCAACCAGAATTAAGGTATTTTCTGGCCCCATGCCGCGAATATCAATCTGTCGGCCGTTCCCACGTTGCCCACTGGTAGAGTTACCGGTCAGGTTAATCCCCGGCTGAGTACGGATAACTTCGGAGAGATCTCTGGCAGGCGGAGTTTTTCTCAATGTATCGGCAGTAATAGTCGACACACCAGGAGCCTGTAAATTTTGTTTTTCCGCAGTAACAACAATGGTGTCATCTGCATAGCCTGAAAATGCTATCCCTGACAGGGCAGCAGGAATAAGTAACGCGAGCGGGTTATATTTTTTTTTCATTATGAATTCTGTGATTATTATAGGTGCCTGCAACACCGCAACAGAGAATCCCGAACCGCTATCGTGGATATTGGGAAGAGGAATTCTGACCACTGCATACGGCGAATCGTTTACTCCACAGTAAAGAGCCCGTAAACGCTATTGCAAATGGTAACAATTATCAACATCATTCTTGTAAAGATTAAGATTCGCAATAAGCAACTTTGATAATGAACAATAAAACAATAAATTGTGAGGAAATAAAGAGAGTAGTCTTGGTGACAAATAAAAGTGACTGCTGCAATAACTACATTTCTTCTACTGGTATTTTTAGCTATTTTTCGGCTTCGCCCACAGAAATAAACTGCTGTTGATCTAGAATATAAATGAAACACTATTTCATTTTTAGAAGGGTGCGATGTCTATTACTCGATTCTCCAGCAAGTTATGCTGCCTGCTTATGCTGTCTGGCTCTGTACTGGCTAATACCGACACCTGGCCACAGAGCTTGAAAAGCAACTTACCGGCTTTCTATCCTGAGCTAAAAGTTAAAATGACCTACCCTCAATCCTGGCTATCTGGCAACTACAGCGATTTTCCGCAATGGCAGCAGGAGACCCGCTCCCTGGTCCGAGAGGCACTTTTAACTCCTGAGGCCACTGTGCCCTTTGCTTCCGAAATCCTGGAGAGCCAAGACCGAGACGGCTATACAGCAGAAAAGGTGGCGCTGAACATCACCGATGAAAGCAGAGTTAATGCGCTGATCCTGACGCCAAAATCCCCGCCACCTTATCCCGCGATAGTGCTACTCCACGATCATGGTTCCAAATTTGATATTGGCAAAGAGAAGATGATTAAACCTTGGGGTAACGAGACACAGTTAGCCTCTGCCCAAGCCTGGGCTGATAAGTTTTTCACTGGACGATTTGTCGGGGATGAGCTGGCCAGGCGGGGCTATATGGTTATCGCTATTGATGCGCCTGGCTTTGGTGAACGAGGCCCAGTAACTTATGAGCAGCAACAAGCAGTTGCGAGTAATTTTTATAATCTTGGCCGATCACTTGCCGGAACCATGGCTTATGAAGATATGCGTACCGTTGATTTTCTCGCTTCGCTACCCAACGTAGACGCAAAACGAATCGGCGCCCTGGGTTTTTCAATGGGAGCATATCGTGCCTGGCAGCTTGCTGCTCTATCAGAAAAAGTGGCAGCGACAGCAGCCATTTCCTGGTTTGGTAACTATGATGGGTTGATGACTCCGGGTAATAATATTCTGCGTGGCCAGTCGGCATTTTATATGCTTCATCCTGGTCTCGCGAGTAAGCTGGATATCCCCGATGTCGCCAGCCTTATCGCCCCTCGACCACTGCTGATTTTTAACGGCGGAAAAGATACCCTGTTTCCGCCCACAGCGGTCAGCGATGCCTATGATAAAGTTCATCAAGTCTGGCGCTCACAAGAAAAAGAGAATCATCTGCTGACCCAGACATGGCCTGAACTCGGCCATGTCTTCTATAAAGAACAACAGGATATCGTTTTTCCGTGGCTCGATAGCTGGCTGTTGAAGTAGCGGCCTGAACTAAAAGAGACTGATAACGACCTACTGCTGAGAAGTCTGCCAAAAACGATACAGGGCAGATTGCTCTTCATCATGGGGTTTAAATTGCTTATAAGTCAGCCCTGACTGTTGCTGCGGTGCAACACGAAGGGCTTCTGCGATAGCTTCTGTTGATAAACCAAATGGTTCGGCATCCTGGTTTGAATAGGCATAATAAATCTGCGAAATGCCCGCCATTCTCATCGCGGCTAAGCACATAGGACAAGGCTGGCCGCTGGCATAAACAATACAGTCCTCCAGACGAACCCGTCCCAGTACCTTACCGGCTTGCCGTAAAGCCATAAGCTCAGCATGCGCAGTGGGGTCGTTCAGCGCTAACATCTGATTCGTGCCGCTGGCGACCACTTCACCATTACATACCACCAGCGCTGCAAAGGGTCGTCCACCAGCCTTTACGTTTTCCCGTGCCAGGGCAATTGCCTGCTGTAAAAATAGGTTATCTGACATTATTTTGCTCCTGCCGACTTCAGTATTTCAATGATATTACGCTGACCTTTTTGTGTTGCCAGTGCCAGAGGAGAATCGCCTTGTCCATCCGCTAAATTCACATCAGCACCGCCCTTTATCAGTTTGGTCACAATCTGCGCGTATTTATCGCTACCATCTCCCAGCACAATGGCTTCAATTAACGCAGTCCAGCCTAAGCGGTTAACATAGTCGACCTCAATTCCTGCATCTATCAGGGTTTGTACGGTCTCAACATGGCCACGTTCAGCTGCCGGAATCAATGCTGTTCCGCCATAGCGATTAAGGCTCTTCAGGTCAGCACCATGGTTCAGTGTCATCACTAAGATTTCCTGTAAGCCTCGCGCCCCGGCATATAAATAAGGTGAGTCCTCAATGCTATCTCGAGCATTCACATCTGCCCCGCTATCAATCAGCAAACGAGCGACCTCAATTTGATTAGCATTTGTCGCCGCCATTAAGGGGGTACGCTGACGTTTATCACGCTGTTCAATATTCGCCCCCTGATCAAGAGCCTGTTTTACTGCCGCAATATCCCCCTGCTCAGCAACCTCGACTAATGAAGGCGAATGGCTGCTGGCAAATGAAGTGCTAATAAACATCAGTGAAATACTCAGTATCAGTAAGTATTGAAGGGGTGATTTACTATTGACAAAACTATTTTCCATTTTCTTCGCCTTAGTAATTAATTAAATATAACTAACCTTTTATCCGTTATAAAATACAGATAATAACATTGCGATAAATTAATCAATCATAATTGCGAACATTTAATACAATTGACAGAAAAAAAGAGTCATTAATAATTTGACACTAATAAAACGGATTTATTTTTCGCATAGAAAAACAAATAATCAGATAATTATTAAAATAATTCCAGATTTATATTCTTAATGGTATGGAATTAAGCCATCTTTAGTGAACCATTTAGCTTTGAAAAAAAGGAACAAGTCACTGCAACTTGCTCCTTTTGTCTGAATGAGTCTCATATCACTCAATAAATATCACCCGTTTTATCAGTATTCTGGAAGAAATCAGTACTACTTGATCAGTTGCTGATCCACATCCACGTTGATGCCAGGCGTTCTTCCTGAGTTGTAGTTATAAATAGTCTGAGTCGGGAAGGCGAAATCAGCCTCATGCTGATGAATGATAGCTATCATTTTTAAATAAACTTCCTGCTGAATGGCCAGCCATTCACTCCAGACCGTAGTTTTAGTAAAACAGTACACCATAATATTCAGGGACGAACCGGCAAACTGATTAAAATAGACCAGTAGAGTCTGGTGAGTATCAATTTTTTCGTGTTGCATCAGCATGGTACGAATATCATCTACAATCACTCCGATTTTATCCGCATCATCATAACGTAATCCTAATTCAGTGGTAATTCGTCGATTGGTCATCTGCCCGGGGTTTTCCACACTGATTGACGAAAAAATGGAGTTAGGTACATACAATGGGCGATGATCAAAGGTAATTATTTTGGTGATCCTCCAGCCAATTTCAACCACTGTACCTTCGATGTTTCGATCTGGAGAGCTTACCCAGTCGCCAATATTAAAAGGACGGTCAAAATAGAGCATCACACCTGAAAAGAAATTACTCAGGATATCGCGACCAGCCATACCAATCGCAATGCCACCAATCCCACCAAAAGTCATCAATCCCGACAGGCTCATGCCAAAATGTTCACCAAATAGCAGTACAATAATCACAAAAATACCCGTCTTGGATATTCTGGAGATCATTTTTGCCGATGTTGGGTCGCTACCTTTTTTTATCTGATTTTTTTCCAGCCGATTAAGCAACTGAAAAATTTTATTCATAAAAATAAAGGCCATCGCCGACGTGGTGAAAACATTCACCATCTCAAATGAAATAAATTTGAGATTAAAATCAACAATTGCCATATCTGTATACTGGCTGATAATAAAAATCAGCCCACATAGCAGCATGGTAGAGATAAGATGAATAAAAATATTACGCTGGTGACGTTGTTTTTTCTTCTGAAAATAAAGAACTATCAGATAACCGATAAAGAAGAGTGCAATAACACCCGTACCTATCAGATATTTAATAACTAACGGCTCATACATCCCTACCTCTCCCACAGACGCACTGAATACTTGTCTGGCTATCTTATACTGATCATTCTTTAAGTGGCAGAGGTAGGGATAATATTCGTACTTTACTGTCTGGCATAAGCAGCAGCGCTGGCAAATAATTCATCGGATGGACGTACTCCGGTATAGAGACTGAACTGCTCTACGGCCTGAATAGCAAAGACTTCCGCTCCACTAATCACTGGTTTATGGTTTTCCTGTGCATAGCGAATCAACGGAGTCTCGGCGGGTAAAGCAACAACATCAAAAATTATCCTCGCGGCGTCGATCTCCTGAGATGAAAAGGACAGCGTATCCGCGTCCTTGCCCCCTGCCATACCCAGTGGTGTCGCATTAATAAGAACATCTGCGGTTACGCCATCCATAGTACGGCGATGCTTGAAACCATGGGCTTTAGCAAGCGCCTGACCACTTTCATCATCACGGGCAATAATATAACCGTCAGTAAAGCCATGATGTTTTAAGGCACAAGCCACCGCGCTGGCCATCCCTCCACTGCCTTTCAGAGCATATGTCAGTCCGGCAGGAACCTGATGCTGGTTAAGCAAGGTTTCGATGGCAATATAATCCGTATTGTAGCCTTTGAGGTAACCCTCTGTATTTACAATAGTATTAACAGAATTGATCACTCTGGCTGATGAGTCCAGCTCATCAATCAGAGGAATACATACCTGTTTGAATGGCATTGACACTCCACATCCGCGAATACCTAACGCTTTAATCCCAGTGATGGCTTCCGGCAAATCATCGGTGGTAAAGGCTTTATACAAGTAATTCAGCCCCAGAGCTTGATACAGGTAATTGTGGAAACGGGTACCAAAGTTAGTGGGTCTTGCTGCCAGCGACATGCAGATCCTAGTGTCTTTATTAATCATGTTGGTCATTACATCTCCCTGCCAATTTCATTGCTTGTAGGAAAATATTGCTTTAAAAAGGGGAAATAAAAAATTGATGTATTTCTTCACCCAGAGTTCATCTTTTATGAATATCCAACGTCTTGAACAACACTATCAGAAGCTTATCGCCATGTTCCCGCAACGTGATGTATTTATCACCCTACAGGAACTGGCTGATATTCTGTATTGCAGTAAACGCCATATGCGTACGCTTATCATTCATATGCAGCAAGCTGGCTGGCTGACCTGGCAAAGCCAGCCCGGTCGTGGACATAAAGCCCGGCTCACACTGCACTACTCTTCACAAGCCCTGATGCTAGCAAAAGCTGAACGGCTATTGAGCCTCAACGATATGAATGGGGCATTAACTGTTTTGGGTGAAGACCGACAGCATCTGACACAATTGCTACATAACAGAATGGGGCACCGCGTCCACGAAGGTCGCCAGTCACTGCGTATCCCTTACTACCGAACCTTGCATAACTTATATCCCGGAACCCCTCTACGCCGCTCAGAAGTTCATCTGGTCAAACAAATATTCAGTGGCCTGACGAGTATTGATGAAACCACAGGTAGCATCGACAAAGGGCTGGCTCACCAGTGGCGTAAGCTCGGTCCCTTACGCTGGCGTTTTTTTTTACGCCCGGGAGTGTTGTTTCATGACGGCACTCCTTTAAGTAGTAAAGATGTCGTGGCGTCTCTGCGTCGCTGTGCCACTACGCCGTTATTCTCGCATTTCCAGCATATAGAACCGCAAGGAGAGCTGAGTGTTACGATTGAACTGACTGATCCGGATGAGTTCTTACCTCAGTTACTGGCTGACGTGGGGGCATTAATCCTGCCCGCGGATCATCTTCAACGCATCAACTTCGCCTCACATCCAGTGGGAACAGGTCCCTATCGAGTTGCTGAAAATAATGACTGGCACTTAATGCTGACCGCATTTGATAGCTACTTTGGTTTCAGAAGCTTGCTGGATGAAATTGAGGTAATCACCTGCCTTGATAGCGCTAATAAGGAAGAGGTAATCCGCCCGTTCGCACTCATGAGTTCCAGCATGAGTGATATTGAATATGTTTCCGATCGCGCAGATCATTTTTCAGCGCCTGCCGATAACCGGGTGCTGGAGAGAGGAGGATATTTTCTGCTATGTGATAGTCGTTCTTCTCTGTGGCAAAGCATTGAACAACGACGATGGCTACAGCAAACCTTAGCGCCAGCCCTTATTCTTCAGAATCTGCCAGAAGCAATACGTTCCCTGTGGTTCCCTGCGACCAGTCTACTACCGGGCTGGTCTCACCAGGTGATACCTGGTACACCAGATTTCCCTTGGCAGCAGCATAACGCAAGTCAGCCACGATGTTTACGTCTGGCCTATCATCGCCACCATTGGGAGCTACCCATGCTCGCCGAGGCCTGCCAGCATCTGCTCCTGGCACACAATATAATTCTCGAAACCACAGAGCTACCCTATGAAGCTTGGGCCAGAGGAGAAGACCTGGCAGATATTTGGCTGGGTACCGTTAATTTTACTCTGCCAGAACAATGGAATATTGGTGCATGGTTACTGGGAATGCCATTACTTAAAATATCTGTATCAGGTGGCAGCCAACAACGTTTTGCCGACTGGCAACGACAATGGCGTGATGGAAGCCTCTCAGCACAACAACTAACAGCCAATATCATCAGTGAAGGCTGGCTACAGCCTCTGTTCCATCACTGGATGCATCTGACGGGATCAGAGCAGACACAAGGGATCCACTTTAATAATCTCGGTTGGTTCGACTTTACCTCAATCTGGATTGAACCACCTGAGACAGATAAATAATCTTATTTTACGATGCTAATTTATTAAAATAGTTACTATTAAAAATCATACTGCCAATAGATATATACCCAAAATAATTCGAGTTGCTTGTAGGCGCGAAGTGAGACGCATCAATGAGCATAGGTAAACTATGTGATTCGGCGAGCCTCAAGCACGCAACACCCAAACGACTTGAAGTATGGCGGGTATAAAGGAGTTATTATTGTGAGATAAATAATAAATATCTCCGCTGACTGGATAAACTTAAAAAGAAGCGTTTTTCTAATATAGAGAATAATACTTCATATAAAATTATCCTGTTGTTCGACTACAGAATAGTCAAGATACAGAATATTTTCAAAGCAAGAGTTTATCTGACAAATAGTTAGATAAACTCTGTGATCCGCATCCTGATCGTCAGTAATATCCAGGCAACTTGAAGCATCACAAGTATAAACGGAAATACGGTCATGATATATTCTGAAATAGAGAAATGGCAGCAGGTCTGCCAGGGAAATATGATAACAACAAAAGGAAAGAGTGTTATGGCTGAACGTACTAATGCAACGCTGGGCGGATCCTCTCTTATCTTAGACGGAGGCATTAACTTTCGTGATTTTGGTGGACTTCTTGCAGTAGATGGTCGCCGTGTCAAACCAGGATACTTATTCCGCGCAGGCTCTCTGGATAAGCTTTCAGCTCGCGATTGTGCAACCTTACGTGATCTCCCCCTACGCGTGATCCTCGACTACCGGGATGAAGAAGAGTGCCTGATCAAACCAGATCAGCTGTGGTCAGGTGTAGAATATTATGCCGTCCCTGCAAATCCGGAAGGGCAACTGGTTAACGGTAATCTGGAAAAACTGACAACAGAAACGCTCGCCGAGATCGATGCCAGAACTTGGATGTGCGATTTTTATCGCCGTTTACCCTTCGCCAACCCGGCTTATCGTGCGCTGGTATCCCAGTTGCTAGCTCAACCAGACGGCGCCATCGTACAACACTGCGCCTTTGGCAAAGATCGTACCGGTGTTGGGTCTGCTCTGGTTCTGTTTGCACTCGGGGCTGATGAAGAGACAATCATGGCCGATTACCTGCGTACAGAAGAAGCACTGGCATCTTATCGGGAACAGTTTCTGGCGCACTATGCTGCAACGTTCGATGAACGCGCATTGCAACAATTAGCCTATTTACTGGAAGCCAATCCTGATTTCTTGCAGGCAGCAATACAGGCGATCACTGAGCGTTACGGGTCTGCAGCGGCATGGCTGGCACATGACTACCAGCTTGATAGCGCCCGCTGTGCGCAACTGCGCGATCATTATCTGTATTAAGTTAAAAGATTACGCCTGTTTTAGCTGATTTTGCCAGTCGTGTCGGAGAACTTCCGGCGCGGCTGATATCAGGGGCGACGACAAATGTAATGATGCTTGTTGACGTAAAAGGCACGCCAATCCCATGACGGGGAAGACTGATTCCCAGCCCTCTGAAATAAGTCAGCGAAATACGTGAGCAATATCTCCGCCTTCAGATCAGCTCAATCCTTTACTGCCCTCAGTGTATTATAAGCCCCAGAAACTATTAACCAGGGAACGTATTATTACCCTTTTTTCTTGGGATATACGGCCTGGACAACGGATCAGCAATCGCCATAAATGGCGTTACAGTCGGGATTAATATCAGTTTATCGTTATCAGTTTCTGGTGCTATATCCGCAGGCATATCAATCAATTCGATATTGCATGTAAGTCGCTGAATTAGTGCGGCTCACCACCGCTGAAATCATTATATTTATAAAAGCATTACTCACCGATTAATAACAAAATATACGACAGAATTCACTGCAAACTGGAAATATCACAGTTCACATCTACGCTTAAAGCAAGTCACTGAGACTCAAGAACTATTCATCCTCAGGTTGATGTACTGTTATCCATTTGAAGGAAGAGGTATTAATTATGAAACGTCTTTTAACCGCAGCAATGATTGCATCCACTCTGGCTGCGGCTCCCGCACTGGCGGTTGCCAAAGAAGCACCTGCCGCAGCAATAGCACACCAACAGGCTGCTGAGACCTTAAAAATTTCTCAGCAGGGTTTTACGGCTGTACAAGATGTACGTATGGCGCGACTGGCTATTTTCCAGGGGGTCCCTGAGCATGCGGTTAAACTGACTGATGCGGCAGCAAAACTCCTGGCAGATGACAGTGCTGACTGGAAGATATTTGCCAGAACAAACAAGGATGCAGCGCTTATCGGTGACCAGTACATTGCGATAGACGGTACCATGGGTATCAGTGAAAACTTTATTGCAACACCTGAAAAACAGGAAGCGATTAAGAAAGCCAATGAGCAACTGGCCAAAGGTGACCAAAAAGGAGCAGTTGAAACCCTGCGTCTGGCCGATATTGCTGTGACACAAAAACTGTATTTGCTACCGCTAAAACATGCGCAGAAAGCTATCGCAGATGCCCAGAAACTGTTGGGTGAGAAAAAATACTACGAAGCTAATCTGGCCCTGAAGGCAGTGGAAGATAGCGTGACGCTTAATAGTAATGCGATTACTGCTGACTAATACCTCTGTGTAGCCGGCAGGTACGTTATCCTGCCGGGTGTAATATTATAAAAATAGCAGCGTCGATATCATCAGAACAGAGTAAATGGCGCAATCACCATAAGCTTCACATCTCGCTCATCCTGGAAAATATTGGCATAACCTCCGCTCCAGCTTGGAATATTGGAGTGGTTGTTGTATTGCGTATAGTGCAGTTTGAACTGAGTTCCTTTTGCTCGACCATCTTGTACTGTGTAGACCGCATCCAGACTATACGCTGACTCCTTCAGACGCTTATTAGGATCATACCAGGCGTCTGGCGAGGCCATTTTACCCGGCTTTGCGTCCCAGCCATACACATAGGAAGCACCAAAAGCCCAGCCCGGCATGTCCCAGTTTTTCATGTCATACATGGCGCCAAAAAAGAGCGCTTTTTCGCCGTTAGCGTTAAAGTCAGAACGATTATCCCACCAGACGTCAAGACGACCATTTGAGGAGGCATAGGTCGGTGTCATACGCTGTAAGAAGTAGCCCTGCTGCCCTTCGGCTTTTACCAGGGTCCCCTCTAAACGTAGATCAAGCACCTCACCAATCTTGTAGCCCAGTGTCAGAGCCTGTAGCCAGGCAGTGCCATCGTAGATATCATTCACGCCGCTGTTGCTGACTTTGTCACGCGTACCGTAAAACTGATAACTGGTGTGTAACGGCTTATCTGCAATCGTGATGGGATAGCTCACTTTAGCGAAATACTGATCAATATAGCCCTGAGCCTGGCCAAATGCGCCCTCTAACACGAGATCATTTTTAAAATCATATTTAGCACCGATGGAGTGTAAATAGCTCACTTTGGTTGCCTTGTCATTCTGAAAGAAGTTATCCATTTCAAGATGCCACGGCGCTTTATATTTGTTGGTCCACATATAGGCAAGACTAAGAGCCCCTGCCTGGCCGTAATCAAAGTCAGCTCCTAATTCTGCACCACGATAGGTACCCGGCATAAAGCTCCAGTGAGGAGCAAGCAGTGTCGGTCCGGTAGGCTGAATATATCCGCCTCGCGCCCATAAAGGGCCGAATTTAAATTTAGCCGCCGCTTTATACAGGCTAATCCCGCTCTTATCACCAGAGTAATCTTCGTCGTAGGTTTTATTTTTTGCGGAAAAGGCTATTTCATTAGGATGACCACTGTCATTACTTTCCATCATTTCAATCGCCGTAAATGCCGCTAAATCAAGACCAAACAGATCGGCTGCATAACCGGACTGAAAATCCAGATTGGCATTCCATGTCGCATGGGAAAGGTTGGTCTTATATTTATTACCATCCAGGGTATCTTTACGGTCTCGTTCACGTTGCCAGTAATAAATACCACCAGTTAATGTCGAGTCATCAATAAAACCTTCCGCTTGGGCTTCTGGAACAGCAGACCAACCCAATATCGTGGTAATAATAGTAATATATAATAAACTATGCTTTCCATTAAACTCACGCATGGCATACCCTCTCTTTTATTTTATATAAAATAAATTAGTTTTGTTTTTACTTTTAAATAGAATATCGAAACGGAATTTATTTAAACATATACAGCATGATGACTGAGAAAAATAATATTCTCAGTCATCATTCATTATTCATTAATTGACCAGGTATAATATTACTTACTTATCACAATAATTTATTATCCCGTAATTGATAGTTACCAAGGCTAAACCCACGAGCGTTAACAGCCTGCCTTAAGGACGCCGATGTCAGAATATCCAGCTCCGTCAGCCGAGGATAACAATAGGCGCTTTCCATTATCGTACAATCGACAAATGACGGGTGACACATCACCTCCAGCGATGACACATTATCCTGGATAGCGGTATCAAGTATCTGCAAAAACAGAGCCTCAGACACCGTCTCGCCGTAAAACGCACTAGAAAACGCCCCACAGCTGTGCGGCATTTCCTGGGCAAGGGCATCCTGTTTAATAAGCTGGCGATCGATCCGTACTGGTAGACCTTTTTCACGAGCGAAGTCGGCGACAATAGGATAAATCGGAGCCAGCATATGGATATGATGATGACTATCAATATGTGTTGGTTCACGGCCAAACAGATCTATAAAGCAGCGATACTGGCAGTCAAGCTCCAGGGCAATCTCATCGAGCGGTAAACCATCCTGTTCCGCCATCTGCCATAGCCATTTCCCCAGACGGCCTTCGCGCGCCAGACCAGGCATCATTGAGAGTGGCTCCCCTAAGGTCAGCACAAAATGCATTCCAACTCCTAAGGCTGGTACGCCGCGGCTCAGCTCAACAGCATGACGAATAGCCGCTCCGTTCACGAGCGCAGTTGTCGAGGTGACCAGCCCATTGTTGCAGGCCTCAATGATCCCGTAGTTCTGCCCCTTACTCAGGCCAAAGTCATCTGCATTCACGATGAGTACGCGTTCCATTAGCCGCTCCTGTAACGATGTGATTATTTCAGTGTTTCAATCGTTGCCGCAAAGTTTGGCAACCATTTCTGGTGGGCGAGAAGCAGTTCTCGTGCAAGCTGCTCTGCATCCAAGTCTGAGTGCACCAGTGGACTTAGATTAAGTGCCAGCAACACGTCGTTTAGCTCCCCGCTTATCGCCGCCTGACTGGTCGCCACTTCAAATCCTTTAATGGTGTAAATTAACCCCAGCACTTTCTCATCAAAATGAGTTATCCGGGGAGTGGGCGTCGCCCCTTCTCGTCCCAGTGTACAGGTCATTTCTACTGTCCAGTCAGCAGGAATGTTATCAATATGCCCGCCATGGGGGATATTCACATAGTGTTCGGCCTGTTTATTATTGTGGATGGCATTAATCACTTCGCAGGCCGCATCGGAATAGTAGGCCCCGCCGCGCAGCTCAAGCTCTTTCGGCTTCACGTTTAAATCCGGGTTGCCGTAGAGTTCAAATAGCTGCTGCTCGACTTTCTGTACCACCTGGGCACGTACACCACCCTTGTAGTATTCACCCATCTCAATCGCCAGCATCTCCTTCTGCTTAAAGTAATACTGCAGATAAGAGCAAGGGATCAGGTTCAGAGAGCGGATCAACCCTTCACTAAACGGCAGATCAAAAATATTTTTCACCGAACTACCGCTCAAGCGGCCCGACGCGACTCCGTCAAGAAGCTCGTCAAAACGTGAGATGCCGTTAACCAACACATCACGGATAAACACCAGATGATTCAGGCCAAATAGATCGATAGACAACTCATCACTAGCACCCAATTGCAGTACATCAGTGATAAAAATTTTCATACCGATGGGAATATTACACACACCGATAAAACGTCTGAAATCCGTGTGGAGATATACGGCCTCAGTCACCATTCCCGCTGGATTGGTAAAATTAATTACCCAGGCATTCGGGCAAATCATCTGCACGTCTTTAACGATATCAAAGATAACCGGAATAGTTCGTAGGCCTTTAAACAAGCCACCCGCCCCGTTAGTTTCCTGACCGAGATAACCGTAACTCAGAGGAATACGCTCGTCTTTCTCACGCGCCTGTAGCTGCCCCACCCGTAGTTGTGTCGTCACAAAGTCAGCACCTTCAAGGGCAGCACGCCTGTCGAGGGTTTTGAATATCTTCATTGGTACCCCTGCTTTTTCAACCATTCGTTGGCACAGGGCATAGATAATATTGAGTTTCTCCAGTCCGTCTTCCACGTCCACTAGCCACAGTTCTGTGACGGGTAATTCGTGATAACGCTTTATAAAGCCCTCGACTAATTCTGGGGTGTAGCTACTGCCGCCTCCGATAGTCACTATTTTTAGTTTCTGGCTCATATTTCTCTCTCTTGTGGTGCGATGCATTGGATGCAGCTCACCCTCCATATTAATACGGACAGTGAAGTTAATATTTTTTGCAAGCAGTTAGCCCGCTACTGATTAATTAACGCTGGTCAGTTTTTTTCGATAACTATTCGGTGTAAATGAAGTTAACTTCTTAAATGTTTTAATAAATAAACTTGGGCTACTATAACCCGACTCATAGGCAATATCCGTGACCGAATAGTTAGTAATTTCCAGCTGTTTTTTTGCAAAGTTAATACGAATATCATTAATAAGTTGCATCGGCGTTTTACTGTAATAGCGCTGAGTAGCTCGAGTTAAATACTCCTGCGTTTTACCTGAGAGTTCGACCATCTGCCCGAGCGCCCCTTCGCCAAATTTTAAATTATCGTGCATCTCCTCGACGGTATTTTTCAACCAGACCGGTACGCTATCCTGTTCCGGTTCCTCGCGGTAATGTCGTAAACGGTTAATGGCATAAAATGTTACTAACTCAATAAACTCATCAAATTCAGTTTCACGAAAGTTCAATGACGCGATAACCGACTCAATATAGCGAATAAACGTACTTTTTACTGAGTAAACCTGGGAGGCGACCAAGTCTGGCGGCAGTAAAGGCGAATAGTGTTTCTCAAAAAAACTTTTCTTGATGCCCACGTTGAATATACGAGTCGCGCCAAAAGAATAAAAACTTTGGTGGTGCGATCCTATTGGAATAAAAACAAAATCCCCGCTCTCCAACAGGACTCGTTTACCGTTAATCTCCTGATAATAGCGTCCAGTTAATACCAGGGTGTATTCATAATAATCATGGCGATGCAGACCACTGGCGCTTTCCGTTTTATTATAGATAACCACATGAAAATTCTTTCCATTGAAAAGCTGATTTTCCCGTGCGACGTTGATTTCTTTGGTTATCATCTTTAGCTGCCTCATGGTGTATCAGTTGCTTGTAAGCGCCAAGTTCAGGCCGTCGATGAGCATAGATAAACTATGTGATTCGGCGACACTCACTGCGGCAACGCCCAAGCAACTTGAAGTATGACGGGTATAGACCCTAAATAATTCGAGTTGCTTGTAGGCGCCAAGTTCAGGCCGTCGATGAGCATAGATAAACTATGTGATTCGGCGACATGAACGCCGGCAACGCCCAAGCAACTTGAAGTATGACGGGTATAGATGGCCTATTGTATCTTCTCGTATAACTCAATCAATTCGCTAATCAGCTCACGGAGCAGCATCGCGTTCATCAGGTGATCTTGGGCATGCACCATCACAAGACTGACCTTAATTTTCCCCTCACCTTCATCGCGCTCAATAAGCTGAGTTTGAACCCGATGCGCCGCACTCAGCGCCATACGCGACTTTTCCATCATATTATTCGACTCAGCAAAATTGCCCTGCTTAGCCTGCTTTAGTGCGCCATAAGCAAAACTGCGTGCCTGGCCAGCATTAATAATAAGCCCCATCACCACTTCTTCGAGGTCATTACTCACTGTTTGCTGTGCCTCTGCCTCATCCAAATTAAACATCATACTTCCTCGTCTATTGGGTTATCTCTGATGATTAACCTCCTGTTGAACATCAAAATTTTAGTGCATTCGCGATATCTTCTTCGCTCTCTTCCTGCTCAATAGTGCTTTGCGCCTTATTGGAGATAACGACAAAGGGCAAATATACCAGGGTCGCAACACAGAGGTTGAACAGAGCCAGCAGCAAGGCAGCAATGCTACCGTTAGTATTAAATAAGGCACCTAACCCCGTCGGCATCGTCCAGGGAGCCACATTCGTTATCGGGGGAATAATACCTAAACTGTATGCCGCTACGGTGATCGCAGCTAACAGTGGTGAGATCAGGATAAAGGGGATAAACATCACCGGATTCATAATGATCGGCAGACCAAACAGAATCGGTTCGTTAATCTGGAAAATACCCGCCGGTAAGGCCAGCTTTGCAACCTGGCGATGATCAGCACGACGTGAGGCAATAAAGATAGCGATAATCAAACCGAGTGTCGCGCCAGAGCCACCCAGGAAGATGTAAGAGTCGAGCATCGGTTTTGCCCAGGTATGGAAGGTTTTTCCTGCCGCTAACGCGTTATCGACTGAGCCGTACTGCTGGAACAGCGCCACGTTCTCGAGCGCCCAAGGCGTCATAATGGCACTGTCCAGGGCAGATAGTGCTAAGGCACCGTGTACTCCAAAGAACCATAGCAGGGGTACCATAATAACGTAGGCCCATCCGACTACCGAACCTAACGCAGCCAACGGGGTTGAAATAGTGTCCATGATAATTTGATGGAAGTTAGTGTTCCACAGCATTAATCCATAGGAGAGACTGCCCATGATGGAGAGAATAATAAAACCAGGGATAACCGCCGAAAATGATCGTGATACCGACTCAGGAACGCTGGCTGGCAGGGTAATAACCCAGTTGCGGCGGACAATAAAGGTGAATATTTCAGCGACGACAATTCCGATTATCATCCCTGAAATAATATTGGCTCCACCCAGCCAGTTGGCTCCAACAGCATAGGCATCATTCACGCTATACGGCGTTACTGTCATAAAGGCCGCAACCGCCAGCAACCCTGCTGCCAGGGAATCCACCTTACGTTCCTCTGCCAGAGCCATACCGATAAAGAAGGGGGCCATTAGTGACATAATACCTAGTGTACCGTTATAGACATTCCCACCGATGGTTTTAAAATGATTTAGCGTTTCAATAGTGGCAGGATCAAGACGCACGCCCATTGAATAAAAGAATGACCCTTCGCCAAAGCTTAAAAAAACGTTATTAATTAATATAAACATTGCCCCAGCCAGGGTAAGAGGCATTAATTTAATAAACCCATTTTTAATTGCATTAATATGTGGTTGCCTTCCTATTTTAATTGCAAAAGGAAGGAGTATCTTTTCAAGAGACCCAATAATCACGCTCATAGAAAATACCTTTTTTAAATTATAAATGTAGGGTTGTGGTATTATGTATGGAATTATTTTGCGGATAATAAAATCCGCATTATTTTCATTTCAATAAATATATAAATCAAGCTTAAAAAGTGAGTGTCTTTATCGTTATTTTTTAAGTAGAGCAACAGCGGCTTTTAATACACCGAGCCCATCAATTTTTCCATAGAGCGCCGAGTCAATAACCTCTACCGGTTTATTCGGTAGCAGACGTTGAAATTCTGGCAACATATAGGCAATTTGTGGCCCCAGCATGACTACGTCTGCCTGTTCGCCTTTTTCGCTGACGAAGATCTCTGAAAAAGCCTCGATCATAACGGGGACATTATATTTCTCCGCCTGAGCACGCATTTTGGAAACCAGAAGCGAGGTCGACATGCCTGCGGAACAGAACAGATAAATATTTTTTCTCTCCATAACATCACCCCTTAATGTTGTACTTTTTGATAGATATCATCAGGTTTTGTAAAATGATGCGCTGAGTATATGGCATCGAATGGAAGGCCAATAACTCACTTTGAGTAAAATTGTCTCTCATTGACCAGCCAGTCAAAACCCACCGTATATTGGTAAGGGTTTAAATTCTTAAAAAATAGCAAAAATCAAAATATAAATAAACATTATTATAAATAAACAGATAAAAACAAATAGCATATCGACAAAACAAAGAATTTAACGCTATTAAAATTATTAAACTAATTTTGTTTGCGCGATCACATGACAGGCTAATGAGATACGTCCTGCATCCCAAGGTTACACCTAATAAAAGTGGATAAATGGTGGGTTCGGGATGTGGAGGGGCAACAACTTGAGGGTTAACTGGTGGACTATCTGATCGAGAACGACAATGAGAACCCGCTTGCTCGCTTTGGTGCGAAGTCTGAGCTGTTTCTTTAACTTATCAATAAGCCACCTGGATTAAGGTGGCTTATTTCACTATACAAAAAGAACTAAGGATAAGAGCTATTCAGTGGCTTTCTTTTTCAGAGCCTCAGCCTCTTCTTTGGTCTTGTTCCAACCTTGTTCAGCGCCCTCTTTGGTTGCGTTCCAGCCTTTCTCTGTACCTTCTTTGGTTGAATGCCAGGCCTTCTGCGATCCTTCACTGACTTTGCTGGTAGTGGAGTCACTTTTCCCCTCAGCGGCATGCTTAGATTTTAGTTTAAGCTCTTCACCTTCATTCTGCGCCTGATGGAGTTTTTCCTTTGCGGTGTTTGCGTTCTCATGTGCTTTAGCCACAGTCTCATCAGTTGCATGTGTGGTAGCAGCAAAAACCGGAGCAGCCAACAGAAGAGCTGATAATGCGATTATTGTTTTTTTCATAATAAATATCCTCATTAAACGTTATCAGTGCTGTGAACAAGAGTAAGCATTGCACATGATGCTAATGGGATGCTTTAGGAATCGACTGTAAATTCAATAGGGTTTGATTTCGGTGCTTTAGATTATTCTTAACAGTAGGGGGCTCAGTGTAACTATCCTTTCAAGAGTTCCATGTGGGTACAAACGCTATAGAACCGGGATACACTGATACAGAGTGTAAGGTTTATTTAAAAAGGTCAGTCAGAACGAAAATATCGCCCTGACTGATATCTGATTAGTGATGCCGGTACCACCAAGGGATCAGGTTATTGGCGCCGGGTTAAATACCGCAAGCTGATTGTGCAGACCCAACTGGTCAGAAAAGGTCAGTTTACGGCCACTTGCGACATCAATAATAAATTCGAATAACCGCTGTCCTACCTCCTCGATAGTCTCTTCACCCGTGGCTATCGTTCCAGCGTTAATATCCATCAGATCATACCAGCGACTGGCAAGGGCGGTGCGGGTAGCCATCTTAATCACCGGAACCGCTGCCAGGCCATAAGGCGTACCACGCCCGGTGGTAAAGACTTGAACCGTGATACCAGAGGCAACCTGCTGTGTACCGCAGACAAAATCACTGGCAGGGGTTGCGGCAAAGATCAGGCCGCGTTTAGTCGGGCGCTGTCCGGGAGAAAGCACTTCCACGATAGCGCTTTTTCCAGACTTAGCGATAGAGCCGAGGGCTTTCTCTACGATGTTAGACAGCCCACCTTTTTTATTGCCCGGTGAGGGGTTGGCGCTGCGGTCGGTCTGGCCCAATTCAAGATAGTTATCATACCATGCCATTTCTTCAAGTAAGCGCTTACCAACTTGCTCATCAACGGCTCTGGGGGTGAGCAGATGGATCGCATCTCTGACCTCGGTCACTTCAGAGAACATCACGGTAGCACCACAGCGGACCAACAGATCAGAGGCATAACCCACGGCTGGGTTGGCAGTGACTCCCGAGAAAGCATCACTGCCGCCACACTGCATGCCGACCACGAGCTCAGATACCGGGCAAGTTTCACGCTGGCGGGCATTGAGTTTGGCTAAATGGTATTCAGCAACCTGCAGGATATCATCGACCATCGATTTAAAACCGACATGCTGTTCATCCTGCAGACGAACGATGCTGGCATTCTCGATAGCATTGAGCGGGACTTTGCTACTGCCTTGCAGCATAAATTCAGGCTGCAGTTTTTCACAGCCGAGACCTACCACCATGACCTCGCCGCCAAAGTTAGGATTCAAGGCAATATTGTGAATAGTGCGGATCGGAACTACGGCGGCAGGCGCATTAATCGCCACCCCACAACCGTAAAGATGGTTTAAGCCAACCACCCCGTCAACGTTGGGGTACTTTGCCAGCAGATCACGCTCGATAATTTTAACTACATAGTCGACCACGCCAGCGACACAATGGACGCTGGTTGAAATACCCAGCATGTTTTTGGTACCGACGCTACCATCCTGATTGCGGTATCCTTCGAAGGTATAGCCCTCTAAAGCGGGTAAGGCTTCCGGTACCTTGGTAGCAAGAGGTAGGGTATTAAGAGCCGGTGCTTTTGGGAGTTCCACCAGCGACTCATCGATCCAGCTACCTTTAGCAATATCACGCACAGCGTAGCCGATTATTTCACCGTAGCGAATGATATTTCCTGCCTGAGGAATATCTTGCAGGGCGACTTTATGGCCTTGGGGCACATGTTCAACCAAAGTTAGCCCATCGGGGAAACGCGTACCCGCCACGAGGCCCTGTTCGTTGACAATAATCGCTACATTATCTGAGTCATGCACTTTTATATAAAAAACGGTGGGTGGTTTTTGTCTAATTTTTATCTCGGCCATCTTCCAGTATTCTCCCGCACAGTACTAGTAGAAAATTATTTCTTTTATCGGTTTTGATACTTATTAATTGAATAATGCCAACTAGCATAATAATAAAATGTGATGTTAATCGATTATTAGTTCATGGGGTGAATGCCAGCGTTGGTTATTGTGAGGAAATGTGGTTGCCCCCCCCTTCTCTATTGCATATGCACAATAATAACATTTTTATTAGCGTTAATGCTGGTAGTTTGTCCAGTGACCGGCTCATGTGGAATGTTTAAACTTGCTTTCAACGATAGTCGTTTTATTAATGAAGATAATCTTACTTCGTTATCAAAATAATTATAGAACTGTACCTTTATATCCCTACGATAACGACAGTAATAACAGCGACAGCGGTAAATAATAATATTCCTATTTGAGGATCATACTGTGAGTCTGAATACGCTTACCTACAAAAAACAGATAATACCTACCCGATACTTAATTCTATTAATGATCTTTATTGTCACCTCGGTGAACTATGCCGATCGTGCCACACTGTCAATTGCCGGTGCGGCAGTGGCCAAAGATCTCCAGCTCGATGCCATTTCTATGGGCTATATCTTCTCAGCTTTTGGCTGGGCTTATTTGCTCATGCAAATTCCCGGCGGATGGCTACTGGATAAATTTGGTTCCAAGCGTGTTTATACCTATAGCCTGTTCTTTTGGTCACTGTTTACTTTTACTCAAGGCTTTGTTGACCTATTTCCGCTGGCCTGGGCTGCGACATCGATGTTTTTCATGCGCTTTATGTTGGGATTTTCTGAGGCTCCGTCCTTCCCGGCCAATGCGCGGATTGTGACCGCATGGTTTCCAACCAAAGAACGTGGCACAGCATCGGCTATTTTTAACTCGGCACAGTATTTTGCTTTGGCGCTATTTTCTCCTCTGCTGGGCTGGCTGACCTTCGCCTGGGGCTGGGAACATGTTTTTATCGTGATGGGTGTACTCGGATTTATATTGACCTTCCTGTGGGTAAAGCTGATTCATAACCCAACAGACCATCCACGCATGACTCCAGAAGAATTAGATTTTATTAGCAAAAATGGCGCAGTGGTCGATATGGATCGCAGCAAGTCGGGAGAGAAGCAGGATAAGACCATTAAGTTTGGCTATATCAAGCAGATGTTAACTAATCGCATGATGCTGGGTGTCTTTTTTGGTCAATACTTTATCAACACCATAACGTGGTTCTTCCTGACATGGTTCCCTATCTATCTGGTACAGGAAAAGGGGATGTCTATTTTGAAAGTCGGCATGGTAGCAGCGATACCTGCTCTCTGCGGCTTTGCCGGTGGGGTGCTGGGCGGTGTTTTCTCCGACCATTTAATTAAGCAAGGAGCCTCTCTGACCAAGGCCCGTAAAGTACCGATTGTACTGGGGATGCTGCTAGCATCGAGCATTATCCTTTGTAACTACACCAACAATACAACGCTCGTCGTGCTGCTTATGGCGCTAGCTTTTTTTGGCAAGGGATTTGGTGCGTTGGGCTGGCCAGTTATTTCAGATACTGCTCCGAAAGAAATTGTCGGGTTGTGTGGTGGGCTGTTCAATGTCTTCGGCAATGTCGCGTCAATTGTAACGCCAGTCGTTATTGGCTATCTGGTGAGTGAGTTGCATTCATTCAACGCAGCGCTGGTATTCGTAGGGTGTTCTGCATTGATGGCTATGGTGTGCTACTTGTTTGTTGTCGGTGACATTAAGCGTATGGAATTACGGAAATAAATAAAGGTAACCATGATGAGTAACAATATTTTTCCAAATAAATTCAAAGCGGCGCTGGCCGCACATCAGGTTCAGATCGGCTGCTGGTCAGCCCTTGCCAGCCCCATTAGTACTGAGGTGCTAGGCCTGGCTGGTTTTGACTGGTTGGTACTGGATGGTGAGCATGCACCAAATGATATTTCGACTTTTATTCCCCAATTGATGGCGCTAAAAGGCAGTGTCAGCGCGCCAGTGGTCAGGGTGCCGACTAACGACGCTGTGATTATGAAGCGCTTGTTAGATATCGGGTTCTACAACTTCCTCATTCCCTTTGTTGAGAACGATGAAGAAGCACGCCAGGCGGTAGCGGCAACACGCTACCCACCGCTGGGAGTGCGTGGCGTGTCAGTTTCTCACCGCGCCAATATGTTTGGTACTGTGCCGGACTACTTTGCCCAGTCGGATAAAAACATCACGATTCTGGTTCAGATAGAGAGCCAGGCAGGGCTGGATAATATTGATCACATTGCCGCCACCGAGGGCGTGGACGGTATTTTTGTAGGACCAAGTGATTTGGCAGCCGCCTTGGGTCATCTGGGTAATGCCGGACATCCCGAGGTTCAGCAGGCTATACAGCACATTTTTGCGCGCGCTAAAGCCCAGGGTAAACCGAGTGGCATCTTAGCCCCCGTGGAAACCGATGCCCGTCGCTATCTGGACTGGGGCGCAACCTTTGTTGCCGTCGGCAGTGACTTAGGTCTGTTTCGCTCAGCAAGCCAGAAACTTTCAGACACCTTCAAGAAATAGTTATGCCATTGAGAGAGGACGTTATGACAACTAAAGTGGGTTTTATTGGCCTGGGTATTATGGGCAAACCGATGAGTAAAAATCTTCTGAAAGCGGGCTACGAAATAGTCGTTTCCGATCACAATTCAGCAGTAGCAGATGAGCTGGTCGCGCTGGGTGCCCAAAAAGTATCTTCTGCCAAAGAGATTGCTGAACTGTGCGATGTGGTTATCACTATGCTGCCCAACTCACCTGACGTGAAAGCGGTGGCGCTGGGTGAAAAAGGCATTATTGAAGGTGCCAGACCTGGCAGTGTATTAATTGATATGAGCTCAATCTCTCCTCTGGCAAGTCGTGAGATCCACGATGCTCTAAAACAGAAAGGCATCGATATGCTGGATGCCCCGGTGAGTGGCGGAGAGCCAAAAGCTATCGACGGAACGTTGTCAGTAATGGTCGGTGGTGACAAGGCTATTTTTGATAAACACGCAGCACTTCTCAAGGCGATGGCAGGCTCAGTGGTCCATACCGGCGATATTGGCGCGGGCAATGTGACGAAGTTAGCCAATCAGATTATTGTGGCTGTCAATATTGCCGCCATGTCTGAAGCGCTGACCCTTGCGACTAAGGCTGGCGTAAACCCTGATTTAGTTTTCCAGGCAATTCGTGGCGGCCTGGCAGGTAGCACGGTATTAGAGGCCAAGGCACCGATGGTGTTGGATCGTAATTTTAAGCCAGGTTTCCGTATCGATCTGCATATCAAAGATTTAGCTAATGCCCTCGATACCTCTCATGGGATAGGCGCTCAGCTGCCACTAACCGCTTCTGTGATGGAGATGATGCATGCGCTGCGTGTTGATGGACTCGGCCAAGCCGATCACAGTGCATTAGCCTGTTATTACGAGAAATTAGCTCAGGTTGAAATTTCCCGTTAATTACATATTAGCCTGACCAGAGGTACGGGTCGGGCTAACGAATGGACAAGGGCCTCGGCCGTATAATAGCCGGATGATTGGTTAGGTTAATAACTATGAAAATCGTAATCGCCCCAGACTCTTATAAAGAGAGCCTTTCGGCTCCAGATGTCGCGGAAGTTATTGAAAAAGGTTTTCGGGAAATATTCCCAGATGCGCGCTATGTGAGGATCCCCCTCGCTGATGGAGGCGAAGGTACGGTCGAGGCGATGATTGCAGCAACTCAGGGCAATGAGCGTCATGCGCGAGTAACCGGGCCACTTAACATAAAGGTTGATGCAGTATGGGGATTATCCGGCGACGGTAATACTGCATTTATAGAAATGGCGGCTGCCAGCGGCCTGGCTCTGGTACCCCACGATCAGCGTGATCCTTTATTGACCACTTCCTATGGCACCGGGGAGCTGATTACTCAAGCTTTACAGAGCGGCGCAAAAAATATCGTGATCGGTATTGGCGGCAGCGCGACTAATGATGCTGGCGTGGGGATGATGCAGGCGCTCGGCGTACGCTTTCTTGACCGCGATGGTCAGGATCTCAGCCCTGGTGGAGGTAGTCTGGGTAGGCTTGAGAGTATTGATATCACCGGTCTTGATCCTCGTCTTGCTGGCTGCACCGTTCGAGTAGCCTGCGATGTCACCAATCCGCTTATTGGTCCTCAGGGTGCCTCGCGGGTATTTGGCCCGCAAAAAGGGGCAACAGAGGAGATGATTAACACCCTCGATAAGAATCTGGAGCACTATGCGGATATCATCGCTCGCAGCTTTGATATTAATGTTAAGCAGTTCCCTGGCTCCGGGGCTGCTGGCGGCATGGGCGCTACGCTGAAAGTTTTCCTTAATGCTGATTTACGTCGCGGTATTGAGGTAGTCACACAGGCACTCAATCTTGAAGAGCAGATCCATGACTGTACTCTCGTTATCACTGGAGAAGGGCGTTTGGACAGTCAAAGTATTAATGGCAAGGTGCCTGTTGGCGTAGCCGATATTGCTAAGAAGTACGATAAGCCCGTTATCGCCATTGCCGGAAGTTTGCATCCCGATGTAGACATCGTCTATCAGCATGGTATCGATGCTATTTTCAGCGTACTTTCGACGCTCTCGACGCGAGAAGAAGCATTTAGTGGTGCGCCAGAGAATATCTACCGCACAGCGCGCAACGTGGCTGCCATGGTAAAAATAGGTATGTCACTGGGTGTCGCGCCGATGCAGCCTTTGGAATCACTGCCAGGAGATTAACGACTAAGGATGGTTCGTTAATAGCTACCAGCAAAATGACTCAGCCAGCCTTGCTGGCTGAGTCATTTTCTCTGCGCTGATATAAGGCGAATTGCTTAGGGCATCATCTCAATTTGATAGATAACTGTGTCCTGTATGCAATTAGCGAATGCAAAGGGGCGAGATCTTTTTTATCTTAGAGTTATCTTATTCGGAGGGGCTATGGCTGCTTTACACCTCGATTCCAGAATGGCGCAGGATATCGTTGCGCGTACCATGCGTATTATTGACTCTAACATCAATGTGATGGACGCCCGCGGCAAAATTATCGGCAGCGGCGATCCGGAACGTATCGGTGAGTTGCATGAGGGGGCGCTGTTGGCCCTTTCCCAAGGACGAGTGGTTGATATTGATGACGCCGCAGTCCACAACCTGCACGGTGTAAAGCAAGGTATCAACCTCCCCCTGAGACTCGAGGGGGATATCGTCGGTGTGATTGGCTTAACAGGCCAGCCTGTGGCGCTACGTAAATACGGTGAGCTGGTCTGTATGACGGCGGAAATGATGCTTGAGCAGGCGCGACTGATGCACCTGTTGGCGCAAGATACGCGCCTGAGAGAAGAACTGGTCATGAGTTTGATTCACGCCGAGGAGCATACGCCAGCCCTTACAGAATGGGCTAAGCGCTTAGGGATCGACCTCTCCCTACCACGAGTCGTGGCGGTTATCAAAATAGACAGTGGTCAGCTCGGCATTGACAGCGCGATGGAGGAGCTGCAGCAGCTGCAGACCAACTTAATGAAGCCAGCGCGTAATAATCTGGTGGCGATTATCTCACTCACTGAGATTGTGGTGCTTAAACCCGCCCTCAATATCCATGGGCGCTGGGATGCACAAGAACACTGTCGGCGTATCGAGCAGCTGATCGCTAATATGCAAGAAGAAGGCCATCTGCGCTTTCGTATTGCCCTGGGGAATTACTTTATTGGTCAAGGGAGTATCGCACGCTCCTATCGCACCGCCTGTACTACCCTCGAGGTGGGTAAACAGCGTATGCCAGAGAAACGCTGCTACTTTTATCAGGATCTGGTGCTGCCGGTTTTACTCGACGGGCTACGCGAAGGCTGGCAGGCCGATGAACTTTCAAGACCGCTGATGAAACTGAAGGTGATGGACAGTAACGGTTTGCTACTGCGCACCCTTGTGGCTTGGTTTAATCATAATCTTCAGCCGCTAGCCACTTCCAAAGCACTGTTTATTCATCGTAATACCCTTGAGTATCGACTGTCGCGGATCGCTGAGTTAACCTGTCTTGATCTGAAAAATCTTGATGACAAGCTGCTACTTTACGTGGCTCTACAACTCGATAAGCAAAGATAAATCCCGCAGGTTCAGGATAGTGCGAGGATGTCTGATCTAACAGGCATCCTCGGCGTGGGTCAGCAATCAGTTTTCCAGATGGTAATCGAGGGTAATTTTAGCCTTCAGCAGTTTCGACACCGGACAGCCCGCCTTGGCCTGCTGAATAATTTTATCAAATGTCTCGGCTTCGATCCCCGCGAGCTTTACCTGACTCTTAAGATCAACTTGACTGATAGCAAAGCCACCATCAACTTTTTCCAGTGAGACCACTGCCACGGTATCAATGCTTTCTGGCGTATACCCGGCCTCACCGAGCATCAAGGACAGAGCCATAGAAAAGCATCCAGCATGAGCAGCGCCAATCAGTTCTTCAGGATTAGTCCCCGCTTTACCTTCAAATCGCGTATTAAATCCATAAGGCTGGTTATCAAGGGCGCCGCTTTCGGTCGAGATAGTCCCTTTCCCCTGTTTAATATCGCCTTCCCAGTGTGCCTGGCCTTGCTTATGAATGGTCATATTGCTCCTCCGTTTGGTTTTCACAATAATAAGTATAGGCTCTGATTATAGCTTCACAGCATGCTCCCCCCTTTTACAGAACATTCCGGGCAGCTTTAGCTAAAACTGCCCCTTATGGCTCCATCTCTCTGTGGGAGGGATTAATATTCAGCCACCTCGCGCGCCATCTCGCGGCTATAGTGCTGGCTGGCATTGAGTAACATCTGCGTATAGGCGGTCTGTGCCTGATTATTAACCAGGGCATCAACCGTCAGGGTCTCAAGAATTTTACCGTACTGCATCACCGCCACTTTCTGACAGAGATGAGCGATAACCCCCAGATCATGGGTCACCAGCAGATAAGTCAGATCTGACTCTCGCTGCAGTTCAACCAGTAGATTAAGGATCTCAGCCTGCACCGAAACATCTAATGCCGAGGTAGGTTCATCCAGCAGTAAAATCTGTGGCTCAAGGATCAAGGCTCTCGCGATAGCCACTCGCTGACGTTGCCCACCGGACAGTTGATGGGGATAACGTTCACGGAACTGGCGGCTAAGACCGACTCTGTCCAGTAATTGGTAGACACGCCGATCGCGGTCTTTAATACCGTGGATCTGCAGAGGTTCTTCCAGAATATCGCCAATAGTATGTCTGGGATGCAGCGATCCGTAGGGATCTTGAAATACCATCTGCACCTGACGACAGCGGCTTTTTGTCAGCTTATGATCGAGGCGTTGACCATCGATTTTCAACTCACCCTGCCAGTGAGTGAACAGACCTGCCAGGCATTTTAATACCGTGGTCTTGCCTGACCCGGACTCCCCAACCAAACCATAGATCTCCCCGGCCTGCACATGAAGGCTGACATCGTGCAGCACCTGACTATGCTTTTCTCCTTCACCAAAGGACAGATTCAGATTTTTTACATCAATCATCACAAACTCCTTATTCGCTAAGCCAGCTCGCCTGGCGCTGTAAGACCGGCAAGACTGGGCGACGGCGGTGGATTTCAGGTAAGGCATTGATCAGGCCTTGGGTGTACGGATGTTGGGCATTATCCAGATCCTTCGCGGCGATGGACTCAACCACCCGACCGGCATACATCACCAGGACACGATCGCAAAAGCTACGTACCAAGTTAATATCGTGACTAATAAAGATAAGTCCCAGCCCCCGGGACTGAACCAGATCGTCCAGCAAGCCTAAAACCTGTAAACGCACTGAAACGTCCAGCGCCGAGGTAGGTTCATCGGCGATAACCAGCTCAGGGTCGGTAATCAGCATCATGGCTATCATAATCCGCTGTCCCTGGCCTCCTGATATTTCATGGGGATAAAGGTTATAGACCCGCTCTGGCTGGCGAATGCGGACAATATCCAGCATCTCCATCGCCCGCGCTTTGGCCTCACTTTTGCGCCCCGGATTATGGGTCAGCCAGGCTTCGGCTATCTGTTTTCCTACACAGACCACCGGATTCAAGGAGTATTTCGGATCCTGCATAATCATCGATATGCGTTTGCCGCGGATCTTGCGCATTTGAGCTTCATTTGCCTGACGCAAGTCCTGCGAGCCAAACTGTAGCTTGCTGGCAGTAATGCGCGCGCTCTTCGGATGCAGTTGGAGCAGTGCACGCCCTACGGTAGATTTTCCTGAACCTGACTCGCCGACAATGGCAAGTTTTTCTTTCCCCAGTTGAAAGGAGACACCGCGCACCGCATGGGTGATGGCGCTACCGTTAACAAAGTCGACGCACAGATCGCGCACGTCGAGCAGAGGGCTATCATTCGCTGCGAGGGTCGAGTATGTCACGTAGGCCATCTCCTAAGAAGTTGAATGCTAAGCTGTTGATAAGAATGGCAAGACCTGGAATAGTCACCACCCACCAACACTCCATCATGTAAGTACGTCCGCTGGAAATCATCGCTCCCCATTCAGGCTCTGGCGGCTGAGCGCCAAGACCTAAGAAGCCGAGGCCTGCTGCCGTCAGAATGATGCCCGCCATATTCATGGTGATGCGGATAATTACCGACGGAAGACAAAGAGGAACAATGTGATGCCACAGTACTCGAGCCGGGGAAGCCCCCTGTAAACGTACTGCCGAGATAAAATCAGCCTGTCTGAGTGAAAGCGTTTCAGCCCTGGCTAAGCGCGCAATCGGTGGCCAGGCGGTAAGGGTAATCGCTATTACCACATGCTCAAGTCCCGGGCCTAAAGCCGCGACAAAGGCCAGCGCCAGTACCAGACTCGGGAAGGAGATAAAAATATCCGTCACCCGCATCAGAACCATATCCACCTTGCCGCCAAAGTAGCCGGCGCAGACCCCGAGCAGTAAACCAATCGGCCCGACAGTGATGGAAACCAGCAGCACAATGTAGAGTGTGATGCGTGCCCCATAGACCAGACGACTAAATATATCGCGACCAAACTCATCAGTACCAAACCAGTGCTGGGCATTAGGGGCAACCAGCACATTATTGAGATCCTGTACCAGTGGATTATAGGGCGCAATTAACGGGGCAAATATCGCCACAATCACCAACAGCAAGATGATACTGCCGCCGATTGCCGTAAGGGGATTACATGCCATTTTAATCACAAATCCCCAACTACGGGACAGGGTCCGCTTGACGCGCTGAGCCGTCTCACTCCCTTGATTACCCTGCGGCGTATCGAGAGAAATACTCATGATTTTGTCCTCGGGTCAAAGAATTGATAGAGCATGTCTGAGAGCAGATTGAGCATTACAAAAATAACCCCCACCAGCAGTACGCAGCCCATTACGGCATTCATATCCCCTAGCAGCAGGCTGCCAGTAAGGTATGAACCAAATCCCGGCCAGGAAAACACCGTCTCAATCAGCACCGCCCCTTCGAGCAATGAGCCATAGGCTAATGCCACAACGGTAAGAAGCTGTACGAGGATATTGCGAAAAGCGTGGTTCCAAATAACCTGACGCTCAGTTAACCCCTTGACGCGGGCGGTTAAGATAAATTCTTGTGAAAGCTGAGCGAGCATAAAACTACGTGTCATACGACTAATATAGGCCATAGAGTGGAAACCGAGCAGTGAGGCTGGTAACACCAAATGGTTGATAGCATTCCAAAAAACCTGGCTGTTTCCGGCCAGTATGGCATCAATCGTCATCAGCCCAGTGCGGCGCGGTACCACACCATCCAGCCCAAGTTCAATGCGCCCTGCTCCACCAACCCAACCCAGCCAGGCATAGAACACCAGCAGACCTATCATCCCCACCCAGAAAATCGGCGTCGAGTAACCGGCCAGGCTGATAATGCGCACAATGTAGTCATAGATACTGTTACGGCGCGCGGCAGCCAGAACGCCTAATGGGATACCCAGACCAGCACCAACGATAATCGCCATAGTCGCCAGTTCCATGGTGGCAGGGAATACGCGAATAATATCGTCGATAACTGGCTTACCGGTCAGTAAGGCATTGCCCAAATCGCCATGCAGCAGGTTGACAAAATAGATGCCGAACTGGGTCATAAGGGATTTATCAAAGCCAAGCTGCTGATAAACCTGCTGGTAGGTACTCTGATCGGCATCCGGACCCACAATCGCCAGCACCGGATCGATGGGCATGACTCGCCCAATAGTAAAGGTGAGGATCAGCAGGCCTAACAGGGTAATCAGCACCTGCAGCAGTCGTTTTGAAAAACTCCGCAAGCGAGATCTGGAGGCTATAAAAGTCGCACTCATGGTGTCTCTCCTTCAGGTGCTTTATACACGTCACGTAGGAAGGTGGTCGCCGATGGGTGAGACTGATAGTCTTTGACTTCATTACGTATCACGACCGAGTCAACCATCTGCGAGAGGGGTAACAATGCGGGAATTAATTTATCGTAACGGACCTGAATCGCCTGGTAATCCGCTATCTGCTGCTGGGGATCACGCTCGAGCAATGCCTTGTCGATCATTTCATTGAGCTGCTTATCATAGAAACCGGTGCGCCAGCCTTGGAAATTGGTCAGCTTGGCTGCATCGCTATTATCCGGGTTATATACCAGGGCACGCAGGCTGGAATGGGGATGAGGCTCCATACCGCTGCCGCCGCGCCCGACCAGCAGATCAAACTTACGCTCACGCATCGCGCCATAGATCTGGTTACCGGTACCGGTAATGATTTTGGCATTAATACCCGCTTGCATCAGGGTCGATTGCACCGCGATGGCAATATTGAGGAATGGCTGATCGGAGAGGACCCGGATAGTGGTATCAAAACCATCGGGATAGCCTGCCTCAGCGAGGAGCGCTTTGGCTTTGGCGATATCTAATTTATAGCCTGGATCCGGTAAAGTAGATGGCATACCGGCCTTAATTGGCCGCTGATGCAGCACACCATAGCCTGGCATCAGTGCCTTATTGATACCATTATAATCAATTAAATATCTTATGGCCTCACGCACTTTGGGGTTAGCAAACTGCGCCTCTTTCATATTCATCGCAACGTAGTACATGGTTCCACGTTGTACTGCTTCGACGGTCAGATCTGGCTTCTTACGCAGGGCGTTAATATCAGACACGGCCATATTACTGGCAACATCCAAATCACCTTTTTCAATCATCAGACGTAAGGTTTGTGATTCCTGAAAATGACGTAGCACGATGCGGTTCATTTTCGGCTCACCGCGCCAGTAATCGGGATTACTCTTCATCCGTAATACATCTTTAGCCTGCCAGGTCTCGAGAATAAACGGACCCGATCCGGCTTCATTAGTCGATAGCCAGCGATTTCCCCAGTCATTATCCTGCACATGGTTTTGCACCGTCTTACTGTCCAGCACCCCTAAATTACCTAAGGCCGCCAGAGAGTAAATCACCAGTTGCGGATCGTTCTCTTTCGGCAGAACTATCTTAAAGGTGTATTTGTCCGGGGCAGTGACCAGCTCATCGACATTTTTCTTGGTGAAACCGTAGGATTTCCAGACCGATGCCTGAGCGAGATTAAGATGCAGTATCCGGCGCATGGACCAGACCACATCGTCGGCAGTCAAGGGATTGCCTGAGTGAAACTTCACATCATGGCGCAGGTGAAAAGTCAGCGTTTTACCGTCCGGACTGACATCCCAGGTTTGCGCCAGAGCAGGCATCACATGGGTTAACTGCTTTGGATCTAACTCTACCAGTGAGTCATAGAGATTGACGACAATGCCCACCACCTCATTACCGGTCATTGCGGCCGGATCGAGAGTCAGCAGGTTATTCATATTCATGCCCATGATCAGCTGATCTGGAGGCGTTTTCGCTTGCGCGATGGAGCTTCCCATGGTCATGATAAGCGTGAGCAGGCACGCGCCAAGAATAGCGTTCTTTTTCATATCTATCGCCTGTAGGGTACGTCAGGCTACGCCGAGGTAGCGCGCCTGAACTTATTTATTTAAGTCAGTCGTGGCTGACAGTATTGGCTTCGATATAGTTGAAAT
>Ga0302347_1000749_pt1 | contig 46237 bp, 62 predicted proteins | sample PhyWR1_FD_202178 | JGI IMG/M metagenome (GOLD analysis project Ga0302347, IMG submission 202178) | Leaf surface microbial communities from wheat plants in UC Gill Tract Community Farm, Albany, California, United States - DLSL W.R1 (v2)... | ecosystem: Host-associated > Plants > Phyllosphere >... | reverse complement strand
TTTCTTTTTTCTTTTTCGGCATCGGCAGTGCGGCAACAGCCAATTCACGGCCCTTATCCGTGACTTGATAAACGACATCGCCGCATGACCATGCCGGAGCTGGGCTTGATGTGGCATAGCCAGCTGTTACCAACTCCTGCCAGTCTGGGTTAGCCGCATTGCCGCCGCTGGCCAGAAAGTAATTCCGGTACGGTTCGCGCTGGCGCTCATTGATGCCCAGCGCATGCTGCATAAGCTCCATCTGTTCACTCTTCATGGTGGGCCTCGCTGCGATACTCTTCGCAATAGACATCCCTGCAACCGTCGAAATCGTAAGGGTTAAACTGCCAGCTAATCTTTCCGCAACACGGACAGTTCCAACGGACTTTTCCAGATGGGTTACGTCGCTGTTGGCGCTTCAACCAATCGGGCTTGCGTAAACCGGCCCCCTGGATCATTGTGCGGCGATCTAGCAGGTTGATGTTGAATGTTCGGCGCTTTGCGGCATCGGCAATATGAAAGGGGAGCCACACCAGGCCGGGAACGGTGTAATCGACCGGCTGTATAATGGTCGCTCGACTAAAATCGGTTGTCGGAGGATTTGCCCCAAACACCCAATACAAGTCATTGCCATCCCACTGGCCCTTCACAAAGCCAACATACTTTTCGCATCCCTCAACGATCGTTGTTTCGCCAGGAACATGCTGGTGATCTACATGCCAAACGGCATGAGCATCTACGCTATCGGCAGAAATAGGCAGATCGATCTCCCGCCCGCAATTCCAGGCGCTTTGGGCTTCCTCCCGCGTGTATGCGTGAGCCTTATCTATGTCGGTGCTATACCCGCTCCCATCTTTGCAGTGGAATGACGCGTTAGTGCCCACGGTGTCGCGCAGGCAAATCATGTAAAATCTATTTTCCATGAGCACCCTCCACGCGTTTAAATTCGATGACCCACACCCAGGGATTAGCCTGCCAACTTTCTTCACCGTAAATGGATTGCCATAGCCAAGAAAATACCTCACGCGCATCATGGCTCGCGCCGCCAAAATATTGCGCTCCAGGTGTAATGCAGTACCTGCCGGAGGCTGGCAGTTTATGAAGCCCCTCCCGTTCGGCATCATTCTGGCTAATCGAATTTAGGCGTTGAACGCCTACGTTTGTTATCTCCAGAGTGATGCGCGAAGCCCAGCGCGGCATGTGGATAGAGGGAACCCATGATCCTTCGTATTGCACGTTCCAGGTATGGGGTTTCCAATCTGCGATATCAGGGATTGACCACAGCCCATAATTTCCGGCTTTCTGATCGCAACTAGCGCGGTAAATTCTTGCCGCTTCTGGGCCGCCGCCTTTGACCAGATTCTCACTCCAATCGATAGGGCAGCCGTCCTCGTTACCGAGAGTCGCGAACGTCTCTCGCACCCACAGCCGATCACCTACCTGGCCGAACGGGCATGGGAAAATTTTTGAGCGCGACCTACTACCTAGAGCATCTGATAGTGACCAGAAGTATTTTCCTGTGTCGCTGCTATTTTTTGACTCAGTTATGCGGCTCAACCCTAATTCCTGGGATTCGGGCTGCACTTTCATAACCCGCCGCGTATGCGTCTTGCGACCGTCGAGAATGGCGCGAACCATATCGCCGTTGAATAAAACTGGGCGCTCTTTCATTCCATTTCTCCCTGATCCTGCACTGCGGCTGGAACTACACCGTCAACCGGCAGGCATTCATACTGGGGTGGCGACTGCTGCTGGTAGATATCCGCCAGGCAGTTTGATCGGTCCGGGTACACCCAACCCTGGGGCACATAATCGCAAGGCTGGTAGGTGTAGCAGACTAGGAGGAATAAACCGAACATCAGGAAGTCACCTCCCCGCCAAGAACTTCGGTCAGGTTGGCTATAAGTGCAGATAGCTCCCCGGTCATCAAAACAACATCAGCATCGAAGCGCATGGCAAAATCTTCACGGTCAATATCATCATTCTGCTCGAGCAACTGATCGCAAAACTTCAGCTTCTTGAGGCTTCCAGTGTCAGTAATGGAAAAGCTGATCCGTTCCTTCCACTCAAGGGCCAGCGTGGTAACAAGCTTTCCGGCCTCAATGTTTGTTGCCACCTCATCGCCGCACAGGTCTTGTTTTTTGCAGCTAATGGTCCCGCCTTCTTCCAGAATGGCTTTGAGTTGAGCCTCATCCTGCAGCAAGAAACCGGCTGGCGCCTTTCCAGATCTAACCCACTCGGTTAAAGTCAGCTCTATAGGGCTCTCCATCGTTAAAGGGGTGACCGGCAACGAGCCAAGGCTCTTACGTAGCAAGGCCAAGACATCTTCGGCACGTTTAGAGCTTGGCGAATCAACCACAATCAGGCCGTTAACGGTATCGATCCACATGAATACACTAGTAAAGCGGCTAAACGCGCGAGGTAGCAGGCTCTGCAAAGCCTCATCTTTCAGTTGGTCCCGCTCCGTCTTTTTCAGTTTGCGATGCTGTTCGCCTTCGATTTTTTCGATCTGCTTCTGCACTTCTTCTTTAATTACCGAAGCAGGAAGAATTTTTTCTTCTTTGCGAGCGCAAAGAATTACCTGGCCGTTAACGGCATGAAATAGCGACGTTCCGCGCTTTCCCATGGGGGAAATCCAGCCAGCTTTCGCCATATCCTGGCTGCTACATGGTGTAAGGGCGAACGGTGCCAGGTGGGTTTCAATAGTTTCAGGCGATAAATCAACATCCCGAGACAGGCGATAAATAAGGATATTTTTGAAAGTTAAATGGCTCACGATATTCTCCATCACTGATTTTCGGCAAAACAACTCCCTGCCAAGACTCGGCAATATTTCGCAGAAAATAGGTTGATATTAATTGGCAGGGATACCACTCATCGCCTGCCATATTTCTCCACACACCAGGTGGCGCACCGTTCCGGTTTTTCTTAGACTATCCAGGTTTAAGGGTCCGGACAGTACGCCACCTGATGTGTAAAAAGGGCGGCCAGGCCCATGAACATTGTCGTCACCTCTATTAAGTAGAAGTTAGGCGAGGCCGCCAAAGCTACACACAGCATTTAGTTGGTTGAGGTGGTCGGATTCGAACCGACGACTGCACTTTTTGGACCGGGTACCAGGAGGTTTGCAAACCTCTTTGATCCCCACGCTGGCCAGCACTCCATAGCCCGTTCTACCGCTGAACTACACCGCAACGGAGAGAGCACTGGGACCACTGCAACGGGTTATCGTTGCTCTTTTCCCTGGTGTGGGTGGCCCTTAGCGTTTCACGCTCACGGTCCCAATGCTCTTTCCTGTTGGGTGCCGGTTACTCTATCCGGCGAATGCGCTGCTATCAGCAAAGCGAGGAAGCAACATTCAGATTTAGGTTGTGGTGACCGGCGCTGATCTCCGGCATTGGTAGCAGGAATCGAACCTGCCTCTACCCACTTTGAGGGCGCTTTCACCAGATCGGCCTTACCAAATCGCTCGGTTCACCGGGCCTAGGAACCCCGTCACCCTTACTCTTTGCACATCAGCCTGTGCATTCACCACAACTGAAACGGCTTTATCTCCGGTTCTTTCGTCACGCTGTAAAACAGACCGCGTCCCCTAAAAACCGTTTCAGTTGGGTGCCGGTTACGTTTATCCGGCGGCCTGGGCCCGGTTTATCCCAAGGTAGGGGATAAGGTGTGTGGTGGGAGGAGTTGAACCCCCGGGCGGAGAGGTAGCCCGCCTATCACCGGATGCCACAACGAAAAGAGCACTGCCTTTGACCACCTTGCGCCGCGTTGCCCGTAACGTCGGCTCTGCGACCTCACTACCACGCCGCCAGCGGGAGTTACACAGGTGCTTGCCACATATCCGGTGCAGAGCTCTTATCGTTGTGTGCTCGTCTCTTCCGAGCTGTCATGCCGGTTGAACTCCCCGGCAAGGAGATTTGTGGTGCTGGGCTCACCGTAGTGGCTGGTACCTACGTCCTATTGCCGAACGGGGGTCGAGTCTTCCGACTGCGAACGGCCTCCCGCTTGAATCCGCATACAAACGTCTCTCCAACGCTTCACCACAACGGTCTGCTCACTCATGAGTGCTACCCCCACCGCTTCCAAAATTAATTAAAAGGGCGAATGAGCAGGCCGTTATGGGCCGGTTACCCGGCGGTATCGATCACTACAGCCACAGCTAGGGTGGCGAAGAACACAAGCCCGATCAGCATGCTGATCACCGTCGCCCGGCAGCCGCCCTTACTCACTTTCAACCTCTACAAACAGAGCAGGGGGTTGAAAGCCTTGGATGATGCTGACTGCCAATACTGAGGCCGCTGCCTTATCCACCGGGCCATGCGTCGCTACTTCGCGACCGTCAACAAACTCGGTGAAGAAGAACTGATCACCCTTCATTTCGAAGGTCCACATTTTATGCTTCAACACGAGCGCCTCCTTTCTGGGTTGCCGCGTCCACGAACGCAGACACCCCGGATTTTTTAACGACGAAGAACACCACCAGATCACCAGCCTTTGCGCCATCTTCTTCATACCCGGCGATGACGAAGGATTTAGCCAGTTGGCCACACAGCTTTTTGGTTGCTGCTGCTGGGCCTTCAACGCACATCAGGACAGCATTTTTGATGCCCAGATCGACGTCTGCAAAAAGGTCTGTTGTGCACTGGTAAGCTTTCATCATCGCGTTCCTACTCGTCAGCTTTGGCGATAAACAAATCCTGAATGACCTTCAGGGCCACCTTCGGCTTGTCGTTACACATTTCTTTGACCAGCTTTAGCAACTCCCGAGGCTTCATGTTGCGCTTGTCGGCCTGAGCCTTGAGCAGGGTGCTATCGATCTGCTTAAGGGCTTCCAGTGCTGCTGCCTTGTTGGTCTTGTAGTTGTCTTTCGCCACCCACATGGCCTCGGCTTTCGCTTCGCGCTGTTGCTTGTTGAACCGGTCGATCTCTGCATCGATGTTGCCCAGGCCGCGCTTGTTCAGGGGTAGGTTCAGGATGCCGTGGTCAAGTGCCATAACTACCTCGCTGCTCAGTTGTTGGCGGTGCGCCTTCGATGGGTTAAATATGCTACCTAATGTAGAATTCGTCAACAACAAAAAGTAGAAAATATTGAAAGTAGATTTTAACTAATTGAATTTAGACAACAAAAAAACCAGCTTTCGCTGGCTTTAGTTTTAGTAGAAGGAGAGGGGCGGGAGTTTGGTCAGGCGAAATCTACAAATTTCATGGGTAATTGTTTGATGAGTTTTCCAAAAATGTAGAGTTCGAACATCTCATTTTCTTCAATGGTAAACGGTGGGTAGCGATCGTTATCGGAAATAACCGCCAGGCGTCGGCCTTTTACACGCTGAAGGCGCTTGACGAAGGTAGCATCTTCAAAGCAGAAAACGTACACGCCATCGCCATTGAAATGGTCGACCTTGGAATCGATAAACAGTAGATCCCTTGGGTTTAACGTTGGCATCATGCTGTCGCCATCAACGTTCATAATCCTGATCCCGTCGAGGTTTTTTCTGCCAAAAAGTTCGTAGATCCTCTCTTTCGGAATTTCTATAGATCTGATTACTTCAGGGAAATCACGGTTTATATAACCACTGCGGCCTGCGCTGGCATACACTTCCAGCTGCTCGAGCTTTTCCGCATCATGACCCACAGGCAGTGCCTCCCCGACACCATAGTCAAGGAACGGCATTGTTACCCCGAAGTGCTTCGCAATTTTCTCCAGCTTTTCATCCCTGGGCTTTGCTGTGCCTAACGTATAGCGACGGGCCATCTCATATGAGACCCCGCTGATATCTTTAAGTGCATTCACGTCCACCCCCTCTTCTCTCATTAGGGAGTTTAGACGATCTGCGAAGTCTTGATACTTTGATTCGTTTTCTACCATAAGTAGAAGATTAGCCGGACTCATGACATTCGTCATTTCTATTTTAAGTTGATTAAATGGGCTACTATAAGTAGTATTTGAATGTGACTACTTTAGGAGGCTCTTATGCCGCAGGAATTCAAGAACATCACTGAGCAAGCTGTGAAGGCTGTCGGAAACATTTCAGCAGTTTCGCGCCGCTTTGGCTTTCGTTCAGTTCAATCCGTTGCTAACTGGATAGAAAAAAACCACGTTCCTTCTGAGCGTGTTATCCAACTTTGCGAGATGGGTGGCTGGTCAGTTTCCCCGCACGATCTTCGACCAGACCTTTATCCGAACAAAGGTGACGCATTACCGAAGCCAAGTGCAGCCAAACCATTTCCCAAACAAATTTAAGTCTCGGGTGAAGACTAGCTCGATGGTTCAGTGAAAGTAACTACCAAAAGGAAAACAACATGGTAGAGCAAAACTTGAAAGACGTTGTGAAGAGCATGTGCAAGGCAGTAGCTGGTGGCCGCTCGGCTATGGCCGGTGCCCTTGGCATGACGGATACCACCTTCACCAACAACCTCTACGAGAAGAACGGTTGCCGCTTCTTTGAGATTAGCGAACTGGAAGCCATGGAGGATATTTCGGGCACTAACCTGCTTACGGAATATTTTGCCCGGCGCCGTGGGTTGCTGGTGGTCGAGATCCCTGTGTTCGAAGAATTGGACCAGGTGGAGCTGTTCAGCAAAAGCATTCGCACGGCAGCACGTCGCGGCCATGTGGATCAGATCATTCAGGAGTCGCTTACTGATGGGGTTATTGATGAGAAAGAAGCCGATGAAATCATGCGCTATCACCGCAAGCATCTGCAAGCGCGTGACGCCGAGGTTAGAGCGATATTGGCGCTGTTTGGCAAAAAAGCCAAGGGTCAGAAAGGTTGACGCCCAAAGGTTGCAGCCTCTGGGCGTCGGGTGCGAATTAAATCAGTGTGTGGAGAAATAAATCGCATGAGCATTGTAACCAGAAATTCAACAGTACCGCAAATGCGCTGCCGGGCAATGACTGGCGGTAATTCTGCGATGCCGTTTCGGTATGAGGTCAATGTACTTGGCCAGTGGATCGCCAGCAACTACCAGTTTGCGCGCTGGGTGGTAGATAGCGGCAAGTGGTTAGCTCGTGAACGGGAGGGCGTATGAATACTTTGATCACTTCGGTAACGCCAACCATGAGCAGCCTTGAAATTTCACGCCTTCTGGAGTCTCGGCATTCGGATGTCTGCACCACTATTGACCGATTGGTTAAGAGGGGGGCTATTGCGGGGTATGCGGCAGTGCCGTACACCCACCCGCAGAACGGCCAGCAGTACCATCAGTACCATATCAACAAGCGTGACAGCTATGTTGTGGTTGCTCAGCTTTCCCCGGAGTTTACCGCCCGTCTGGTTGATCGGTGGCAGGAATTGGAGAACGCTGCGCCAGCAGTTCCCCAATCTTTGCCCGAGGCGCTCCGCTTAGCCGCCGACATGGCCGAGCAGAATGCAGCCCTTGAACAGAAGGTACAGGCTGACGCGCCAAAGGTGGCGTTCGTGGACAACTACGTGGATGCCAGCGGCTCAAAGAGCCTGCGTGAAACGGCCAAAGTCCTGAACATGCCTGAGAAGGCCATGATCGACGCCTTGGTACGTGACAAGGTGCTTTTCCGCATGCCAGGCAAGTCTGGCAACCTCATGCCTCATGCTCTTAAGCAGCGTGAAGGATTGTTCAGCGTAAAAACTGGCACGTCTGATTTTGGTCACGCCTACACCCAAACCCGGGTAACACCACGCGGTATCCAGTGGATCGCCGATCGCTATTCCTCCGAACTGAGGGGCAGCTGATGACTACTCTGGCTATTCAGGCCCATCACCATTACCGCGACCGCAATCACGTTGTAGTGCTGGTCCACGGCATTGATCAGGAAAACCAGACCGTTACCTATAGCCCGGTCGGTTATTCGTGGGAGATCACCACTGCGCTGATCATCTTCCGTTCACGCTTTTTCAGGTTTGTATTATGAGCACAAAATTAACCGCATACGTGTGGGACGGCTGCGCGGCGGCGGGCATGAAATTATCCATGGTGGCCATCATGGCGCGCCTGGCGGATTTCTCGTCTGACGAGGGCTTATGCTGGCCTTCCACCAAGACCATTGCCCGGCAGATCGGCGCGAGCGAGAGCACGGTAAGCGCAGCACTGGCAAAACTTGTGGAAGAAGGCTGGATTAGCCGCCAGCAGCGCCGCAAGGGTAACCGCAATACCTCAAGCATGACCCAACTGAACGTAGATAAACTGCGTGCTGCTGCTAACTTTCACCCTCCAGAATCTGACACCTCAAAATCTGATACATCAAAATTTGATACCTCAAAATCTGACCCGTCAGAATCCGGCAAAAACGGGACTTTTGACCCTCCAGAATCTGGATACGATCCGTCAGTAAATTCAAAACAAGATCCATCAGTATTAAAACCTGTTGGTCAACTGGCTGCGCCAGCCGACGAACCGCAGGAAGATTCTTTGAAAATCGATTATCAGGCTGTGCTGAAAACCTTCCACGACACACTGCCAGAACTGCCACAGGTTCTCAAAGTGACCGAAGCCCGTCGCAAAGTGCTGCGCAAGCTGTGGAAAGAGTACGACCTGAACATCGAGAAGTGGGGCGCTTACCTGCGCTACATCGCCAAGAAGTGCCGCTGGATGCTGGAAGACCGCCCGGATACCACCAGCGGTAAGACATGGCGCAAGAAGGATTTCGACTACCTGATCACCGAGAAATGCTACCTGTCGGTCAAGGAAGAACGGGCCAACGACCTGCCGAAAGTCGAGAGACTGGACACCGCTGCCCGGGACGATGCTTACACCCGCCTGATATCCCAGCGCCGAAAGCCACGTAACGAGATCGAGGAGATAGCCCAGAAAATGGCTGGTTCCCTGGGTCGCATGACCGACTACGACGCCCGCCGGGCATGGACAGGCATTTGGGCACAAGCTGTGGCTCAGGCCAGTGAGAACGATCTGGGGAGGTTGGCAGGATGAATTTCTATTGTGAAAATCTAACCGCTTTGCGTACCAAGCCAGAGCACATGTTGAAAGAAGTTGGCGATCAGTGGTGCACTCCCGATCCGTTGTTCTGGGGTATCAATGCCATGTTCGGGCCGCTTGTTCTGGACCTGTTCACTGATGGCCAAAACAGCAAGTGCCCGGCGTACTACACCGCCGAAGATAATGCCTTGACCCAGAACTGGTCAGAAAAGCTGGCAGACCTGCATGGTGCCGCCTTTGGCAATCCGCCATATTCCCGCGCCCAGCAGCACGAAGATCAGTACATCACCGGCATGGTGCACATCATGGCCCACGCGATGGCTATGCGTGAACTGGGAGGCAGATATGTTTTCCTGATCAAAGCAGCAACCTCAGAAACCTGGTGGCCAGAGCATGCTGATCATGTCGCTTTCATCCGGGGCCGAGTCGGGTTTGATGTGCCGAAGTGGTTTGTGCCAGCGAATGCAAAGCAGGTGCCCACCGGCGCATTCTTTGCTGGGGCGATCGCCGTGTTCGATAAGGCATGGCATGGCCCGGCCACCAGCTATGTGAGCCGCACCCAGTTGGAAAATATGGGTGAAGCCTTTATGGCGCAGATCCGTCGCGAGGCCGAGCGCTTGGCACCACAAATCCAACCCCAAAATATTCCAGAAAATATTCAGCCGGAAACCGGCAACACCGTTTGGCCGCAGGAAGTTAATTTCCTGTTTGACCAGGTGGACACCGCCAGCAGTTTGCCGGAGCACCTGCAGAACAAACTGCGTAGCCACATAAACCGCATGAAACTGGAAGGCACACCAGCCGAAGCCATTATCCAGACCGCAACCACCTTAACCGCCGCAATGGGAGCCACAGCATGATCCGTGAACTGATAGTAGATAATTTTGCTGGCGGCGGTGGGGCGAGTACCGGCATTGAGATGGCCACTGGGCGCAGCGTTGACATTGCGATTAATCACGACGAAAACGCTATTGCGATGCACGAAACCAACCACCCCGATACGCTTCACTACTGCGAGTCCGTCTTTGATATCGATCCGGTAGCTGCGACCGCAGGGCAACCCATCGGCCTTGCATGGTTCAGTCCTGATTGTCGTCATTTCAGCAAGGCCAAGGGCAGCGCGCCGGTTAAGAAAGAAATTCGCGGCCTTGCTTGGATCGTTATCCGCTGGATATTAAAGGCCCGCCCTCGGGTAATCCCGCTGGAAAACGTGGAAGAATTCAAGACGTGGGGGCCGTTGGTCACCGACGAAAACGGCAATAATTACCCATGTCCTGCCCGTGTAGGGGAAACATTCGCAGGATTTGTGGCAATGCTGACCACCGGCATAGAAGCAGATCACCCGGCGCTGGCCGAATGCTGCGACATTTTGGGCATTGAAGTGGGTAGTGACGATCACAACCGGCTGATTGCCGGTCTGGGTTATGTTGTCGATTACCGTGAGCTGCGGGCCTGTGACTATGGCGCGCCAACCATCCGTAAACGCTTCTTCATGCTGATGCGTCGCGACGGGCGGCCAATTGTCTGGCCAGAGCCTACCCACGGGGATCCGAAATCGCTGGAAGTCCAAAGCGGCAAGCTGAAGCCATGGCGCACCGCGGCGGAGTGCATTGATTGGTCTATTCCTTGCCCGAGTATCTTCGAGCGCAAGCGACCGCTGGCCGAAAACACCTTGCGCCGTATTGCCCGCGGCATTCAGCGCTTTGTTATCGATAGCCCGGCGCCGTTTATCGTGAAGTGCAACCATACCAGCACTAAAACGGTCTACAACTGTTTCCGTGGCCAGTCACTGGCTGAACCACTGCAGACGATCACGAAAACCCATGGTTACGCGCTGGTATCGCCACACATCACCAAGTTCCGCACCGGAGCCACCGGACAAGAATGTGACGAGCCGCTTTCCACCATCACGGCGGGTAGTTCCGAGCGGCCAGGCGGTAATGGGCATGCTATGGGAATGGTTGAGGCGAAATTGGCCCCGTTTATCGCTGGTGCTGGCGGCCCTAAATACTCCGCGAAACCGCGATCTGTAGATCAGCCGATGCATACGCTGTGCAATACAAACCATTCCTGTGTTATTGCGCCAGTCATTGCCCGCATTGGCCAGACAGGATTTGGTGGTGATCGCCTGGCCTATGAGGCAGACAAACCGCTAACAACAGTCACGACTAAAGCAGAGCACCTGGTGGTAGCTCCGCTCATTGCGCGCCAGTTCGGCAACAGCGTAGGGCATGCTGTAGATGAGCCAAATGGCACGATCACTGCTGGCGGTGGTGGCAAAAGCCAGTTGGTGGCTACGTTCCTGGCCAAACACTTCGGCGGCAACTATACCGGTCCGGGCTCTGATCTGGCCAGTCCTTTGCATACGGTGACGACAACCGATCACAACTCTCTGGTCACATCCAACCTTATCAAGATGCGCGGTACCAACATTGGCCAGGAAGTCACAGCACCGCTGCAGACGGTAACCGCCGGTGGCAATCACTTTGGTGAGGTTCGCGCCTTCCTGCTGAAATACTACGGCAACGAGAAAGAAGGGGTAAGCCTCGCGGATCCACTGCACACCGTCACAACCAACGACCGCTTTGGCCTGGTCACGGTAGAGGGCATCGATTACCAGATCGTTGATATTGGCATGCGTATGCTGCAACCGCATGAGCTTTACGCTGCTCAGGGTTTCCCATCCTGGTATATCATCGATCAGGACTACAAGGGCAAGAAATACGCGAAGGATAAACAAGTAGCCCGCTGTGGCAATGCGGTACCGCCTCCATTTGCTGAAGCGCTGGTCCGTGCCAATCTACCGGAAATGTGTGTACCACGCCGGGAGGTGGCTGCATGAAGATGCTGCTCACTCCTTACGTGCAGCGTGATCTGGGCGTGGTGCTGCTGCGCCCTGGTCGGGATCTGCTCCATTACTTCACCGGCCGTGCGCGGCTGCTGATTGCCAGTGAGCCTGCAGAGCTTAATCCATTGCCGTCCGGGTTGGTGCCGGTGGCCAGCCAGCACCTTGCCGCTGATCCACGCCTTTCCTCTTTCTTCTCCAATAAGCGGGTTCTTGTTGCCGCTGGTGGCATTAATGCGCTGGTGGACTGGCTAGACCGGTCGAACGAGTGCCAGTGGCACGCTCCCGCTGACGATTATCACGATCGGAACATGAGCACGCTGCGGTACGGCGATGGCGCAGTTCGCCTGTGTTGGCATCACGAACACACTCTGGCCGAGCAGACGTTACCGGCCCTCGATGATCTGGCCATCAGGAACGTGGCGGATTTCATCCTGTACCGTGCCCGTACGCATTTCCGCTTTGACGAAAACCACCAACTGAGCCTGCCGGAACTGTGCTGGTGGGCTGTGATGGAGCAGGTTTCCGACCTGTTGCCGGACTCTGTGGCTAGGTTCTCTCTGCGCCTGCCACCAGCAGAGGTTCTAACCGGTACCCGAAGAGAGGCGGATATCACCTGGGAGCGCGCACCAGTCGAAGTCATCAATGACTACGTGGAGCAGATTAAGCCGGTGCTGGCGGTCGACATCGATCCCGAGCCACCAGCAGGTTTCATGCTGCGGCCCAAGATGAAGCGGTGGGAGTGCGAGAAGTACACCCAGTGGGTTAAATCGCAGGTGTGTTGTTGCGGTTGCGGGCGCCCGGCGGATGACCCGCACCACATCATCGATCAGGGCTTCGGCGGTACCGGCACCAAACCACACGACATATTCGCCATTCCTCTCACCAGGGAGTGCCACAACAAGTTGCATGACAATGTGGCGGCATGGGAGGCCGAACACGGCAGCCAACTTTATCACCTGGCGCGTACCCTCGATCGGGCGTACGGCCTCGGGGTAATCGTCACAGCAAATAAGCGCGGGGCAAAAAAATGAATCAGCAATATCTAGAGTATGTTCGCGGCGCTGTATCGTTGGCCCTGGCCGATATCCACGGGATGACCAAAGGACAACTGGCCGCATTCGAGAGTGCGGCACTGGCGCACACCACGCGGTTCAAGCGTCAGCGCCACCGCACGGTGGTAGTTGGCAACCGCAAGGTGTGCCCGGAAACCGATCCTATTCATTGCCCCGAAACGCGCACCAGGGTTAGGCCATTCCCGCCTTTACATGAATTAACATATTGCACCAGCTCATGGCGCCGGGCGGTCAGCGTTCTGGATACGCCGCAGCATGCCTGGATCCGTTACTGTTACGCGCATGACCTTAACTTTGATGGGCAGGTTGCTATATGTCGGTATGTCTGGGCTGATTTTTTGTCTGGTATGCAGGGCAAGAAAATGACCGGCAAAGTTCTAAAGCGGATAGAAAGCCTGGTATGGCTGGCTGTTCAGCAGAGGGCCAGTGAATACGGATCATTGCAAGGCTGCGGTATCTACCAATACGCCAAGCTGGCTGAGCTAACGGGTGTGCAGCGCAGTAACTGGCAGATGCATTACGCTGAGCATTGGGAGTGCATTTTGCAGCTGGTTACTGCTCTGGATGCCAATGCACTGCATTGTGTTGTTGGTCACAGAATTGCGAGAAAGCAACTTTTAACAGCATGATGCTTGCAAAAGTGAACAAAATAGGCCATATTTTATGTGATTTTGATATTTTGCCAATATTGCAATTGGTGCAAAGGACCTCGCTTCGGCGGGGTCTTGTCGTTTCTGGAGGTTGTATGCCTGATTATATGAATTCTCTCCTTCCCATCATTTCATTGGCATTCTCGTGCTTTGGGTTGGGGTTTACCATCGGCTACTTCCGTGGAAAAGACCGAAACTAATTCGTACTGCCACGATCGTCTTGAGAGAACGGCAGCGCAAAGGGGATTTACATGTCCCAGATGAACCCGGCGCGAAATAAATCAGGGCCACAATTTGATTCTGCGATAACTGCGGTTGATCGCCCCGTATCAGTAAGCGGGTTAATTCAGGGCTGCGCTGTTGCGTGGCCTTTTTTATTTTACGCCCGGCGTCTTGCTGAGCGACACAGCAAAGGAGCCATTACATGAGCGAGCCGATCTCGGGAAGTGGGGCGGCAGCAGCGACAGTTACCGGCGTCACATTAGTTGGGCTGTTTTCCAATCTGGACCCTGCTGTAGTGATTGGGGCATTTGCCGGGGCGGCAGTTTTCGTTATGTCATCCAGTGAGTTCTCTCTTCTCAAAAAGATATGGATGTTTGTCTTATCGTTCCTAACTGGCATGTTTTCAGCTGCTTTTTTTGCAGATGTTATTGAAGCCTGTTTATCCGTGATGCCGGGCAACCACATCGAGGTCGATGACACCATCGGTGCTTTGGTCGGTGGGGCTGTGGCCGTCAGGTTGCTGATGATGCTGATCGCTAAATCATCAGACCCAAATGCACTGGATATCATCAGGCGGCGAGGGGGACCCGATGAATGATTACCTGCTGACGGTTAATGCGATTGTCTGTGCTGCTATTTCCTTGCGCCTGTTGGCCTACAGCCGAAACGGCGCTACACACCGACCTATCGCGTCGTTTTTTGCCTATTTGCTGATAGTGGCCAGCGCCTCGGTGACGATCCGGACGCTAACTGGCGACTACTTCAATGCCAACTGGTCGGAAACTCTGATCAACATAGGCTTCTGCGTTGCTGTTTGGACTTCCCGCGGCAACATCATGCGCCTGGCGAAACCTCTCCAGAGAAAACACTCATGACCCAAGAACAATTTCAGCAGGCGGCTGGCATCAGCGCCGAACTGGCTGCGCGCTGGTTTCCGCATATCGACGCCACTTTTAAAGAGTTCGGCATCACATCAGTGATCGAGCAGGCGATGTTCATTGCGCAGGTTGGGCACGAATCCGGTGGCTTTACCGCTTCGGTTGAGTCGTTCAACTACGGTGTGGCGGGTTTAAAGGCGACGTTCGGCCACCGCCTATCTGCCGAGCAGTGTTCTATGCTGGGCCGCCAGCCAGGGGAAAAGGTGGTGCCCGCCAACCGGCAGGCAGCGATCGCTAACCTGGTCTATTCCAACCGCATGGGCAATAAAGCGGCCGGTGACGGCTGGAAATACCGAGGGCGTGGGCCAATGCAGATCACCGGTCTGGATAATTACCGCGCCTGCAGCGCAGTGCTGAAGGTTGACCTGGTACTGGTGCCCGAGTTGCTGGAGCAGGACTCCTACGCAATGCGCTCCGCCGGCTGGTTCTGGGCGGCAAACAAATGTGGCAAGTACGGTGCCGACGTAGAGAAGGTCACGAAGATCATCAACGGCGGCCTGAATGGCCTCGATGACCGCACCGCTCGTTATCAGCGCGCACGCAAGGTGTTGTCATGATGAAGTATGGCCTGGTTGGATTACTTTTTCTGGCTATCAGCCTGGGAGGGGTTAGCGCCGTACTCAACCACAGGCTCGATAATGCCAATGAGGAAAACCAGAAGCTTAGCAAGGCTAACAAAGACCTCAACAAGGCGGTGTCAGATCGTGATGAAACGATCACCGGGCTAAAAGGGTCAATCGACGCTGACCGGCGAGCGACCGAGGAGCAGCTCAAGATTGAACAGCAGAAGAGGGCCAAGGCCGATGCTGAAAACGGAAAATTACGCAAGGCGCTGGAGTATAGTGACGCTGGCAATCAGCCTTTGCCTGATGATGTTAAGCGTATCCTGCGCCGAGAGGATACGGCCCCCGCCAGCGCCCCCTAAGCTGATCTACGTGTACCCGCCCGCTGTACTGCTCCAACAATGCAAACAGACCCCGTTCACCGGCAACACGTTCGGCGATGCGGTGATATCGCTACAGGTGGCACAGAGCGAGTTGGACGTGTGCGCATCGCGTATCGATGGATTAATAAAGTGGCAACGGGAAAAAGGCAGAAATGAAGCTAAAGAAGCCGGTCATAAAATTTGATGTGCTCAACGGCACGTATACCTGCGTGTCTGTAGAGCGCACGCCTGGTGAACTGTGCTTCATAACCGGAAATGGTAGCACTCCAAAGGCAGCCTTCGAGGAGTGGAAAATAACCAGCAATTACTACATCAGAGCGGAGGAGGCGGAGGCATGTTCTTAATTCCTTGTGCATTGCTGACGGCGCTCAGCCTGATGCTGATTGCTAAACACATTCACATTGCAGGTGGGAACTCTCAACGCCTGGTTTGAAGGAGCATAGGTATGTTCGCAATCGCATGTTCATTACTGGCGTTGGCCATCAGCGTCATTGCTGTTTGGCGAAGTGGTAGACCGAAGGTTGTTTTTGACCAGGAAAAATTGAAGAGGGCTTTAAACAAGCAATATTTCATTTCTCAGCTAGAGAAGGCTGGCCGTAATCCGCCACCGCCGGTAGATTTCAAAAAGCCTGAGCCTACCCCGGCGCCGCCAGCGATGCGATATAACACAAAAAACCCAATACCGCACGATGACCCGTGGGATTCGAATCATCCTTGCCATGACATCCACATTGGCGATCCGGGCATGTAGCGAGACTTGGTGATCACCAGTTTCACGATACTGGAAACCCACATCTCAGTCCTGATGTCAATGGGGGTAGTGAATGTTATTTTTTTACATACCAGAAGATTGGGAGTTCCCTGAATGGGAAACCGATAACAAGACTCCTCATCACTGGCACAACTATGTAAGTGAAGAGGTTAGGTCAATTTGGGATGCGTTTTCGCAAGATCAAAAGCAAAAACTGTCATCTTGCTTTGTGTCGATTTCAATGAACGAAGAGTGGGAGTAAGCATTACAGGTGGCATTCGCTGGGTGCCACCGCTTCTTTAACATCACCGCGCTATCGCAAGCGCATATCAACCGAGAGCCTATAGAAAGTGAGCCTGAGAACAGCCGTTAAGGTGGCGACCTCTCTCGGGCGGCTTTTCTATGCGACAGGCTCCTTTTCTATAGAGAACGCAATGCTAAATCCAACAAATGTAGAAGGGGCGTGATCATGGATGCCCAGAAAGAAAACAGCCTAAAAGCGGATGGAGTCAAAATGGTTATCGATATTCTTAGCAGCGCTGTTAAGGATATGGACAGGAACTTCCTCACTCGCATTGGTAGAACTGCAAACATTGAAATGTGTAATCGCATGATCCGTAGTATGCGGATACTGGAGGCAGCTATACGCCGCGGCGAACACTCGAAGAAATAATCAGGCTATAATCCCCTAAACCAGGAGGATTGCCAGATATGTCTTATAATCTCGCCGATTTACCAAAAGAAGAAATGGATAAGGTCAACGTTGATCTTGCTGCCAGTGGCGTTGCTTACAAGGAACGGATGAACATGCCGGTGGTACCAGCAGAGGTGGCTTCACAGCAACCTCTGCATCTTCGTGAATACTTTCTTGAGCGGTTGGCTCACTATCGTGACGTGAGTAAGCAACTACCAGGTGGAAGCGCGCCGGTGTACCAGCAAATGGCAGAAGCCAACGGCAAGAAGTAAAAGTCGATCATCACCAAGATAACCCGCTACGGCGGGTTTTTTAATGCCTCAAATTCAGCCATCAACCTGGTTACCGGGCTGGTGGCTTTTTCATACCACCAATACGAGATACCACTATGTACACATTGAAAATAGTAACCCAAGGGCAGAATGAGATAGGGGATGCGGTTAAGCGTTGGGAGTACAAAAGAGAGGGCCGCCAACTGCACGTTGTCACTGCTGATAACGAAAGCAATGTGGTAGACCTCCAGCCCGGCGATACCGCTTACCTGGTCAACAGTAATAACCGCACCGTGGCGACCTATACCAATTCGGCTCTGCATGATAAGCAGACCGTTGGCATAACGGCATGAAAGTAATGGCCTGCGTTGCAAGCGGGCCATCACTGAACAGCGAGGACTGCCTGGCCCTCCGGTTATCTGGTATTGAATCGATAGCCGTCAATAGCACCTGGCGCGCAGTTCCATTCAGTATGGCCATTTGCGCCGGTGACGGTGATTGGTGGGATCGTAATGCTGGGGAAATCCCTGCTGGCATGCGCAAGTTCTGTTTCATCCCGGCGGTGGCGCGGCGGCACTCGCTTGAATACTTCCGCGGCATCACGCCAGCACCTCACAACTCAGGGCAAAGAGCTATAGAGCTTGCTTACACCCTCGGCGCCCGGCGGATCATCCTGCTGGGCTATGACTGTTCACTGCAGGCCGGTATCCACTGGCATGGCCCGCACGAAGGTATGCGTAACCCCACAGCCACCAGCATTGCAGGGTGGAAACGTGAGTTCTTTAAAACGCGCCTGGCTTTGCATGATGCCGACATTATCAACTGTTCCCGCCATACCGAACTGGGGTGCTTCCGGAGCGCCAGCCTTCAGGAGGTACTGTGACAATTTTATTTTTTGAAGGGATGTTTGGCCTTGGTGACAACATCTATCAGCGCCCGTTCCTGCGGTACTTTCCTGGCGCCTACATCCGGACACCGTGGCCAGAACTTTATCAGGGGTTGAATGTTCGCTGTGTCCGATCGGGAACAGGACTGCGTACCCAGGGTAAGAACGAGCGACGGACGGATTACCGTTTCCATACTCCACCGCCGTTGGCGTTAAGGCGGCGGATTGCATACGGCCCACAGGAACTGGCCAGCGGCGGCATCATCCAGGCATTCAGAAAGCAGTTCATTGTGGGCCAACCCTTGCGGTTTGACCTGCCGAGCTTTAACGATCACCACCCGATGATTCCGGCTAACCGCCGTGTTGTTGTCATCAGGCCAGGAACGATCAGAACAGAATGGGCCAGCGCCTCACGTAACCCCGAACCAGCCTACCTATGTACCGCGGCCAAGCTGTTACGCCAGCAGGGCTTCTTTGTGGTTAGTGTGGCTGATATCGAGGTTGGTCAGGAATGGATCGTAGGGCCAAGCCCCGAAGCGGACCTGAAACTGCATAGCGGTGAGCTGAGTGTTACCCAACTGTGCACCCTGTATGAGCACGCAGCAGCAGTGGTAAGCCCTGTTGGCTTTTCAATACCGATGGCGATCGCCTACAAGACACCGCTGTTTGTTGTAGCCGGTGGCCGCGGTGGCCATAACGCACCCCGCATAGTGACCGATCAGGAAATGGATTTGAGCAAAACGCGCTGGGCGATCCCAGATAATTACTGTCAGTGCACTCGCGCTGATCACCGATGCGATAAACGCATCAGTAACTTCGAAAGCAAATTCACCGGGTGGTTGAATGAAATCGTTCTTGAATGAATTAAGCAATGGCCTGGTGTGGCTGCCTGAGTTGGGCATGGGTCGCTACCCGGTGCCCGAGGCCCGGCCATATGACCATGGTTACTTCGATCGTTATCAGAAGCTGGCAGACACCCCGCTAGGCCACCAACTCACAATGGCTCGCCTGCAGCTGGTAGCGCGCCATTATCAGGGTACTGTTCTTGATGTGGGTATTGGTGCCGGTCAGTTCGTCAGTGCCCGTCCTGATACCTGGGGTTATGACGTCAATCCTGCTGGTGTTGAGTGGCTGAAGAAGTTGGGCAAGTGGGCCAACCTTTACGATGCCTGGCTGCCGGAAGACCGCTTTCCGGCGCTTACGTTCTGGGATGCGTTGGAACACATCGATAAGCCAGAAGATGCGGTGGCTAAGGCATCCGAGTGGGTGTTCGTCTCCATCCCCATCTTCAATGGTGCTGAGCACATTCTATCCTCGCGGCATTACCGCAAGGACGAGCACATATGGTACTGGACGCACGATGGCCTGATCCGTTGGTTCGCTGAACAGGGGTTCATCTGCGTTGAGCACAACACCTGTGAAAGCATGCTGGGCCGTGATGGCATCGGCAGTTACGCATTCAAGCGAGCAGAACTATGAAGCTTCAGTTAGCGAAGATATACCGATGCGATACCTTCTTTGGGTATGGCGTTGCAGTTGATGGTGTATTGGTTGAACAACAGATCAACACAAACATCATCAGCAGCGCCAATGAATTGCCGATCATCAATGTGCAGTTCACGTTGAGAGCTGAGCAGGTCGAAGACCCGATAACGATCACATTGGAATAACCATGGCACGACTAAAGACATTGCAGCCCAGGGTCAAGGTGCAGGACACACGGCGCATCCAGCCCATGGTAGTTGCTGATACCCGCATTACTGGCTATGCCCTGCAGCAGCGGCGCATGCGGATATGGAAGCGGGACCCATGCTGCACCCAGTGTGGTCGTGTGACTGAATACCCTCATGGCTTCGACCTGGACCACATCGTGCCCCTCTATATGGGTGGTGAAGACAGCGATGCCAACTGCCAGATCCTTTGCAATGGGCCTGATGGATGCCATGGGAAGAAGACCAAGCAGGATATGAATCATTCGCAATAGTTCAATGTGAAATGATATCCATTCCCAACAAGTGGTTTCATTGTGAAATCATTTCAATTCGAATGATATTGATTATCATTTTCGATTTCAAAGTGAAATAATATCATTTGCAATGATAATTATTATCATTTGATGCCGGGGGGGGATAAACAATTTTTCGGGCAAAATAACCGCGAAACCTCGCCCCCTCTCACGCGCAGAAAAAATCCCCTTTGGAGGGTATAAACATGTTAACAGGGCAGAAGCGCAAATTTGCCATCGCGCTGATGTCCGGCTCCACTCAGGCCGCCGCTGCCATCAAGGCGGGGTACTCTGAGAAATCGGCGCGTTCCAAAGGCTCGCAGCTGAATAAAGACCCGGATGTCATCGCGTTTATCAATTCAAAACGAGGTGAAGTTACGGTAACCGCTGATCAGCCGCAGCCAAAGAGCGAGCAAGTAAAAGAGAGCAAAGCACCTGCTCAGTATGAAGACCCGCTGGATTTTCTCCGATCGGTTATGAACGACACGGGCAAAGATATCGATACCCGAAAGGATGCCGCCAAGGCGATGCTTCCTTATATCCATCCCAAGAAAGGCGAGGGCGGAAAGAAAGACGCTCGAAACGCTGCTGCACAAGTTGCTGCCGGGCGTGGAAAGTTTGGCGCGATGGCGCCGCCAAAGCTGGTGGTCAACAACAAGGGGTAATCCATGGCTGAGTGGTCAACGGCCTGCACTGACTGGGCAAAGAGGTTGGTGGAGAAAGCCTCGATCATTCCGCCACCGATCTTCAAAGACCAGGCAGACCAGGCACTATCCATATTCAAAGAGCTGCGTGTGTCAGACCTGCCCGGCAAGCCAACGTTTGGCGAGTGCTCCGAGCAATGGGTGTTTGATTTCGTCAGTGCTATTTTTGGCGGGTACGAAGCCGAAACCGGCAAGCAGCTGATCCGTGAATACGGGCTGCTTATCTCCAAGAAGAATACCAAATCGACAATTGCCGCGGGCATCATGCTGACGGCGCTCATACTTTGCTGGCGGGAGGATGAAGAACACCTGATTCTGGCGCCAACAAAAGAGGTTGCCGATAACAGCTTCAAGCCTGCCGCTGGCATGATCCGGGCAGATGATGAGTTGTCTGATATGTTCCAGATTCAGGACCACATCAGAACGATTACCCATCGCGTTACTCGCAACACTTTGAAAGTCGTAGCGGCCGATACCGATACGGTCTCCGGTAAGAAAGCTGGGCGTGTGCTGGTGGACGAACTTTGGCTTTTCGGTAAGCGTGCCAACGCCGAGGCCATGTTCATGGAGGCGCTGGGTGGTCAGGTGTCGCGTGATGAGGGTTGGGTAATTTACCTCACAACCCAAAGCGATGATCCGCCGGCGGGCGTGTTCAAGGATAAATTGGGTTACTGGCGTGATGTTCGTGATGGCAAGATCCCAGATCTTAAGACGCTGGGCATCCTGTATGAGTTCCCCGATCACATCATTGAATCCAAGGGCTACTTGCAGCCTGAAAACTTCTACATCACCAACCCCAACATTGGACGTTCTGTCAGCGCCGAGTGGCTGGTTGACGAGCTGAAGAAAAACCAGAACAAAACCGGCGGCACGCTGCAGCAGTTCTTGGCGAAACATCTCAATGTCGAGATGGGTCTCAACTTGCGCAGCGACCGCTGGGCAGGCGCCGAGTTCTGGGAAGCCCAGGCACGTAAAAACGTCAGTTTCGAAGAAATTCTGGATCGGGCTGAGGTGGTCACGGTCGGCATCGATGGCGGTGGGCTGGATGACTTACTGGGTATGGCGGTCGTTGGCCGGGATAAAACCACGCGTGAGTGGCTGGCCTGGACGCATGCCTGGGCGCACCAGTCGGTGCTTGATCGGCGTAAAAGTGAGGCGTCAAAGCTGATGGACTTCGTTGCTGCCGGTGATCTTACCCTGGTTGAGTTTCTTGGCCAGGATACCCAGGAGGTGGCCGAGCGGGTTTCCATGATCGAGGCGGCGGATTTACTCGACAAGATCGGCGTGGACCCATCGGGTATTGGCGCAATTTTGGATGAGTTGGTCGCTGCCGAAATCGATCAGGAAAAAGTGGTAGGCATCAGCCAGGGTTGGCGCCTTGGCGGCGCGATCAAGACTACAGAAAGAAAGCTTGCTGAGGGCGGGCTGATCCATGGTGGCCAGCCTTTGATGGTTTGGTGTGTAGGTAACGCCAAGGTTGAGCCACGCGGCAACGCCATCCTCATTACAAAGCAGGTCAGCGGTGCCGGGAAGATTGACCCATTGATGGCCCTGTTTAATGCCGTTTCCCTGATGGCGCTAAACCCGGCCGCCAAGCTGAGAGATTTCCAAGTCCATTTCATTTGATAGAACACATCAAAAACACACCCGCTTCGGCGGGTTTTTCCGTTTCAGGAGGTCAGTAATGACTGATAAGACGCAGAAACGCGCCTACAGCCTCATGACGCTCAAGGCCGTTAACGAGGAACTGCGTGAAATTACCGGCATTGCGTCAACACCAACACCAGATCGTTACGGCGACGTCATGGAGCCAACCGGCGCGAAGTTTCGCGAAAGTACCCCATTCCTTTGGCAGCACGACCGGTCTCAACCGATCGGCAACTGCACACCGTCGCTGGTGAAAGAGGGGATCCAGATCACCGCCAGGTTGGTGAAGCCAACACCGGACATGCCGTCACAACTGGCCGCCCGCCTTGATGAGGCATGGGCATCAATCAAATCGGGGCTTGTTGGTGGGTTATCCATTGGTTTCTTGCCAATTGAATATTCCTACCTGGACGACGGGATCAAATTTATCTCATGGGACCTCTTCGAGGTTTCAGCCGTGACTATCCCGGCAAATGCCGATTGCACCATCCAGACCATTAAATCTCTCGACCATCAGTTTTTCGCCGCGTCAGGCAATGAAAAACCGGTCGTAAAACTCAATACCCCCGCTGGCGCTACAGCAAAAAAACTAACTGAAAATAAAGGAAAAAATATGAACCTCGCAGAGCAGATCAAGAGCTTCGAGTCTAAGCGTTCAGCGCTGGCAGCGGCATTGGATACCATCATGGCCAAGGCTGCCGAAGAAGGCCGCACGCTGGATGCCGAAGAAGAAGAGCAGTACGAGCTGAACTCGTCAGAAATTAAATCCGTGGACATCCATCTGGTTCGCCTACATGACATGGAAAAGGCTCAGGCTAATAGCGCCAAGCCAGTGGCTAAGGCAGCAAGCGGCACGGTGGCCGTCGTGGACAACCGCGCACCCGGCATCATTCGTGTGGAGCAGAAGCTTGAAAAAGGGATTGCCTTCGCCCGATTCACCAAATCGCTTGCGGCAGCCAAGGGGATCCGTTCTGAAGCGCTGACAATTGCAAAAAGTAAGTATCCGGATGACACCAAGCTGCACCACGTCCTGAAGGCGGCGGTGAGTGCTGGTACCACAACCGATCCTACTTGGGCTGGTTCTCTGGTCGAATATCAGGATTTCGCGAATGACTTCGTTGAATTCCTGCGTCCTCAAACCATTATTGGTCGCTTTGGTCAGGGTGGTATTCCAGCATTGCGCCAAGTGCCATTCAACATTCGTGTTAATGCTCAGACCAGCGGCGGTGCTGCGCAATGGGTTGGCCAGGGTAAGCCGAAGCCATTAACCAAATTCGATTTTGAATCAATCACTTTCGGGTTTGCCAAAGTTGCTGCAATTTCTGTACTGACCGAAGAGCTGATCCGATTCTCCACGCCATCAGCCGATGCCTTGGTTCGTAATGGCCTGGCAGAGTCAGTTATTGCTCGTCTGGATACTGACTTCATTAACCCGGCGAAAGCGGAGGTTGCGGGAGTATCACCGGCATCGATCACCAATGGAATTGTGGGTATCCCTTCAACTGGTAACCCAGACGATGATGCTGCAGCTGCCTTCGGCCAATTCATTGATGCCGAACTGCAACCGACAGGCGGCGTGTGGCTCATGTCCAGTACCACTGCGCTGGCGCTCTCTATGCGTAAGAACCCGCTGGGTCAGAAGGAATACCCTGAGATGACCATGCTTGGCGGGACTTTCCAAGGACTTCCAGCGATCGTTTCACAGTACGTTGGGAATCAGTTGGTTCTTGTGAATGCGCCGGATATCTACCTGGCGGATGACGGCGGCGTAGCCGTTGACATGTCCAGCGAAGCTTCTCTGGAAATGGAGAGTGCACCAACGGGTGATAGCGTTACGCCAACAGGTACCGAGTTGGTATCTATGTGGCAGACCAACAGTGTAGCAATCCGCGCAGAGCGCTGGATTAACTGGAAGCGTCGCCGTAGCGCAGCTGTTGCACGCGTTACCAACGTTAACTACGGTGCCAACTCTACAACCTGATAGAAGGAGGGCGGGGATCTTCCCCGCCATTTTGCATGGCAAAAGTCATCTACCTGAAGAGCACTCATGATTCTTTCCGCGGTGAAGAGAAAGAGATTGATGACCAGTGCGCCAGAGTGTTGTGGCTGCTGGGCAAAGTGGAATACATCAGTGAAAAACGTGCTGGTGGACGTCGCAGCAAGAAAAATCGCACGGAGAAAGACTGATGTGGAATCCCTTTAAGCGAAAAGAAAAATCGCTACAGCAACCTAACAGCCGTGGTGGCTGGGTTTCGCTGATCCGCGAGGCATTTGCGGGAGCTTGGCAGAAAAATATCGAGGTAAGCCAGGATGTTGTTCTGGCTAACCACGCTGTCTTTACGTGCATTAGCCTGATATCCAGCGATATATCAAAAATGCCTGCCTTGCTTAAAGGGAAAACCTCGGATGGTATCTGGCAGGATATAGATAAAGACAACCCGATCGCCAGGCTGCTGGCAAAACCAAATTCAATCCAGACTCGGATACAGTTTTTTGAGAGTTGGCTGATCTCCAAGTTGGCCCATGGCAACACCTACGTTTTGCAAGTGCGCGATGCCAAAGGTGATGTGAAGGAATGGCGTGTACTGGATCCCAATCGCGTTACCCCTCTGGTATCCGATGATGGGGCGGTGTTCTACCAGCTGATGGCGGATAACATCTCCGGCCTTGATACGTCGGTAACTGTGCCGGCGAGAGAGATTATTCACGACCGATTCAACTGTTTGTTTCATCCACTGGTTGGACTATCTCCAATTTTTGCCTGCGGTATTTCTGCAATGCAGGGGTTTTACATCCAGAACGGCAACGCGCTGTTCTTCAAGAATGGCGGTAAACCAGCAGGGGTGCTCACCCTACCTGGTAGCGTCAGTAAAGAGAAAATAGCAATTATCAAAGAGTCCTGGGAGTCTGGGTATTCAGGTGAAAACGCAGGTCGTACTGCGGTGCTGGCTGACGGGGCTACTTATGCTCCAATGGCCATGAGCGCGGCTGACTCTCAAGTGGTAGAACAGTTGAAAATGACTGCGGAAATTATCTTTTCAACGTTCCACGTTCCCCTTTATAAGGGCGGGATTGGGAATTTGCCAGCGGTTAGCAATATCGAAGCATTAGATCAGCAATATTATTCTCAATGTCTGCAGTCGCTTATCGAGGCCATGGAAATACTGATGGATGAGGGATTGGCTCTGGACAAAAAAACAGGTGTTGAGTTTGACCTCGATGTACTGCTGCGCATGGATACGCAAACTCGCTACAAAGTGTTGGGCGATGGCGTTAAAAGTGCGTTGCTCTCGCCGAATGAGGCCAGGAAGAAAGAGAACATGCCGCCGGTTGTCGGTGGTGAATCGCCTTATCTCCAGCAGCAAAACTACAGCCTCGAGGCGCTGGCGAAACGTGATGCTCGTCCTGACCCGTTTAGCACCTCCGGTGCTGCAACGGCAGCGGCCGATGATGACCCCGCAGATCCTGGTAATAAGGCACTTTCAGAAAGTGAAGCCTTTATCGTAAAAACCGTGCTGAAAGGAATAATCAACTCATGAATGACCGCGAATTATCCATATTGAAGGAGATCGGTGGCGCCGTTCGCGAGCAGATTACCGAAATTAAGCAGCAGTTTGAGAATGCCTTGAAGGATCAGGCTGATTCCTTTACCAAGAAAATAGAGCATCTTACAGCCATTTTGGAGGCGATAAAGGATACACCACAGCCTGATATTAAAAGCATTGTCGCTGACGCTGTGGCGGCGATCCCGGCACCGATAACGCCGGAACTTCCGGACGTAGGTGCATTAGTTGAATCCGCTGTTGCTGACGCCATTGCGGCGATCCCGCCGGTTGCTGCGCCAGAGCTACCCGATATTAAAGGCATGGTTGCCGAAGCCGTAGCGGCGATCCCGGTACCGGTGGCACCGGAACTACCGGACGTAGGCGCGTTGGTTGATTCCGCCGTTGCTCACGCTGTGGCGGCGATCCCACCGGTTGCTGCGCCAGAGTTGCCCGATATTAAAGGCATGGTTGACGAAGCTGTAGCGGCGATCCCACTGCCGGTGGCGCCGGAACCGCCGGACGTAGGCGCGTTGGTGGCATCTGCCGTTACAGATGCTGTAGCAGCGCTTCCATCCGTTCCCGCGCCAGAAAATGGCGTTGACGGTAAGGATGCTTTGCAACTGGAGATCCAGCCGGCTATCGATGAAACCAAGTCCTATCCACGTGGTACCTACGCCACCCATTCTGGCGGGTTGTGGCGGGCTTACCAGAAAACAACAGGTATGAAGGGATGGGAGTGTGTGGTTGACGGGATGTCTGCCGCCGACATCAAGCAGACCGAGGCGCGAACCTTTGAGGTCAGCATTTCAATGGCCAGCGGCACGGTCGTGAATAAATCCTTCTGTCTCCCCGTCATGATCTACCGCGGCGTATTCAAAAATGGAGAAGGCTACCTGCCTGGCGATACGGTGACTTGGGGCGGCTCGCTCTGGCACTGCGACGATGTAACCACGGACAAGCCTGGCGAGAATGGCTCGAAGGGGTGGACCCTGGCGGCCAAGCGTGGGCGGGACGGTAAACCATGATCGAACTTGTGAGCCTTGAACAGGCAAAAGCCCATCTGCGCATCGATGATGACTACGGCGACGACGATCTGACATTGAAAATTCAGGGCGGCAGCGCGGCAATTCTTGCCTATATCCAAGGCAGCAGGGCTTTGATAGTCGGTGAGAATGACGCAGTTATTCAGAACACTGAGGCGCTGACTCGCGTGCAGAATGCGCTGCTCGTGCTGTTGGGCTATATGGATCGCAACCGTGGTGGTGAAGAGGAGGAGAAGTTGCAGCAGGGCAATCTGCCGTTTGCTGTCACGATGCTGATCTATGACCTTCGGGAACCATCGGTAATTTAGGAGAGTTTCTATGGCCTGTGCGGGCTGCGAACGCCGCCGAGAGTGGCTAAAAAAGTGGATGAAAATTGCATATGAACGAGCAACTGGTAAACCAATTGATCGAAGCGCTGACAGCGGAGACGGTAGCCAAGCGGGAGCAGACCGCGGCAATAAGCCGGTTAGCTGAATCGAACGAAGCGCTTGTTGCCATGCTCTGCCAGTCTTTTGGCGAGGATGAGGAGGAAGGTATCACGACAAACACTTACCTTAGCGGAAAGCCAAAGGGGTAACTATGCAGGCTGGAAAGCTACGGCACCGGGTAATACCGCAAAAGCCCGTGATGGTTCAGGATCCGCAAAGCGGCGAAATGGTTAAGGGCTGGGTAAACCTCATTTCTACGACCACCGACGGTGGGGTATGGGCTGATGTCCATCCTCTTTCGGCAAGAGAGTTCGTGGCCGCCCAGGCTTTCAAGAACGTCATCACCACCAGGATCACCATCCGCCGGCGGGATGATGTAACTCCGGACTGCCGCATTCTCTTTCGCGGGAAAATTTACAACATCGAGGGCGTGTTGCCGGACCCTGTCAGCGGTCTTGAGTATTTCACGCTTCCCTGCTCAGAAGGCGCAAATGATGGCTGATGGCGTAGAGTATTCAATTACCGGTATCGATGCATTGATGGCCAAGCTTGCGACTGTCAGCAATGACGTGAAGCGCAAGGGTGGCCGCGCCGCTCTGAGGAAAGCGGGCAATGTAATCGTTGCAAAAGCAAAAGCCAACGCACAGCGCGTTGATGATCCGGTCACCGGCCGCCGAATTGCCGATAACATTGCAATGCGGTGGAACAATCGTGTTTTCAAGAGAACGGGTAACCTCGCATTCAGGATCGGTGTGCTCCACGGCGCGGTTATAAAAAACCATCCGGATAAAGCCAGGAATGCCCCGACCCCGCACTGGCGCCTGCTTGAGTTTGGCACCGAGAAAATGCGGGCCCAGCCCATCATGCGCCCGGCGGCCGAGGATAACGTTCCAGAGGTGATCAACACGTTTGCCATTGAGTATGAGAAAGCCCTCGACCGCGCCATAGCTCGAGCTGGCAACCAGGGAGGGGGATCATGATTGCCCCCATCTTTGCTGCTTGCGCTGGCAGCCCGGCAGTAACCGCGCTGATCGGTAGCGCACCGGTCAGGCTTTACCCCTTTGGCCTGCAAGACGACAACGTGGTTTACCCCTATGTGGTGTGGCAGAACGTTGGCGGTGATCCTGAGATGTACCTCGACACGCCGCCGGATGTAGATCGCTATTCGCTTCAAGTTGACGTCTACGCCAAAACCGTAGCCAGCAGCATAGCGGTGGCCAAGGCGTTGCGAGATGCCATTGAGCCGCATGCGTACATCACCCGCTGGGGCCAACAGGGGAGAGACCCCGAAACAAAGAGCTACCGATATTCCTTCGATATTGACTGGCTAGTTAAGCGCTAAAACCCGAATTTTCAACACACCGGCCTTGAGCCGGTTTTTTTATGACCGGAGATAACCCATGTCTGTATTGACACAAGGCACGCAACTATATGGCCTTATCCAAGGCGTAGTTCATGAGATCGAATGTATTACGGCGTTCAGTCCTGGCAGCAACCCAGCGGATCAGATTGAAGACACCTGCTTGAGCGAGAGAAATAGCCGCTCCTACAAAAAAGGGCTGCGAACTCCAGGGCAAGCATCTGTCACGATTAACGCCGATCCGAAGAACGATTCCCATTATCTGATGTGGCAGTTAGCCGAAACAGAAGAAGGCGAGGATGAGCTTATTCAGTGGGCTATTGGCTGGTCGGATGGCGAGGTCCCACCGACGGTTGTAAGTGGTGAAATGTCCCTACCAGAAGGCCGCACCTGGTACACCTTCCAAGCTTATGTCAGCGATTTTCCTTTCGATTTCCAAGCTAATGCCGTCGTTGCTACTGCCGCAACCATGCAGCGAAGTGGTCCTGGCGTCTGGGTTCGTAAGGTGGTGTCAACAACCTGATTTACTGTTTCCGGCGGGGTGGTGAACACCCCTCATTTTTTTAATTCGATGGTAACAATATGAAATTAAGCATTGATTCGCTAAAAGGCGTTGGGGCATTCACCGGGCGACCGGTAGAAAAGGAGATCACCTGGAAACAGAAGGATGTAGAGACACAACAAGAAGTTGAATTAAAAGCTACTGTATATGTACGGCCCGCGGGGTATCAATCAGCTAAATCTAGTGCACTGGCCTCTAGTAAAAACCAAGATTATATGGCTGCATATATTGCTGCGCTGATTTGTGATGAACACGGCAAGTCAATTTTTACCCCCGAAGATATAACAGGGGAAGCGGACCCAGAACGTGGAGCGCTAAATAGCGAACTTAGTATATCGTTGATGGTTGCTATTCAAGAGGTCAACGATCTGGGAAAGATGAAGAGCTAACAGGCGAGGATGATATCTGGTGCGAATTGGTGCTTAACGGTATCGGAGGGCGTACGATAGCTGAGGCAAAGGAGTTCATGAGCCTCAGCGAGTACTGGGTTTGGGTAAAATACCGAGCAAAATACGGCAGCCTTAACTCAATGATGCGGACTGAATGGGCGGCAGCGTTGATATCAAGTATGATAGCCAACGTCAACCGTGGTAAGGACACCCAACCATTCCGCATAACTGACTTTGCTCCACATATTGATGAAAGGCCTGTTAGCCTTGACGAAGCAATGGATAGCTGGAAGTAACGTGCAGCATTATATTAATCTGCACGTGTATTTTTAATTACCTTTCCTTTCAAGTATATTTTTTGCAATCACTAATAAAATTGAAATTAAAACTGTTGTGATGTAAAAAACAAACACCCTAGAGTTCAGGCTTGATAGGTTACTCATGGCTTTAGCGTTAAAGTTAAATATATCACTCAAGGAAGTTATTAGGAAGTAATTCCCACTAAAGAAGGTTGAAGTCATAAAAAGGATAAATATTGCTGTAAAAAATAAAGTTCCTTTATACAAGCCTTGAATTACTGATTTTATTAAAATGTATACTAATGATTTCATTTTTGCTCCTGATAAAACATGAAGAAATGGTTGTGTTAAATTATAGCATTATTCTTAATAAAACTAAGTGATTTATTGAAATTTGATATAGGGGTATTTATGGCTGGAAAATCACTTGGAACGCTGACAATCGATCTGATCGCCAGAGTTGGTGGGTTTGTTGCCGGTATGGATAGAGCCGAGCGGTCATCTGACGAATGGAGTCAAGCAGTTCAAAAAAATGCGGTAGCAGCAGCCAAGGCAATAGCAGCAGTGGCATCCGTGGCTCAAGGCGCAGCTGTAGCGGTTGGTGTGGCTGGATTTCAACTTTTAAAAACAACATCAGCACAAATTTCAGAAACAGATAAATGGGCAAAGTCCTTAAAAATGTCTACCCAAGAGTTGTTGGCTTGGCAATTCGCAGCTGAAAAAGCAGGTTTAGCTGGCGATAACATGGCTGACATATTTAAGGATATAGGGGATAAAATAGGCGATGCAGTCCTTAATAAATCAGGTGATGCGGTTGATGCTTTAGATTCTCTGGGGCTTTCTGCTGAAAAGCTATCCAAGGTTTCACCAGATAAACAATTATTAGCCATAGGTGAAGCTATTGGGAAAATTGATACTAATGCTGGGAAAGTAACAATACTCGAAAGCCTTGGTAACGATTTATCAAAAATGTTGCCTCTTTTCGATAATAATAACGAAAAGTTAAAACAGTTCCTGCAGTTATCAAAGGATTATGGGGTTGCACCGAATCCTGAATCCATTGATGACCTCGTTAAGGTTAACGATTTATTCCAGCAGATGGACGATCAGGTTAAAGGCCTTAAAATTGAGATTGCATCAGGGTTGGCCAAAGCTGACTTATCCCCACTTCAGGTATCTTTAGATAAGATACGTGACGTACTAACTGATCCAGGTATACAGCAAGGACTTGTTGATCTTGTTAGTAACATAGCTTCTCTTGCTGGCTGGTTAATTAAAACCGCAGCAGCGGCAGGGGAACTTCTGAAATTTCAGAATGATCGCGTTTCAGTTTTAGGTGGAAATGTTGATAAGAATAGTGAAGACCAAATAAATGGAAGAATTGAACATTTACAAAACTTAATAGACCAACGGAAAGGATTTTACGACCAAGAAGAATCAATGGCTGGCTGGATCCTTGGTGAGGACGACTCTGTTAAGGCTTTAACAGATGAAGTAAATGAGTTAATAGCAGCAAGAGACAAACTAAGGGAAAGTAAAATTCCAGTTATAAATTTACCAACCCAGGCTGCAACTGTTGGAGGTGTTTTTGACCTCGGGGATGGGGAAAGTAACGGGAAACAGGATAAAAAAAATGTTGCAAATACAAATAAAATTGAAAATGCATTTAAATCGGTGGAGCAGAGGTATCTAAGGCAAATAGCGTTAATAGACAAGGTAAACGGTAAGACTAAAGAAACAACAGAATTACAAAAGATACAGTTTGATATTAATGACGGAAAGCTTAAAGGCTTGAATGAAGCACAAAAGTTAACTTTGGAAGGTTTAGCGACCGAGATCGACCGTCTGAATGTTCTTGGCAAATTTAAAGATCTTCAGGACGAACTATTAACACCAGAAGAGAAATTGTTGGGTATTACTAAAGAGCGCGTGAATCTTCTCAGGGAGGCTAAAGGGCTTGGGTTGGTTAGCGATGATGACTACCAGAAGGCAGCAAAAGCTATCGCTGGTGCGTCATTCACGGCTGCGCCTCATTTTGAGGGGATCGATCCGATGTTTGGCGGCCAATCTGGTGAGCTGAGAAAGATCGAGGAAGCCCAAAAAGAGTTGGAGACTTGGTACCAGACACAGCTCGAGATGCTGGAGGAAAACAGGAAGAACCAATCAGACCTTAACGAACAGTGGGATGCACAAGAGTTAGCGTTAAGGAAAAAGCACCAGGACGAGTTGGATGGGATAGATCAGGCTCGTAATCAACTTATGTTGAGCAGTATTGAGGATGGCCTAGGATCGGTGGCAGATATTACCAAGAACGCACTAGGTGAGCAGTCAGGCCTGTACAAAGCGGCCTTTGTTGCCCAAAAAGCAGCAGCTATCGCACAATCAACTATTGCCATCTCACAAGGTATTGCGATGGCTTCCGCCAACCCATTCCCGTTGAACCTTGCAGCCATGGCCAGCGTTGCAGCAGCAACTGCTGGCATTATCTCTAATATCCAGTCTGTAAGTTTGGTTGGTATGGCACATAGCGGTATGGACTCGGTGCCGGAGACCGGAACCTGGCTGTTACAGAAAGGTGAGCGGGTCACTACAGCCCAAACCAGCGCGAAACTGGATGCCACACTGGATCGGGTTTCTGCTCAGTCTACTGGTGGGATGAATTTTAGCCCCGTGATCAGTGTACCAATAAACGGTAACCCATCTGACTCGACGGTTGCGCTTGTGCGCAGTGCAGTTAAAGAGGCGACACTGGCGGCCTATAACCTGAGCGCGCAAGACTTGGCGACAGGTACGGGAAAGATGAGTAAGGCCATGGGAAGTTGGGCAACCGGACGCAAGGTGAGTTAATGGCCATTACAACGAATATTAACTATCCGCTCGATTATCTTCCCTGCGTTCTGAAGGATGGTTTTGGTTTGCAGGCGATATCTCCGTTGAAGCGCACGGAGTTAGTCACCGGCAGATCAAGACAGCGCAGGGCATACACTTCAACCCCTACCCAGTCTGGGGTCCAATGGATCCTGAACGATGGCCAGGCCCAGGCTTTTGAAGCTTGGTTCCGTGATGTGCTTACGGATGGAGCCGCCTGGTTCAACATGCCGTTGATGACGCCGATCGGTAAAAAGCTCTATGTCTGTCGGTTCACCGATATTTATCAAGGGCCAACACCGGAGGGTGGACTTTACTGGCGCTACTCGGCAACGCTAGAACTTTGGGAAAGGCCGTTGCCACTACCAGGTTGGGGGAACTTTCCTGAATTTCTGGCGGGCCAGAACATCATCGATCTTGCACTTAATCGGGAGTGGCCAAAGGCATGACTATTTTAAACCGTCTTTACGCCTCATCTGGCGATGAAGTGATTATTGAAACGCTGCAGATAGATGTCAGCACAGGAACGTACTGGCTTACCCGCGGTTGGGATGATGTTACCGCAACACTGGAAGATGGCAGTATTGCAACGTTCATAGCTTCAGGAATAGAAATTGCGCTACCCGCACGAAATTCTGATGGGACACAAGATCTAAAGTTTGCTATCGGAAATATTGATGGGATTGTGTCTACTGCGATACGGGAAGCGCTTGATAATAACGATATTGGAACACTGACATATCGTAATTATGTATCAAGCGATTTGTCATTCCCTGCATCATCGCCCTTTGTCCTAACCATCAAAAACGGATCTTGGAACGCAACAGAAGTTCAGATAACTGCTGGGTACATGAATATCCTCGATACTGCGTGGCCGCGCCGCCGCTACAACCTAGTAGAGCATTCAGGTCTGCGCTATATCTCGTAAGGAACCCATAATGTTAAATCCTGATAAGTACCGTTCAGTTATTTGGCTGAAGGGCGGTAGGGTGTATCCGGAACTTGACTGTTTCGGCATCGTTAACGAAATTCGCAGGGATCTTGGTCTGCCGGCCTGGCCGGACTTCAGCGGGATAACCAAGGACAATAACGGGCTGGACAACTCTGCGCGAGAACTGATGGCGGAACTGACGCAGTGCGAGCCCTGTGAAGGTGCTGGTATTTCCTGCTACTCGGGAAGTCTGGTAACACATGTTGCGATCGTGGTCAGCATTAATGGCATCCTGCATGCTGCCGAATGTAACCCCAAATCGAATGTAACATTTCTTCCGCTATCGCGTTTCGAGCGCCGTTTTGTGAGAGTGGAGTATTACCAGTGACTATTCGAATTTACCCATCCAGATTACCTGGTGAGCCACTTGAGGTGCACGAGCACAAAGCCATGACAATGCACGAATGGCTTGTGGATAATGTCGATGATTTTCACGCAGAGATGCGCCACCCTGTTGCAGTAGAAGTAAATGGGAAGCGCATTGATCCATCCGAGTGGCCGCTATGCCATATTAGCCCGGAAAGCGATGTCCGTATTTACCCTGTTCCCTATGCAATAGGGGCCGCTACTGCAATGTGGATAGCAGCAGCAGTGATGGTTGCTGCGGTGGCATACTCGTTGTACATGATGAACCAAATGAAAGGGGATGGTGCCGCATCCGTTAGTAATGGAGATTCCCTCGATCTATCACCAGCCAAAGCCAACACAGCGAAGCTTGGAGACCCAATCCGGGAAGTGTTGGGGCTGATGCGTATCTATCCCGATTATCTTGTGCAGCCAGTAAGCCGATTCGATCCCGATGACCCACAAATTTACAGGAGCTATCTTTTTCTTTCCATTGGCAATGGTTTCTTTTCTATCAATCCCTCCCTCATAAAGTTGGGTAACACAGCAACAGCGGCATTTGGTGATGATGTCAGTCTAACAATCTATCAGCCTGGTGAAGATGTCAGTGCGGATAGCAGGTCAGAAAACTGGTATGTGGTCACAGAAGTAGGAGGCACGACATCCGGCACGGCAGGTCTGGATCTGGCATCAACGGGGCCAGCTTCAGTCAGCATCTCAGCAGATGCTATAACGGTGTCGGGAAACAGCTTCACGGTATTGAATTCTGCTGAGCCTGAAATCCCCGAGTCCTGGCAAACCGGAACGGTTATTAGCATCATTGCCCCAGATACATACGCCGTGGCCACCGCCGGTGGTGGCAATGTGATCTATGGCGATATGACGGAGATTAATCCCTCTGTGGGGTTGCCGGTCTCTTTGACCTGGAATAGCAGTCGCTTTGATCTCTTTATCTCAGCGCACAACCCTGGGGCCCCGGCTGTTCCCGGAGTGGGAGGGAACGCTGCAAGCATTACGGCTTCTGCTGCACCGACAACGTACGATTTCAGCGTAACGCCAGTCTCGTTCACGCTTACTTGGGCCGGGGTAAGCTATGTGATATCGCTATCAGCTAACTACGTCACTATGGCTGGTTTGACGGATGAGATCACCGATCAGTTGGTTGGGTCTGCCTTGGTTGCAAACTCATCTGGAACGCTCCTTGTTATCACGGAAAAAGAAAGCCCGTTCACTGGGAACTCGATCACCTACAGCCTGTTGCCATCATCCCTGTTTGGTTCTGCACCAGTTGTAGTTGCAGGTGTAGCATCGACCGGAGGAACGCCTGCGGTAATCGAAAATATCACCCTGGCCTGGGGTAGTGCAGTTGGCACCCCGTTTGCAGGAATCCCGAGTGGCCAGCAGCGTATAGCGCTTGGGATTAAAGGGTATAAGTACCGCATTACGGATATTGATGGGTTAACGTTGACGGTTGAGCGACTGATAGAGAACGCTGATGGCACGGTAACTGTAGATTCTGACTGGCCAGGGTTTATTGTACGGACGCTGCTTGATGCCACGGTCACTGGATTGAATACTAATGACGATTGGATGGGGCCATTTCTGTGTTGTCCGTCGAATGAAAAGACGACAGAGATTGAAATCAACTTTCTTTACCCGCAGGGCCTTTGCGATGTGGGAAGTAAGGACGGCGCTATCCATTGGCATGACGTAGAAATGACGGTGCAGTACCGCGAGCCAGGAAGCACTGATTGGGTCAGCACCAAAATTAAGCATGGCAATAATACGGTTAACGAGATCGGTTACACCGAAACTATCGTGTTACCCGCGCCGGCGGCGTACGAGGTCCGGATTAAACGCGATACGCCAGTCTGGGGCGGAACAACACGTGACTCTGTTCAATGGCAATCCATGCGGTCAAAACTGCCATCCAGGCCTGTTAGATATGAAGGCCTTACCACGATGGGTATAACCATTCGGACTGGCAGTCGCCTGGCAGCACAATCAGATCGCCGCGTAAACCTGGAGGGCATTCGCCTCTATGACGGGCATCCATCACGGTCGATAAGTGGTGCCATTTTCCACGTTCTGAAATCTCTGGGGTTCACTGATCAGCAAATTGACTACGCGACGATCGGCATGCTCGAGAGCACGTACTGGACTCCGCGTGGTGAGACCTTCGACTACTCAGCATATAAATCAGGAATGTCTGGCCTGGATGTTATGCAGAAAATAACCAACGCAGGGATGGGGTATTTTCTATTGAGTGATGGCCTGGCATCGGCGGGCCGTGAGGGAGTAAAAAACTGGACTGGTATCATCAGTCCGCAAGAGCAAACAGAGGAGTTGCAAACTGGTTTCGCAGCCCACTCGCAGGACGACTTTGATGGCGTAGATGTTAAATACCTAAATGGCACTACCTGGGCAGAGGAAACTGTTCAATGCCGAACCGTCGATAACCCAACTCCGTTGAAGGTTGAGAACTACACGTTGGATGGTGTTCTTAATGAAGACCGAGCCTATCGAATCGGTATGCGCCGGCTGATGGGGTACAAATACCAACGTCTAACCCACTCGACATCGACCGAGCTAGACGCGCTGTGCTACCAGTTTATGGACAGGATCATAATGACAGACGACATACCAGGCACTGACACTATCAGTTGCCTAATTATCGGCATGTCGTATGACACCGTGCTGATAACGCTGCAGGTTAGTGAGCCACTGAACTGGTTATTCAGCAACCCACGAGTGCTGATCCGATACCAGGACGGGCACGCTTCCAGCTTGCTGACACCAACTCGGATTAATGACTACACGCTGACGATCCCGTACAGCACTGATGTGGCTCCAGAAACATGGATAATGGGCGATGGAGTGACCGAGCCGCCGCGGCTGATATTCTGCAGTTCTGAAAAGGTTGGCTATGATGCCCTGATCGCGGAGATAGCCCCGGGTGGCGATGGGACATGCCAGGTTAACGCCATTCAATATACCCCTCGCAAATACGAGTACGACGACGCCGCTTATCCAGGCGATGTTCAGTAGAAACCATTCGCAACAACTGACCCGCTTCGGCGGGTTTTTTTATGGCCGGAGAAAACATGACCACTTACCATACCAACAATCCTCTTGGATCTACTGACCCAAGGGATTTATATGATAACGCTCAGAACTTTGATTATGCGATTAATGGGCCAGGAGAGTTTTGGGATAATCGGTTTGGCGTTTCAGGTTTTACCATGGCTGGGTACAGGGCTGATTACGACAATGTTGTAAAAAACTTAGCTCCCCTGGGAAAGGTTTACACGCTAGATGAGGCAAACACCGCAATAACTTCTGGTGAAATTCCTAATGGTGCATTGTTTTTTATTTGGTCTGATGAAGAAAAATCAATCGCTGATCAATACAAAAACATAACTGGTGTTGCCACTCCTACTGGAAAATCTTACCCAAGCACAGCATTTGTTGTTGATGTAAATGACAGGGTATTTTTGCTGGAAGATGTCACAAAGTACATCAGCCTTGTCATCCCGCAAGCGCAGGCGAATAAAATTAGTGGATATCAGTTTGTTGTAACTGACTTGACAGGTAATACTGGTGTGATAGCAATTAACGATAACGGTGGGCTTGAAGTTTGCGGTATTGATGGTGCAGTTCAGGACTATTTAAGAAATCTAGTGAGTGAAACATTCTCATCCATGATTTTAGGCTATCAATACGTATGGCTTACGAAAGACATGAAAACAGCCGTCGCTGCGATTGATGATGATGGTCACTTATGGCTAGCAGGAATGACAGAATCGGTACAGACAGCAATTGCAAATGCTGGGGGCGGTGGGGCTGAGCGATTAATCAAGCCCGATGGTACGGGCAAGATAGCGCTGTTTGCGAGCGAGTCCGACACGACCCCGCTGTGGTCTTATTACCCCGTATCGAGTGCTGAGAAAGTAACTGATAACGGCATATCGTTTGTTTATAGCGAAAATGGTGTGTTGAAGTCAGCATTAATTCCTAATTGGCCGGTGGCTGCTGGTGAAGAGATCCGAGAGGTCAATAGCGCATCACTGGAGATGCATTTCTTCGCCGGGCGCGGGCAATCGCTTCGCGTAGGGGCGAACGGTGGCGCTAGAGCAGCACTTCTTGCTCTTCAGGGGTATTTGCTTATGTTCTCTGGTTCGGGGCGTGACCGTGGCGCTGGTATAGATGGCCCGGTAACCGATGAAACACTAGGTGCTTTAGCCGATGCTCGCATTGTGAACCTACGGAATAATTGCCAGGTTCCAGGAGGTGAGGCGATACTGTTAAACCACCAAGACCGCAATGCGCAAATGCCAATTATTGTAACTCGCCTAGACGCTCGTGGTGGCTTTACATATAGCCAGTTGAAGAAGGGGACTCAGCCGTACATAGACGGAACGACGGCTTTCGATTCGTTCTGCAAGCGAGCAGAATCAATAGGGAAACTTCCACGTTGCAAGCTTATCGGTTTTACCCATGGTGAGGCTGACGCAAATACGGCAAACCTGCAATTTGGCACTTATAAAGGTTATCTAACTCAATGGTCTGACGATACACAGGCTGACATGATGGCTCGTTCTGGGCAGACAGAAAAGCCATGGCTTGATGTTGATCAGGTAGGTTCATTGACCAACACGACAGTAATCAGTGGCATTACTCAGCGTGGCTATGTTGTTGCAATTGATCAGTGGGAGTTCACTAAAGAGCGCACAGAGGCTTTCATGAGTATCCCGAAGTGGTACTTAAACAGAATGTTTCCGCTAGACCTTTTGCACCTTACCGCCCAGGGATATCGAATTCTAGGTGAGTACCAGGGGGCCGCTGAGGATTGGACAATTTACGACCGAGTAAATAATCCATCTGGTGTCAAGTTTAAACCCGTCCAGCCTGAGAGCATCACGAAAGTGAATGCCACTACTTTCGATATAACGTTTAGCTCTCCGTTCGGAAAACCATTGCAAATAATTGCAGTCAACGGAATTACTGCACCTAACCTTGGGTGTGATTTGCAAGACGCTTCGGCCAGTGTTGTTTCTGCTACTCAGCAGAGTGATTTTGTATTCCGCTTTGTGACTGATGTAGCACCAACGGTCGGTGATTATTTCAGGTTCGGCTGCACTGCTACGGATAATGGGGCCAATAGCTATCCGCTGGTTAATATCTTCGACACGACAACGACAGTCAGCAGAAACGTCCCATCTTTTGTGATGGTTAACCCATGCGCAATTTCACGAATCGCAGTAATTTAAGGATATCAAATGACAGCTTTATTTAACTCACAGAAACTGTACACGGGTGCTCTGGCGGGCATCGATATCAGCGGCGCAATATTAAACCCGGCAACATTGTTTACTGCGTATAAAAATCGCGTGCTGGCTGATGGTGGGGTAATCGTTGATGAAGCGGCCACGCTTGATGAAATCACCTTCATGGTAAATAACGGTATGTGGGGGCGCGTCTCTGCGTGGGCTGGTGCGAGTTTTGGTTTGAAGATCCGGACTGGCACAACAGCTCAAATCGATAAACTGTATGGGTTATCATCATCGCCTGATTTCATTCCGCTAGCTGTGGCACCTTCCGGTGCTCCAGTGGTTTCGCTCGTGCCAGGCTCACCGAACAAACTATCTATCACGCTCGTAAGCGGTGGTGTGTATTTGAAATCGAGTTTAGCGACAAAGGCGCAAGCGGCATCTGGAGTTCCTTACCTCATCAGCGCACGACTCGAAGACCGAAGCGGCACAGACCAGCTCGGTATCACTGTTTCATTTGCGGATGCAACGACAAACAAAGCACTGGCTCGGCAGCAGACTATCTACACAAACGCGGGGGCACAGAACGTTGCCTGGCAGTATTTCGCAACCAATGTTAACCCACCAGTGAGCGGATCGGACGTTGCCAGTGGCGCACAATCGCCGTATATCGCGTTTGCTAAATGCGCGGGGTTGTTTGACCAGGCAGCAGGGGCGGTTATCGGGTATGGAAATGGCACAGTGTTGCATACGGGTACGTCAACAACTGGCAGCCTGGCAGACCTTAGCCAAGTTAGCGGAAATTGGCACCTTGGTCCGGCAGATTCATCTGTGCCAACTGGTAACAGTTGCTATGGCTATCTTGCCAATATCCGTTGCTTGAGCATCGCCAGCGTGTTGGATGCCCAGTTGATATCTGACAGGGCATAACATGATGGTAACCACCTTAAAGAAGTAATCCATCAGACCTTAATAATTTAACCCACACTAAATAACCATCGCCATTCAGGTGAACTCCGTCAAAAGTGTATTTGGCATCAAGCCTGCCGTCGCGAGATAGGTGCTTATTCAAATCAACGAATAAGCACTTTTTCGTATTATTGCAGTATTCTGATAGGTTGTTATTTAAATTTGAAACTTTAATGTTTAGCGAGTCTGATTTTCTTGTCAATAAAGTTGACTGAACAACCACCTGAATTCCTTTTTCTGACAGTGCAGTGATTGTTTTTTTATAATCATCAAAAACAACTTCGGAACTGGCTTTCTTTATCATTAGGTCATTAATTCCTCCCATGATGAATGCCTTTTTTGCTCCGGTATTATAAACCATTTGCGAGTAGCTGCTCATATTGGAAATGGTATTCCCGGCAATGCCGAAATTTACTATTTTATTATCACGGAAAGCATCGCCCCAATCCATCCAGTCTGTAATGCTATCGCCAATAAACACAACGTCAGAGCTCTCACTTAGTTTATTGAATGTATCAAGCTTATTACGGATGTAAAACTCGCTAGGTGGCATTGAATTTGAAATCTTGTTTTTAAAGTAAATTATCGTAGAATATGGAGGTGTTTTATAGTGACATGATAGCAAGCCAAGTAAAAATGCTGTAGAAATTATAATCATGAGTCTTAGTGCTTTCGCAATCATTTCAATTCCATTTTATCTTTGTTCTACTGTTAATTCAGCAGTTTAGCAAATCGCCTTGAGTGTACCAAGCATTTAAATTCAATCATGGGTGCCTAGGGTTGGTCGGCATGGCTTTATTTCCTTCACGATCAGAGCCATACCACTCACCCGCCAAATCGATCTTCACACACGCATTTTACTGTGTTTATACTGTATGCATAACCAGTAATTTTGTGTGAGGATTGTATGGCATCAAAATTTCCCAGCCCGGCTCAAGACTATGCTCAGAGCCGCATCAGTTTCGATGAGTTGTGCGGCACCCGTAAGGCATCTGTGTATCTCGTTACTGCTAAGGGTGGCGCCATCATGGCCGGAATCCACCCGGGCGCAACGCTAGTTGTCGATAGAGCAGTAAAGGCAGTAGACGGCAGCGTTATTCTTGCTTCGGTTGGCGGTGAGTTCGTTATCCGTAGATTGAAGCTGGTCCCGGTTCGGTGCCTGGAGTATCTGGACGGATCGGAGAATGTGACGATGATAGACGAGGGGGATGATATTACTGATGACAGTGGGGCGATCGAGGTGTTTGGAGTCGTGACCTATGCTCTCAATGACATGCGTACGTGCGAGTTTGACGACCTTGTTGTTTAGCGCTCATGGCCTAGCTAATGTCGGCAATTTTACCACCATTTTACCATCATTTTACCATGTGAAGATTTTGTTAATAAAAAAACCAACCGTAACTGGTTGGTTTCTCTATCGAATATTGGTCGGCATGAGAGGATTCGAACCTCCGACCCCCGACACCCCATGACACCGTTTAAAATCCTCCGCAAGCCGCGCCAGCCCTGGCTTTCAAGCCTTCAGGCTGATCATACAAACAGTGCATTTTTTGCATAAGTCGGCATTTATGCATCAATGAGTTAGGGCGAATATTACCATCACCCTGTTTTGATTTCCCCGTGTGGTACCACCACCCAATCGATATGGTTCTGGGTGTAAATCTTGGTAGATTTAGCATCGCTGTGAGCCATGCGCGCCTGCGGGTCGATACCTTGGTTATCGAACAGGTGCGCGGCCAGTGCGCGGATTTCATGGAACGTTGGCCGCTCGTCCATTTCCAGGTGATCGGATAGGCCGAGCTTGTCCCGTACAGCAGAAAATGACCGGCTGAGATAGTCCGGGGCAACCTGTGTCGGGTGCGCCACTTCTTTGCTGGGCTTAACTCTTCGATCTGGGATCCTGTGCACTATGTAAGGACTGGCCACGCTGTCCCGGCTGTCGTCAATAATCCGCTTTAGCTCGGCACCGATCGGGATAGCCACATGTGAAGCCTCTTTCTTCTGCACCTTCTGGCGGTGGATGTACAGCGTGCCATAAATGCCATCTTCAGGCTGATCGAGCCATAGGCAACCGCAGATACCATTTTTTGGCTCTCGGATGGTATAGCGGATACGTGATACCTCTAGCCTGGCATGTGTCGTTTGCAGAGCCAGATCCATAGCCGTTCGCAACCATGGAGCCGCAGCGGCACGGATAGCCATGAAGTTTTCAAAGGACAACCGCTGGCGCCTTTTCTCTTCGATCCGGCGCATCTTCTTACGAGTGGCCGGGTTATCGAGCATCAGCGATTCATCGACCGCATAGCTGAATAACTTCTTCAAGAAGCTGACCTTACGGTTTTGCACGTTTGCTGATGCTTCTGCATGATATTCCTTTATATAGGCGTTCACGTGCTCCAGCTCTATATCGCAGGCTGGAATATTACTGAAGAAGGCTTTCACGCGGACAGCATCATTATTCCAATCTTCACGGGTGCTTTCTGATGGTTTTTCATCAGTTATAGCTCTTTCCATAATATGATCGACGTGTTCAGCAAACGGTAATGCCTCCCCCTGTACCCCACCGGATTCACGGATCAGAAAGTCTACTGATACTGCCACCTCTGGCCGCATCCTATTATTATATTCTCTGGCGATAGCAATTGCTGTTGCGCGATCCAATGGTTTACGAGTGGACGCATCAACGAGTGATTTCCTTACGCCGTTTATTAATGTAAATCGGTAGACGCCCGCGTCCTTGTCATAATAAAGACAATCGGGCAGGTGCCTATTTTCCCGATGGCGCGGGCGGCCAGCCATTTTAAGACTCCCTGATTAATTGAGTAACAGCATGGGAAATAGTAGATTGAACTCCCCATTTCTCAGTGGATGCGACAAATATCGCACCTTCAACAACCTTGCCCTGCAGCTTGCCTATTTCGATCCAGCGTTTGATAGTTCGATTATCTGGTATTGAACCCACCTCAAACTCTCTTTTACCCCAAGCGCTGGCCTTCATAAGTTTTGCTTCATTCGCCATGGTTTATCTCCACACAATTAGGCCCGCTGCAACGGGCCGCCAAAATTAAAGATCTTGCTGGTGGGGTGCCAATAACCGCTGGTGGATTGCTGACACGTACTGTGCCTGGTGAATTGCATCAGCCAGTGCGTTATGTCGATCACCGTCGAATGGTAGATCGCGCTTTGGGTCAAAACCAATCAGCCGGCCGAGGTTCACGATGGTACGGACGTCCAAGTCGTTGAACCAGTTCCAGCATGGCGGTAAGCCACAGCGCTCATAAGCACTGCGAAGGATTACGTTATCGAAAGAGGCCCCATTCCCCCACACCTTGAGATATTTTGGATCTTCACCGTGTTGACGAACGAAGGCACTGAGCTCGCAGATGGCCACGTTAATGGTTACTGCGGCATCGGTGGTGATCGCCGCCCGTGCCTCACTGCTCTGCATCAGCCACCAGTTAATGGTATCCCCACTAGGAACGGCACCAGCCGCCATGTCGCTGGCAAGATTCACCGCGGTATAGAACTGCTGTCCGAGTTCGCCGGTGGCTGGTTCAAAGAATATGGCACCGATCGCCACGATTGGCGCGTTGGGCTTATTGCCCATGGTTTCCAGGTCTACCATCAAGTTATTCATTAACGTTTGCCTTCTTGTTATCCATGGCCCGCTCAATCAGCAGGCGCTCTGGGTCTTCTAAGTAATGGGTGCACATCTTGGCGACTTCTCTATGTGCTTTGTTCTGAGTAAGGATCACCACCAGTATTGGGCTCAGCGATCGGCGGTCAACGTTCCAGCCGTACTTAGCCAGCGTGCCGATCAGGTCATCCACAATTGCCGTATCAGGTAGCTGTGGCGTGGCTGTCATCTGCACCTCCTGGGGACGGTGCAACTTCCACCATCGCTCTATATGCGAGGGTGACTTTATCGATCCCTCCATCCATAGCCTTGTATCCAGCTGCCCACTGCTTTGTGGTCGGTTCGTTCGGCACCAGCTTCCAACCATCCGGAATTACCGGAGAGTTGCCGGTAACCGGTTTACCATCGGTGACACCGGAAACCAGCATTGCGGCGCGGCACTCATTCCAGCCCTGACAGTATGGTGTGATGCCTTTCATTATTGGCGGCACCGCAGGCGCAGGCGGGGCGGTGTAGAGCTGATATGTATCATCTGGAAGTTCCAGCGCTGCGGCATTCTCGATCAACAGGAATGGCTTATCATCGCGATTACGTTGTATGTCTAACACGGCAACTGGCACACTCTGCGCCTCCCTTGCAGCCAACAGCTCAGCCAGGGCATCGGCAACTTCCAGCATTTCTTGTGCGGCGTGAGCCGATACCCACTTAACGTCAGCAGCTTGTTTGCGTAGGCGGTCGATCCGTTGTTTCAATTTCTCAGTTGATATGGTCATGCAGCTACCTCCGGATCCTCGGGAATCGATGCCCAGTGTGTGATGTTCACGTTTTCGTGGCTTAGGCCTTCAATCTGGAATGTCCATTGCCACTCGCCCGTTTTCTTTCCGCCCAGGGTGCGCCACACGCTGCGCCAGCCGATGATCCAGCCCTCGCCTTTGGCATCGAACAGCAGGGCGGATTCGTTTTCTGGGGGCAGGCTTTCAGTTACGGGAATTGCTTTCCCGCTGACCGTATCGCGCCAGGCGACGGATACCAATTTCCCGCCGAATACTGCGGTATCCGCGCTGACCTGCGGCTCCAGCCCATCAATAAAATCGACAACAAAAGTTACCTTTCCCATCAGTATTCTCCCCAGCTATAAGTGGAGGCAACAGGGCCGGGATGTTCAGCAGCGAGGAATTCGCCATCAGGAACGTTGACGACATCCCCGCGCCGGTTGATCTGCAGTCCATCATCAAAGCCGATGTTGCGGACATATCCAGCGTTTTGCAGCCCTTTCAGGCAAAGCTCAATTGTCTCAGCGGTAAGCAAAATCCGGTTAAGCTGGAACGCCTTGCGGTAGAGAAACGCCTGCATAGCCTGCTCTTTGGTCATGTGATAGCCGGAGCGGGCGGCATTCTTCAGGCAGCGCTTTACCTGCTTATTGCTTGGCCTGGAATGATACTGGCGCATTTTCTCAAGTGACATGTAAGGCAGATCGTGAACGTGCCAAAACGTCTTTTCGGTTTCGCGCAGGATGACGCGCTCCCACAACATGACGATCGGGCGCCCCTGGGAATCATTGCCATCGACATAGCGATAGCAGTATTTTTTATCAGACTCGTTGTTATTCTTCATGCTGCGCGCTCCGTTCTATGCCTGGCCTTGTACGCTTTCAGCGCCTGCTTGTAACTGGCCTTGGCCGCTGTCACCGTGTCGCACCAATCACCCTCAACATCCCGCCGAATATCGCCGTAATACTCGCAGCGCAATTCGCGGTACATCCGGTATTTTCCTTTCTTGAAGCCGATCCTGGATTCAATTTGTGGGGCGCGATTACCGAGTAAAAACTCAGTGAATGTTTGGCAGCAGTCGTAATCGAGAAACTTGTCGTAGAGCGTTTCTTTTTTCTTTTTCGGCATCGGCAGTGCGGCAACAGCCAATTCACGGCCCTTATCCGTGACTTGATAAACGACATCGCCGCATGACCATGCCGGAGCTGGGCTTGATGTGGCATAGCCAGCTGT
>Ga0302347_1000748_pt1 | contig 46296 bp, 45 predicted proteins | sample PhyWR1_FD_202178 | JGI IMG/M metagenome (GOLD analysis project Ga0302347, IMG submission 202178) | Leaf surface microbial communities from wheat plants in UC Gill Tract Community Farm, Albany, California, United States - DLSL W.R1 (v2)... | ecosystem: Host-associated > Plants > Phyllosphere >... | reverse complement strand
CAACTTGCACTCGTAGCTCAGCTGGATAGAGTACTCGGCTACGAACCGAGCGGTCACAGGTTCGAATCCTGTCGAGTGCACCAAACACCAAAAAGCCTGCACATTGTGCGGGCTTTTTGCTGTCTGGGATTTGGCTATTGCTGTCATGCTGGCGACTTGTCTTGTGGGTATTGTGACTTTGCAGAGCGACTCTGTAGCAGTTGACGAGCTCCGCGAGGCTACGTCCGGTTGCGCAGCGGCCGTAAAACCATGCGATCCGATAATTCAGATACACCGTGATTTCCGGGTTTATGACGATTACATCGTCGGACGCAGCCTCGCGGAGCTCGGCAGATGCCACAAGCTTGAGTTTCATCTTTGAGTTGTGCCTTGCGGTCTTCATCCTGCGTCGCACAAACACTGTGCAAGCGCCGTATGACGCCGCTTCGCAAGCTTTTGTTATTGCCAAGATTTATGCGTCATTAATTTTCAAGCCGTGTATGATTGCGCCCGTCAGCCCCGCCGGGGCTTGTGGAATACCTCCATGGACTTACCCAGTAGTAACTCAGCATCCCGTTTTACCAATCATGAATTGACTGATTGAACCTTCCGGCGTGCCCTGCTGCTGGGAGTGGAGTTCGCCTATGACCGAAGTTGAAGTAAAGAAAACACAAGAAAGCCTGCAAAGCCGCCTTGCTCAAGTGATTGAGCTGCTTAATCGCCAGCGTGTGGTCGAAGACCTGACTCATCGTCAGGAAGGCCATCACCATGACCGGGTCGAGAACCTGGTCCACCGGCAGAACCTTGTCGAGCTCCAGCGCAAGCTGGAAGACCTGCACTCCGCAGACGTCGCCTATATCCTCGAAGCATTGCCCCTGGACGACCGCCTGACGGTCTGGCAGTTGGTCAAGGCTGATCGCGATGGCGACATCCTGCTTGAAGTATCCGACTCGGTACGTGAAACCCTGATCGCCGACATGGACGATCACGAGCTCCTGGCAGCCGCCAAGGAGATGGATGCCGACGAACTTGCTGACCTGGCCCCCGAGCTGCCGCGAGACGTCGTCCACGAGCTGATGGAGACCCTGGATGGCCAGCAGCGTGAGCGCGTGCGCTCCGCACTGTCCTATAACGAGGATCAGGTCGGCGCCCTGATGGACTTCGAGATGGTGACGATCCGTGAGGATGTCAGCCTTGAAGTCGTATTGCGTTACCTGCGCCGTCTCAAAGAGCTGCCGGGGCATACCGACAAACTGTTTGTGGTTGATTACGACGGCGCGCTCAAAGGCGTGCTACCGATCAAGCGTTTGCTGGTCAACGACCCTGAAAAACAAGTGTCCGAGGTCATGGCCAACGACCCGGTGAGTTTTCACCCGGACGAAGACGCCTACGATGCGGCTCAGGCGTTCGAGCGTTATGACTTGATCTCGGCCCCTGTAGTCGACAAGAACGGCAAGCTGATCGGCCGTTTGACCATCGATGAAATGGTGGACCTGATTCGTGAAGAGAGCGAAAACGAAGTTCTCAACATGGCCGGTTTGCGTGAAGAGGAAGATATCTTCGCCTCGGTGTGGAAATCCCTGCGTAACCGTTGGGCCTGGCTGGCGGTTAACCTGGTGACGGCATTTATTGCTTCGCGAGTGATCGGCCTGTTCGAAGGCTCGATTGAAAAGCTGGTAGCACTGGCAGCACTGATGCCCATCGTGGCCGGTATCGGCGGTAACTCAGGCAACCAGACCATCACCATGATTGTGCGGGCGATGGCCCTTGATCAGGTCAACACCGGCAGCACCTCGCGCCTGATGCGCAAGGAGCTGGCCGTGGGCCTGATCAATGGCCTGGTGTGGGGCGGGGTGATCGGTATTGTTGCCTACCTGTTGTATGGCAGCTGGTCATTGGGTGTAGTGATGACCGCGGCCATGACCCTCAACCTGCTGCTGGCAGCGCTGATGGGGGTTTTAATCCCGATGACGCTGGCCAGGCTGGGGCGTGACCCGGCCATGGGTGCGAGTGTCATGATCACCGCCATGACCGACAGTGGCGGGTTCTTTATCTTCCTGGGTCTGGCAACCATCTTCCTGCTCTGATTGCATTAGCCCCAGGCGTAAACAGCGCCCATAAAAAAAGCCAGCGAAAGCTGGCTTTTTTTATGCCTGATTTAAATCTGGATTACTCGGAGGCTGCTTCAGCGTCGTGAGCAATCAGAGAGACCAGAGCGTTCTGTTGGCGGTGGGACAACTGGCGGAAGCGTTGCAGCAGCTCACGCTCATGCAGGGAAAGCTCGGGGCTGTCCAGGCGCATGCTGAGCTCGTCACCCAGTACGCCTTCCTGGATAAGGCTTTGCTCGAGGCGAGCAATGATTTCGGAGTTCATGCTGCGGTGATGGTTGCGAGCCACTTCGGCGATGCGCTCGCGCATTCCGTCTGGCAGGCGAACGACGAACTTGTCAGCCGTACGGCTGGAGTAAATAGCCTGTTTCAATGGGCGCATTTTAGTTAACCGGTTAGTTCAGGGGAGCGGTTCTCGGGAATTGGCCGCAGGATGAGATTAAGACCGTCCTTATAGCCAAATGTTCAACCTGAATTGCTAAGAGGCGCGCATCATGCCTCAAATCTGCCACTTCCCTGGCGTCAATTCTGTGACAAATATTGAACCGGATACAGGCGTTATGCCAGTAGCGATTAACAAAAATATACACCTGTAAGGGTGGGGTAGCGATTCACCGTTCATCCAGAAGGGCAAGAGCCTTGATTTCAGCGCAATTGCGGGTCAAATTTGATTCTGCGGCCCAGGACCATTGCCACCAGCCAGCCGCTGAAAAACACCGCGGCGGCGATCAGCGGCAGATTGCCAAATTCATTACCGGCAAAGACATCGAGGGCAAGGCTCGATAACGCCAGCATTAACAGACCCAAAGCGATTTTGGACATGATTTCCTACCCATCTCTCAATGTGCTTTTCAAAAGACCCAGCGTTCCCCCGCAGAGGGCTGGTCGGCGACGGGCTGATTGGTCGCCAGGTGAGGCGTCGCGCTACTGGCACCTTTCATTACCGCGACCTGTGGTAGCGGTTTGTTGAAAGTAGCTGCCATTTCCACAGGCTGCCCGGCCGAAGCAGGCTCGGGTTGAAAATGAAAAACCAGCAATACGGCCAGTGCGAGGGTGTTTAACAGTAATAGCGTGCTGTTCATGGCGGTCATCTCTGAGAGCATGGACGGGATACTGTTAATAGAGCAGCCTTCGTGCCAACTGTCGAAAGGCTGAAAAGCCTTATAAAACAGCTGTTTGAGGTGCATATTCAAGAGTGTTTGATTGCATTTTGCAATGATGGCTTTTTGGTGTAGTGCAAATTGCACGACGCCGCTGGATCGGTCGCGTAGATAGCCTTAGAGGTGCGCAGATTTTTGTAGCAGCTGACGAGCTGCGCGAGGCTGCGTCCGGCTGCGCAGCAGTCGTAAAATCATTCAGCCCAAGAGTTTCATATGCATCGCGCTCACCGGCTTTACGACGATTGCATCGTCGGACGTAGCCTCGCGCAGCTCGTCAACTGCTACAGGGATTTTGCCCGCATTGTGGGTGCTCTGTTCCTGGCCAGCATTGCTGAGGCGTTACGTAAAATGTGCTTAGGCAGTGTCTTACAGTTAAAATCACTACTGACGACATGACAAACCAAGGCATGCCCGTTACCATGCACGCCGTTATTTGTCTCAGTAGCTCAATTGGATAGAGCATCCCCCTCCTAAGGGGAAGGTTGCAGGTTCGAACCCCGCCTGGGACACCATATTCTTCAAGGCTTCACGACCATCGATCCTGTGGTCGTTCATATCGTCTACCCCTTCTGCAATGATTAGAGCTGCACCCGCAGCCAGTCTCCAGGCGCTCGTCCTTGAATCCTGCAGGGCAGGAGAGTGTTTAGCTGACCGCACACCACATCATGAACATGACTAATGTTTTAGTGAAATCAATTCGTTTTCATTCATGCAGTGGCCCGGCCTAACATACGTCTTAATGATTAACACTATTAAGATTGCTGAGTTAAACCCCTAAAAAATGTGCGGTGCTGATTAAGCAATGCGCAAACTCAGGGTTTATCTCAGGTGTCAGGGCGGCAGATCACCATGAGCAAAGAGTTCGAGTTTACGATTAAAAGTATTTGTTTTGATGAGAACTATCAGCCTTCAGACAATACGCGCGCCACCACCAACTTTGCCAATTTGGCGAGAGGGCAGAGTCGTCAGCAGAATTTGCGCAATACGCTGGCGATGATCGACAATCGTTTCAACGCCTTGGCGCATTGGGATAACCCTAATGGCGATCGTTATGCGGTTGAACTTGAAATCATTTCCGTTGCGATGGAGGTTGATAGCGAACGCCGCGGCAATGCCATCCCCTTGATTGAAGTCTTGAAAACGAAGATTGTTGATCGAAAAACCAACGAGCGCATTGAGGGCATTGTCGGGAATAATTTTTCCTCTTATGTGCGAGACTATGACTTTAGTGTGCTGTTGTTGGGGCACAACAAGCATCAATCCGAATTCAGCACGCCAGATAATTTTGGCGACCTGCATGGCAAACTGTTCAAGTGCTTTGTGAACTCAAGTACTTACAAAGAGCATTTCAACAAGCCGCCTGTGATTTGCCTGAGTGTTTCGAGTAGCAAGACCTATCAGCGGACTGAAAATCAGCATCCGGTATTGGGTTATGAGTACCAGCAAGATGAATACTCGTTAACGGATGAATACTTCAACAAGATGGGGCTGAAGGTTCGCTATTTTATGCCTGCCAACAGTGTGGCCCCACTGGCGTTTTATTTTGCCGGCGATTTGTTGGGCGATTACACCAATCTCGAACTGATCAGCACCATCAGTACGATGGATACCTTTCAGAAAATTTATCGTCCGGAGATTTACAATGCGAACTCTGCCGCGGGTAAATCCTATCAGCCCAGTTTGCAGCACCAGGATTATTCATTAACCCGAATTGTTTACGATCGGCAAGAGCGCAGCCAGCTGGCCATTGAGCAGGGGCGGTTTGTCGAGGAGCACTTTATCAAGCCCTACCAGGCGGTGCTTGAGCAGTGGTCCGCCAGCTACGCCCTTTGACTCATCAAAAAATTACAAGGTTATCCGTCATGAAAAAATTGTTACCCACCTCAACGGCTGGCAGCTTGCCTAAACCCTCCTGGCTGGCACAACCTGAAACGCTTTGGTCACCCTGGAAGTTGCAAGGTGAGGAGTTGGTTGAGGGCAAACAAGATGCTTTGCGCCTGGCGTTGCAAGAACAACAACAGGCCGGTATTGATATCGTCAGTGATGGTGAACAAACGCGCCAACATTTCGTCACTACCTTTATTGAACACCTCAGCGGCGTTGATTTCGAGAAACGTGAGACCGTTAGGATTCGTGATCGCTATGACGCGAGCGTGCCGACGGTGGTGGGGGCTGTGACTCGGCAAAAACCGGTGTTTGTTGAAGATGCCAGGTTTTTACGTCAGCTAACCAATCAACCCATAAAGTGGGCGCTGCCAGGCCCCATGACCATGATCGATACGCTTTATGATAATCATTATAAAAGTCGCGAAAAACTGGCTTGGGAATTCGCCAAAATTCTCAATCAGGAAGCTCGGGAGTTAGAAGCGGCGGGTGTTGATATTATCCAGTTTGATGAGCCTGCCTTTAATGTGTTCTTCGATGAGGTGAATGACTGGGGGGTTGCCACCCTGGAAAGGGCAGTTGAAGGCCTTAAGTGTGAAACGGCTGTGCATATTTGCTATGGCTATGGCATCAAGGCCAATACTGATTGGAAAAAGACCTTGGGTTCGGAGTGGCGACAATATGAAGAGGCTTTCCCCAAGCTGCAAAAATCCAGTATCGATATCATCTCGCTGGAGTGCCACAACTCTCATGTGCCCATGGACCTGATTGAGCTTATTCGCGGCAAAAAAGTAATGGTCGGGGCCATTGATGTGGCCAGCCATACCATTGAAACCCCCGAGGAAGTTGCCAACACGCTGCGCAAGGCACTTCAGTTTGTCGATGCCGACAAGCTTTATCCGTGCACCAACTGTGGCATGGCTCCGTTACCTCGCGGTGTGGCAAGCGGCAAGCTAAATGCTCTAAGTGCCGGCGCAGAAATCGTTCGCAGAGAACTCTTGAGCCAGCGCTGAGTTAACCCTGTTCAGGATCTACCATGTCACTTCTTAGTACTGCCATAGAGCCATTTACCTTTCGCGAAGCGCTCGGGCACTACGCATCCGGTATCACGGTGATCACATCCTGTATCGATGGCGAGCCGGTTGGCTTCACTTGCCAGTCGTTCTATAGCGTGTCGATGAGCCCGCCGCTGGTGTCATTCAGCGTCATGGCCCGTTCGGCCAGCTATCCCAAAATTCGCCAGGCAGGTCGATTTGCAGTCAATATCCTGTCGGGTGAACAGGTCAGGATTTCCAACCAGTTCGCTCGCAAAGGCACGGACAAATGGCACACAGTTGAATGGCAGGAATCGCCGCTGGGCAATCCGCTCATAGCCGGCAGCCTGCACTGGCTGGATTGCGAAATTCACGCCGAATATGCCGCAGGTGATCATCTGATCGTGATTGGTGAGGTGAAAGCGTTGAATCTGCAAGAAGCGGCTGCTACGCAGCCATTGCTGTATTTCAAAGGACAATATTGCAACCTCGCCGCGCATGGCGCGGTTTGATCGTTGGTCTGAGCGTACTGGAGCCTGATCAGGGTGATGGCTTGGCAAGCATCACCACTGATCAGCAACAATTGCTCCAGACCACGGACCTGTTGCGGCTACGATGCCGAGAAAATAAACCTGGCGTTTAACCGAGCAAGCCCCGTCCCGACAGGTTTTTCATCAGCGCACTCACCCCGAACGCCCATTGCGGCGCTTGATCACTGCCGGTAACGCGGTTGTGCAAGGCGCCCAAGGTTGGCGACGAGATGCTCACCACATCGTCCACCTTATGGGTAAAGCCCTGGCCCGGTTGGTCGCGGTCTTCGGTGGGGGCGAAGAGGGTGCCGAGGAACAGCACAAAGCCGTCCGGGTACTGGTGGTTGGCGTTGAGTGTTTGCTCGGCCAGGTCCGCCGGGTCGCGGCTGATCTGGTTCATCGAACTTTTGCCGTCCAGTACGTAGCCGTCAGTGCCTTCGACGCGCAGGCTCACTTCGCACTGGCGTACGTCATCAAGGCTGAAATGTTCATCGAAGAGGCGGATAAACGGCCCCAGGGCGCAAGAGGCGTTGTTGTCCTTGGCCTTGCTCAGCAGCAGCGCGCTGCGACCTTCGAAGTCACGCAGGTTGACGTCGTTGCCCAGTGTCGCGCCGTGAATCCGGCCCTGGCTGTCCACCGCCAGCACCACTTCCGGTTCCGGGTTGTTCCAGCTTGAACCGGGGTGGATACCGATGGCGTTGCCGCTGCCGACGGCGGCCAGGATCGGTGCCTTGGTGAAGATTTCCGCGTCCGGGCCAATGCCGACTTCCAGGTACTGCGACCACATATTCTGTTCGATCAGTACCTGCTTGAGGCGCATGGCTTCCGGCGAGCCGGGACGCAGGTCGCGCAGGTTGTTGCCAATCACTTCATGGACCAGGGCGCGGACTTCTTCGGCACGCAGGGCATCGCCGCCAGCTTTCTCCTCGATCACCCGCTCGATCATGCTGGCGGCAAAGGTCACGCCCGCCGCCTTGATCACCTGCAGGTCTGCAGGAGCCAGCAGGTAAGGTTTGGCGATGTCGCGCTGCTCGCCGCTGTTGGCCAGCAATGCTTCAATTTTTCCCAGCGCGGTGCCGCGGATTTCACGCACGGCCTGCAGCGGGTTGTCGCTGTCCAGCAGCAGGCTGAGGGTCGGGAAGTGCGCAGTGCAGTCGATCACTTCGCCATCACGAATCACCACTACGGCCGGTCCGCCACGCTCGCCGGGCAGCCATACGCGACCGACCAGCGTGGCGCGTTGCCAGTCCTGTGGCAGGGAGTTTTCTACGGTCAATTGCAGGGTTTGCATTAGCGTGATCCTTGAAAGAGGGGGTGGGAGCGGGCTTGCTCGCGATGCAGGCGCTGCGGTTTTTCAGGAAAACCGAGGTGATGTCATCGCGAGCAAGCTCGCTCCCACAGGTCAGGTCATGTGTCCAGTGTGTTTAGTGAGAGTGGCGGGGCGGGCCGTTTTCCGGGATCACGCGCCAGTACAGGGTTGCCGGCTCCAGGCAGCCGCCCGTGGATAACTGGCCAACCAGTTGCCGATACAGTTCCTGCCACGGCGTTTGCGATGGGGCCAGCGGTGGTAGCGGTTCCTGGCGGCGCTCGTTGAGCACGCTTTCGTCCACCAGCAGGTTGACGCTGCGGGCATTGAGGTCGACGCGCAGACGGTCGCCGGTGCGCAGCAGCGACAGACCACCACCCACTGCCGATTCCGGGGACATATTGAGGATTGACGGGCTGGCGGAGGTACCGCTCTGGCGGCCATCACCCATGCACGGCAGCGAATCGATGCCAGCCTTGATCAGATTGGACGGCGGCGCCATGTTCACCACTTCTCCGCTGCCGGGGAAGCCGACGGTGCCGCAGCCGCGAATCACCAGGATGCAACGCTCGTCGATATCCAGCGACGGGTCGTTGATCCGCGCCGTGTAGTCTTCCGGGCCCTCGAACACAATGGCCCGCGCTTCGAAGCTGTTGGGTTGCAGCGGGTCGCTGAGGTAGGTCTTGCGAAAGGCTTCACCCACCACCGACATTTTCATGATGGCGCTGTCGAAGAAGTTACCGCTGAGTACGATAAAACCGGCACGGTGCATCAGCGGGTCTTCGTACGAACGGATCACATCGCGGTCACCGGTGACGCAGTCGGCAACCACGTCACCCATGTTGCGACCACTGACCGTGAGGCAGTCGCGGTGCAGACGGCCGACTTTGTCCAGTTCATGCATCACTGCCGGTACACCACCGGCGCGGTGGAAGCTCTCGCCCAGGTATTCCCCGGCCGGCATGCAGTTGACCAGCAATGGCACGTCTTCGCCTACGCGCTGCCAGTCTTCCAGCGACAGGTCGATGCCGCTGTGGCGGGCGATGGCAATCAGATGGGGCGGGCAGTTGGTGGATGCGCCCAGCGCCGAGGCCACGGCAATGGCGTTTTCAAACGCAGCGTGGGTCATTATTTGCGACGGGCGTACGTCTTCACGCACCAGATCGACAATGCGCATGCCGGTGGCATAGGCCATCTGCCCGCGTTCGCGGTAGGGTGCCGGGATGCTCGCGCAGCCAGGCAGTGACATGCCCAATGCTTCGGCCAGGGCATTCATCGACAGGGCGGTGCCCATGGTGTTGCAGTGGCCCACCGACGGTGATGACGCCGTGGTCAGGGTCATAAAGCCTTCGTAGTCGATCTCGCCTGCACTCAGCAGATTGCGCGCATGCCACAGCACGGTGCCGGAGCCGATACGCTGGCCCTTGTGCCAACCGTCGAGCATCGGCCCGCCCGACAGCACGATGGAGGGCAGGTCGGTGGTGGCGGCGGCCATCAGGCAGGCCGGGGTGGTTTTGTCGCAGCCGGTGGTCAGTACCACGCCGTCCAGCGGGTAACCGTGCAGCACTTCGACCAGGCCCAGATAGGCAAGGTTACGGTCCAGCGCGGCAGTGGGGCGACGGGATTGCTCGGCGATCGGGTGTACCGGAAATTCCATCGGAATGCCGCCCGCGTCGCGAATGCCGTCCTTGACCCGCTTGGCCAGTTCAATGTGATGACGGTTGCAGGGCGTCAGGTCGCTGCCGGTCTGGGCGATGCCGATGATTGGCCGCCCCGATTGCAGTTCAGCGCGGGTCAGGCCCTGGTTCATATAGCGTTCCACATACAGCGCGGTGAGGTCGGCGTGGCTTGGATCGTCGAACCACAGCTGGCTGCGCAGGCGGCGTGGGGTTGAATCGGTCATGGCAGGCTCCAGCAGGTTATTCAGGCAAAGTGTTGTTGCGGCGCAACTGGCGGATCAGTCCGGCGTGGTCGAGTTCGCCGTCACCGGCCTCGACCATGGCCGTAAACAGGCCGTTCACCAGCGTGCCCACGGGCAGGTCCAGGCCGAGTTTTTGCGCTTGGGCGAGGGCGGTGCGGGTGTCTTTGAGCTGCCATTTGGCCGGGCCACCGGGGGTGAAGTCGTTGTTGAGCATGCGTTGGCCGTGCTGGCGCCAGATCGGTGAATCGACAAAGCCGCCCATCAACGCTTCGTGGACTTTGGCCGGGTCCGCGCCGCCGCGCTCGGCCAGCAGCAGGCCTTCGGCGACGGTGGCAATGGTGCTGGCGACGATCAACTGATTGACCAGCTTGGACAGTTCACCGGTGCCCGCCGGGCCGACATGCACCGGGCGGCCCATGGCGGCCAGCACTTCGCGGCCCTGCTCGAAGGCTGCTGATTCACCGCCGACCATGATCGCCAGGCTGGCTTCTCGCGCCCCGCGCTCGCCCCCCGACACCGGGGCGTCGAGGTAGCGCAGGCCGCGCTCGGCGCATAGTTGTGCCTGTGTGGCGGCGGTGTCGACCGGGATCGAACTCATTACAATCACCAGCGCCCCCGGTGCCAGCGCCAGGGCGGCGCCGTTTTCAGCAAACAGCACCTCGTCACAGGTCGGGCCATCGCTGAGCATGCAGATCAGCACCTGGGCGCCGTCTGCGGCCTGGGCCGGGCTCTGAAACACTGCGGCGCCCTGTGCCGCCAGTTCCTGCAGCCTGGCCGGTGAGCGGTTCCAGGCCCGCACCGGGAAGCCAGCGTGCAGCAGGTTGCGGGCCATGGGCTGGCCCATGATTCCGGTGCCGATAAAGGCTACGGTTGGCAGACTCATGCTTTGCCTCCTGCTGCGGGGGCCATGGCGGCGCCAATTTGCGCTTCTTTATTGCGTGGCATCAGCACCATGCCCAGGCCACCGAGGCCGACCAGCGCGGCAATCACCATAAAGCCCGGGGTGTAGCTGCCGGTCACGGTGAACAGGTAGCCGGTCAGGTAAGGGCCGATAAAGCCGCTGAGGTTGCCGATGGAGTTGATCAGGCCAATGCCCACGGCAGCGCCGACGCCGGTCAGCACTTGCCCCGGTACGGCCCAGAACACGTTGATCGCGCTGTACACGCCCATCGCCAGCAGAATGAAACCGATGACGATGATCCATGGCTGGTTGAGCCACAGCGCCACGGCAATCGAGACCGCCGCAAGCATCGCGGCACCGCCGGCATGCCAGTGACGTTCTTGCAGGCGGTCAGAGCGACGGCTCCACCAGATCATCGCCACAGCTGCCACGGCGTAGGGGATGGCGGTAATCAGGCCGTTCTGCATCAGGCCGATTTCCAGGCCGAAGGTGCCGCGGAACGAGGCCAGTACCGTGGGCATAAAGAAGTTCATCGCGTTGGAGCCCGAGGTGATCCCGAAGTACACCAGTGCCAGCAGCCATACCTGACGGTTGCACAGGGCCTTGCGGATCATCTGGCCTTTGGTTGGCTGCACGCCCACCACCAGCGGTTTGTTGCGCTCTTCCTGGGCCAGGGTGTTGATCAGCCAGTTGCGCTGTTTATCGGTCAGCCAGTGGGCATCGGCCGGGTGGTCAGTGAGGTAGAAGTAGCAGACCACGCCGAGGATCACCGCAGGTACGGCTTCGACGATATACATCAGGCGCCAGCCGACAAAGCCCCAGGCATCGCCCATTTCCATCAGGCCCACTGACAGCGGCGCGCCGATGATTTGTGCGATGGGAACGCCCAGGTAAAAGCTGGCGATCATGCGTGCGCGATAGCGGCTCGGGAACCACAGCGACAGCAGGTAAATCACCCCCGGGAAGAACCCGGCTTCGGCGATGCCCAGCAACACGCGCAGGGACACGAAATGCACTGGCGTCTGCAAGAAACCCATGGCCCCGGCAATGATGCCCCAGGTCACCATGATCCGCGCGATCCATACACGGGCGCCGTAGCGGTGCAGGAGGATGTTGCTCGGCACTTCGAACATAAAGTAGCCGAGGAAGAAAATCCCGGCGCCCAGGCCATAAATGGTCTGGCTGATGCCGATGTCTTCGTTCATCCGCAGGGCGGCGAAACCGACGTTGTTGCGGTCCAGAAAAGCGACCACAAACAGCAGCACAAGAAAGGGGATCATGCGTTGGGTAACGCGCTTGATCGTCTGTTGTTCGATGTCTGAGACATCGGGGAGCGGGGTAGTGGTCATATCGCACGGCCTCATTTTTATTGTTGTGTGTAACGCCAACTTTTTTGCTCTTTGTGGGAGCGGGCTTGCCCGCGATGCAGGCACCTCGGTGTTTCAGTTAAACCGCAGTGATGCCATCGCGAGCAAGCCCGCTCCCACAGGTGGGGATCTGCATTTCTCTTAGCTGGCAGTGTCCTCAATATGCGCCCGCACAATGGCGTCGAAATCCGCATCGGCAGTAAAGCCCAGGGCACGGGCGCGCGGCGCCTCTACCTTGCTTGGCCAGCTCTCGACGATGCGCTGGATGGTGGCATCCGGCTCCCAGCGAATCAGCTGGGTCACCTCGTCACCGGCCACCCGTTGCAGCGCTGCAACCATATCGGCCACGGTGGTGGTCACGCCCGGCAGCGGGATGATGCGTTCATTGCCCAGGGTTTGCGCTGACAGGGTCATGCCTAGCAACATCGACTCGATAATGCGCCGCGGCGAAGTGAGGTAAACCCGGGTGTCCGGGCGTACCGGGCAGATGGCGGGCAGGCCCACCAGCGGCTCGCGGATGATCGAGCTGAAAAAAGTCGATGCCGCCTTGTTCGGCTTGCCGGGGCGCACGGCCACAGTCGGCAGGCGCAGCACCCGGCCATCGACAAAGCCCTTGCGTGCATAGTCGGCCACCAGCAATTCGCCCACGGCTTTTTGCATGCCGTAGGACGATTGCGGGGTCAGCACGGTGTTGTCATCGACCACTTCCGGCAGTGCGCCGCCAAACACGGCAAAGCCGCTGGCGTAGACAAAGCGTGGTGCGTTGCCCTGTTTGCGCAGGGTTTCGAGCAGCAGCATCAGGCCGTGCAGGTTGACCTGCATGCCCAGATCAAAGTCCGCCTCGGCGGCCGAGCTGACCACGGCTGCCAGGTGCCATACCAAATCCACGCCATCGGTGACGCGGGCGATCACTTCAGGGTCGGCGACATCGCCGGTCACCAGCTCGATACGCGGATCGGTGGGCAAGTCTTCGCCGGCAAAGGCGTCGAACAGCACGACACGTTCAATGGCCCGAGGCTTTTCGCCTTCGAAGGTCAGGGTGTTGAGGTCAAGCAGGCGCTGGGCCAGTTGTTTGCCGATAAAGCCAGTGCCGCCAGTGATCAGAATGCGCATATGTAGCTCCGTTTCTTATAGTTGTTTGAGCGGTATTTCAGTCGGCCTGCACGGTGAGCTGGCGCTGTTCGCCAAGGCCGCTGATGCCCAGATGCATGACCTGGCCGGCGCGCAGGTACACCGGTGTCGGCTTGACGCCCAGGCCCACGCCCGGCGGCGTCCCGGTGGAAATCACGTCCCCCGGCTGCAGTGACATGCAGCGGCTCAGATAGGCAATCAAGGCCGGGATCTGAAACACCATGGTGCGGGTATTGCCGTTCTGGTAGCGCTGTCCGTCGACCTCAAGCCACAGGTCGAGCTGGTGCGGATCGGCGATTTCATCGCGGGTCACCAGCCATGGACCGAGGGGGCCGAAGGTGTCAAAACCCTTGCCTTTGTCCCAGGTGCCGCCGCGTTCGATCTGCCATTCGCGCTCGGATACGTCGTTGATCACGCAGTAACCGGCTACATGCTCCAGAGCGTTGTGCTCATCGATATTGCGCCCGCCCTTGCCGATGACCACGCCCAGTTCGACTTCCCAGTCGGTCTTGGTTGAGTCGCGGGGGATTTCCACGTTGTCGTTGGGGCCGCAGATGGCGCTGGTCCATTTACTGAACACCACCGGTTCCGAGGGTACTGCCAGGCCGGACTCGGCAGCATGGTCGGCGTAGTTCAGGCCGATGCAGATAAACTTGCCGACCTGACCGACACAGGCGCCGATACGTGGCGAGCCAGTAACCAGAGGCAGGCTGGCAGGGTCGATTTTGCTCAGTGTTTCAAGGCTGGCGGCTGACAGTGCAGTACCTGCGATATCGGCGATATGTGCCGACAAATCACGGATATTGCCTTGGGCATCGAGCAGACCGGGTTTTTCCTGACCTTTATCGCCGTAGCGCAGCAGTTTCATAAAAGCTCCTTTGGTGCATGGAAATAAATCTGGAGTGGGAGCGAGCCTGCTCGCGATTGCATCACTGCGGTGCCACTGAAACACCGAGGTGCCTGCATCGCGAGCAGGTTCGCTCCCACAGGGTTTCCCACAAAAATCTTAGTTACTCATGCCGCCATCAATCACCTGGACGGTGCCGGTGGTGTAGCTGCTGGCATCACTAGCCAGGTACAGCGCCAGCTGGGCGATTTCTTCCGCGCTACCAATGCGGCCCATGGGCTGGCGATCAACGAAGGCCTGATACACCTCGGCCTCGGAGCGTCCCTGTTCAATAGCCTGCTCGGCGATGCGCTGGCGCAGCGAAGGCGAGTCCACCGTGCCGGGGCAGATGGCGTTGCAGCGAATGCCCTGGCGCACATAGTCGGCGGCTACCGATTTAGTCAGGCCGATCACCGCAGCCTTGCTGGCGGTGTAGGCAAAGCGGTTGGGCACGCCTTTGACGCTGGACGCCACCGACGCCATGTTGATGATCGAGCCGCAGCCATTGCCCAGCATGCCCGGCAGGAACGCGCGGATCATGCGGTACATGGCGGTGACATTGAGGTCGAAAGAAAACTGCCAGGCCTGCTCGTCGCACGCCAGCAAGGCACCGCTGTGCACATAGCCTGCGCAGTTGAACAGCACATCGATAGCACCCACCTGCTGGCAGATGGCATCGATGGCGGATGCCTGGGTCACGTCCAGGGACAGGACTTGAATGCCGGGGATGTCGTGCAGGGCTTCGATATGCAGGTCGGTGGCGATAACCTGCGCGCCCGCATCCCGGAAGGCCAGTACCGAAGCGCGGCCTATGCCTTGCGCCGCAGCGGTGATCAGAACGCGTTTGTTGGCTAGGTTCATGACGAGAGTCCGTTGTTATTATTTGGCCCAACGGATGCACACTAATATTGCTTTGCGATAATCGCCAATGAGATATTCTCAGGGCTTAATAACCGGAGGTTATCGGATGGCGGATGTTGGATTTAACCAGTTGTGCAACTGGCTGCGGTTTCGCCATTTGGTGCTGATCGACACCCTGGCGCGCACACAAAACATGCATGCCACCGCCCAGGAAATGAGCATCAGCCAGCCAGCCGTGAGCAAGATGCTGCGTGAAATCGAGCATCAGTTGGGCTTCGACGTCTTTGCCCGTCTGCCGCGCAGCATGACCCTTACCGACCTGGGCAGCCATGTGGCGCGGTTCGCCCAGATTGCCTTGAATGACACCGGCCAGTTTGTCAGCCAGATCAACCATCTGCGTCAGGGCGGGCATGGCCTGCTCAAGGTCGGCACCATCTATGCGGCAACGGCCCTGGCGGTGCCGGCGGCGATTGTGCGGGTCAAGCAGGACTGGCCCTTGCTTACCGTGCAGGTGCTCGAAGGCACCAGCGCCAATATGCTGACCCTGCTCGAACACAAGGAGCTGGATCTGGTGGTGGCGCGCTTTACCCTTGACCGTCACCGTGAACTGTTTGAGTTCCAGGCGCTGGCGCCAGAGCCGTTGTGTCTGGTCACGGGCAGCCAGCACCCATTGGCCGGTGCCAGTGAAGTGCCCTTGGCTGAACTCGGCAGCTGGCCCTGGGTGATCTACCCCACGGGAACACCGATGCGTGCGCGGGTAGAGAAGGCCTTTGTCGAAGCGGGCATGCAGACTCCGGAAAACACCGTCGAAACCGTGTCCCTGCAAACCACCATGCAACTGCTGCAAACCACACCCGCAGTGGCAATGCTGGCCGAGTCGATGGTCGAGCCGGAAATCCAGGCCGGGCGCCTGACCCGACTGGCGTTGCCGTTTCCGCTGGTGCTGGCCGATTACGGGGTGATCACCCGGCGTAACGAAGTGCCGCATTGGTCGGCAAAAGCCTTTATTGATGCTTTATTGAGTGGCCCCGATGCCCTGCGTGGTGCTCGCCAGACGCCTTGATAACTCGCAGTTATTAACTGATCCAATCATGTAATTGGGCACAGGCCCAATCGCCCTCTAAAGTGAGCGTCGCCCCACCTGTCGGGTAGGGGCGCAACCGCTCATGAGAGGCGCGTATGAGAACAATAAAAAGCTACAAAACCCTGACCATCTTCTTTTTGTTTTTGATCGGGGTCGTCAATTACCTCGATCGCAGTGCTTTATCCATCGCCAACACCACCATTCAAAAAGATCTGGCCATCAGCCCGATGCAAATGGGCGTGATGCTGTCGGCGTTTTCCGTTGCCTATGCTTTTTCCCAATTACCCCTGGGTGCCTTGATCGACAAACTGGGCAGCAAACTGGCACTGGGCGGTTCACTGGTGGTGTGGTCGGTGGCGCAGGCGGCCTTTGGGCTGTTCAGTAGCTATGGTCATCTGGTCGGGCTGCGGGTATTGCTGGGGATTGGCGAAGCGCCGGTTTTTCCTTCGGCGGCCAAGGCCTTGTCGGAGTGGTTCGATACCCAGGAACGCGGCACGGCCACCGGCTGGGTGTGGTCTTCGACCTGCATCGGGCCTTGTCTGGCACCGCCGTTATTGACGGTATTTATGGTGCATCTGGGCTGGCGCGGGATGTTTATCCTTACCGGCGTCATGGGCCTGCTGCTGGCGGTGTGCTGGTTCAAATTCTACAAAAGCAAGGCGCAATATATGGCCGAAACTGGCCGCGCAGAGCCGGTGGCGGTGCAACAGGCCAAGGCGCCGAAAGTGCGCTGGACCTCGTTGTTCAAGGATCGCAACACCTGGGGTGCGTTTCTCGGGTTTATGGGTGTGATCTATATGATCTGGCTCAACCTCACCTGGCTGCCCGGCTACTTTGAGCGTGAGCATGGTCTGGACCTGTACCGCACTGCCTGGGTGGTGTCGCTGGCTTATCTGTTTGGTGCCCTGGGCACCATCGTTGCCGGCAAATGCTGCGACCGCCTGGTGGCGCGCGGCATGCGGGTACTGGCCAGCCGCAAACTGATGGTGATACTGGGCCTGCTCGGCGGGGCACTGTTTACCCTGATAGTGGCCTTTACCACCAACGTGGTGGCCTGCGTGATCCTGCTGTGCCTGACCATGTTCTTTATCAACATCTCCAGTGCCACGGCTTGGATGATCGTCAACACCATCGTACCGTCGGAACGGGTGGCGTCCTTTGGTTCGATCCAGAACTTTGGCGGCTATCTGGCGGGCTCGATTGCACCGATCCTCACCGGCTTTAGCGTGCAGCAGAGCGGCTCGTTCTCCACGGCATTTGTGATCAGCGCGGTAGTAGCAGCATGCTCGGCCCTGGCCTACTTTACGTTGCTCAAGGAGCCACAAGCGCCAGTAACGACGCTTAATGGATCACCTGTAGCTGCATGAAATGAAGTAACCCTGTGGGAGCGGGCTTGCTCGCGATGGTATCGACGCGGTTTTCCTGACAGACCGTGTCGCCTGAATCGCGAGCAAGCCCGCTCCCACAGGTTTCTGGATTGTTTGAGGGATCAAAGCCATTTGGCATCCCACAAGGGATAATCGCCGATTCGTTTGACCAGTCCGGCGCGCAAAGGGTTGGCGATAACGTAGCGGGCGACACGCTTGATATTTTCGTCACGACGTAAAGCATGGTCATGGTAGCCCTGCTGCCAGCGGCTGCCTGTTCGTCCGCTTGCCTGATTGATGGTCCGGGTGCTCAAAGATTTGGTGCGGCACATCAACTCATCAAGCGAGCCTTGCTCAAGCGCTACCAGCCAATGAAAGTGATCAGGCATCACCACCCATGCCAGTGATTCAGCAAGACCTTGTTCTTGTGCTTGTTTGAATTGCTCGACAACATGCCGCCCTAAACGCCAGTTCCGGAAGATGGGCTCCCGATCCAGAGTGTTGGTGGTCAATAGATAGATGCGATTTTGCTCGCTGTACCGGCCACGGCGCAGGCGATGGGATGCTGGAAGTAGAGGCATGACCAGGCTCAATGAAGTTGATAAACCTCAAAGGCTAGTCACTGCCAGGCACGCGTTACCGGCGATGGTTTAACCGTATATGTCATGGTGCATTATTTTTTGTGTGACCGGTGGCCTATGAGGAACCTGTGGGAGCGGGCTTGCTCGCGATAGCATCACTGCGGTTTAGCTGAAACACCGCGTTGCTTGCATCGCGAGCAAGCCCGCTCCCACAGGTTGCCAACCGGCAGTCACAGCCAGGATTCGCTGATCCGCCGGTCCAGCTCTTCCCAGTCGGCCATGCCCAGCACCCGGGTGGTGTTGAGGCCGCGCAGGTAGCCGCGCAGCTGTTGCGCGCTGGCGTGAACTTCTGCGGTGCTGGTGGTTTCGCTGTGCAGGGCTTGTTCATACAGGCTCAGGTAATCATCCACCCGGTCGCGGTACTCGGGCAGTACCGCTTCGCGAATCAGGTCGAAGGTTCTCAGTTTTTGATTGGTATTCACAGGCCACCCTTTGTGAGATTACGGGCTATTGTTTTGAGTCCAACTATTTCCCAATGTATCTCACCTGTGGCCCGTGTTCCTACTGTCAGCTTCAGTTCTGCTCAAGCCCCGTCAGTGCCTCCTCCAGGCGTCGGCAGCACAGCACAAGTTGCTCGCCCTTGACCACTCGTGCAGCGCCCTTGATGCGATGCGCCAGCTCTACCAGCTTGTCGATCTCGCCGTCTTGCAGCAGCGCAGACATCCTTTGGCAGTCCTTGCGATTGCTCTTGATCAGCTCATCAAGGATCTCGCGCAGTTTCATCGGCTCGCTGCTGACCAGTTGCTCCAGCGGGCCAAGATCCACCAGTTGCACCGAGTCGTGTACCCGCGCCAGTGGTTGCGTCATGGCTTGTTCGAGCGCATTAATCTGCTGGTGCGCCAGCAAATGCGCGTCCAGTTCATCAACGCTGATCGGCTTTATCAGGCACTCGTTCATGCCGGCCTGCACGCACAGTTCCAGCTCTTGCGGTTGGGCATCGGCGGTCAGGCCGATGATGACCGTCTCCTCCAGCCCCTGGTCCTGTTCCAGGCGCCGGATGGCCCGGGCCAGTTGCGCCCCGTTCATAACCGGCATATGGCAGTCAGTAATCACCACATCAAAAGCCTGCGTGCTCCAGCTCTCGAAAGCCTGCTGGCCGTTTTCTGCCTCGCTGATATCGTGCCCCAGGTACTTCAGTTGCTCAGACAGCACCTTGCGATTGACCTGGTGATCATCCACCACCAGCACCTGCAAGCGATATCGCTGCCTGGCTTGTGGTGGCGCCAGCAGCAGCGGCACGCTGATGGGCTCAAGCACCTGCACGCGCAATTCGATATTGACTTGGGTACCCCGGCCCAACGCACTGCTCATGCTCAACTGGCCGCCCATCATTTCGCACAGCGAGCGACAGATCACCAGGCCCAGGCCAGTGCCTTCGGTGTGCTGCACATTACGTTGTACCTGGGCAAAGGGGCGGAACAGACGCTGCTGATCGACCGAGCTGATACCCACGCCGGTGTCTTCAACACTGAGGCTCACATTGAGCTGGCTGTTGTCGGCCAAGGTGCCTGAGATACTGACCTTGACCGTGCCTTCCTCGGTAAATTTGATCGCATTGCTGACCAGATTGGAGAGGATCTGCTTGAAGCGCAGGGCATCGACCAGCACATCGCAATTGGTGCTGGAGTCTATTTCCAGGATCAGGCGCAGGCGTTTCTGCCGGGCCAGCCCTTCAAACACCCGCGCCACCGATTCCACCAGCTCGCGCAGATTGGCGCGATTGGGCGACAGGCTCAGGCGTCCGGACTCGATGCGGGCGATATCGAGGATATCGCCGATCAACTCCAGCAGGCTTTTGGCCGAGGTATGGGCAATTTCAATACTGGCGCGGTCGATGGGTTCGTCAGTGGCACGTTTGAGCGCCAGCTCCAGAATGCCGATAACGGCGTTCATCGGCGTGCGGATTTCATGGCTCATGGTTGCCAGGAAACTGCTCTTGGCCCGGCTGGCGCTGTCCGCCTGGCTCTTGGCTTCCTGCAGTTGCTGCACCAATTGGCGGTGCTCGCTGATATCCAGCCAACCGCTGATCAGCTTGTTTCCAATTGCGCCTCTGTAAAACCGACACCAGTGAAATGTGATATCACCGGAAATACAACTATCGACCACAAAACACAGTCCGACAATGCCCTCAATGGTGCACAGGCTTCTACTCTGCTCAACCTTAAGCGCTCAGATGCAGCCAGCGTTAGCGGCTACGTGGCTTTAGCTTGGCGAGCGGGCCACCCGCACCGCTTCAACCTGCTTCCCCGGCTCACGCCCAACCCTGGCCGAACGCACCAGCATCAACGCCCCCAGCACCGCCATCCCGGCCAGAAAGTACATGCCTGCATGGGGGTTATTGAAGTACCCCTCGGCCCAGGTTTTAACGGTGGGTGCAAGAAAGCCCCCCAGATTGCCCAGCGCCCCAATCACCGCAATCCCGCTGGCCGCTGCCGCTCCACTCAAAAAGCGCGTAGGCAAGGTCCAGAACAACGGTTGCACGGTGATAAACCCGGCCGCCGCCACGCAGAACGCCAGAATCACCAGCGGCAGGCTGCCACTTAACGTCGAACCCACCATCCCCACTGCCGCCAATGCCAGCATCAGTGCGGCATAACGGGTTTGCTGGCCTTTGCGGTCGGCATGGCGGGTTACCAGATACAGCATGATCACGGTGGCGATCCACGGGATGGAGGTCAGTGCGCCCACCTTCAAGCCAATCCCGGTGCCCAGCAGTTCAGCAATTCGCGTCGGCAGGTAGAACAGCACGCCATACACGCTGACCTGAATGGTGAAGTAGATCAGGGTGAAGTACAGCACCACCGGGTTGAACATCGCTGCGCGCCATGACGACGGGCCCTTGTTGGCCTTGAGCTGTTGCTCTTTGTCCAGTTCGTGCTCGATCGCGGCCTTTTCTTCAGTGCTTAGCCATTTGGCATCGCGGGGTTTGTCGGTCAGGTAGAAGAAGGCAAACACGCCGATGATCGACGCCGCCAAACCTTCGGTGACAAACATCCATTGCCAGCCAGTGAGGCCAAACTGTGCGCTTTCCAGCAGCCAGCCCGATACCGGGCCACCCACCATCAACGACACCGGCACGCCGAAGTAGTAGATGCCATAGGCCGAGCCGCGCTGGTTCTGCGGGAACCAGTAGGTCAGGTACAGCACCACGCCTGGCGACAGCCCGGCTTCGGCTACGCCTAGCAGAAAACGCAGGATATAGAAGCTGGTTTCGTCGTGGGCAAACATCATTGCCGCCGACACCAGGCCCCAAGTGACCATGATCCGGCTTAGCCAGATGCGCGCGCCGATCTTGTGCAGCATCAGGTTGCTCGGTACTTCAAAGACCGCATAGCCGATAAAGAATATCCCCGCACCCAATGCAAACGCCGCATTGCTCAGGCCGGTGTCCGCCTGCAAGGCGTGTTTGGCAAAGCCGATATTGGAGCGGTCGATAATCGCCATGGCGAACATCAGGGCGACAAAGGGCAGGATGCGCCAGCGGATCTTGCTCAGCGCTTGTTGCAATACGGGGTTGGACATGGGGTGCTCCGTTTGTTTTTTTTATGGAGTACAGCGGTCAGATTTTTTTCAGCGCCGCCCGCGCATAGGCCGCGACGATGACAAAACAGCCCATCGGCAACAGGTAGGCCACGGCAGTGGAGGAGTGGTCGGCCACCAGGCCCATCACATAGGGCAGCAGCGCGCCGCCGACAATGGCCATGATCATGAACGAGCTGCCGCGCTTGGTATGCGGGCCGAGGTTTTTTACGCCCATGGCAAACAGGGTGGGGAACATGATGGACATAAAGAAGAACGTCGCCACCAATGCCACCACTGACAGGCCTTCAACACCCACCACCACCACGGCACACAGCGCCACGTTGATCAGCGCGTAGATCAGCAGCAGGCGCTGGGCATTGACCCGGCCCATCAGCCAGGTGCTGAAAAAGCGGCCAAACATAAAGCTGAGCATCGCCACTGAAAGCAGATACGCGGCTTGCTGGCTGCTCATTTGCGCCCAGTGTTCGGTGACGTAGTTGATAAAAAACGCGCCCACGCCCACCTGTGCACCGACATAGAAAAACTGGGTGATCACCCCGGTGACAAACTCGCGGTGCTGCCACAGGGTTTTGTGATCGTGTTGTTGCGCCTGGACTTCCTGCTCGCGCAGGTCGGGCAGCGGGGTGCGGGCGATCAGGATGGCGACCAGCAACACCAGCACGGCGATGACCAGATAGGTCATTTGCAGCGATTGGGTGGTGTCGGTGCTGTTGGCGCCGCTGAAGAACAATGCGCCGCCAATCAGGGGGCCGAAAAACTGCCCCAGGCCATTGAATGACTGCGCCAGGTTGAGGCGTCGCTCGGCACCGGCGGGCTCACCCAGGACCGTGGCATAGGGGTTGGCCGCGGTTTCCAGGCAGCCCAGGCCGCAGGCGATGACAAACAGGGCAAACAGGAAAAACTGGAAGCTCTGCGCGGCAGCGGCGGGCATAAACAGCAGGGCGCCGGTGGCGTAGAGGCACAGGCCCAGGAGGATGCCGGCCTTGTAGCCGTACTTGTCCATCAGCAGCCCGGCGGGCAGGGCGATCAGGAAGTAGGCGCCAAAGTAGGCGCTTTGCAGCAGGCCCGATTGCGCCTTGCTGACGTGCAGGGTTTCCTGGAAGTGCTTGTTCAGTACATCGAGCAAGCCATAGGACAGACCCCAGAGAAAGAACAGGCAGGTCACCAGGATCAGTGCCCAGCGATAGGACGTAACCGCCCGGGTAAAGGACGGCTCTGCGACGTTCGAGTGCTTGAGTGACATGACGCATCTCCTTTTTTATTGTTGTTGGTGCGGTGTTGCGGCTTGCGTGGATCTACTGTGGTAACTGGCTTATATGGGAACTGGCTAATTGTGAGAACTGGCTTGTTGTGGGATCGGACTTATTTGGGAGCGGGCTTGCTCGCGATGCAGGCGGCTCGGTCTGCCTGATACACCGCGGTGATGCCATCGCGAGCAAGCCCGCTCCCACAGGGTCAAGGTGAATGCTGCAGGCTGAAAATCTGTGTCATTGCTGCCCATTTTTCGCCGGGTTGTGTCCACGGTGTAGGCTGCTGGAAGCGCCACATCAGCGTCTCCCATTCCTGTACCCGAGGGTCGCTGGCACCAGCTTGCGCAAAGGCCTCGGCGCTGAACTCGGGGGCGGTGTCCATCACCATAAATAGCCGCGTATCCAGGCGCCAGATCTGCATATCTTCCACCCCGTGCTGGCGCAGATGAGCGCTGATCTGCGGCCATATCTGCTGGTGCAAACGCTCGTATTCCTCGATCAGCTCCGGGTCGTTTTTGAGGTCCAGCGCCAGGCACTGGCGGCTCATGTCAGCGCCCGGTCCAGATGGGTGTAGCCGCCATCCACCACCAGCCATTGCCCGGTGGTATGGGAGGAGCGCGAGGACAACAGAAACAGCACGCTGTCGGCGATCTCCTCACTGGTCGTCATGCGTTGGCCGAAGGGGATTTTTTTAACAATGCTCGCCAGCTTGGCTTTCGGATCGGCAAAGGTGTCGATCCAGCGTTCGTACAATGGGGTCATGACTTCGGCTGGAATCACCGCATTAACCCGAATGCCGTCGCCCAGCAACGAGGTGGCCCATTCGCGGGTCAGCGACAATTGCGCGCCTTTGGCGGCGGTGTAGCCGCTGGTGCCGCCTTGCCCGGTAAGGGCAGTCTTGGAGCTGATATTGACGATGGAACCGCGAGTAGCTTTGAGCGCATCCACGCACAGGTGAGTCATCAGGTAGTAATGGATCAGGTTTTTTTCCAGCGACTCGACAAACGCCGAGCGCCCGGCTTCAAGTCCGACGCCATCGTTGACCCCGGCGTTGTTGACCAGCCCGTCGATCCGACCAAAGCGTTGCAGCACGCTGGCGACGGCGGCGCGGCAGGCGTCTTCGTCGCGTAGTTCAACTTGCACAAACAGGCTTTGCGAGCCGCGCTGGTCCAGTTGCCGGGCCAGTTCATCGGACAGCGGGCTATGGCCGAAAATCACCGGGATCGCGCCTTCGTCGGCCAGCCCCAGGGAGATGGCCGCGCCAATCCCCGAGCCGCCGCCGGTGACGATAAAAACCTTGTCTTGCAGATACAGATTCATTGCCTCGCTCCCTCAATGTTGTAGACGCGGCACGCCGTGCCACCCCAGATGGCCGCGTGTTGCGACACGCTGCCGACCAGGCTGCAGGTGGCCGCGTAGTCGCTGGCCAGCAGGCACACCGGCCAGTCGGAACCGAACATCAGGCGCTCGGGGCCAAACAGCTCCAGTGCGGTGTGCAGGTAGGGCGTCAGTTGTGCGCTGCTCCAGTGTTGCCAATGGGCTTCGGTGATCAGCCCCGACAGCTTGCAGTTGACATGGGGCAGGGCGGCCAAATGCGTGAGCTGTTTGGTCCAGGCTTTCAGATCGTTGGCCTGCACATCGGGCTTGCCCAGATGATCGAGCACCAGATGATGCAGGTCATGTTGCTGGCATAGCTGGGTGACAGCCCCCAGGTCCCTGGCCTTGACCAGCACTTCGTAGACCAGGCCCTGACGTTGCAAGCTGTTCAAGCCCCGGTTAAATGCCGGGTTTTGGATAAAGTCAGCGGGCGAACTTTCGTCCTGCAATTGATGACGAAAGCCACGCAAAACCGGGCTTTGCCCCCAGCGCTCCAGCGACTGTTCAAGGTCGCTGGCGCACAGGTCAACCCAGCCCACCACGGCGCGAATCCACGGGTAGCGTTGCGCCAGATTCAGCAACTGCTCGGTCTCACTGGCACAGGCGCGGGCCTGCACGGCAATGCAGCCGTCCAGCCCGGCCGCATCCAGCAGCGGGCGCAAATCTTCGGGCTGAAAGTCGCGGCGCAAACTGCCCATGTCGCGGCCTATCCAGGGATAAGTCGCGGCGTCATAGCGCCAGAAATGCTGGTGGGCATCCAGCCGCAGCGGGTGGGTGGCAGCCATGATTCAGCCCCGAAACCGGTACTGTTCGCGGGATGCCGTTTTCATCTGGATCGAGAACCCCGGTGCCTGCGGTGGCATATAGGCCGCGTTGCGAATCACGCAAGGGTCTTCGAAGTGCTCGTGCAGATGGTCGACAAACTCCACCACCCGGCCTTCATGAGTACCGGCGATGCACAGGTAATCGATCATCGACAGGTGCTGCACGTATTCGCAAAGGCCAACACCCCCGGCATGCGGGCATACCGGCAGGTTGTACTTGGCAGCCATCAGCATCACCGCCAGCACTTCATTGACCCCGCCGAGGCGGCAGGCATCGATCTGCACCACATCGATGGCTTCGCGCATGATCAATTGCTTGAACACGATACGGTTCTGGCACATCTCGCCGGTCGCCACCTTGACCGGGGCAACACCGAGGCGGATTTTGCGATGGCCTTCCACATCGTCCGGGCTGGTGGGTTCTTCGATAAACCACGGCTCGGCGAACGCCAGTTCACGCACCCAGTCGATGGCGGCGTTGACTTCCCACACTTGGTTGGCGTCGATCATCAGCTTGCGCTCCGGGCCTATCACTTCGCGGGCGATGCGCACGCGGCGGATATCGTCTTGCAGGTCGTGGCCGACTTTCAATTTGATATGGGAGAAACCGGCATCCACCGCTTCCTGGCACAGGCGGCGCAGCTTGTCGTCGGCATAGCCCAGCCACCCGGCCGAGGTGGTGTAGCAGGGGTAGCCATCGGCTTCGAGCAAGGCCAGGCGTTCGGCCTTGCCCTGGGCGCGTTCACGCAGCAGGGTCAGGGCTTCGGCCGGGGTGATGCAGTCAGTGATATAGCGGAAATCAATGCAGCGCACCAGTTGCTCGGGGCTCATATCGGCCACCAGGCGCCATACCGGTTTGCCTTCGGCCTTGGCCCACAGGTCCCAGGCGGCGTTGACCACGGCGCCGGTGGCCAGGTGGATGGCGCCCTTGTCCGGGCCGATCCAGCGCAGCTGGCTGTCGCTGGTGACATGGCGCCAGAAACGGCCCATGTCTTCGGCGATCCATTCCAGTTTCAAACCCACCAGCAGGCTGGCCAGGGCCTTGATCGACGCGCAGCAGATTTCGTTGCCACGGCCGATGGTAAAGGTCAGGCCGTGGCCTTCCAGGTTGGGGGTGTCGGTTTCGAGGATGACATAGGCCGCTGAGTAATCAGGGTCCGGGTTCATCGCGTCCGAGCCATCGAGGGATTGCGAGGTGGGGAAGCGGATATCTTCAACCCGTACGGCGGTAATCGTGGTCATGGTGTGGCTCCCTGTCAGTCGGCATTTACGCTGAGTTGCTGTTGTTCGCCCAGGCCAGTGATGCCCAGGCGCATGGTCTGGCCGGCGCGCAGGTACACGGGTTCTGGCTTGATACCGAGGCCGACGCCCGGCGGGGTGCCGGTGGAAATCACGTCGCCCGGTTGCAGGCTCATAAACTGGCTGAGGTAGCTGATGATTTTCGGAATCTGGAAAATCATCGTGCGGGTGTTGCCGTTCTGATAGCGATGGCCGTCCACCTCCAGCCACAGGTCGAGCTGGTGCGGGTCGGCGATTTCGTCGCGGGTGACCAGCCAGGGGCCGAGCGGGCCGAAGGTGTCGCAGCCTTTACCCTTGTCCCAGGTGCCGCCCAGTTCCAGCTGGAACTCGCGCTCGGACACGTCGTTGATCACGCAGTAACCGGCCACATGCTCCAGGGCGTCGCTTTCGCTGATATAGCGCCCGCCCTTGCCGATGACTACGCCCAGCTCGACTTCCCAGTCGGTTTTGCGCGAATTGCGCGGGATCTCGACGTTGTCGTTGGGGCCGACAATGGCGCTGGTCCACTTGCTGAATACCACCGGCTCGGCGGGGATTGCGGCGCCGGTTTCGGCAGCGTGGTCGGCGTAGTTGAGGCCGATGCAGATAAATTTGCCGACCTGGCCGACGCAGGCGCCGATGCGGGGTGAGCCTGCAACCAGTGGCAGGGTGGCGGGGTCGATGTCTTGCAGGCGGGCGATGCCTTGGGGGCTGAGCGCATCGCCAGCGATATCCGTGACCACAGCGGACAAGTCACGCAGTTGGCCGTTGTTATCGAGCAGGGCAGGGCGTTCCTGGCCTTTTTCACCGTAGCGCAGCAGTTTCATAAAAATTCCTTGGTAAATACCTGTTGGAAATCCTGTGGGAGCGGGCTTGCTCGCGATGGCATCACTGCGGTTTAACTGAAACACCGAGGTGTCTGCATCGCGAGCAAGCCCGCTCCCACAAAATCAAGATCAAAATCAAGATCAAAAGCGCTGGCGTCAGTTGCTCCAGCCGCCGTCAATGATTTGTGCGGTACCGGTGGTAAAGCCGCTGGCACTCGAACCCAGGTACAGCGCCAACTGGGCGATTTCCTCAGCAGTGCCAATGCGACCCATGGGCTGGCGCGCGGCAAAGGCGGCATACACCTCATCCACACTGCGGCCTTCGCGCTCGGCTTGTTCGCGGATGCGCTGGCGCAGGGAAGGGGAGTCGACAGTGCCGGGGCAGATGGCGTTGCAGCGGATATTCTGGCTGACAAAATCAGCCGCCACCGAGCGGGTCAGGCCAATTACCGCGCCCTTGCTGGCGCAGTAGGCAAAGCGGTTGGGCACGCCTTTTACGCTGGAGGCCACCGACGCCATATTGATGATCGAACCGCCACCGTGACTCAGCATGCCCGGCAAGAAGGCGCGGATCATGCGGTACATAGCAGTTACGTTAAGGTCCAGGGCGAAGCTGAAGTCTTGCTCGCTGCACTCCAGGATATTGCCGCTGTGCACCACGCCTGCGCAGTTGAACAGCACATCCAGCGGGCCCAGCTCGTTGGGCAGGCGCTCGATGGCAGCGGCATCGGTGACGTCCAGGAGCAGTTTGTGTGCGCCCTCAAGGGAGTCGAGGGCAGTGGCATTGATGTCGGCGGCGAAGACTTCGGCGCCAGCTGCCAGGTAGGCCTGGACACTGGCCAGGCCAATACCCTGGGCGGCCGCAGTGATCAGCACGCGTTTGCCGGAAAGATCCATGGAAGCTCCATAGCGATGTTGTTTATTTTTATTGTGGCCCAATGGTCAGGCCATTGCGGGCGTAGCAAATGGCAAAACCACACTAGTAACGGGATAAGGTTTGCTATGATCGCTTTACGTTATCCGTCCAATGGTCAGGCCATTGGGCCTTTTGTAGCATGCACCTCAAGCTTCAACAAGCGTCTTTTTTCCCTGAAAGCGCTCGTAGATTGCTGTTCACGCCAGAGCTGATTTCTTAATGCCATTTCAAGTTATTGATAACCAAAGACTTTACCGGCAGATCGCCGACCAGCTGCGCGCCTTGATCGACAGCGGTGAATTTCCGCCGGGCAGCCGCTTGCCCGCCGAACGCGAACTGGCCAAGTTGCTTGGTGTCAGTCGCGCTTCGGTACGCGAGGCGATGATCGCGCTGGAAGTCATAGGTTTGGTGGATGTGCGCGTCGGCAACGGCGTGTTGGTGTGTGAGCCGCCGGTGCAAGCCGTGTCGAATGAGCCGGTGATGGCCCAGGCCACGCGTAATCAGTGGAAGGAGCTGGACCCGGAGCTGAACCTGGAAATCGACTTCAATGCCGAAATCCCGCCCTTTGCCTTGCTTCAGGCCCGGCGCCTGATCGAGCCGGAAGCGGCGGCACTGGCGGCGGTCAATGCCAGCGATGAAGAGTTGACGGGCATTCGCGAAGCTTTCGAGCGTAACGTGCAGGACAACCGCGACGGTTCCCATACTCACCCCGGCGACCGCCTGTTTCATATCCGTATTGCCCAGGCTTCGGACAACCCGGCCTATGCTCTGATGATCCAGCATTTGCTGGGCCATCGTTACGGCAGCATGTTCCAGCGTTTGCAAAGCCACTACACCCCGGACGATATGATTCATCGTTCGGAAAATGAGCACCGCCGTGTGCTGCAAGCGCTGGAGCAGCACGACCCGGACGCTGCACGTCAGGCCATGGCCGAGCATCTGGATGAAGTGATTCGTATCTTTAGCCGTAACCCTCGCTGATCTTCAAATGACAGTCCGGCAGGATTGGGAAAATTCCTACATTTTTGAGGATTTCCCCTAGGTAAATCTCTTACCGATCCCTAGACAATTGACCTACAGCATTCACTATGGGTCGACCTTAATGCCTGGCAACTCCCTGCGTATCCTGGTTCTTGAAAATGACAGCTTCCAGCGTGTTGTAGCGGTTAACATGTTTCGCTCGTTGGGCTGTCATGAAGTGTTTGAAGCCAGTGATGGCAGCGAGGCGCTGGCCGTTCTGCAGCAGGTGGGTGTCGTGGATATCGCTGTCTGTGATTTGCAGATGGAGGGCATGGACGGGCTGGCATTCTTGCGTCGGGCGGCCAAGTCGGGGCAGGTCAAATCCATTATTGTCAGCAGCGCGCTGTCGGCTGACTTGCGCCGTGCGGCGCATCAGATCATTGGTCTTCTGGGTCTGGACTTGCTGGGCGATGTCGGTAAGCCGTTGTACGCCGAAGCCCTGGAGCCTTTGCTGGAAAAATTCCAGGGTACCGGTGCGCGGGTGAATACGCCGGACGCCGAAGTGCAACTGGCCTGCGAAGATGAAGTGCGCCAGGCGCTGGTGATGCAGCAACTGCAAGCCTGGTATCAGCCAAAGTTCGACCTGCAGACTGGCGAGGTGTGTGGTGTTGAAGTGCTTTGCCGCTGGCTGCACCCAAGCAAAGGGATACTGCCACCTGCGGTGTTTCTCCCGGTTCTGGAACGCTGCGGGCTGATGGATGAGCTGTTGTTTGCCCAGCTCGACCAAGGGTTGAGTCTGCAGGAGCAGGCCCGGGTCCAGGGCTTCCCCCTGAATATGGCGTTCAACCTGCAGACCGCGCAATTGGCCAATGGGCAATTGACTTACACCCTCAAAGGTGTGCTGGCCCGTTATGCCACCCAAGGGTCGCGGTTGACTTTCGAACTGACGGAAACTGGTCTGCTGCAAGCGCCGGCCGCCAGTCTGGAAAACCTGGTGCGCCTGCGGATGATGGGCTGCCGCTTATCGATTGATGATTTTGGTGCCGGGTATTCCTCGTTGCAGCGGCTGTGTCAGTTGCCGTTTAACGAGATCAAGCTCGACGGTGAGTTTGTCCGCAACCTGGAGCATGAGCCACGCTGCGAGGCCGCGATCAGCAGCGCCCTGGCCCTGGGTAAAAGCCTGGGTATGTCGGTGGTTGTCGAGGGCATTGAAACCGAAGCCCAGTTCCTGCGCTTGCAGGCCATGGGCTGCCTGGAAGGGCAGGGCTACTGGTTCGCCCGGCCCATGAGCGGGCCGGACTTGCTGAGCTGGTTGCAGCAGCGTGAAATGGACGTTGCCTGCTAAACCTTACTGAAATGAGTAGGGCGTGAGTGCGGTAGGGTCGATGTTCTGATCGACTTTAACCATCGCATCCTTGAGCGGGCAGAGCAGGCCGACGCTGGTTTTGCGGCAGCCCTTGGCGCTCTGGAAGTCAGCCTTGAGCGGCTTTTGCCCGCCGCTCAGTTGGGTCAAGTTACGGATCTGGTCCATTGACTGGGCTTCAAAAGCGATACGCAAAAAATACTCGCCGGTTTTGACTTCCTGGTAGCGCTCAAACTGCAGGGTGCCTACGGGCGGGATATTATTTTCGATGTAGTCTCCCAGCTTCCAGCCGAAGCCGAGCATGGTGCGCAGGTAAGAGATATTGGTGTCGTGGGCCACCAGCAGCATCAGCCGCACATCCGGCGGGGCGCTCGGCGCGTCTTTCACGGCCAGTGAAGTGCCTTGTTTGAGTTCCAGGGAAATCTGGTTCATCAACTCGGACGCACCACGGCTGGCAATATAGGGGATGTCGTTGAGGTAATCATACTTGGCCTTGGTCAGCACCATCAGGCTGGAGACTTCGGCTGCGGTGCGGGCGTTGCCGAACGCGACCTTGTCCAGTGGCAAGCCCTGGCTGTATTCGAGACGGAACACTTCGCCCATATTGGCGCCCGCGCTCAGGCCCTTGATTGCGAAACGTCCCTTGGCGTTTTGTTCCAGCTTCCAGGGCTCTTTGCCGTAGGGGCAATCGGTGCCAGGCAGGCAGGCGACTTCACGCAGTTTTTCTTCGAAAGGTTTATAGCGCGCCTGTGCGGCTTCGACGCTGCCACCCAGGGCCTTGAGGATTTCTGCCTTGGCCTTGACCGGGTCGAGGGCGGCAAAGGGCATTTCATTGGCCTGGAACAGGGCGTCCTGTTCACCTGTTACATAAGTCGGTTGCAGGCCGCAGCCGGGGAACATGCCGTCGAGCAGGGCCTGGGCCGTGGCCTTGGTGCGTTGCAGGGGGCTGGCATGGACCAGCAATTGGCTGGCATCCGGGCAGCCCTTGACGATCAGCCCGGCGTTGCGCAGCACTTCGCCGCGGTAGCGACCCATTTCGACGGCACCGGTGTAGCCATGGCCGGTCAGGTTGCCGAAGGGCACCAGCCAGGTCGGCCATTGGCGATCGGTAACGGTGGTCAGCAGTTTTTCATTGGATTGGGTGGGCGGGCGCACTCCGTGGCGGCTCACCTGTACGACTTTATCCAGAACATAGCCATCGCTGGTGGGTGTCTGGGCAAAGACTGCCGGGCTGATCATGCTGGTCAGCAACATGCTTGTGCAAAGAGGGAGTAACTTTCTCATCGTTCTTCCTTGGGTCATCCTGGACGCAGTGGGCGCAGTGTAGTCGCTGACGAGGCACGAAGGCTGCGAGGTTTTGATAAGAAGCTCGCAGCCTTCGTTCCTCGTCAGCGACTACCCAAAAGTCGAGCTGATGCGTATTTTGTACAGATTGCCGCTAGCGGCCTGCACTACAACAAGGAAAGTGTCATGACGAGCAATGGCCAGGGCTCACTCGCACAGCGATTGGCGGGTATTGATGAGATTGAATGCGTCACCCCCGATCTCAACGGTGTGCCCCGTGGCAAGGTGATGACCGCTGCGGGTTTCCTTGAAGGTCGTCGTTTGCAGATGGCCCGTGGCGTGCTGCTGCAATGCATCATGGGCGGCTACCCCGAGTCGCGCTTCTATGGCAGTGAGGACGGCGATCTGGCGCTGGTGCCGGACCCGACCCATATCCATCGTCTGCCCTGGAGTCAGCAGCCCCGCGCCCTGGCCATTTGTGATGCCGATGAGTTCAGCGGTGAGAGCTCGGCGTTGTCGACCCGCGGCCAGTTGAAGGCCGTTATCGCCCGTTACGCGGCTCGCGGGCTGGCGCCGGTGGTGGCAACCGAACTTGAGTTCTTTGTGTTTGCTCCCAACCCCGACCCGACCCAGGCATTCCGCCCACCTGTGGGCCTGGATGGCCGTCGCGAGGACGGTTTTTCGGCGTTCAGCATCAGCTCCAATAACGGTCTGCGGCCCTTTTTCAGCGAAGTTTACGAATGCATGGCGGCGCTGGGTTTGCCCCGTGACACTTTTATGCACGAGATGGGTGTCAGCCAGTTCGAGATCAATCTGTTGCATGGTGATCCGCTGTTGCTCGCCGATCAGACCTTTTTGTTCAAGCACCTGCTCAAGGAGGTCGCCCTTAAACATGGCCTGACCGTGGTCTGTATGGCCAAGCCGCTGGCGCATACCGCTGGCAGCTCGATGCATATTCACCAGAGCGTGGTTGAGCTGGGCAGCGGTCGTAACGTATTCAGCGACGAAGCGGGGCAGCCGACGGCCACTTTCCGCCATTTTATCGGCGGGCAGCAGGCGGGCATGGCTGACTTTACCGCGCTGTTTGCGCCGAACGTCAATTCCTACCAGCGTTTGTTCCACCCTTATGCGTCGCCCAACAATGCCTGCTGGTCCCACGATAACCGTTCTGCTGGCTTGCGGATTCCGGCCAGCTCGCCGCTGGCGCGGCGGGTTGAAAACCGTTTGCCGGGAGCGGATGCCAACCCGTATCTGGCGATTGCCGCCAGCCTGGCAGCCGGGTTATATGGTATCGAGCATGAGCTGGAACCGAGCGCCGCGATACAGGGCGAATTCGCAGTGCCTGAGGCGCTGTCATTGCCCTGTACCTTGCATGCCGCACTTGAGCGCCTCAAACACAGCCACTTGGCGATTGAACTGTTCGGTCATGAGTTCATCGAAGGCTACATCGCGTCCAAGACGCTGGAGCTGACCAGCTTCCATGACGAAATCACTCCCTGGGAGCGTCGTGTGCTGGCGGCTCAGGCTTGACCGTTTAAATTTGTGCTGCCGGGCCAGTGCCTGGTTGCAGCCACAAGGAGCCACACGGAAAGCCAATGCACCAGATCTGGAAGTCGTTTCGAGCGTTGTACTTTGCCTCGCTGATGATGTTGATCGGCTCGGGCCTGTTGAGTACCTATCTGGCCCTGCGCCTGGCGGCCGACAATGTCGACGGCCTGTGGATCGGTGCCCTGATGGCGGCCAACTACTTTGGCCTGGTACTGGGCGGCAAGATCGGTCACCGGCTGATTGCCCGGGTGGGGCATATTCGCGCCTACGCCACCTGTGCCGGCATCGTCGGTGCGGCGGTGCTGTGTCACGGGCTGACGGACTGGCTGCCGATATGGCTGCTGCTGCGGGTGATCGTCGGCCTGGGGATGATGTGCCAGTACATGGTCATCGAAAGCTGGCTCAACGAGCAGGCCGATGCCAAGCAGCGAGGCGTGGTGTTCAGCCTGTATATGATCGCGTCTTACCTGGGCCTGGTGCTCGGGCAATTGATCCTGGTGATCCATCCGGCCCTGGGGCTTGAATTGCTGATGGTGGTGGCATTGTGTTTTGCCCTGTGCCTGGTGCCGGTGGCCATGACCCGGCGCATTCACCCGGCGCCCCTGCATCCGGCACCGATGGACCCGAAGTTCTTTATCAAGCGGGTGCCGCAGTCATTGATCGCAGTGATGGGCGCGGGTTTGCTGGTGGGCTCGTTCTACGGTCTGGCGCCGCTCTATGCATCGCAGCAGGGCCTGTCGACCGAACTGGTCGGTCTGTATATGGGTAGCTGCATTTTTGCCGGGCTGCTGGTGCAGTGGCCGCTGGGCTGGTTGTCTGACCGTTATGACCGGCCATTGCTGATCCGGGTTTTCGCGTTCTTGCTGGCGCTCGCTTCATTGCCGCTGGCGATCCTGCCGTCGGTGCCTTTGGAAGTGCTGTTTGTGGCTGGGGGCATGGCGGCCCTGATGCAGTTTTGCATCTATCCGCTGGCCGTGGCCTTTGCCAATGACCACATTGAGCCGGAGCGTCGCGTGTCGCTGACCGCCATGTTGCTGGTGACCTACGGTATCGGTGCCAGCGTCGGGCCGCTGGTGGCGGGGGTATTGATGAAGGTACTGGGTAGCCAGATGCTCTATGCCTTTTTCAGCGTGGCGGGGTTGATCCTGGTATGGCGAATTCGCCCGAATGCGGTGACCAACCTGCACCAGGTTGACGATGCGCCGCTGCATCACGTGGCCATGCCCGACAGCATGTCCAGCTCACCGCTTGTGGCTGCGCTTGACCCACGGGTAGATGAGCAGGATGTGCAGGATCAGATGGTGCAGGAGCCGGTGGTGGAAGAGGTTGATCCGCAGACGGACACCGAGTCACAACCCAAGCCGTAGCCATATGACCCTGTGGGAGCGGCGGTGCGACGACTCCTACACTATTCAGGGTTTAGTAATCATCATCTTTATCAAACTGCCGCGCCTCGCGCTGCAGCTGATAAACGAAGCGCTCGACCTGGCGCTGCACGGCGCCGCTGATATTGTGGAAGCGCATACCGGCAAAGGTAATATTCAGCCGCTCTTCAAAGTGCAGGTAACGCAACTCCACCGGCGTGGACATCAGGCCAAACGGCAGGTCGGCGCTGAAGCGCTCATACACTTGGCCCAGTTGCATGCCCTGGCTGATATCGCCCTCAAAGCGCAACTTGCAGCCGGTGGCCGAAACGTCCAGCAGTTTGCCCTTGATCGGGTTTTTAAGCTTGTCCCCGGCCACTTCCACACTGACCAGATTGGCCAGGCGCAGTGCTGCACGAAACGCGCTGCGGCGCTGGTGGTACGACACTTCGCGGGGCAATGCGCCGCGATAGCAGCGGTGCTCGTTGCTATCGTCAATGGTCAACTGGGTGGTGCATTCCCAGGCGATGCGCACACCGTCATGGAAGCCCTCAACCCGGAACGGTACACCCGCCTCGAGAAAACGTTCGCCACCCCGTGGGATCATTTCGTCCAGCGCCATGGAGTTGCGCTCGCGATTGACATCCACCACGTAGCTCTGGAAACGCTGGGTGCGGTCCTCGAACGTGATGATCAGCGGGTCATGGCTCTCTTGCAGCATCCGCAGGTTGGAGGCTATTTCCAAAGGCGTAGTCAGCACCTTTGGCGGTTGCGGAGCATCTTGGGCGTCGAACACGGTTGATCAATCTCCAGACAAAATACAACGACACGCAAAAAATGGGCATTCTGCCATCATGTTGTGTGTCTCGCTATATACGGTGGTGACGCGGGTTCAAGCCTGGCTGTAGGCGCGGTGCTTGTTGAGCATCGAAGTGGTGCCGCGGGCGTCATACAGCGACGGAGCTTCGCCGCCATGTAGAATGCGCAGTTGGTTGGCAGTGATCGCCTGCTGGGTCTGGATCGACTGGCCATTGAGCAGGTTGGCGGCCTGGCATTGAGCTAGCAACTGGTTCAGTACATCGCTCTGGCTGAGCAGTTGTGCACCCACGCTGGAATGGCTGGCAAGGCTTTCGAGGCCGCTACGATTGGTGGCCAGGCCAAGACTGGCGAGGATCTCGCTGCGCCTGCGGCCATGTTGCTCAAGCAAAATGATCAGCGACTGCTTGCGCGCCAGAATAGTTTCCAGCACCTGCATGTCACGGCCTTTAAGGGCGATGGACTCGTCCTGCAACAAACCGAGCAATTGCCCGGCGGGGGCGAGGTCATCGTTGATCAGTTGCAGTAAATTTTCGTCGTGCATGGCGGGCTCTGGGAATTAAGCGTCCAAAAGCCTGGCACTGGCCATGTTGGCCTAGCGCTCGGCTTCCATATTTAGCAGTTTGCTGGCGACCCGGTCGCTGTCGACTTTATAGCTGCCTTCAGCGATGGCTTGTTTAAGCTCGGCCACCCGATTTTTATCGACGGCAGGTTGGTCACGCAACGAGTCGCTGATCTTCTGCAACTGTTGAACCTCTTGGCTGAGGTGAACAGATTCCCCGCTTGGGGCGCTGGCGCTGGTTGGCTCAGGGCTTTTTGCCGGGGCCGCTTGCGTGGCACTGCCGGCTTCCTGACTGGCGTTGCTGCGCGTACTGCCGGCGAGCGGCGGGGCGCTGTTGAGACGACTGAAGTCGATAACCATAACGAAAAACCTCGGGGTATTTGGACGCTTGCCATGTTTTCGGCCATACCCGGAAAAACTTTAGGCTCGATTAATCATAGCTTCACACAGAACTGTACTGATCTGCGTCAAACCACAGTGTAGGAAAGTCAGGAGACTGATGCCAACTTTCCTACATTGCCACTTCTACTTGCCCGGGCCCAGTGATCCGGGCGCGGATTACACGTTTGGAATTCAGGTTTTTTACCCGGATTTGCTCGCTAAGGCCACCGTCTGACAGGGCCTCGCCGGGCATTTTTACACTTAATGTGCCACTGCGGGCGCTGATCACCACATGATCGCCCTTGCGCACGGCAGCCGCCTGCTCCAGATGGGTGAGGGTCAGCACCTGGTCGGTGACCATGGGCCGCAGCAGTTTCTGGCCAACGGCCAGCTCGGTCGCGGTCAGGTAGCCCTGGCTGATCAGGCTGACATCGCGTTCGCGCAGGGTCACGTCGGGGTAGTCGATAACCATACCGCGCTTGAGTGGATAATTGACGGTGACCACATCGCGGAACAGTTTGACCTGGGCCGGCACAAAAATGGTCCAGGGCGACAGCCCTTCGCAGCGCACGCGCACGATCACGCGGCCCATGGGTTGCGCCGGGCTTTCCAGGGTGGCTGTCAATTCCTTGTCGCACTCGGCCAGACGCAGGCGCGGGTCCAGATTGTTGACCTGGATCTGATAGCGCCCTTCGGTCTGGCTGGTGGCCAGGTAGTCTTCAACGGTGAATTCAAGAAAACCCTGGGTTACGCCGATAAGCTGTTCAGGCGATGTAAACGCGTCAGCCCTGCTATAAGTGCCTACGCTGAACAAGGCCCCGGCCGCCAGCACGCCCAGACCGCAGCGGCGCAGAGTCAGCGGGAAAAGTCGGTGGCAGGAATTTGTCGTTTTGGCGTTCATGGCCGATAAAAAGCAAGCCCCGTGCCGTTTACGGAGAATGCGGGTTGAAACTTTAAGTTTTTAAGAGGAGCTGAGTATGGCCGGAGTGATGGATGCGGTTAACCAGCGCACTCAACTGGTGGGGCAAAACCGCCTGGAGCTGTTGCTGTTTCGCCTGGATGGGCCACAGCTTTACGGGATTAATGTGTTCAAGGTCCGGGAGGTGCTGCAATGCCCCAAGCTGACCATGATCCCCAAGTCCCACCCTGTGGTGTGTGGCGTGGCGAGCATTCGCGGTGCGACCATTCCGATCCTCGATCTGGCGATGGCCACCGGGGCGGGTGCCTTGCAAGACCAGAGCAACCCGTTTGTGATCATCACCGAGTACAACACCAAGACCCAGGGCTTTCTGGTGCGTTCGGTCGAGCGTATCGTCAACATGAACTGGGAAGATATTCATCCACCGCCCAAGGGCACCGGCCACGACCATTACTTGACGGCCGTGACCCGGATGGACGACCAATTGGTCGAGATCATCGATGTTGAAAAGGTCCTGGCGGAAGTTTCGCCATCGCCGGAAACCATCACCCATGGTGTGGTCGATGTCGAAACCCGAAGCAAGGCGCTGTCATTGCGGGTGCTGACCGTCGACGATTCGTCGGTGGCGCGCAAGCAGGTTGCCCGCTGTCTGCAAACGGTGGGCGTGGAAGTGGTGTCGTTGAACGACGGCCGACAGGCGCTGGAGTACCTGCGCAAGCTGGTGGAAGAGGGCAAGGACCCGGCCGAAGAATTTCTGATGATGATCTCGGATATCGAGATGCCGGAAATGGACGGCTACACCCTGACGGCGGAAATCCGCAACGATCCACGGATGCAAAAGCTGCACATCATTCTGCATACTTCGTTGTCCGGGGTTTTCAACCAGGCAATGGTCAAAAAGGTCGGTGCCGATGACTTTTTGGCCAAATTCAGGCCTGACGACCTGGCATCCCGGGTAGTTGACCGGATCAAAGCAGCAGACTTCAGCTAGGGGCTCAGCTCCTTGCGGTCAAAACGATTTAAGAGGCAGGACATTTGTCGACGGCTAATTTGGATTTTGAACAATTCCGGGTCTTTCTGGAAAAAGCCTGTGGCATTTTGCTGGGTGAAAACAAGCAGTACCTGGTCTCCAGCCGGCTTAACAAACTGATGGAGCAACAAGGCATCAAGTCGTTGGGCGAGTTGATCCAGCGTATCCAGAGCCAGCCGCGCAGCGGGCTGCGCGAGCAGGTGGTGGATGCCATGACCACCAACGAAACCCTGTGGTTTCGCGACACCTACCCGTTTGAAGTGCTGAAGAACAAGGTGCTGCCCGAGCAGATCAAGGCCAGCCCTGGTCAGCGCTTGCGCATCTGGTCGGCGGCCTGTTCTTCGGGGCAGGAACCCTATTCGCTGTCGATGGCGATCGACGAGTTCGAGCGCAGCAACCTGGGGCAGTTGAAGGCGGGTGTGCAGATTTTTGCCACCGATCTCTCCGCGCAGATGCTCAATACCTGCCGCACCGGCGAATACGACAATCTGGCGATTGGCCGCGGCCTGTCACCTGAACGCCTGCAGCGTTATTTCGACCCCAAGGGGCCGGGGCGCTGGGTGATCAAGGCGCCGATCAAGAGCCGGGTCGAGTTCCGCCCGTTCAACCTGCTGGACAGTTACGCAGGCTTTGGCAAGTTCGATATCGTGTTCTGCCGCAACGTGCTGATCTACTTTTCGGCAGAAGTGAAGAAAGACATCCTGCTGCGCATCCACAGCACCCTGAAGCCGGGCGGTTACCTGTTTCTGGGCGCCTCCGAAGCGCTTAACGGCTTGCCGGACCACTATCAGATGGTCCAGTGCAGCCCGGGGATTATCTACCAGGCCAAATAGCCACCCTCTCTGTGGGAGCTGGCTTGCCTGCGATGCAAACGCTGCGGTTTGTCAGAAAACCGCATTGATGCCATCGCGAGCAAGCCCGCTCCCACATGTGTCATGTCTTATACCTGCAAAGCGGCAGAAAAGCGGCAGTCAGCGGTCAAGCGTTGCCGCTTTTCTGGCATTGCCGCCCTGCGCTACAGGTAAAACCCTTGATTTACGGGGCTGTATAAACTGGCACGGGGTTTGCTCTATCCCTGTCATGTAAAACCTGAATCACTTTCTCAGGTCAGCCCACAAAGGTTTTTCGACATGAGCATCAGCTTTGACAAAGCGCTCGGTATCCATGAGCAAGCCCTTGGCTTTCGCGCTCAGCGCGCTGAAGTGCTAGCGAACAATATCGCCAATGCCGACACCCCGAACTACAAGGCTCGGGATCTGGACTTTGCCTCTGTGCTCGCCGCACAAAGCGACAAAAACCAGAACGGCACTTTTGCGTTGAACAAGACCAATACCCGGCATATCGAAGCCCAGGGCCTGAGCAGCGGCGACGAGTCGTTGCTGTACCGCACGCCGATGCAACCGTCGATCGACCAGAACACCGTGGACGCTCAGATCGAGCAGTCAAACTACGCAGAGAATGCGGTCAACTTCCAGGCCAGCTTCACCCTGCTCAACAGCAAATTCAAAGGGCTGATGTCGGCCCTGCGCGGGGAGTAACCCATGTCTCTAGCCAGTGTGTTCAATATTGCCGGCAGCGGCATGAGTGCCCAGACCACGCGTCTTAATACCGTGGCCAGTAACATCGCCAATGCCGACACCGTGTCGTCGAGCATCGACCAGACCTACCGCGCCCGTCACCCGGTATTCGCCACTATGTTCGAAGGCGCGCAAGGCACTGGCGGCGACTCGCTGTTCCAGAACCAGGACGCTGCCGGCAACGGCGTGCAGGTGACGGCGGTGGTCGAAGACCAAAGCGAGTTGCAGGCCCGTTACGAGCCTAACCATCCTTCTGCCGACGCCAAGGGCTACGTGTATTACCCCAACGTCAACGTGGTTGAAGAAATGGCTGACATGATTTCCGCCAGTCGTTCGTTCCAGACCAACGCCGAAATGATGAACACCGCCAAAACCATGATGCAGAAGGTCCTGACCCTGGGTCAGTGATAAGGGGCGAGACAAATGAGTGTGACCGATTCCACCAGTGGCTTGACCCTTAACCAGGTACTGGCCAACTCCGCCCAGGCCAAGACCACCGACACCAGCGTGGCCGCCGCTACTAAGGGCGTTGCCGGCAATACGGCGCTGGGCAAGGATGCGTTCCTGCAACTGCTGGTCACCCAGCTGAAAAACCAGAACCCGCTGGACCCGCAGGACAACACGGCGTTCGTTGCGCAACTGGCACAGTTCAGCAGCCTGGAAGGCATCACCACGCTCAATGACACGGTCAACTCCCTGTCGGGCGGTTTGCAGTCCTCACAGGCTCTGCAGGCCTCGTCGTTGGTGGGGCGCTCGGTCATCGTGCAAACCAATGAAGCCTACGTAGACCCCGCCAGCGAAAAACCATTCAACGGCACCGTGGTGGTCAAGGACGCCGACTCCAAGCCCACTATCACCATTACCGATGCTGACGGCGAAGTGGTCCGCACCATCGAGATGGGCAGCCAGAAAGCCGGCAACGTTGACTTTACCTGGGACGGCAAGGACGACGACGGCGTGCTGCTGGACAAGGGGTCCTACACCTTCAGCGCATCGAGCAAAACCGATACGGCGACCACGGCGCTCACTACCTATCTGCCAGCCACGGTCAACAGCGTGACCCTGAGCAAGACCGGCGGTGAAATCATGCTCAACCTCGCAGGCCTGGGCAGCATTGGCATGTCCAAAGTCCAGACCATTGGCCTCTAAGCCGACTCATACGCCTCAAGGAGAGAAACATGTCATTCAATATCGGCCTTAGCGGCCTCTATGCGGCGAACAAGCAGCTCGACGTGACCGGCAACAATATCGCCAACGCGGCGACCACCGGTTTCAAGGCCTCGCGCGCAGAATTTGCCGATATCTACTCGGCCAACAAGCTGGGCATAGGCAGCAAGACCATCGGCAGTGGCGTGAACCTGGCAGCGGTCTCGCAAAACTTTGGTCAGGGCTCGGTCAACAACACCGGCAACCTGCTGGACATGGGGATTCAGGGCAGCGGCTTTTTCGTGCTGAGCGACAACGGCTCCTTGAGCTACACCCGTGCCGGTACCTTCAAGTCCGATAGCAACGGTTACGTGACCAGCTCTGATGGCACCGCGCGCTTGCAGGGCTATGGTGTGGATGCCAACGGTAATATCATCAACGGCGTGTTGACCGATCTGCGGATCGACACCTCGAACCTGGCGCCCAAGCCGACCGGTTCGGTGACGTCAGAGATCAACCTGAACTCCAGCTCCGATGCGATCGATCAGACCAAGGTTCCGTTCGACCCGACCGTATCCACCAGCTACACCAAAAAATTCAGCACCACGGTCTACGACACCCAGGGCAACGCGCACCCGATGGACCAGTACATGGTCAAGACCGGGGCCAATACCTGGAGCTCTTATACCCTGATCGACGGCCGCAACCCGGATGGCACTCTGGCGTCGGGGGAAGGTGCCACGGCGCCCGTGGCCTCGACCATGGAGTTTGACTCGGCCGGTGCGCTGATCAAGGTCAGCCAGCCTGATCCGGTCAAGGATCAAGCTGAAAACACTCTGGTCGTCAGCGGCTGGAAGCCGGGCGCCATGATCAATGGTGAGTGGAAAGAGAACGGTGCAACTGCCAAAGTGGGTGGCATCGTCATCAATATGGCCAAAACCACCCAGTACAACACCGACAGTTCGCGTAACCTGCCGACCCAGGACGGTTATGCCACCGGCCAGATCAACAACCTGACCATTGACGGTTCGGGCGTGATGTTCGCCAACTTCAGCAACAACCAGAGCCGCGCCATTGGCCAGATCTCCCTGGCCAGCTTTACCAACGAACAAGGCCTGCAACCGGTAGGCGGCACCGCCTGGAAAGAAACCTACGCCTCGGGCATGGCCGGTTACGACGCACCGAAGATCGGCAGCCTGGGCGCGATCCAGTCCAACTCGCTGGAAGACTCCAACGTCAACCTGACCAATGAGCTGGTGGATCTGATCAAGGCGCAGAGCAACTACCAGGCTAACGCCAAGACCATCTCGACCCAAAGCACCATCATGCAGACCATTATTCAGATGACGTAATTTGGGCGGGATTTTCGCAACGTCCACGACCCGTAGCAGCTGCCTCGTTCCTACGGCAGCTGCTACGGCGCTTTTTGTAGATTTATACGAACACAACCTGCTCCGGCACCCGGGTCATCAGCACCTTGCCGCCACGGATCGACACCCGTGCTTTGGCCTGACGGCGCACCGCCTCGTAATCGCTCTCGGCATCCAGCACCAGCAGGTTGGCCGGGCGTCCCACCTCGATGCCATATCCTTCATCCAGATTGAGCGTACGTGCGCTGTTGTCGGTCACCAGATCCAGGCAGCGTGCCAGATCTTCAAAACCCATCATGTGGCAGATATGCAAACCGGCATCCAGCACCCGCAGGATATTGCCGTTGCCCAGCGGATACCATGGGTCCTTGATCGAGTCCTGACCGAAACACACGTTCATCCCGGCCCGGTCCAGCTCGGCCACCCGGGTCACGCCACGACGTTTCGGAAACGTATCAAAGCGCCCCTGCAAGTGGATGCTTTCGGTCGGGCATGAAACGAAGTTGATCCCCGAGGCCTTGAGCAAGCGGAACAGCTTCGAGCAATAGGCGTTGTCGTAAGATCCCATGGCCGTGGTGTGGCTGGCGGTCACCCGGCTGCCCATGCCGCGTACGCGGGCCTCTTCGGCCAATACCTCAAGAAAGCGCGAATGCGGGTCGTCGGTTTCGTCGCAATGCACATCTACCAGGCAGCCGGTGCGCTCGGCCAGGTCCATGAGGAACTTGATCGAACTGACCCCTTGCTCCCGGGTATTTTCAAAGTGCGGAATACCGCCGACCACATCGGCGCCCATTTCTATTGCGCGAGTCATCAGTTCGCGCCCGCCTGTGTAGGACTCGATACCTTCCTGTGGAAAGGCAACGATTTGCAGGTCAATCAGATGGCGGGCTTCTTCGCGTACCTCTAGCAGCGCCTTGAGCGCCCCCAGGGTCGGGTCGGTTACATCAACATGGGTACGCACATGCTGGATACCATGCTCGGCGAGCATGCGAATAGTGGCGTGGGCGCGCTGTTTGGTGTCTTCGTGGTTGATGGTGGCCTTGCGCTGTGCCCAGCGCTCGATGCCTTCGAACAGCGTGCCGCTCAGGTTCCATTCTGGCTGGCCCGCTGTAAGGGCCGCATCAAGGTGGATATGCGGCTCTACAAATGGCGCAATCAGTAACTGGCCTTTGGCATCAATATCGCCGTCTTGCTCAATCTCAGTGCCGGGCTGCAGCGTGATGGCGCTGATGTGTTCGCCCTTGCAGGTCACGGTGTACAGGCCCGGGGTTTTGCGCAATGTGGCATTGATGATGATCATATTCGTTCCTGTCGTTGGCCCCAAGTCATATGACACACGAGGAGGGTAGCGCAAACATGCATTTTGAAAAGGTACTTATTATCTATTCTCGATATGCAGACTAAGTTTGATGTCATGTAAAACGTACTGCGAAAGAGCGTTTTTTATGCTCTGTTAATTAAAAGTCGTTTTGTTAATGTGAAAATTTTTATTGGTTCTCAGTGTGTGTTGAGTTCCCGAGTGTGAAGGGTGATGTGTTGCCAGTGTTGTTTTTTTTTTGCTTACAATTTGAGATTTGTTTCGTCTTTATATTGAAGGCAGAGTGCGAGTTCAAAGGTTTGCTGCATGGTATGAGCTGTGCGTCAGGCTTTTCGAGTCTCTGCGGCTGGCTTGTCCAGATTCGTATGAGAAGTTTCAACGTCCACTATTAGAGAGGAAGCCTTTATGTTTATCTCCAGATCAGGCACTTCGTTGGATGCTGTTTATGCCGTCGATAAGCAAGGCAGGCCCGAAGCCGCAGCGCAAAGTAGTCCCCATGGGATTGCCTTGTCCGATGCGCAAAAACAGATGATTTCCAACAGCAAGTTTTTTGAAGCAGGCGCCAGCATGTCCTTGCTGAGTCAGCCGGGCAGGATAGGCGAGGTATTCGACGAGCACGGCGCGCAACTGGCGACCTTATTGCGCCAGGGTTTGAGTGAGGAAAGTGCGGCCGGAGGGCTTGCAGTCTATTACAAGGGGCGGGAACAGCCGTTACGTGATGTTTTACAGGCCACTATTGAGCCTTTGGCGGCGCAGACCGATCAGATCGGTCGGCAGATGAAGTCAGGGCAGGCGCTCCAGCCATGGTTGCTGGAAACTTTGGAAACCCCCCTTAAGCGGCGAGCCGGTGGCTCCGGCGAACATAGCCATGTCGATCTGCTGACAAAAATCCGCGCGTCGAGCTCATTCGGCAGTACGATCTGCCAGTTGATGAGCCCCTCAGAAGACGATAAGCAGCCAGGGCTATATGCGCTCCATAAGGAAGCCAATATGGCAGCTTGCATGGCCTTGTTGGGCGAGGCAGGTTTTGGCACGCAGGCTGATGAGTTCGCCAATCGCTGCAAGGAATTTTCAAGAAAAACCCGCACACCTGCTTTTGACAATCCGCTCAGTCGTGCCCGCAGTGAGCGGATGCCGATGGTGGAAGTCGATGGAGAGCTGCGCCCGGTTAAAGGTGTCTATGAGGACGCGTCCAAACTCAAAATGGGTTTTGGTCTTGTGGTGCAGAACACCGTTGATCCGCAGAGCGTCGAACAGATGGCCTTGCGTACTGCGCTGGGTGATCGTAATCAAAATCTCAATGCAATCCCCCGCCAGGGGGCACCGATTGCTGACCTGAGCCGGCCTTTCACCATGTCTGAGGCCGATATGGAAAATGTCCCGCAGTCCTATTCTCAGCAAGGTCTTACCGGGATGCTGGAGCAGTTCTCGATGCTTCATGGTGTCGGTATTAACCGCTGGCAGCCCTTTGGCACATTTGCAATGGAGTCCAATCTCAAAGGCTTGCCGTCCGCTGGCGCTCAATCTGGCAGCACCTGCGACGTTCTGTTGGCGCTCAATACACTGAGCCCGGAGCGAATTTATGGGAGTGAGAAGGCGTTGGATGCAGGCTTGGGGATCGCTGCCTTTATGAACTTTGGTGGTTACCACACCTTTGCAGAAACGTTCCCGATTGCGGAGTCCGTTGCGGCTAATCGTCCTTATTTCCCTACCAATCTTGCGGCGACCAATCAGGTGGATTTGTATCAGCGGATAGAGACGGCTGCGCAAAGAGCCAGTCCGCAGGCTGCAAAACAGCTGGCGCAGTTTCGTCAGAGCCATGCTCAGGTGCTTGAGGAGTTGCGCCAGCAGCAACCTGATCTGCAGCAATCACTTGGCTCAGGCGTGGACTTTTACGGAACCGCACAGCAGATAGCGGATTGGCGTAAATAAGCGCGCTGCATTAGTTCCTGCACAAAAACAAAACCCCCGCCAAACCCAACTGTTACCAGGGTTTGACGGGGGTTTTTGCTCAGGCGGTTTGAGCCGCCTGCCAGCTCAGCTTATTGGCAAGCTTCGCAATCCGGCTCGTCGATCGCGCAGGCCTTTGGTACCGGTGCTGGACCGGCCGGGGCTGCGACGACGTCTTCACTGTGGTTGCCGCTCGATACTGCGTTGAGCTTGCCTGTGTTGACGGTGGACTTCTCGGTGCTGGTCGCGGCCAGGGCACGGAGGTAGTAAGTGGTTTTCAGACCACGGTACCAGGCCATACGGTAGGTCACGTCCAGTTTCTTGCCCGAAGCGCCAGCGATGTACAGGTTCAGCGACTGAGCCTGGTCGATCCACTTCTGACGACGGCTGGCGGCGTCAACGATCCACTTGGTGTCCACTTCAAACGCAGTGGCATACAGCTCTTTGAGCTCTTGCGGGATGCGTTCGATCTGCTGCACGGAACCGTCGTAGTACTTCAGGTCGTTGATCATGACCGAGTCCCACAGATCGCG
>Ga0302347_1000741_pt1 | contig 46544 bp, 44 predicted proteins | sample PhyWR1_FD_202178 | JGI IMG/M metagenome (GOLD analysis project Ga0302347, IMG submission 202178) | Leaf surface microbial communities from wheat plants in UC Gill Tract Community Farm, Albany, California, United States - DLSL W.R1 (v2)... | ecosystem: Host-associated > Plants > Phyllosphere >... | reverse complement strand
CCTCGCGATCTTTTGATCTTCTAAAAGATCGCGAGGCAAGCTCGCTCCTACAGTGGGAATTAGTTGCTCATCCCGCCATCAATAATCTGCGTGGTGCCAGTGGTGTAGCTGCTGGCGTCGCTGGCCAGGTACACCACCAACTGGGCGATTTCTTCGGCGCTGCCGATGCGGCCCATGGGCTGGCGAGCCACGAACGCTTGATACACCTCTGCCTCCGAACGCCCTTGCTCACGGGCCTGTTCGGCAATGCGCTGGCGCAGCGAAGGTGAATCTACCGTGCCTGGGCATATGGCGTTACAACGAATGCCTTGACTGATGTAATCGGTCGCCACCGATTTGGTCAAGCCAATCACCGCCGCTTTGCTGGCGGTGTAGGCAAAACGGTTCGGTACGCCCTTCACGCTGGACGCCACCGAGGCCATGTTGATGATCGAGCCGCCACCGTTTTCCAGCATGGCCGGCAAGAACGCACGGATCATCCGGTACATGGCGGTGACGTTGAGGTCGAATGAGAATTGCCAGGCGCTGTCGTCGCACTCCAGCAGCGCGCCGCTGTGCACGTAGCCTGCGCAGTTGAACAGCACGTCGAGGGTGCCGACTTGCTGGCGAATGGCGTCGATGGCTGCCGGTTGCGTGACGTCCAGCGATAACGCCTGAATACCGGGAATGTCGTGCAAGGCATCGACGTTCAAGTCAGTGGCGATGACCGTGGCGCCTGCATCGCGCAAGGCCAGTACCGAGGCGCGACCAATACCGTTTGCCGCCGCGGTAATCAAAACGCGTTTGTTGGCGAGGTTCATGAGTGCTGATCCATTGTTCTTATGGGGCCAACACTAATGTTGCGCTGCGATAATCGCCAATGAGATATTCTCAAGCCTTAATAACGGGAGGTTATCGGATGGCGGATGTCGCGTTCAATCAACTGTGCAACTGGTTACGGTTCCGCCATTTGGTGCTGATCGACACCCTGGCGCGCACGCAAAACATGCACGCCACGGCCCAGGAAATGAACATCAGCCAGCCGGCCGTAAGCAAGATGCTGCGCGAGATCGAGCACCAATTGGGCTTTGATGTGTTCCAGCGTTTGCCGCGCAGTATGTCGCTGACGGACCTTGGCAGCCACGTGGCGCGCTTTGCCCAAATCGCCCTCAATGACACCCAGCAGTTTGTGGTCCAGATCAACCACCTGCGCCAGGGCGGGCATGGCTTTTTGAAAGTCGGCACTATCTACGCGGCCGCGGCGGTGGCAGTGCCCGCGGCGATTGTCGAGGTCAAGCAACAATGGCCCTTGCTCACGATCGAAGTACTGGAGGGCACCAGCGCCAACATGCTGACCATGCTCGAACACAAGGAGCTGGACCTGGTGGTGGCGCGCTTCACCCTCGACCGGCACCGTGAATTGTTCGATTTTCAGCCGTTGGCACCCGAGCCGCTGTGTCTGGTCACGGGCAGCCAGCACCCGTTGGCGGGTGCCAGCGAAACCCCGCTGACCGACCTCGGCAGTTGGCCCTGGGTGGTCTACCCGACGGGCACGCCGATGCGCGCGCGGCTGGAGCGGGCGTTTATCGAAGCCAACATGCAAACCCCGGAAAACACCGTCGAAACCGTGTCGCTGCAAACCACCATGCAACTGCTGCAAACCGCCCCGGTGGTCGCGATGCTGGCCGAGTCCATGGCCGAACCGGAAATCCAGGCCGGGCGCCTGACCCGTCTGGCGTTGCCGTTTCCGCTGGTGCTGGCTGATTACGGCATCATCACCCGGCGCAACGAACCGCCGAGCTGGTCGATGCAAGCGTTTATCGACGCGCTGTTGAGCGGCCCCGATGCCGTGCGCGGAGCCCGCCAGACGCCTTGATAACGCGCGGTTATTAACCGATGGGATCTTGTGATTGGGCAGCGCGCAGGTGGGCATTTAGAGTGCAAGTCGCCCACCCGCCGATGTGTTGCGCGGGTAGGGCGCCACCGCTCACTAGAGGCGCGTATGAAAACAATAAAAAGCTACAAAACGCTGACGATTTTTTTCCTGTTTATGATTGGAGTCGTCAACTACCTCGACCGCAGTGCCCTGTCCATCGCCAACACCACCATCCAGAAAGACCTGGCCATCAGCCCCATGCAAATGGGCGTCATGCTCTCAGCCTTCTCCATCGCTTACGCCTTTTCGCAATTACCCCTCGGCGCCTTGATCGACAAACTCGGCAGCAAACTCGCCCTGGGCGGTTCGCTGGTGGTGTGGTCGGTGGCGCAAGCGGCCTTTGGCCTGTTCAGCAGCTACGGCCATCTGGTTGGCCTGCGGGTGTTGCTGGGCATCGGCGAAGCGCCGGTGTTCCCCTCGGCAGCCAAGGCCTTGTCCGAATGGTTCGACACCCAAGAGCGCGGCACGGCCACCGGCTGGGTGTGGTCCTCGACCTGCATCGGCCCGTGCCTGGCGCCGCCCTTGCTGACGTTGTTCATGGTCCATCTGGGCTGGCGCGGCATGTTTATCCTCACCGGGGTCATCGGGTTGGTGCTGGCGCTGTGCTGGTTCAAATTCTACAAAAGCAAAGCCGAATACATGGCCGCCACCGGCCGTGCAGAGCCGGTGGCCGTGCAACAGAAAGCGGCGCCGAAACTGCGCTGGACCGCACTGTTCAAAGAGCGCAACACCTGGGGCGCGTTTCTCGGCTTTATGGGCGTGATCTACATGATCTGGCTCAACCTGACCTGGCTGCCGGGCTACTTTGAGCGCGAACACGGCCTGGACCTGTACCGCACCGCCTGGGTGGTGTCGCTGGCCTACCTGTTTGGCGCCTTGGGCACCATCGTGGCCGGGCGTTGCTGCGACAAACTGGTGGCGCGCGGCATGCGCGTGTTGGCCAGCCGCAAACTGATGGTCATCCTCGGCTTGCTCGGCGGGGCGCTGTTCACCCTGATCGTGGCCTTCACCACCAACGTCGTCGCGTGCGTGGTGCTGCTGTGCCTGACCATGTTCTTCATCAACATCTCCAGCGCCACCGCGTGGATGATCGTCAACACCATCGTGCCGTCTGAGCGAGTCGCCTCGTTTGGTTCGATCCAGAACTTTGGCGGCTACCTGGCGGGCTCCATAGCGCCGATCCTCACGGGTTTTAGCGTGCAACAGAGCGGCTCGTTCTCATCGGCCTTCATCATCAGCGCGGTCGTCGCCCTGTGCTCGGCGTTTGCCTACTTTGCACTGCTCAAAGAACCTTCAGCGCCGGTGACGCACATGAAAGGTACAGCGGCTACGGCGTAGCTCAGCGGCGTAGTGGTGCTCCCGGCGTGCATGTCGGGAGAACCGCTACGCCACAATCAACCCAGGCCTTCGGCGTGGACAAAGCAGAGTTTGTTGCCCTCGGGATCGCGACAGTACGCACCAAAAAAATCGGCTGAGTACTGAGGCCGCAACCCCGGCGCTCCCTCATCCGTGCCCCCTGAAGTGGTTGCCGCTTGCCAGGCAGCTCTTACCTGGTCTTGTGAGCTTGCTGCAAAGCTGACCTGTACGCCGTTACCCGACGTTGCGGGTAATCCGTTAAAAGGCAATTGCACGAAAAATTGTGGCCATTTCTGACCGGGCAAGTGCCAGCCCGCACCGGCGGGGCCGTCATCATGATCAGTCATGCGTACTAATCCCAAAGGGGTAAGTACGGCATCGTAAAAAGCGATCATGGCGTCGAGGTTTCGTGCGCCAATCTGAATGTGACTGAACATGGTTTCCCCTTGTGTAGGATTTTTTGATTAGCGTCCGGCCACATTTTTTTGTGTGGTTAAACGGATGCTAACTTTTGCGCCGCGAGTTTTCCATCGGCCTCAGTACCGAAGGGCGCACCTATATGTCCTACAAATAGTCCTACATATAATACTCATTGAAATTTATCGAATTAATTAGGCCGTCAGCTCTGCCATGGGCTTGCCAGTGAGTTACGACAGAAGTGGCCTGATTATGAGGGTGGTTACGGTATTGACACGCGTTAATCTTGCACAAAAGGTGGCTCAAATATCCACGCTTGTTTCTGGGCTTGGGTAAGGCTTTATGGTCTCGTGTCGGGCGAAAAGGGAAGCGTAATAATTTTGATGTGTGGGTAGTAGTAACTCGGAAAGCTTATTTATTTAAAATGAGGCAAGGCGAAATTAATGGCACCCAAGAAAATAAGTCGTGCTTCACTCGGTATAGCTTCGGCCACCATGGCTGCAATGTGTTGGGGGGGCGCGTTAGTTATGTCAAAGGGTGCGCTGGGAAGTTTCTATCCTGTCACGTTACTGATTATTCAGTTGATGGCAAGTGTGACGTTTCTTTGGTGCGTAGTAGCGTTCAGAAAAGCCTCCGCCCCTACGGCTAACGTGTTGGTCAAATTAAGTTTTTTAGGCTTGCTTGAGCCGTGTTTGACATATGTCTTGGTGCTGATTGGTTTGACTTTTACGGGAGCGTCAGAGGCCTCGTTATTACAATCGTTGGAGTCAATAATGATTGTGCTTCTGGCGATGCTTCTCTTGAAGGAAATACCGTCGATAAATTTTATAGTACTGTCAGCAATGATATTGGTAGGGTTGTTCTTTGCGTTAGATATACACGGCGGGAACGTCAAAGAAGTCTGGTTTGGCGCAAGCCTGATTTCATTGGGTATGCTGTCTGCTGCGTTCTATGTTGTTCTGTCCTCTCGCATCGCGAAAGAGCAGGATGTTTTTTATATAGTGGCTTGTCAGCAGACTCTTGCATTGGTGGCTTCTATTTTGATGTTACCGTTGGAGTGGACTATTTACCCCGAAAGTAAAGCGTTCGCGGCATTGCCGGGTTCTTTGGAAGTATGGGGGTTAGCGCTAGTGTCGGGGATTGTGCAGTATGCTCTCGCTTTCTCTTTTTATATTTATTCATTGAAATACATTCGTGCCGGCTTGGCGGGTATGTTTTTAAACCTTGTTCCTGTCATTGGTGTTGTTGGTGCTGTTGTTTTTTTGGGAGAAAGACTTTCACTTTTACAAGTAGGAGGTGCCGCACTGACGATAATTGCGCTGGTGCTGATCGCTAAAAATGCTGCTTCAGAAAACACGTTGAAGGATTACATAAAAAAATAGTCATATAAGACTAGCTGATATTCAGTTAGGGAGGTGTCAAATGGATGTAACGTTGCTTTTATCCAAATTGCCTGATCTATCCTGTGAGAGAAATTCTTATGGGGAGGATCTGGATATCGTAAATAAAGCGCTGCTGGGAGAATCAGACAAGGAAAAGAAAAAAGAAATCATATTGAGTTGGATCAAGCGAAAGCAGCCTTGTATGTTGGGCAGGTTAGCCTCTACAGGAAAGCAGAATATTCAGCTAAGTGTCTATGTTGTTGATGATAATGATATTGCGTTAGGGCAGGAGCATCTTAAAACATACCTTCAAGCTTGTCGTCTGAAATGGAAGCAAGCGTGTTCCAAAGGAAAGAGCGATGCTGTGTTGTACTTTTTTAATATCGGAAAGCTGATTGATCTGCCTCCTTCAGATAGCTTGGTTGAGGTGTTTAAGGGGTTTTCTAATCTGATATTTAACGAGTATGCTCCTGTTAATACAGATGTTATCTATACGGAGGCAGCACCATTGATACAGGATGGTAAGTTGTTTTTGTATAAGGCGGGTATTAATTTTTTTCATACGACGGCGCATCATACGGCTAATCATGATCGCAGAGTGCCCGGTGGGGCAATTATTTCAATAAATTCAGTAGGGCATTATGCGAATAATATGGTTAATCAAGGTTTTGCAAATGATCTGGATGAGGCAGTTAAAAATATTCAGCGACTGGCATGGCAGTCCATAGGGAACGGTGGTATCAGCCTTAAGAGTAACAAGTCAACTAGCTGGCATAATATTGATCCGGCAAATACATGTCCTCACCTTTCGAGGCCTTCTACTGTGCCAGAGGGTTTTTCTGAGAAAAAGTATTCGGCTAACTATCATACGGACGTACTGATTCCAGATCTGTTAACGAGAAAAGTTACTGATGTTGATGATCCTGCAATCGAAAAGTGGAAGTGGCTGACAATTGAGTATTTCACTACGATGCAGTATGAACTTGGCTCCATCGATTTTGGTATGTTTCACGGTTATCCCGTCGATCACGAAGCTATCAATTTCAATCCATTTCCTCCAATTAGAGGAGTGAACTCACCGAAACTCATCTATTGAAGGCTAAGCGAGCATCTCTGTCACTCGCGCAGAGGCCGAGGATGGAGGATTCCAGCAGCACCCAATGTCCCGACAGTGCACCAACAGTCAAAACCACTGCATAAACACCGCAGATTCAGCGTCCTGTCAGGGCTGTGTAAAACCTTTGTAAGCTGTCACCGAATTTAATTTCGCGAGTCGCCGCTTCGATACTCTGAACTCAGCCTTCTTTTGGTGAGTGACGCGTGTGAACACGAGCAGACGACACATTTTTATCTGGGCGCTCAGCGCGCTGGTTGTGCTGGCCGTTGCTTGGGCGCTGTATGCCCATTGGCCCTCCATGGCCCACAAAGACCGCCCCATGGGCATGGGCGGCCGGGCTGAGCCGGTGGCGGCGGTGGCGGTGGTGCCGCAGGATGTGCCGGTGTATATCGATGCCCTCGGCACGGTCACGCCCACGCAGAGCGTTACGGTGATTACGCAGGTCGACGGCATTTTGGCGTCGGTGGAGTTCAAGGAAGGCCAGCAGGTGCGCAAAGGGCAGGTGATCGCCCGCATCGACGACCGCGCGCTGAAGGCGCAACTGGCTCAAGCCCAAGGCGTTCTGGCTCACGATCAGGCGGTGCTGAGCAACGCCCAGCGTGACTTGGCGCGCTACCGCGAACTGATCAAGGCCGGTTCCATCAGCCAACAAACCCTCGATACGCAAATCTCTACGGTGGCGCAGCAACTGGGCACGGTGGCCGCCGATCAGGGCAGTGTGCAAAACCTTGAGGTGCAGTTGAGTTATTGCACCATCACCTCGCCGGTGGACGGGATTGTCGGGTTGCGCCAGATTGACCCCGGCAACTATGTAACCACCGCCAGCACCTCTGCGATTGCAGTGATCACGCAGATGAAGCCCGCCACGGTGGTGTTTGCCGTGCCCGAGGACTACCTGGGGGCGATCAATCAGGCCAGGGCGGCAGGTGTTGTCAGCGTGCTGGCTTATGACCGCAACAAGCAGAACCTGTTGGCCAGCGGGCAGTTGCTGGCGCTGGATAACCAGGTCGACACCAGCACCGGCACGATCAAGGTCAAGGCGCAGTTTGATGACGCAGATCATGTGCTGTTCCCCGATCAGTTCGTCAATGCGCGGCTCAAGGCGCAGACGCTGGATCAAGTGCCGGTGGTGCCGACCCGTGCCATTCAGCACGGCAGCCAGGGCGACTTCGTGTTTGTGGTGGCGGGCAACAAGGCCAGCCTGCGCAACGTCAAGTCCGGCCCAAGCATGGGCGATGTCACCGCAATTCTCGACGCCTCGGTCAAGCCGGGTGAGCAGGTGATCACGGAAGGTGCAGACAAGCTCGACAACGGCTCGGCCATTAAAGTAGTCGCACAGTGAGGCGCCGCTGATGAACGTCTCTCGCCCCTTTATCGAACGCCCTGTGGCCACGTGTTTGCTGATGGTCGCGATCTTGTTGCTGGGGATTCTGGGCTACCGCCTGCTCTCGGTGTCGGCCTTGCCGGAGGTCGATTACCCGACCATTCAGGTGTTTACCCAATACCCCGGCGCCAGCCCCGAGGTGATCAGTTCGTCGATTACCGCGCCGCTTGAACGCCAGTTGGGCGAGATGCCCGGCCTCAAGTCCATGGGCTCTACCAGCTCCGATGGCGCCTCGGTGGTGACCTTGCAGTTTGATCTGGCGCTGTCGCTGGATGTGGCTGAGCAAGAAGTGCAGGCCGCGATCAACGCCGCCGGCACTTTTTTACCGGCCAACCTGCCGTACCCGCCGGTGTACAGCAAGGTCAACCCGGCCGATGCGCCGGTGCTGACCCTGTCGCTGACCTCGGACGTACTGCCGCTGACCAAAATCGAAGACCTGGCCGACACCCGGCTGGCGCAGAAAATCTCGCAGATCAGCGGCGTCGGCCTGGTCACCATCAGCGGCGGCCAGCGCCCGGCGGTGCGGGTCGAGGCCAATACGTCGGCGCTGAATAACCTCGGGCTGTCGCTGGACGATCTGCGTACCTCCCTGGGCACCGCCAACGTCAACCAGGCCAAGGGCAGCATCGACGGCAAGTTCCAGGCGTACTCCATTGGTGCCAACGATCAGTTGCAATCGGCCGAGGAATACCGCGATCTGGTGATCGCCTATAAAAACGGCGCCGCGATCCGCCTGTCACACATTGCTACCTCGATCCAAGGCCCGGAGAACCCGCGCCAGGCCGCCTGGACCAACGAAACCCCGTCGATTGTGCTGAGCATCCAGCGCCAGCCGGGGGCCAACGTGATTGAGGTGGTCGACCGCGTGCAACATTTGCTGCCCACGCTGCGCGCCAGTTTGCCGGGCACGCTCAAGGTGGCGGTGCTCACCGACCGGACCCAGACCATCCGCGCCTCGGTCACCGACGTGCAGTACGAACTGGCGGTTGCCGTGGTGCTGGTGGTGCTGGTGATCTTCCTGTTTTTACGTAACGTCGCGGCCACCCTTATTCCCGCCGTGACCGTGCCCTTGACCCTGCTCGGCACCTTGGCGGTGGCCTATGCGCTGGGCTTTTCGCTGAATAACCTGACCTTGATGGCGCTGACCATTGCCATCGGTTTTGTGGTCGACGATGCCATCGTCATGGTCGAAAACATCAGCCGTTACCTGGAGGAAGGGGATACGCCATTGCAGGCCGCGCTCAAGGGCTCGGCGCAAATCAGCTTCACCATCATCTCGCTGTCGTTGGCGCTGATTGCGGTGATGATCCCGCTGTTGTTCATGGGCGACGTAGTGGGGCGGCTGTTTCGTGAGTTCGCCATGACCGTGGCCGTGACCATCGTGATTTCGGCGGTGATTACCCTGACCCTGACGCCGATGATGTGCGCGCGCATGCTCAAGGCGCACCCGCAGGCGCGTCGCGAAGATTTTTTCGACCGCATCAACCAGCACTATGTGCGCGGCCTGAACTGGGTGTTGGCGCACCGCACCCTGGCGCTGCTGTCGGTGGTGTTCACCGCTGTGCTCACAGTGCTGACGCTGACGGTCATGCCCAAGGGCTTTTTCCCTGATCAGGACACCGGGCTGATTCAGGGGATTTCCCAGGCCTCGCCAACTATTTCGTTCCAGCAGATGCAGGTCGAGCAACAGCGCCTGGCCTCGCGCATTTTGCGCGATCCGGCGGTGCAGAGCCTGTCGTCGTTTGTCGGTATCGACCAGACCAACCCCACCCTCAATCAGGGCAATCTGCTGATCAACCTCAAGCCGCGTGACCAGCGCGACAGCGCCAGCACGGTGATCCGGCGTCTGGCCGATGCCAATGCCGACGACGCCGGGATTCGCCTGTACCTGCACTCGGTGCAAGACCTGACCCTGGACGCCAGCGTGGCCACCACCAGTTACCGCCTCGGCTTGCAAGCCACCGACCCGCAGGTGTTGCAGGAATGGACCGGCAAGCTGATGGCGGCGATCAAGCAAGACCCGACCTTCACCGATGTGCAAAGCCAGGCGATGCAGTTCGGCAATCAGATCCAGCTCACGTTTGACCGCGCCACCGCTTCGCGTCTGGGCATTACCCCGCAGGCGATTGACGACGTGCTCTATGACGCCTTCGGCCAGCGTCAGGTGTCGACCATTTACACCCAGCTCAACCAGTACCACGTGGTGATGGCCACCGACCATCCGCCGAAGAACCTCGCGGATTTGCTCACCGGGCTCTACGTCGACATCCCCGGCGGCGGGGTGGCGCCGCTGTCGAGCATGGCGACGATGCAGGTGGTGCAGACGCCGCTGACGATCAACCGGCTGGGGCAGTTCGCGTATGCCGACATCTCGTTCAACCTGGCGCCTGGCCAAACCCTGGGCACGGCCCTGAACCAGCTCAAGACCATCGAGCAGCAGGTGGCGATGCCCGCCTCGGTGCAAGTGTCGTTGCAGGGCGCGGCGGCGACGTTTGAGGCGTCGTTGGCCAATCAGGCGGTGCTGGTGCTGGCGGCGATTGTGGTGGTGTACCTGATGCTGGGCATGCTCTACGAGAGCTTCGTGCACCCGATCACCATTCTCTCTACCTTGCTCTCGGCGGCGTTGGGCGCCTTGCTGGCGCTGCTGGTCACCGGCACCCAGTTCGACATCATCGGCTTGATCGGCATCGTGCTGCTGATCGGTATCGTGATGAAAAACGGCATCATGATGGTCGACTTCGCCCTCGACCTTGAGCGACGAGAAGGCTTGAGCCCGGTGCAGGCGATCAAGCAGGCGGCGGCCTTGCGCTTTCGGCCGATTCTGATGACCAGCATGGCCTCGCTGTTCGGCGCCGTGCCGTTGGCGCTGGGCACCGGCATTGGTTCTGAACTGCGCCATCCGTTGGGGATCGCGATCATTGGCGGGCTGCTGCTCAGCCAGTTGCTGACGCTGTTTTCGACCCCGGTGATCTTCCTCGCGATGCATGACCTCGGGCAGCGCCTGAAGGGTCACCGCGCAGCCAGGGCGGATTGATCGCGATGAACCTCAGTGCGCCGTTTATCCAACGTCCCATCGCCACCACCTTGCTGGCTGTCGGGCTCGCGCTGTTTGGCGTGCTGGCGTTCAACCTGCTGCCGGTGGCGCCGCTGCCGGAGGTGGATTTCCCCACCATCAGCGTCAGCGCCAAGTTGCCGGGGGCTGACCCGCACACCGTCGCCACCTCGGTGGCCACGCCGCTGGAGCGTCAGTTCGGGCAGATCGCCGGGGTCACGCAAATGACCTCGTCCAGCAGTCTGGGCACGACCCGGATCAACTTGCAGTTCGACCTTAATCGCGACATCGACGGCGCCGCCCGTGATGTGCAAGCGGCAATCAACGCCGCGCGCAGCAACTTGCCCAGCGACTTGTCGGGCAATCCGACCTACCGCAAGGTCAACCCGGCCGACTCGCCGATCATGGTCATCAGCCTGACCTCCGATGCGGCCACGCCGGGGCACATGTACGACGTGGCCTCAACCCTGCTCGAACAAAAGCTCCTGCAAACCAGCGGTGTGGGCGATGTGACGGTGGGCGGCGGGGCCTTGCCGGCGGTGCGGGTCGAACTCAACCCGGACCGCCTCAACCATTACGGCGTGAGCCTTGAACAGGTGCGCGAGGTGATCGCCGCATCTAACGTCAACCTGCCCAAAGGCACGATCGATATCGGCGCACAGGGCAATGTGATTGCCGCCAATGACCAGCTCTACAACGCGCCGGACTACGGCGCGCTGGTGGTCAAGCAGAACAATGGCGATCTGGTGCGCATCAGCGACCTGGGTTACGTGCGCGAAGACGTAGAAGACCTGCGCAACTATGGCTTGTACAACGGCCAACCGTCGGTGTTGCTGGTGATCTTCAAGCAGCCGGGGGCCAACGTGATCGAGACGGTGGACGCGGTCAAGGCCGAGTTGCCGTTTCTGCAAGCGTCGATTCCGGCCTCGATCAAGCTCAACATTTTGATGGACCGCACCACCACCATTCGCGCCTCATTGCGCGACGTAGAAATCAGCCTGATTGCCTCGATTTTGCTGGTGACGCTGGTCACGTTTGCGTTTTTCCGTGATTGGCGCAGCACCCTGGTGCCGGCCATTGTTGTGCCGTTGTCGCTGCTTGGCACCTTCGGCGTCATGTACTTCATGGGCTACAGCCTCAACAACCTGTCGTTGATGGCGTTGACCATTGCCACCGGGTTTGTGGTCGATGATGCGATTGTGGTGGTGGAAAACATCATGCGCCATCTGGAGCGCGGCGAATCGCGCGTGCAGGCGGCGCTGGCCGGTGCCCGGGAGGTGGGCTTTACCGTGCTGACTATCAGCGTGTCGCTGGTGGCGGTGTTTATTCCGCTGCTGCTGATGGGCGGGATTGTCGGTCGTTTGTTTCGTGAGTTCTCGATCACCTTGTCGGTGTCGATTGCGATGTCGATGCTGGTGTCGCTGACCATCACACCGATGCTGGCGGCGGTGTTTTTACGTGCCCCGGCAACCGCCCAACACCCGGAGGCGGCGCCGGACTCGCGCTTTCATCGTTTCTACGACCGCACCCTCGGCTGGGTGATCAACCACACCTTGCTGATGGGTCTGGTGACGGTGCTGGTGATCGTGCTGGCCGGGGTGCTGTACGTGCGGGTGCCCAAGGGCTTTTTCCCGCAGGAAGACACCGGGCGCCTGAACGGCAGCATCATGGCCTCGCAAAGCATCTCGTATGGCGCCATGCAGCAGGACTTTCTGGCGATCAACCGCAAAGTCTTGCTCAACCCCAACGTGGAAGCGGTCGGCGGTTTTATCGGCGGCGCGGGCGGCGGGGGCGGTTCGGTGAACACCGGGCAGATGTTTATCTCGCTCAAGCCCTTGAGTGAGCGCAAGGCCAGCGCCGACCAGATCATCGCCCAGATCCGCAAAACCCTGGGCGACATGCCGGGCACCCGGTTGTTCCTGCAATCGGTGCAGGACATCACCGTGGGCGGGCGCCAGAGCGCCGCGCAGTACCAATACACGCTGACTGCCGACGACCAGAGCAGCCTCGATGTGTGGGTGCCCAAAGTGCTGGCGGCGCTGCATAAACTGCCGCAGCTCAAAGACCTCAATACCGACCAGCAAGACAACAGCCTTGCGGCCAATGTGGCGGTCAACCGCGACACGGCGGCGCGGCTCGGGGTCAGCATGTCGGCGATTGACCAGATCCTGTACGACGCCTTTGGTCAGCGCCAGGTGTCGACCCTTTACCGCGCCGCCAACCAGTACCACGTGGTCATGGAAGTCGCCCCCGAATACTGGGCCGATCCGTCGGCGCTCAAATCGATCTACCTGCCGCAAGGTGCCTCGACGGCCAGCAAGACCAACACCGCGCCCAACCTGGCGAGCAACGCCAACGCGACGTTGATCCCGTTGTCTGCGGTGGCTCAGCAGTCGGTGGCGCGCACGGCGATTTCCATCAGCCATCAAGGCACCTTCCCGGCGGTGACGGTGTCTTTCAACCTGGCCCCCGGCGTGTCCATCGGCCAGGCCACCACGTTGGTGGATGACGCGGTGGCGCAACTGCGCATGCCGGCCAGCGTGGTCGGGCACTTTGCCGGGACAGCGCAGGTGTTTCAGTCGTCGGTGTCCAGCGAGCCTTGGCTGATTCTGGCGGCGATTGTCTCGGTGTACATCGTGCTCGGCATGCTCTACGAAAACCTGATCCACCCGCTGACCATCCTCTCGACCTTGCCGTCGGCCGGGGTGGGGGCGCTGATTGCCTTGCTGATGACCGGCACCGAGCTGTCGATCATTGCGCTGGTGGGGGTGATTTTGCTGATCGGCATCGTCAAGAAAAACGCGATCATGATGATCGACTTCGCCATTACCGAAGGCAAAGCGCTGGGCCTCAGCCCGCAACAAGCGATCCGCCGCGCCTGCCTGATCCGCTTTCGGCCGATCATGATGACCACCCTGGCGGCGATGCTCGGCGCCTTGCCGCTGGTGCTGGGCACCGGCTACGGCTCGGAATTGCGTCGCCCGCTGGGCATTTCCATCATGGGCGGTTTGCTCTTCAGCCAAGTGCTGACGCTGTACACCACGCCCGTGATTTACCTCTGGCTGGACCGCTTGTCGCAACGTCTGCGCCGGGCGCCCAAGGAGACCACCCGATGAACCTCAAACCGCTGCTGCTGGCCATGACCCTTAGCCTGACCCTGGCCGGGTGTATGGTCGGGCCGGATTATCAAAAACCGGCCATGCAATTGCCCATGGGCTTCAAAGAGGGCACGCAGTGGCAACGGGCTGTGGCCAACCCCCAAGGCGCGCTGAACAGCCAGTGGTGGCTGGCCTATAACGACCCGGTGTTGACGCAGTTGATCCAGCGCTCGGCCACGGCCAACCAGTCGATTGTTGCCGCCGAGGCGGCGTATCGCGGCGCGCAGGCGCAAGTGTCATCGAGCCGCGCCGGTTTGTGGCCGACCCTGGGCGCCGGGCTTTCCGGTTCACGCGGGGTGGGCGGCAGCGGTTCCAGCAGCGGGGCGAGCAGCGCAGGCGGGGTTGAGAACTCGGTCAGCGCCACCCTGACCGCCAGTTGGGAGCCGGATTTATGGGGCCAGGTGCGACGCGGCATTGAGTCCAGCAGCGCTTCTGCGCAAGCCTCCGACGCCTTATTGGCCGGGGTGCGTTTGTCCATCAGCGCCAGCGTGGCGAGCAATTACCTGGCCTTGCGTCAGCAGGACATCGACATCGGCCTGTTGCAGCAACAGCAGCAGATCAACCAGCAATTGCTCGACATGATCCAGGCCGAATACGCCCAGGGAACGGCTGCCAATGACCAACTGCTGCAAGCCCAGGACCAACTGAGCACCGTGGTGGCCGCGTTGCAAACCGCGCAGCGCTCCCGCGAGCAATACGAGCATGCACTGGCGGTGCTGGTGGGCGAGGCACCGTCGCAATTTAGTGTGGCGCCGGTGGCGCAGTACGCCTTTGCGGTGCCGCGTCCGCCGCTGAGCTTGCCCTCGGATTTGTTGCTGCGCCGCCCGGATGTGGTGGCTGCAGAGCGCACGGCAGCGGCGGCCAATGCCAAAATCGGCGTGGCTGACGCGGCGTTTTTCCCGACCCTGGACTTGACCGCTGAAGGCGGTTATCGCGCCAGTGCGCTGGGCAGCCTGTTCAGCGTGCCGAACCGCATCTGGACCCTGGGCCCGGCATTGGCCGCGACCCTGTTTGACGGCGGCGCTCGCGAAGCGGCAGTGCAACAGGCGCAAGCCAGCTACGACCAGGACGCGGCGACCTACCGGGGCACCGTGTTGTCGGCCTTGCAGAACGTCGAAGACAACCTGTCGGCGATCAACCACCTGCACGTGCAGGCGGATACCTATCAGCAGATCTACACGCGCAATCAGCAATTGTTCGGCAGCCAGGAGGCGCAGCTAAAAGCCGGCACCGTCAGCCAGCAGAACGTCCTGACCCAGCAATTGATCTTGTTGCAGACCGAACAGAACCTGCGCGACACCCAGGGGCAATTAAGCCAGGGCAGCGTGGCGTTGATTCAGAGTTTGGGCGGGGGGTGGGAGAACCACTGATTGTAGGAGCGAGCCTCGCGATCTATTAACGATCAAAAGATCGCGAGGCAAGCTCGCTCCTACAGGGCTTTACGCTTTGTAAGGCTTGTTGGGCAGCAGCAAACGTTCGGCGACGACGCCGAAGATCAGGCCCAGTGCGGTCCACAGTACCGCCTGGATGCCCAACGAGGCGACGCGGAACTTCCACAGCAGCAGGGCCGAGAAACCGTCCGGTGCTTCATTGAACGTCGGGAACAAAAAGCCCGCGATCGAGACAATCACCAGGTACAGCACCACGCCCTTGATCACGCCGTTCCACAGACCGGAGCTGGCAATGAATTTACGGCCTGCACTGACGGCAATGATCGCGGCGGCCAGCGACACCAGCAGCATCAGGAAGAACAACTGCGTGCGCTTGCCGATGGTGTCCGGGTTGCCCACCGCTGGCGGGTTGGCCGGATACACCAGCCCCGGTACCAGATACAGCACCACAAAGGCGGCCAGCGCCAGCAAAGCGGCCAGACCACGCGGGCCGACGTTACCGACACGGCCCAGGGAATAGGCGAACACCAGGGCAAAAATGCCGCCCAGCGACACGCTGTAGACCAGCACCCCGGTCAACAGACCGAAGGTGCTTTGCACTTCGCGGCTGACCAGCTCGGGTTCTTCTTCCTCGGCGTCACCGTGGGAGTGGGAATGGGACATGCCTTCTTCGAAGGCGATAGCGCGATCAATCTCGGGTTCGCCGAACACCTTGGCAAAGCTGAAAGCCAGCAGGCCGGCCAACAGACCGACAAGCATGCCCCTGACGAGTAAACGACCAGTCATGTGAAACCCCTCGGATCAGTGGCAGGGAAAGCCCAGCAGGTGACGACCGTCGTGTACGAACTCGTGCACGTACATGCCCTTGAAGACGGCGGTGGCACCTTGTTCAGCGCCGACGAAATAAATCGCCAGCAACAGCAACAGCCCCCCGAAAATCGCCCACGGCAGTACATCGCGCAGGGGTATGGCAGGAATGGAGAGATCAGATTGAGTAGCAGCGTTAGAAACCATGATTACCTCTGGGATTACGCGTCCCGGCAAGAGTGCAAAGGCAAAGGAAGATCTGGCTCTCGGCAAAGTGCCGACTACAGTGGCGCGACCGCGTCGGATTCAGACCGACTTCTTTCCTTCGTAACATACTGAAACAACGCTGGCAGTGTACGCGCTTGGCCCGGGAAATACCCAGAGGAACCTTGTAACTCTAGTGGGAGCGGGCTTGCTCGCGATTCAGGCGACGCGGTGAACCTGCACTACCGCGTTGCTGCCATCGCGAGCAAGCCCGCTCCCACAGGGTGTTCGCAATACTGACATATGCGGTTAAACGATGACGGAAGGTGCTGTGCATTCAGTGACTAGCCTTTGGGTCTGTCGACTCATCGAGACGTTCTATGCCCTCGTTTCCTGCTTCCCACCGCCTGCGTCATGGTCGGTTCAGCGAGCCAAACCGCATCTACCTGCTGACGGCCAATACGCTCAATCGGGAACCTGTTTTCCTTGACTGGCGCGTCGGCAGGCTGGTTGTAGAGCAGTTGCGGAGCGCGCAAGAGCAAGGTTTCGTTGATTCGCTGGCATGGGTGGTAATGCCAGATCATTTTCACTGGCTGGTAGTGCTTCAGCGCAGCTCACTTGACCAATTGATGTGCCGTACCAAGTCGTTGAGTACAAGAGCTATCAATCAGGCCACCGGTCGAACAGGCAGTCGATGGCAGCAGGGCTACCATGACCATGCTTTACGCAATGAAGAGGACTTGAAGCGTGTGGCCCGTTATGTCATTGCCAACCCTATGCGTGCAGGATTGGTCAAGAGAGTGGGAGATTACCCTTTATGGGATGCCATATGGCTATGACCCCGTTCAAGCGTGCTCCCACCTCAGTGGTTGTCAGGCGGATGGTGCCACTCGGGCTGGGTCAATGCGTTTACCCGGTTCACGGCCTTTTCTGGCCGAGCGCAACAACATCAACGTACCCAGCAACGCCATGGCCGCGAGGAAGTACATGCCGGCATGGGTGCTGTCGAATTGCTGTTCGGCCCAGGTTTTAACCGTGGGTGCCAGGAAGCCGCCGAGGTTGCCCAGGGCGCCGATTACGGCGATCCCGCTGGCCGCGGCGGCGCCACTCAGAAAGCGCGTCGGCAAGGTCCAGAACAGCGGTTGCACAGTGATAAAACCGGCGGCCGCCAGGCAGAACGCGAGGATGACCAGCGGCAGGCTGGCGCTCAAGGTCGAACCGACCATGCCGACCGCAGCCAAGGCCAGCATCAGCGCGGCAAAGCGGGTTTGCAGGCCTTTGCGGTCGGCGTAGCGGGTGACCGCGTAGAGCACGATCACGGTGGCGATCCACGGGATGGACGTCAGCAGGCCGACTTCCAGGCCGATGCCGGTGCCGAGCAGTTCGGCGATGCGCGTCGGCAGGTAAAACAACACGCCGTACACGCTGACCTGGATGGTGAAGTAGATCAGGGTGAAGTACAGCACCGTCGGGTTGATCAAAGCCGAGCGCCAGGACGACGGCCCCGTATCGGCCTTGAGCAGGTGTTCTTTTTCCAGCTCGTGCTCGACCGCGGCTTTTTCTTGCTCGGTCAGCCATTTGGCGGTACGCGGTTTGTCGGTGAGGTAGAACAGCGCAAACACGCCGATGACCGAGGCGGCGAGGCCTTCGGTGACGAACATCCATTGCCAGCCGGTCAGGCCAAATTGCGCGCTTTCCAGCAGCCAGCCCGACACCGGGCCGCCGACCATCAACGACACCGGCACGCCGAAGTAGTAAATGCCATAGGCGGCGCCGCGCTTGTTCTGCGGGAACCAGTAGGTCAGGTACAGCACCACGCCCGGCGACAGGCCCGCTTCGGCCACGCCGAGCAAAAAGCGCAGGATGTAGAAGCTGGTTTCGTTGTGGGCAAACATCATGGCTGCCGACACCAGCCCCCAGGTGATCATGATCCGGCTCAGCCAAATGCGTGCGCCGACTTTGTGCAGCATCAGGTTGCTGGGCACTTCAAACACGGCGTAGCCGATAAAGAAAATGCCCGCGCCCAAGGCAAACGCGGCGTTGCTCAGGCCGGTATCTGCCTGCAGGGCATGTTTGGCAAAGCCAATGTTGGAACGGTCAATGATCGCCATCGCGAACATCAAGGCGACAAAGGGCAGGATGCGCCAGCGAATCTTGCTGAGCGCCTGATTCAACACAGGATTGGACATGGGTGGCTCCGATTATTTTTTTTGTGGAGTTCAACAACAGGGACAGCGATTAACGGGCTCTCAAGGCGGAGCGGGCATAGGCCGCGACGATGACAAAACAGCCCATGGGCAACAGATACGCCACGGCGGTGGAGGAGTGGTCAGCCACCAGGCCCATCACATAGGGCAGCAGGGCCCCGCCAACAATGGCCATGATCATGAACGAGCTGCCGCGCTTGGTATGCGCGCCGAGGTTTTTCACGCCCATGGCAAACAGGGTCGGGAACATGATCGACATAAAGAAGAAGGTCGCCACCAGCGCTACCACCGACACGCCTTCAATTCCCAGCACCACCACCGCGCACAGCGCCACGTTGATCAGTGCGTAAATCATTAACAGGCGCTGGGCGTTGACGCGGCCCATCAGCCAGGTGCTGAAGAAGCGCCCAAACATAAAGCTGAGCATGGCCACCGAAAGCAGATACGCCGCTTGCTGGCTGCCCATTTGCGCCCAGTGTTCGGTGACGTAGTTGATAAAAAACGCCCCGACGCCGACTTGCGCACCGACGTAAAAGAACTGGGTGATGACCCCGGTGACAAACTCGTGGTGTTGCCACAGGCCTTTATCACTCAGTTGCTGGGCCTGAACTTCTTGCTCGCGCAGGTCCGGCAGCGGGGTGCGGGCGATCAGTACGGCGACCAGCAGCACCAGCGAGGCAATCACCAGATAGGTCATTTGCAGCGACTGGGTGGTGTCGGTGCTGTCGGCACCACTGAAGAACAACGCACCGCCAATCAAGGGGCCAAAAAACTGCCCGAGGCCATTGAACGACTGCGCCAGGTTCAAGCGCCGCTCAGCCCCAGCCGGTGATCCCAGCACCGTGGCATACGGGTTGGCAGCGGTTTCGAGGCAGCCCAGGCCGCAGGCAATCACAAACAGCGCGAACAAAAAGAACTGAAAGCTTTGCGCGGCCGCGGCGGGCATGAACAGCAGGGCGCCGCAGGCATACAGGCACAGGCCGAGCAGAATGCCCGCCTTGTAGCCGTACTTGTCCATCAAGAACCCGGCGGGCAGGGCGATCAGAAAATAGGCGCCGAAGTACGCGCTTTGCAGCAAGCCGGACTGGGCCTTGCTGACGTGCAGAGTTTCCTGGAAGTGCTTGTTGAGCACATCCAGCAAGCCATACGACAACCCCCAGAGAAAGAACAGGCAGGTCACCAGAATCAGTGCCCAGCGGTAAGACGTCACCGCCTTGGTAAAGGGCGGCGCGGCGACGTTCGAGTGCTTGAGTGACATGACGCATCTCCTTCTTATTGTTGTGAGCGACTTGCATGGATCAATTCTTGTGGGAGCGGGCTTGCTCGCGATGGCATCTGTGCGGTGTATCAGGCAGCGCGCGTCGCCTGTATCGCGAGCAAGCCCGCTCCCACAGGGTCAGTGCATGGGTGGCTCATGTCAGTGCCCGGTCCAGGTGGGTGTAGCCGCCGTCGACCACCAGCCATTGCCCGGTGGTGTGGGAGGCGCGGGGGGATAACAGGAACAGCACGCTGTCGGCGATTTCTTCTGAAGTAGTCATGCGCTGGCCGAGGGGGATTTTCTCGACGATGCTCGCCAGCTTGGCGTGCGGGTCGTCGAAGCTGTTGATCCAGCGCTCGTACAGCGGGGTCATGACTTCGGCCGGGATGACCGCGTTAACCCGTACGCCATCGGCCAGCAACGAGGTGGCCCACTCGCGGGTCAGCGACAGTTGCGCGCCTTTGGCGGCGGTGTAGCCGCTGGTGCCGCCCTGGCCGGTGAGGGCGGTTTTGGAGCTGATATTGACGATGGACCCACGGCTGGCCTTGAGCGCGTCGACGCACAGGTGGGTCATGAGGTAGTAGTGGATGAGGTTTTTTTCCAGCGACTCGACAAAGGCCGAGCGCCCGGCGTCCAGGCCCACGCTGTCATTGACACCGGCATTGTTGACCAGCCCGTCGATGCGCCCGAAGCGGTGCAGTACGCTGGCGACGGCGGCGCGGCAGGCGTCTTCGTCGCGCAGTTCGACCTGTATAAACAGGCTTTGTGCGCCGCGTTGATCCAGTTGTCGGGCCAGTTCATCTGACAGCGGGCTGTGGCCGAAAATCACCGGGATCGCGCCTTCATCGGCCAGCCCCAGAGAAATCGCGGCACCAATGCCGGAGCCGCCGCCGGTGACGATAAAGACCTTGTCTTGCAGATGCAGATTCATCGTGTCACTCCTTCAAGCCCGTAGATGGAGCAGGCGTTGGCGCCCCAAATCGCCGCTTGTTCAGCGGCGCTCAAGTGCTGCAACACGCTGTCGACCAGGGTGTGGGTGGTGCGGTAATCGCTGGCCAGCAGGCACACCGGCCAGTCGGAACCGAACATCAAGCGTTCAGGGCCAAACAGGTGCAGTGCGGTGTCCAGGTACGGGGTCAGTTGCTCGGGCTGCCAGTGCTGCCAATCGGCCTCGGTCGCCAGCCCCGACAATTTGCAACTGACATGCGCCAATGCGGCCAGCGGCGCCAGTTGCTCGGCCCATTGGCGCAGGTTGTTGGCCTGCACGTTTGGCTTGGCGAGGTGGTCGAGCACCAGGTGATGCTGGTCATGGCGCTGGCACAACTGCGTTGCGGCGCTCAGGTCGCAGGCCTTGATCAGCACTTCATAGACCTTGCCTTGGCGCTGTAACGTCGCCAGGCCACGGTTGAAATCGGCCCGTTGCATGAACTCGGCAGGCGCGGGTTCGTCTTGCAACTGATGACGAAACCCGCGCAGCACCGAGGCCTGCGCCCAGCGTTCCAGCGAGTGTTCAAGGTCGGCGGCGCACAGGTCGACCCAGCCCACCACGGCGCGAATCCACGGGTATTGCCCGGCCAACTGCAACAGCCAGTCCGTCTCGCTTTCGCAGGCGCGGGCTTGCACGGCAATGCAGCCGTAGAGCCCGGCCTGATCGAGCAAGGGGCGCAGGTCGTCGGGCATAAAGTCGCGACGCAAGCCGGGCATGTCGTGGCTGATCCACGGATAACCGGCTGCGTCATACCGCCAGAAGTGCTGATGCGCATCCAGGCGTGGTGGCTGTGTGGACGACATTGTTGTTGTACTCCGTCCCTTCAAACGCTGGTTTAGCCCCGGTAGCGGTACTGCTCGCGGGAGGCGGCTTTCATCTGGATCGAGAAGCCCGGCGCCTGTGGCGGCATGTAGGCGGCGTCGCGGATCACGCAGGGGTCTTCGAAGTGTTCGTGCAGGTGGTCAACAAACTCCACCACGCGGCCTTCATGGGTGGCGGCGATGCACAGGTAGTCGATCATCGACAGGTGCTGCACGTACTCGCACAGGCCCACGCCACCGGCATGCGGGCAGACCGGCAAGTTGTATTTGGCGGCCATCAGCATGACGGCCAGCACTTCGTTGACCCCGCCCAGGCGGCAGGCGTCGATCTGCACCACGTCGATCGCTTCGCGCATGATCAGTTGCTTGAAGACGATGCGGTTCTGGCACATTTCGCCGGTGGCGACCTTGACCGGGCTGACGCCCAGGCGGATTTTGCGGTGGCCTTCGACGTCGTCCGGGCTGGTCGGTTCTTCGATAAACCACGGCTGGGCGAACGACAGCTCACGCACCCAATCGATGGCCGCGTCGACTTCCCAGACCTGGTTGGCGTCGATCATCAGTTTGCGGTCCGGGCCGATCACTTCGCGGGCGATGCGCACGCGGCGGATGTCGTCTTGCAGGTCGTGGCCGACTTTTAATTTGATGTGCGAGAAGCCCGCGTCGACGGCTTCCTGGCACAAGCGACGGAGCTTCTCGTCGGCGTAGCCCAGCCAGCCGGCTGAGGTGGTGTAGCACGGGTAACCTTTAGCTTCGAGCAGGGCCAGGCGCTCGGCTTTGCCGTGGGCGCGCTCGCGTAGCAGGGTCAGAGCTTCGTCGGGGGTGATGCAGTCGGTGATGTAACGAAAATCTATGCAGCGCACCAGTTGCTCGGGGCTCATGTCGGCCACCAGACGCCACACCGGCTTGCCTTCGGCCTTGGCCCAGAGGTCCCAGGCGGCATTGACCACCGCGCCGGTGGCCAAGTGGATGGCGCCCTTGTCCGGGCCGATCCAGCGCAGTTGGCTGTCGCTGGTCACGTAGCGCCAGAAGCGGCCCATGTCTTCGGCGATCCACTCTAGCTTGAGGCCGACCATGAGGCCTGCCAAGGCCTTGATCGAGGCGCAGCAGATCTCGTTGCCACGGCCGATGGTAAAGGTCAGGCCGTGGCCTTCGAGGTTCGGGGTGTCGGTTTCGAGGATGACGTAGGCCGCGGAGTAATCCGGGTCCGGGTTCATCGCGTCCGAGCCGTCCAGCGATTGCGAAGTGGGGAAGCGAATGTCTTCAACCCGTACAGCAGTAATGGTAGTCATGGCGTTCTCCGGCTTATTCGGCGTCGACGGTGCGTTGGTTTTGTTCACCCAGGCCGCTGATGCCCAGGCGGATGTGCTGGCCCGCACGCAGGAACACGGGTTCTGGTTTGACGCCCAGGCCTACGCCGGGCGGGGTGCCGGTAGAGATCACGTCGCCGGGTTGCAGGCTCATGAACTGGCTGAGGTAGCTGACGATTTTGGGGATCTGGAAAATCATCGTGCGCGTGTTGCCGTTTTGATAACGCTTGCCGTCGACTTCCAGCCACAGGTCGAGCTGGTGCGGGTCGGCGATTTCATCGCGGGTCACCAGCCATGGGCCGAGCGGGCCGAAGGTGTCGCAGCCTTTGCCTTTGTCCCAGGTGCCGCCCAGTTCCAGCTGGAACTCGCGCTCGGACACATCGTTGATCACGCAATACCCGGCCACGTGTTCCAGCGCGTCGCTTTCGCTGATATAGCGGCCGCCCTTGCCGATGACCACGCCGAGCTCGACCTCCCAGTCGGTCTTGCGGGAATTACGCGGGATTTCGACGTTGTCGTTCGGGCCGACGATGGCGCTGGTCCACTTGTTGAACACCACCGGCTCAGCCGGGATGGCCGCACCGGTTTCAGCGGCGTGGTCGGCGTAGTTGAGGCCAATGCAGATGAACTTGCCGACCTGGCCGACGCAGGCGCCGATCCGTGGCGAGCCTTGGACGAGCGGCAGGGTGGACGGGTCGATGTCTTGCAAGCGGGCAATGCTTTGCGGGCTGAGAGCCTCGCCTGCGATATCCGTGACCACTGCGGACAAGTCACGCAGATCACCGTTGTTATCGAGCATAGCGGGGCGTTCCTGGCCTTTTTCGCCGTAGCGGAGCAGTTTCATAAAGAGTCCTCGAAATAGGTAATCACATGTGTGGGAGCGGGCTTGCTCGCGATTGCCTCAGCGCAATGCTTCAGACAAACCGAGTCGCCAGCATCGCGAGCAAGCCCGCTCCCACACAGTCAAAAAAGGGCTGTCAGTTGCTCCAGCCGCCATCAATGATTTGTGCGGTGCCGGTGGTGAAGCCGCTGGCGCTTGAGCCCAGGTACAGGGCCAATTGGGCGATTTCTTCGGCGGTGCCGATGCGGCCCATGGGTTGGCGCGCGGCGAAGGCGGCGTACACCTCGTCTACGCTGCGGCCTTCGCGTTCGGCTTGCTCGCGGATGCGCTGGCGCAGGGAAGGGGAGTCGACGGTGCCGGGGCAGATGGCGTTGCAGCGGATGTTCTGGCTGACAAAGTCTGCCGCCACCGAGCGGGTCAGGCCGATCACCGCGCCTTTGCTGGCGCAGTAAGCAAAGCGGTTAGGCACGCCTTTGACGCTGGAGGCCACTGAGGCCATGTTGACGATCGAGCCGCCGCCGTTGCTCAGCATGCCCGGCAAGAAGGCGCGGATCATGCGGTACATGGCGGTAACGTTGAGGTCCAGGGCGAAGTTCCAGTCTTTTTCGCTGCATTCCAGGATGTTGCCGCTGTGCACCACGCCTGCGCAGTTGAACAGCACATCCAGCGGGCCAAGCTCGTTGGCCAGGCGCTCAATGGCGGCGGCATCGGTGACGTCCAGAACAATTTTGTGAGCGCCTGTAAGGGCCTCAAGGGCGCCAGCATTGATGTCGGCGGCGAAGACCTCGGCGCCAGCGGCGAGGTATGCCTGGACACTGGCGTGGCCAATACCTTGGGCTGCGGCCGTGATCAGCACGCGTTTGCCGGAAAGATCCATGGGTACTCCGTAACGATGTGATTGTTTTTATTGTTGGCCTGAACCCTTCGCCATTGTCTCTTTTGGACTAATGGTCAGGCCATTGCGGGCGTAGCAACTGGCAAAACGACGCAGCGGCGGGATACGTTTTTAGCTATGATCGCTGTACGTTATCCATCCAATGGTCAGGCCATTGAACCTTTTTTAGCATGCACCTCACGCTTCAACAAGTGACTTTTTTTTCAAAAAGCGCTCGCGAGCCGTTGCACAGACCAGAGCCAATTTCACGATGCCATTCCAAGTTATTGATAACCAAAGACTTTATCGGCAGATCGCCGATCAGTTGCGGGCCTTGATCGACAGCGGTGAATTCCCGCCGGGCAGTCGGCTACCCGCCGAACGCGAATTGGCCAAGTTATTGGGCGTGAGCCGGGCGTCGGTGCGCGAAGCAATGATTGCCCTGGAAGTGATCGGCCTGGTGGATGTGCGCGTCGGCAACGGTGTGTTGGTGTGTGAGCCGCCGGTGCAGGCGGTGTCCAACGAGCCAGTGATGGCCCAGGCCACCCGTGATCAATGGCGCGAGCTGGACCCGGAGCTGGGCATTGCCGTGGATTTCAGTGCCGAGATCCCGCCGTTTGCTTTGCTCCAGGCGCGGCGCTTGATCGAGCCTGAAGCGGCGGCGCTGGCGGCCGTGAACGCCAGCGATGAAGAACTCGCCGGGATCCGCGAAGCGTTTGAGCGCAACGTGCAAGACAACCGCGAGGGTTCGCACACGCACCCCGGCGACCGCTTGTTTCATATCCGCATTGCCCAGGCGTCGGACAACCCGGCCTACGCATTGATGATTCAGCACTTGCTGGGGCACAGCTACGGCAGCATGTTCCAGCGCCTGCAAAGCCACTACACCTCAGATGACATGCCGCACCGCTCGGAGGACGAGCACCGGCGCGTGCTTCAGGCGCTGGAGCAACACGACCCGGATGCGGCGCGTCAGGCCATGGCTGAGCATCTGGATGAAGTGATCCGCATCTTTAGCCGCAACGCTCAGTAAGGCTCAACTTCCAGCCAGGACTCGGTGACGCGGCGGTCGAGCTCTTCAAAATCGGCCATGCCGATCACGCGGGTGGTGTTGAGGCCGCGCAGGTAGCCTTTAAGCTCATGGGCCATGGCATGCAACTTCTCGGCGTCGGCAGGTTCAGCATGCAACGCGTGTTCGTACAAGGTCAGGTAGTCGTCTACACGGTCGCGGTACTCAGGCAGTACCGCTTCACGGATCAGGTCGAAGGTTCGCAATTTTTGATTTTTATTCAAGTGGCACCCTTTGTCGGTTGAGGGGCTGCTGTTTTGGTAGATCGCGCCTTGAATGTATCTCACGTCCGGGGGTGGTATCCAGAGGTGGGTAACGGGGAGGTGCTGGAGGGTTTGAGAAACGGGTTGCGCTGCAACCCTTCTTAGCCTGCGGCAGCGACTACTTGTTTTTTTGAAGGTGTACTGCGTATTTTGGTGGCTTGGGCTTAGTCGTTCAGGTCGCCACTGCCTGTTTGAATCCATGGACCATGCACAAGGAGCCGTACGGAAAGCCAATGCGCCAAATCTGGAAGTCGTTTCGAGCGTTGTATTTTGCCTCGCTGATGATGTTGATCGGCTCAGGTTTGTTGAGCACCTACCTGGCGTTGCGCCTGGCTGCCGATGACGTCGACGGCTTATGGGTCGGTGCCTTGATGGCGGCCAACTATTTTGGTCTGGTGCTGGGCGGCAAGCTTGGGCACCGGCTGATTGCCCGCGTGGGGCATATCCGGGCGTACGCCACCTGTGCCGGGATCGTCGGTGCGGCGGTGTTGTGTCACGGTTTGACCGACTGGCTGCCGATCTGGCTGCTGCTGCGTCTGATCGTCGGCCTCGGCATGATGTGCCAGTACATGGTCATCGAGAGCTGGCTTAACGAGCAGGCCGACGCCAAACAGCGCGGCGTGGTGTTCAGCCTGTACATGATCGCCTCGTACCTGGGGCTGGTGCTCGGGCAACTGATTCTGGTGGTTCACCCGCAACTGGGCCTCGAACTGCTGATGCTCGTGGCCATGTGTTTTGCCTTGTGTCTGGTGCCGGTGGCCATGACCCGCCGCATCCACCCGGCGCCGTTGCGGCCCGCGCCCATGGACCCCAAGTTTTTTATCAAGCGGGTGCCGCAATCGCTGATCGCGGTGATGGGCGCAGGCCTGTTGATTGGTGCGTTCTACGGCCTGGCGCCGCTGTACGCCTCACAACAAGGGTTGTCTACCGAGCTGGTCGGTTGGTACATGGGCTGCTGTATTTTTGCCGGGTTGCTGGCGCAATGGCCGCTGGGCTGGTTGTCGGACCGCTATGACCGGCCGCTGCTGATTCGCGTGTTTGCGCTGTTGCTGTGTGCGGCGGCGTTGCCGCTGGCGATTTTCCCGCAGGTGCCTGTCGAGGTGCTGTTTGTGGCGGGGTTCTTGAGCGCATTACTGCAGTTTTGCATTTACCCGCTGGCCGTGGCCTTCGCCAACGACCACATCGAAAGCGAGCGCCGGGTGTCGCTGACCGCGATGCTTCTGGTCACCTACGGCATTGGCGCCAGCGTCGGCCCGCTGGTAGCCGGGGTGCTGATGAAAGTGCTCGGCAGCCATATGTTGTATGCGTTTTTCAGCTTCACCAGCCTGATTCTGGTGTGGCGCATTCGCCCGAACGCGGTCACCAACCTGCACCAGGTCGACGACGCACCGCTGCAACACGTTGCCATGCCCGACAGCATGTCCACCTCGCCCTTGGCCGCAGCACTTGACCCACGGGTCGATGAGCAGGTGGTGCAGGAGCAAATGGTCGAAGGGGTCGAGCCTGAGAGCGAGCCAGAAATTGAGCCTGAAGTAGCCCCGGAGTTCGGCGGCCCCGAGGCTGACCCCAAACTGTAGGAGCGAGCTTGCCTCGCGATCTTTTAAACATCAAAAGATCGCGAGCAAGATCAGGCCGGGCACTTAGTAAAAATCGTCATCCTTGTCGAACCGGCGGGCATCGCGCTGCAACTGGTAAACAAACCGTTCGACCTGGCGCTGAACCGCACCGCTGATGTTGTGAAAGCGCATGCCGGCAAAGGTGATGTTCAGGCGCTCTTCGAAGTACAGATGGCGCAACTCGACCGGGGTGGTCATGTGGCCAAAGGGCAGGGCGGCGCTAAAGCGTTCGTACACCTGGCCCAGCTGGATGAGCTCGCTGATATCACCCTCAAAACGCAATTTGCAGCCGGTGGCTGACACGTCCAGCAATTTGCCCTTGATCGCTTTGCCGAGCTTGTCGCCCGCCACGTTGACGTCCACCAGGTGCGCCAGTTTCAGGGCGGCGCGGAACGCATTGCGGCGCTGGTGGTAGATCACTTCTTTGGGCAACGCGCCGTGATAGCAACGGTGCGGGCCGCTGTCGTCGATGCTCAGCGGGGTGTTGCATTCCCAGGCAATGCGCACGCCGTCGTGGAAACCTTCGACCCGAAAAGGAATGCCCGCCGCCAGAAAACGCTCGCCGTCCCGTGGGACCATTTCGTCCAGGGTCATAAGCTGGTTGTCACGGTCCACATCCACCATGTAGCTCTGAAAACGTTGGGTACGGTCGTTGAAGGTGATGATCAGCGGGTCATGGCTCTCTTGCAGCATCCGCAAATTTGAGGCGATCTCCATCGGCGTCGTCAGCACCTTGGGCGGTTGCGGAGCATCTTGGGCATCTAGCACGGGTCGTCAATCTCCAGACAAAAAACGGCAACACGCAAAAAAAAGGGCATTCTGCCATCATGCTGCGGGTGTAGATAGTGCAGGCTCAGGCCTGGCTGTAAGCGCGGTGTTTGTTGAGGAGCGAGGTGGTGCCGCGCGCGTCATACAGCGAGGGTGTTTCGCCGCCGTGGAGGATGCGCAGTTGGTTGGCGGTGATCGCCTGTTGGGTCTGGATCGACTGGCCGTTCGCCTGGTTGGCGGCGTGGCACTGAGCCAGCAACTGGTTCAGCAACTCGCTTTGGCTGAGCAACTGATCGCCCACGCTTGAGTGGCTGGCAAGGCTTTCGAGGCCGCTGCGATTGGTAGGCAAGCCGAGGCTGGCAAGGATTTCGCTGCGTTTGCGGCCATGCTGCTCAAGCAAGATAACCAATGAATGCTTGCGCGCCAGAATGTTTTCCAGCAGCACCATGTCGCGCCCCTTGAGGGCGACAGACTCGTCCTGCAACAGGCCCAGCAGTTGCTCGGCAGGTGCCAGGTCGTCATTGATCAGTTGCAGCAGATTCTCGTCGTGCATGTCGGGCTCTAGGAATTAGGCGTCCAAAAGCCTGGCACCGGCCTTGGGCCTAGCGCTCGGCTTCGATATTCAGCAGTTTGCCGGCAACCTTGTTGCTGTCGACGGTGTAACTGCCCTCGGCAATGGCTTGTTTCAACGCGGCCACACGTTCTTTGTTGACCACTGGCTGATCGCGCAGCGAATCGCTGACTTTCTGCAACTGTTGAGCTTGCGGGCTCAGGTGCACAGATTCCCCGCTCGCGGCTTCGGTGCCGGTGTTTTCAGCGGTTTTGGCTGCAGGGGCCGCTTGCGTGGCGCTACCTGCTTCCTGGTTGGCATTGCTGCGCGTGCTGCCGGGCAGGGGCGGGGCGCTGTTGAGACGACTAAAGTCGATAACCATAACGAAAAACCTCTGGGTATTTGGACGCTTGCCTTGTTTTCGGCCAAACCCGAGAAAACTTTAGGCCCGATTAATCATAGCTTCACACAACGCTGTACTGATCTGTGTCAACGCCAGGCGTGACAAACACGCCAACCGCTCTACAACGCGACTTCAACCTGACCGGGCGCCGTCACACGGGCCTTGATGATCCGGTTTGAATTCAGGTTTTTAACCCGGATCTGCTCGCTGAGGCCGCCATCGGACAGCGCTTCGCCGGGCATTTTGACACTTAAAGTGCCACTGCGGGCACTGATAATCACGTGGTCACCCTTGCGCACTGTCGCGGCCTGCTCCAGGTGCGTGAGTGTCAGCACTTGGTCGGAGACCACCGGGCGCAGCAGTTTTTGCCCCACCGCCAGCTCCACGGCGGTGAGATACCCCTGGCTGATCAGGCCGACATCGCGCTCGCGCAAGGTCACATCACCATAGTCGATAATCGCCCCGCGCTTGAGTGGATGCGTGACCGTGACCACATCTCGGAATAACTTGACCTGTGCCGGTACAAAGATGGTCCACGGCGAGCTACCTTCACAGCGTACCCTGACCGTCACGCGGCCCATGGGCTGGGCAGGGCTTTCGAGGGTGGCTGTCAAATCCTTGTCGCAGTGCGCCAGGCGCACGCGCGGGTCCAGTTGATTGACCTGGATCTCGTAGCGGCCCTCAATTTGCCCCGTGGCCAAATAGTCTTCGACGGTGAACTCAAGAAACCCTTGGGTCACGCCGATAAGCTGGTCAGGTGAGGTAAATGTGTCGGCACCGGCAGGTGTGCCTACACTCAGCAGGCACCCGGCCGCGAGCAGGCGCAGTGCGCAGCGACGCAAGGGCTGATAGCGTGATCGGTGGCAGGTTTTTGTCGTTTTCGGCTTCATGGCGGATAAATAGCAAAGCCCGTGCCGTTTACCGGGCAGCGTGTCGCAACTTAACGATTTATAAAGGAGCTGAGTATGGCTGGGGTGATGGATGCGGTTAACCAGCGCACTCAACTGGTCGGGCAAAACCGCCTGGAGCTGTTGCTGTTTCGTCTGGGGGGGCCGCAGCTCTACGGGATCAACGTGTTCAAAGTCCGCGAGGTGCTGCAATGCCCCAAGCTGACCGTGATGCCCAAATCCCACCCGGTGGTGTGCGGCGTGGCCAGCATTCGCGGCGCAACCATCCCGATTCTCGATCTGGCGATGGCCACCGGTGCGGGGGCTCTGAGAGGCCATAGCAATCCGTTTGTGATCATCACCGAATACAACACCAAGACTCAGGGGTTTTTGGTGGGCGCGGTGGAACGCATCGTCAACATGAACTGGGAGGCCATCCATCCGCCACCCAAGGGCACCGGGCGTGACCATTATTTGACAGCTGTGACTCAACTGGACGATCAGTTAGTCGAAATCATCGACGTTGAAAAAGTGCTGGCTGAAGTGTCGCCCTCACCGGAAACCATCTCTCACGGTGTGGTGGACGTCGAGACCCAGGAAAAAGCCCTGTCGCTGCGGGTGCTGACCGTGGATGATTCGTCGGTGGCGCGCAAACAGGTTGCCCGTTGCCTGCAATCGGTCGGAGTTGAGGTGGTTTCACTCAATGACGGGCGCCAGGCGCTGGAGTACCTGCGCGCGATGGTCGAGCAAGGCAAAGACCCGGCGCACGAGTTTTTAATGATGATTTCGGACATCGAAATGCCCGAAATGGACGGCTACACCCTGACCGCCGAGATCCGTAACGATCCGCGGATGAAAGACTTGCACATCATTCTGCATACGTCGTTGTCCGGTGTTTTCAATCAGGCGATGGTCAAGAAAGTCGGCGCGGATGACTTTTTGGCCAAGTTCCGCCCTGATGACCTGGCATCCCGGGTTGTCGACCGGATCAAGGCAGCAGATCACAGCTAGGGGCGATGCCCGTGGCGATCAATAGGTTTTTAGAGGCACGATCACTTGTCGACGGCTAATTTGGATTTTGAACAATTCCGGGTCTTCCTGGAAAAAGCCTGTGGCATTTTGCTCGGTGAAAACAAGCAATACCTGGTCTCCAGCCGTCTTAACAAACTGATGGAGCAGCAGGGGATCAAAACCCTGGGCGAGCTGATTCAGCGCATCCAGAGCCAGCCACGCAGCGGCTTGCGCGAGCAGGTGGTCGATGCCATGACCACCAACGAAACCCTGTGGTTTCGCGACACCTATCCCTTTGAAGTGCTGAAAAACAAAGTCCTGCCCGAGCTGATCAAGGCCCATCCGGGCCAGCGCCTGCGCATCTGGTCGGCGGCATGCTCGTCGGGGCAGGAGCCGTACTCGCTGTCGATGGCGATTGATGAGTTCGAGCGCAGCAACCTGGGGCAATTGAAAGCGGGTGTGCAAATCGTCGCCACCGAACTGTCCAGTTCGATGCTCAACATCTGCAAAAGCGGTGAATACGACAGCCTGGCCATCGGCCGCGGCTTGTCGCAAGAGCGTTTGCAGCGTTACTTCGAGCCCAAAGGCCCGGGCCGCTGGGTGATCAAGGCGCCGATCAAAAGTCGTGTCGAGTTCCGCCCCTTCAACCTGCTGGACAGCTACGCCGGGTTCGGCAAATTCGACGTCGTGTTCTGCCGCAACGTATTGATCTACTTTTCGGCTGAAGTGAAAAAAGACATCCTGCTGCGCATCCACAGCACCCTGAAACCGGGCGGTTACCTGTTTTTAGGTGCCTCCGAAGCGCTGAACGGCTTGCCTGATCACTACCAGATGGTCCAGTGCAGCCCTGGGATCATCTACCAGGCGAAATAAACGCTGCCTCGCGATCTTTTAAAAAATCAAAAGATCGCGAGGCAAGCTCGCTCCTACACCTGTAGCAGTTGACGAGCCTTGCGAGGCTACGTCCGGCTGCGCAGCAGTCGTAAAGCCATACGACCAAGATCAAAAGATCGCGAGGCAAGCTCGCTCCTACAGGGGGGGGCCGTTCTCTGGACGGCAGAAAAGCGGCAGGCAGCGGAAATCCGTTGCCGCTTTTGCGCCGTTGCCGCTTTCCATTCTCCCGCAACCCCTTGAAATACGGCCCTGTGCAAACTGGCACGGGGTTTGCTGTGTTCATGTCATGTAATGCCTGAAGTACACGCTCAGGCCAGTCCACACAGGTTTCCCGACATGAGCATCAGCTTCGATAAAGCGCTCGGTATCCATGAGCAAGCCCTGGGCTTTCGCGCCAAGCGCGCGGAAGTATTGGCGAATAACATCGCCAACGCCGACACCCCGAACTACAAGGCTCGGGATCTGGATTTCGCGTCTGTGCTCGCCGCACAAAACGATAAAAACCAGAACGGCACCTTTGCCTTGAACATGACCAACAGCCGTCATATCGAAGCGCAAGGCCTGAGCAGTGGCGACGAATCGCTGCAGTACCGCACGCCGATGCAGCCTTCCATCGACCAGAACACCGTGGACGCTCAGCTCGAACAGTCGAACTACGCCGAAAACGCGGTCAACTTTCAGGCCAGCTTTACGCTGCTCAACAGCAAATTCAAAGGGCTGATGTCGGCCCTGCGCGGAGAGTAAGTCATGTCCCTAGCCAGTGTTTTCAACATTGCCGGCAGCGGCATGAGCGCTCAGACCACTCGCCTGAACACCGTCGCCAGTAACATCGCCAACGCCGAAACCGTGTCGTCGAGCATCGATCAGACCTACCGCGCCCGGCACCCGGTGTTTGCCACCATGTTCCAGGGCGCGCAGGGCGGTAACGGCGACTCGCTGTTCAACAATCAGGACGCTGCCGGTCAGGGCGTGCAGGTGTTGGGCGTGGTCGAAGACCAGAGCGAGCTGCAAGCACGTTATGAACCCAACCATCCGGCTGCCGACGCCAAAGGGTACGTGTACTACCCCAACGTCAACGTGGTTGAAGAAATGGCCGACATGATTTCTGCCAGCCGTTCGTTCCAGACCAACGCAGAAATGATGAACACCGCCAAAACCATGATGCAGAAGGTCCTGACCCTCGGTCAGTGATAAGGGGCGACACTCATGAGCGTGACCGATAGCACCAGTGGTTTGACCCTCAATCAGATCCTCGCCAACTCTGCCCGGACCACCACCACCGACACCAGCGTGGGCGCGGCATCCCGGGCGGTAACCGGCAACCAGTCGCTGGGCAAGGACGCGTTCTTGCAACTGCTGGTAACCCAACTGAAAAACCAGAACCCGCTCGACCCGCAGGACAACACCGCGTTCGTCGCGCAGTTGGCGCAGTTCAGCAGCCTGGAAGGCATCACCACCCTCAACGATACCGTGACCTCGTTGTCGGGCGGCTTGCAGTCTTCGCAAGCGTTGCAAGCGTCGTCGCTGGTGGGTCGCTCGGTGATCGTGCAAACCGGCGAAGCCTATGTCGACCCGTCAAGCGGCAAGCCGTTCAACGGCACTGTGGTGGTCAAAGACGCGGACTCGCGGCCGACCATCACCATCAAGGATGCCGACGGCGAAGTGGTCAGAACCATCGACATGGGTGTGCAGAAGGCCGGCAATGTCGACTTCACCTGGGACGGCAAAGACGCCAACGGCGAGCTGCTGGAGAAGGGCTCTTACACCTTCAGCGCCTCGACCAAAACTGACGCCGGTACAACGGCGTTGACCACCTACCTGCCAGCCACGGTCAACAGCGTGACCCTGAGCAAGACCGGTGGCGAAATCATGCTCAACCTCGCCGGGCTGGGCAGCATTGGTATATCAAAAGTCCAGACGATAGGCCTTTAAGGAGAGACATATGTCATTCAATATCGGCCTTAGCGGCCTGTATGCAGCCAACAAACAACTCGACGTGACCGGCAACAACATTGCCAACGTTGCCACCACGGGCTTCAAGTCTTCGCGTGCCGAATTCGCGGACGTGTATTCGGCCAGCAAGCTGGGCGTGGGCAGCAAGACCATCGGCAGCGGCGTCAACCTGGCCAACGTGTCGCAAAACTTTGGCCAGGGTGCGGTCAACAACACCGGCAACCTGCTGGACATGGGCATTGAAGGCAGCGGCTTCTTCGTGCTGAGCGACAACGGCGCCCTGAGCTACACCCGGGCCGGTACGTTCAAGGCTGACAAAGACGGCTACGTGACCAATACCAATGGCACGGCGCGCCTGCAAGGTTATGGCGTGGACGCTAACGGCGTGATCAACACCAGCGTGTTGACCGACCTGCGCATCGACACCTCGAACCTGGCGCCTAAAGCCAGCAGCAAAGTGGACTCGACGATCAACCTGAACTCCACGTCGGACGTGATCAACCAGACCACCACGCCGTTCGACCCGAATGAGACGTCGTCCTACAGCAAAAAATTCAGCACCACCATTTACGATACCCAGGGCAACCCGCACCCGATGGATCAGTACATGGTCAAGACCGGTTCCAACACCTGGAACACCTACACCCTGATTGACGGCCGCAACCCCGATGGCAGCGTGGCCACCGGCGAAAACGCCAAAGCGCCCGTGCCCTCGACTATGAGCTTTGATTCCAGCGGCGGCTTGGTCAGTGTGACCACGCCTAATCCGGTGGCCGGTGGGGACCCGATCGTCAGCAGCACGCTGACCATCAGTAACTGGATGCCGGGCGCGACCGTGAACGGTGCGTGGGTGTCCAATGGCGCGGGGGCCAACGAGAAGGGGATTGCCATCAACATGGCCAATACCACTCAGTACAATACCGACACCGCCCGCAACCCGCCTACCCAGGACGGCTACGCGACCGGCCACATCAACAACCTGACCATTGATGGTTCGGGCGTGATGTTCGCCAACTTCAGCAACAACCAGAGCCGTGCCATTGGCCAGATCTCCTTGGCTAGTTTTACCAACGAGCAGGGCTTGCAACCGGTAGGCGGCACCGCCTGGAAAGAAACCTACGCCTCGGGACAGGCCGGTTTTGACGTGCCGAAAACCGGCACGTTGGGCGCCATTGCCTCTAACTCGCTGGAAGACTCCAACGTCAACCTGACCAACGAGCTGGTCGACTTGATCAAGGCGCAGAGCAACTACCAGGCCAACGCCAAAACCATCTCGACCCAAAGCACCATCATGCAGACCATCATCCAGATGACCTGATAACCGCCCGCAAACTGTAGGAGCGAGCTTGCCTCGCGATCTTTTGATCTTTTAAAAGATCGCGAGGCAAGCTCGCTCCTACAGGGTTTTAGTTAAGCAACGCCCTGAACTCGGCCTGCTGCGCGGGGGCGATGCAGATCTTGATCAAATGCTCGATTTGCCGGGCGGTTGCGTGCTTTTGCTGCAGCAACTCAATCGCCCTGACCCACAGGGCTTTGCGGCAATAAGGCTGCAGATACTCCGCCGTGGCCACTTTTTGCCCCTGAATCATCAATTTGGCCGCAGGCCTGAACGCTTTGTTGACAGCGATCAGGCGCGGTTGCGCCTTGACCTTGGCAAGCAAGGACGGCTTGGGGAAGTGCACCGGCACCGAGGCTGCCAGGGTCGGCAGGTCGGCGTGGTAGCGTTCACCGTGATGCTCGAAGAACCCTTGGTTCATCGTGTGGTGATAGCGTTTTTTGGAGTAGTAGTGGTGGATGCAATCATTGGCGGTCACCACGTTAGTGCCGGCCATGGCAAAGGACACGGCGATCTGCTCGATGGTGTGCAGCTTGGCGTAATGCCCGTTCCATTCATCGATCAGCGCGATGGCCTTGTCCAGCAGCCCGGCATTGGCGCGGGTCATGCCGCAAATCCCGCTGTTGTACAGCTTGAGGCTGTCGGCAGGGGCTTTGCCGTTGGCGATCAGTTCATCTGAAAACGCCACGTAATCGGCGCGCAACTTGGCTTCGGCCCACTCCCATTCAAATTCATCCATTAAGTACTGCTGATCGCTGACGCGTTCAAACAGCAGGGCCGGGTCTTTGAAGAACACCGTGTCGGTGTCGACGAAGATGGTCTTGTCCGCGAGTTTGGCCCCGGCGGCGATGGCGCAGGCTTTGCGGCGATGGGTGTAACCGTAGGCGCCTTTCCACTGCGTGAGTAGCTCGGTGCTCAGGGCGATGACCGTGACGGGCCAGCCTTCAAAGGTCTGGGGCTCATCGGTCATTAACGTGATGGTGAAACTGTCGGGCGTGCGTCGTTCGCGCAGGGCCGACAGGATGCTGAGTTTGGCTTCTTGGCGGTAAACGGCATTACCACCGTACAGCAGGTACAACAGGTGGGAGGAATCCATACATCCATGCTTTTAAGTGTGCGTTAGCCCAAGGTCGGGTTGTCCAGCGGTGCACATTATGCCGTAAACGTGCAGGGCTCGATAACCCGCCAGCCGCTGCCCCGAGGCGGCGGCTGGCGGGGCTTGATCACGCGCCGATCAGCTCTACGCGCTCAGGAACGCGGTTCATCAGCACTTTACCGGCACGGATCGAGACGCGAGCCTTGGCCTGGCGGCGCAACACTTCGTAATCATTTTCTGCGTCGAGGATCACCAGGTTGGCCGGACGGCCGACGGCAATGCCATAGCCTTCGCCCAGGTTGAGGGTGCGGGCGCTGTTGTCGGTGACCAGGTCCAGGCAGCGTTTGAGGTCTTCAAAGCCCATCATGTGGCAGATGTGCAAACCGGCATCCAGCACGCGCAGGATGTTGCCGTTGCCCAGCGGGTACCACGGGTCTTTGATCGAGTCCTGGCCCAGGCAGACGTTCATGCCGGCGCGGTCCAGTTCGGCCACGCGGGTCACGCCGCGGCGTTTGGGGAAGGTGTCGAAACGGCCTTGCAAGTGGATGCTTTCGGTAGGGCACGAGACAAAGTTGATGCCCGAGGCCTTGAGCAGGCGAAACAGCTTGGAGCAGTAAGCGTTGTCGTAAGAACCCATGGCGGTGGTGTGGCTGGCCGTGACCCGGCTGCCCATGCCGCGCACGCGGGCTTCTTCGGCCAGCACTTCGAGAAAGCGCGAGTGCGGGTCGTCGGTTTCGTCACAGTGCACGTCTACCAGGCAACCGGTGCGCTCGGCCAGGTCCATCAGAAACTTGATCGAGCTGACGCCCTGATCGCGGGTGTTTTCAAAGTGCGGAATCCCGCCCACCACGTCTGCGCCCATCTCCACGGCGCGGGTCATCAGTTCGCGGCCATTGGCATACGACTCGATCCCTTCCTGGGGGAAGGCCACGATTTGCAGGTCGATCAGGTGGCGCGCTTCTTCGCGCACTTCGAGCATGGCCTTGAGCGCTGCGAGCGTTGGGTCGGTCACGTCGACGTGAGTGCGCACGTGCTGAATGCCGTTTTCGGCCAGCATGCGAATGGTGGTGTGGGCGCGCTGCTTGGTGTCTTCGTGGGTGATGGTTTCTTTGCGCTGGGCCCAACGCTCGATGCCTTCGAACAGCGTACCGCTGAGGTTCCATTCGGGTTGGCCGGCGGTGAGTGCTGCATCCAGATGGATATGCGGCTCAACCAGCGGTGCGATCAGCAATTGGCCTTGAGCGTCGATATCGCCGGGTTGTGCCGCGACACTGCCGGTTTGCAGGGTGATGGCGCTGATGCGCTCGCCTTCACAGCTGACCGTGTACAGGCCTGGGGTTTTGCGCAAGGTGGCGTTGATGATGTTCATGGTCGGTCCTGTCGTTGGGCTTCGGTCATGCGCCATACCAGCAGGGCGACCGAAGCGTTCATTCTAAAAAGTGGATCATCGAGCGATTGCCCGCTGAGCTGCTCGATACGTTGAATCCGTTGGTTCAGGGTGTTGCGGTGGATGCTTAAACGTTGCGCGGCCTTGAGGGCGTTGCCGTTTTCCTGGAGCAGGGCGTCCAGGGTGTCGATCAAACTGTTGGGCTGCTTGCGGCGGCTTTCGATCATCCGCCCGAGGGTTTGCTTGACGAACAGGTCGATCACCGAGCGATCGCCAATGGCCTGCAGCAAGCGCAGCACGCCCAGTTCGTTGAAGTCGCACAGGCCGGTGGCCGGGCGCAGGTTCTCGGCAACGTCCAGCGCCTGACGGGCCTGATTGAGGGCTTGAGGGTAGTGCTCACAGGCGTCGACCTTGCTCGCCAGCCCCATGAATAGCGCCAGGTTGCCGATCACCGGTTGCAACTGCTGAGAGAGGCGGGCCAGGTCGGCGCGAACGTTGTCGTGGTCTGCCAGCAGCAAGATAAACAGATCGCCTTGCACCACCACTGGCAGCGCATCCGGCAGGGCACGGCTCCAGGCGTCGAGGTGGTCCTGGACGCCCTGACGAATCAGTTGCAGCAAGCGTTCGGCTTCATCCGGGGCGTGGCTGTCAAACAGCACATTGACCGCTGACAAGCGCAGCGCCACCAGGCGTCGCGGGCTGTCCAGCGGCAGCTTTAAATGCGCGGCACGTTGGCGGGCGGTGGCGAGGCTCGGGTAATCGCCGCTGAGCAACTGCGCCAGAATGTCATGGCGCGAGCGCTTGGCTTGCGCCATCTGCACAAGCGCCGTGCCGATCAGGTGCGTGACGATGACCATCTTCAGCAGGTACGGCTGCTCAATCAGCGGCAAGCCATAGTGCTCGGCCAGTTCCACGACGGCCTGGGGGATGCGCCGGATAAACGCCTCGCCGGTCAGAATCACCAGCCCGGCGATGCCGCTGGCATCGCCTTCGTGCACCAGGCGCAGCAGGTTGGCTTCATCGCGGGGGTGGTTGATCCCTGTGACAAACACCAACTCGCCGCCCATCACCCACTCGCCAATGCCTTCGTTCTCGGCCACGTACGACCAGCGCACGGTGCGATGCAGGTTACGGGCGCCTGCCCGAATGGCCATTTCTTCAAGGCCGGGCAGCGCCAGAATTTCTTCAACGGTGAGGCTCAAACCGCCGCCTGCGTGCGGTGTTTGCCGATCTCAAGCAGCACCACGTAGCACAGAGCCGAAGCGGCAATGCCTACCAGCGGCGCGATCCAGGGCGATGAGTAGGCCAGTATGGCGCCCACGGCATACGACACCAGGCCCCGCAGGTTGTAGCGCGGCAGGCTGACCGAGGCCAGTTGCGGGTACTTGCCGTGATGGCGATACCAGAAGTCGGCCATGATCACGCCGCCGATAGGCGGGATCACCGAGCCGAGCAGCACCAGAAACGGAATCAGCATTTCATACATGCCGCCGATGGCCAGCACCACGCCGATGGCGGCGGCAATCAGGGTCATGGTGCGGCGACGTTCAGTGCGCACCAAGTGGCAGGCAGCGGCCGACACGTTGTAAATGGTCGGGCCCTGAATGGTCCACAAATTGAGGCACAGCATAATCACCGCGGCGAACGACAAGCCCTGCAGCATCATCACTTCAACGATATCGGCCTGTTGGTAAACGATGGCGCACCAGGCACCGGCGACCACCATCAGGCCGTTGCCGAGCAGAAAGCTGACCACGCTGGCGATGACTGCAACCCGCCCGGTGCGCGACAGGCGCGTCCAGTTGGTGGCTTGCGTCGCGCCGCTGGCGAAGGTGCCGAAGACCATGGTGATCGCGGCCGAGAAGGTCATGGTTTCATGCGGGATCACCGCTGCCAGCGCCTTGAAGCCGCCGACGTGCTGGGTGGCGAGGGCCATCGAGACAATCATCAGCACCAGCATCAACGGCACTGAAATGCGCGACAGCACATCCAGGCCTTTAAAGCCGATGATGGCGGTGATGCTGAAGCCAAAGCCAAACACGATCATCAGCGGGACAGTAAAGCCCTCGGCCAGGCCGAGCATCTTGACCAGCACAATCGCCACCGTCGCAGCGCCCCAGGCGTACCAGCCCAGTTCGGCGAACCCCAAAATAAAGTCCGAAAGACGGCTACCGGCCTCGCCAAAGCAAAAGCGCCCCATCAACACCGTGTTCAGCCCGCTGCGCGATGCGATCAGTGCCAGCGCGGCGGCATACAGCGCCAGCAAGCCATTGCCGATAGCGGCAATCCACAGCATGTCGACAAAATTGAACGCCATGCCCAACTTGCCGCCGGCGAACATGGTGCCGGTGAAAAAGGTAAAACTGAACAACACCATCGATATCGGTAGCAGGCCCTTGCGAGCAGTGCTGGGTGCTTCGCTCAACGCAAATTCACCGTGTGAACTCATGAGATTTTCTCCGCCTTTAGTGGGTTGGCCGTGGTCCGTGGCCTGGCTGGGCCAAAGCAATTACCGGGCCTATTTTACTAGGTGGCAACATGCTGAATAAAAGCGGGCAGAAGTAATAATGAAGGGTGTTCACAGTGCACATACCGAGTTGTATTTTTATAAGGATGGTGTGCATTTTGCTTTATTTTGAAGCGCGCGTGCACTGTTTTAGGCGGGGAGAAAGGTAACCCCTCGGTAGGAGCGAGCTTGCCTCGCGATCTTTTGATCTTTTTAAAAGATCGCGAGGCAAGCTCGCTCCTACAGGGGTGGCAGGGTCAAGTGGCTCACGATTTTCCCGGATGTTTCGCACAGGTTTGCCAATTGCCGGGCCAAGGGGGCGACGCCTATAGTCGTTGCTCGCCGTTTGGGCGACCGGGTTTGGCGACTTGGGAATGAACAATGGTTGCGTGTAGTTGTTGTGATATATGGCAGAGCGTGTATTTTGCATCGCGCTGCTTTATGGCAGCTGTGCGTGGGAGATCTTTGGATCTGCCGGTATTCCTTGTTCTACCGGTTCGCCAACCTGCGTACAGCTGCCACCTACCTTTGTTTGGCGACGAATGTGGATGGCTCCAATCAGCAACAAGGAGCTTTACTCATGACTGCATCCCCCTACATCCCGTTAACTGCTATCGACTGCACCATTCCCGCCTTACTGATTGACCGCAACGCGCCGCTGGATGTGTTGCATGCCAACGCCATGGCCCGTGTGCTGGCGGTTACCCAATTGATGGAAACCTTTTCTAGCCGCGAGATAGAGCAGGCCGACGCGGTCGACCTCAAACACCTGGCAACCACGGCCATGCTGTTGCTGCGTGATGGCTGCGACCTGATGAATGTGGTGAGCTGGCGTTTGCAGCCTGCTTGAACAAAAGGTTGTGTAAATACCATCGCAGTAGCTCGGCTCTTGTACATTTAATAAAAGATTTCATAAAGAGTTGTATTAAATCCAAGTGCCATAAGGATTTAGGGTGATGGTTAACTATATTTCATGAGGGGTGTGAGAATTTTCTGTAAGAAATTTAACTTTTACCTTGAAGTTGGGTGGGTAAGTGCGAGTGTAGGAAATATCTGAAATTGATCATGATATTTTGACCTTGTTTAAATAGTGAGTTATAGCTTTGCTTGTGGTTTGCGTAAATGTACCGCTGCATAACTAACATTATGAGGTGCGTTATGGCTGACAAATGTAAAAGCAAAAAAGTACCCATTGTGCGAGAAATTGACCTGAAAAAAATATTTGGGTTGAATGGGAAAAATGGAAAGGTCGTTCTGGCAGTGACAAATTAGGACAAGTCCTTCTCATGGTTTGCAGGCGTGTCTTTTATGAGGCAGGCACGCCTGCATGTTTCCGTATATGAGGCCCTTTATGAAATTTCCGTTTGACCTGTCCGCAAACAAGATAAAAATAATTGACGTAGGTGCCCGCGCTGTTCCGGAGGGGTTTCATTATGAGGCGTTAGTAGATAGTAATGCCTGTGTCGTAACGGCAGTGGAACCGGATGCTAAGGCTAATAAGTGGTTGACGAATAGAGCAATCGATAAGATCCACAATGTGGCGATCGGCGATGGGGGTGTCCATGAGATGCATGTCTGTCAATTAGCCTCGTGTTCATCGATGTTGGCTCCCAATAAAGCATGTCTGGAGTTCTATTCCGGCATGGAGTTTTTTTATAGGGTTGAGAAGATAAACACTATTAAGACCTATGGGTTCGATGTTGTGTTTTCTGATGCGCATTTCGATTATCTTGATATCGATGTGCAAGGGTATGAGTTGGAAGTCTTAAGGTCAGGAGGTAGAAATATAAAAAATCTCTTGGGTATACATATAGAAGTTTCGTTTGTTGAAAAATATTTAGGGCAGCCTTTGTTTCGTGATGTAGATGTTTTTTTAGCTGAGCGCGACTTCACGTTTCACTGTTTTACCGGCTACGGTACTCGATCACCTCGTGGCGTGAAAGTAGACGGCAGTTCGGTAAATGGGATCAATCAATGGTTATGGGCTGATGCATTTTATTTTCATCGGCTCGATGATGATGAATTTTGGGGTGTTTCGAATCGTCTGGTTAAGTTGGCCTGTATTTTTCATTGTGTTTACAAGTCGTATGACTTTGCCGTGCATGCATTAAAGCGCTGCGATCAGTTGGGCGGGAGCGTTTATTGTCATGAGTATGTGCGTTACTTGCAGGAGATGGGTGTTGATGTTGAGGAGGGGGAAGACAGTGAATGGATAATGGAAGGCATGATTAAAAAACTGAGTCTTATCTGACAGTGATTTTTCCTGAGAGGTCATGTGTGATGCCCCATTTAAGTGAGAAGAAGGATCGTGAGTCGGGAGGGATGGATTCGTTAAGCTCCAAGTTGTTAGACAGCACGATTGCGGCAAGAAAAATATTTATTACAGGAGAGATCAATACAAAAATGGCCAAGGATGCCGTGCAGCAACTGCATGCGCTTGCCTATATGAGTGATGAGCCAATTATTGTTTTTATTAGCTCGCCTGGGGGGCATGTAGAGTCAGGGGATATGATATTTGATGCGATACGCTTTATTAAGCCGGTGGTCATCACCATTGGCTCGGGCTGGGTGGCAAGTGCGGGTGCACTTATCTATGTTGCTGCGGATAAAGAAAATCGTTATTCATTGCCCAATACCCGTTTTTTACTTCATCAACCCTCGGGTGGTTTTCAAGGTAAAGCGATGGATTTTGACGCGTATGCAAAAGAAATTATAGAAATGAAAGAAAGACTTAACAGGATTTTTTCTGATGCGACAGGGCAGCCTATTGAAAAAGTCAGAATCGATACGGATAAAGATTTTTGGCTGAGTGCAGAAGAGGCTGTTGAATATGGGCTCGTACACTCAATTGTCGTAAAGGAAAATGAAATTCATAAGTGAAGTAGAGGATCTGCCACGGCAGAAAAAATATTATCAGTCGTTTTCAGGGCGAGAGAGTGATTTCTATTCTTTGAAACCAGGCAGTGCGTACGCGACGAGAACGATTGATAACTTAGGGTTTGATGAGTGCCTGGATCGTGTCAGCACTTACTTTAATCCGTTGTCAGGTCCGTATTTCTTAGAGGGAAGCAAGTGTGGTGATGTGCTTGCCATAACAGTCTTGGATATCCGAATTACTCGGAATGTTGGGTTGTCTTCGCAAGGCATATTGCCAGAATTTATAAATGAAAAATACAGCCAGCCTGTGGTGGGAGAGGAGGTCGTTTGTTGGCAGATTACTGGAGATCGTGGCATTCCTGTGAGCCAAAGCGACACAGGGTTGAACCTGCTTTCAGTCAGGCAGGAGTTGATGATCGGGTGTATTCGTTGCTCTGACCCAGTGGGCAAGGGGGAGGGTTTGTCATCGATTGACGCTGATGAATATGGCGGCAACGTCGACTGCACCTTTTTTAAAAAGGGAGCCACCCTGTTTTTACCTGTTGCCCATGACAACGCGTTCTTTTATATGGGAGATATTCATTTTAATCAGTGTGTGGGTGAGGTGGGCGGCTCGGGTATTGAAGTGTCCGGTGAAATTGTATTTTCTGTAGATAAATGCAGTCAACCGCTGCACAGTTGCTTGCATATTAATGTGGGGGGCTTCGTTTATTTTATGGGCGTGAACGAAGATTTTAATGCCAGTGTTCGTCTTGCCTATGGATATGCATTTGAGGCGCTGCTCGGTAACGGTGTGGCAGAGTCTGTTGCCCGGCTGTTACTTGGGCATTGTGCTTCGCTGCACGTGATGAAATTGGGCGTCCCGAATGTTGTAGTGGTGGGTGTTGAATCGGCGTTTTTTATAAAAAAATAACGAGGTGTCCGCGATGTACACTATTAGTGCTGCTCCTGATGTGCTGGTGGCGACTACACTGTTCGAAAATGTTTCGGCGAGGTTGTGGGCAAGTTTTGAATATTTGTTGAGATCTATTGGTCAGGAAGACAGCCGTTTTTTTGGGTTGATTTCAGAGTATCGTAACTGCCCTAAAGCGCCTCCTTTCTTTTTTGCAGCCCATGAAACGTTGATAAGTTACTACGTGCGTGGAGAGGAGGTTAGCAAGAGTTTAAGTGAAAGGTTATTATGTTTTTCAAGTTGCGAACGCCACTCTAATCTGGAGGTGCTTCCCTTTTTAATGTCGTCGGGGTTGCAAAATGAAATATGCAGTTCTGTCGTCTATTCAGATATTAGAAAGACTTATGAAGACGCGGATGCCAATGTTGCTTTGCCAAAGGAGATTGGTAGTGAGGGTGAATTTCTGGCATCCAGGCGTTTGATGATTCATGCGCTTGACATTATTAGGTGTGCGGACGATGCGTTGTATGCTGAAATGGCGCAGGTCGTGGATGAGATTAGAATTTTTCAGTCTGGATATTGTCGGGCGGGAACTAATTTTAATGCCTTGGGTATGATTTATGTCGGGTCGTGTTCAGTGCACGATACTGTCTCTAGGTACATAGAGCACGTTGTTCACGAGTCAGCACACAATTTATTATATGCGCATTGGGTGCATGATCCGCTCTTTGAAAATCATAATGACAGATTGTATCCAACTCCCTTTCGTAAGCAGGCTAGACCACTCAGCGCTATTTATCATGCTGCCTTTGTGCTGGCGCGAACTATTTATGTGTTTGAAAGAATATATAAAGCTGATCCGGGTGCTTTGGATTTTAGTAAGGTGAGAACTAATTATAATGAGCGTGGTAATGATGCTTCATTTAAGGATAAGTTTTTTCAGACGCTAGGGGTTGTCTATGAACATGCAGAGCTTACGGCTTATGGGAGGTCGTTAATTAAATCGTGTCAGGAAATGGTAGAAGGATGTGAAATTGCAATATAAAGGTGCCGCGGTGGGGGGCGTAGTCGCGTTGTTAGTGTTTTTGAGCGGCGATGCTTTTAGGATGATCTATTCGGCGTATTTCTTGTATCGTGAGATTGATCCGTTTGTCTTGATGTTTTGCTTCTCGTTGCTGTCATTGATTTCTTTGGCAGGTTTGATGCTGAGGGACTGGTTGCGCTCAGGCGTTAAATTCAGTTGTGTGGTGACTGATTTTAGACAGCGTGCAGGCTTTGTCCGTTGTGTCTATTTGTATGGATTAATAAATTTTTTTACGTTGCTAAGCTGGGCGTCTGGTTTTTGGGCTATTAAATATTTGCTTCCGGGGGCTTTTTCCTCAATTGCGGTCTCTGTGGGGGCGATAATATTGCCCTTTACGCAGGGTGTTCGGTTAAGTGTACTCAATATCTTGCTTTCGATTCTTGTCGTTTTAAGTGCCGTTTTTATAGCCAGTGCTGGAGGTGGTATTGCAGTCTCCGGAGCAAGTGGTTCCGGGGCTGGTATTAATGCTGGTATTGTCTTGTCTATATTGTGCGGTATAGCTATTTATATAAACACGCGCGTGTCAGCGAGGCTCGGTGTTCTCAAGCAGTCTCCAATAAAGGTTAATGCTTTACGGAGTATTTTGGTGGTGTTCTGCTGTTTTGGTCTGTGTCTAAAATTTGATTTGTTTTCAACGATCGAGGTCGCTTGGGTTGATGTGGTGTTGCTGTCGTCTTTTATGTTCTTGATTCAGGTTTCCCTGCAGTTCGCAATTGCGTGGTTAGGTGCATCGCTCACTACAATAGGTTTATCTGCAGCACCCGCGTTTGCGGTGCTTATCCAAAGTGTTTTTTTTAAAATAACAGTCGATAGCATCGTCGCTTCGGTTATTTTTTTTAATGCCTGCGTGTTGATAGTTCTGACAGTTGAACAACGTAAGCGTGTAAGCCGTTAATAGCTTGGGTGATAGCCCCAAAAAACAAAACCCCCGCCAAACCCAACTGTATCCAGGGCTTAACGGGGGTTTTTAGTCAGGCGGTCAAGCCGCCTGGCCATTCAGCTTATTGGCAAGCTTCGCAATCCGGCTCGTCAATCGCGCAGGCTTTTGGCACGGGGGCCGGGCCAGCAGGCGCTGCTGCTACGTCTTCACTGTTTTTGCCGCTCGATACTGCGTTGAGCTTGCCCGTGTTAACGGTGGACTTCTCGGTGCTGGTCGCCGCCAGGGCACGGAGGTAGTAGGTGGTTTTCAAACCACGGTACCAGGCCATGCGGTAGGTGACGTCGAGTTTCTTGCCCGATGCGCCGGCGATGTACAGGTTCAGCGACTGAGCCTGGTCGATCCACTTCTGACGACGGCTGGCCGCGTCAACGATCCACTTGGTGTCGACCTCAAACGCGGTGGCATACAGCTCTTTGAGCTCTTGCGGGATACGTTCGATCTGCTGCACGGAACCGTCGTAGTACTTCAGGTCGTTGATCATGACCGAATCCCACAGACCGCGAGCCTTGAGGTCGCGAACCAGGTACGGG
>Ga0302347_1000739_pt1 | contig 46593 bp, 45 predicted proteins | sample PhyWR1_FD_202178 | JGI IMG/M metagenome (GOLD analysis project Ga0302347, IMG submission 202178) | Leaf surface microbial communities from wheat plants in UC Gill Tract Community Farm, Albany, California, United States - DLSL W.R1 (v2)... | ecosystem: Host-associated > Plants > Phyllosphere >... | reverse complement strand
ACGGTAATTGCGTACACAAAAAATTAATCCCGATTTCTAGTATTAGCCAACAAACAGGTTATTTACCTATTATAAAAGCCCAAAGGTTGTGACTGTTGGAGAATTGATTTCGTTCGAGGCAGATAAAGAAGATGGCGAATCCTGGGAATGAAGCTTTGGAGAAAATAGTGGAGATGCGCTTGATAAAAATCCATCTTACAAATTCAAATCTGTTGGTGAAATGAAAGCGCCTGAAATTTCCAACGAACAGCTTCAGTTACTATTCGATCAGGTCAATTATAGAAAAATATCGCTAGTAATTTGTACTGCTGTAAAGTAAATCAGACAATATTTGATACACGGGAGATGTTCTATTAACCTTATCCCAATAAAACTTAGACTTTATAATTGAGTATTATATTTTCCCAAAATCATAATTGTCTAAAGCAATAAATGTAATGTATTGGACAAAGTCTTTTTCTACCTGCGATCTGTAAATCTTGTCATTCTTAAATTTCCAACCCTCCAAACTTTTACTTAATCTGGCATAAGTCTGGAAATCCTCTTGCTTCAATTTTTTGCTGACCGTCCCGTATTTGGTCTTGATAATCTGATCATCGGATGTTCTTAGCTTTATGATGATGTGACTATATGTAATGCGAGAATTTTTGGACGTACTATATCTTTCTATTATATTAATCTTGAAGTTATCAAAGATGATATTTTTAAATGCTAGTATTGATTGTTCCGGAGCATCCAGCTCGAGCGTATAGTTCATTAATTTGAAATTGAAAAATATTAGTAGGGTTTCCGAAGATTAAGTTACAGATTGTTTATGAAAATTTATTCCTATGATCAACTATGTTGCTGACTATTTGTTGATGTCAAAAACAACCATGTTTTTTACTGATTTTAAGATTATAGGCAAAAATACAACAATTTAGACTAAAATTGAAAATAAGTTCTTACCAAGTTGTCTCGTTAAGACCACTCAGACTAAAAAATAAATTTTTAAAAAGCCTTATATAACATAATCAGATTGAGTATGATCCTTATTGATTGTTCACGGAATCACTATTGATCTTTTTTAAATCTTTTTTAATTTCTGCGAAAAGCTGTTGTATATTATGCTTGGAAAATTCTTCTGGCCCGTATTCTTCAGTAGAAATGCTGCAGGCAAATTCCCAGATTTCCTTAATGTCCTCCAAAGGTATTTTATAAGGTTCGTAGAAATTATTATCTGACTTAACGCAGATCCCATCAACTTCATTGAACTGAAATCTTTTGTACGTGATTCCGTCATTTGTTGTAATGAAAATGTAGGTCTTATCGGTTTTCAATTCAGATAGGTTTTCTATATATCTTCCGACAATGTATGTTCCATCCTTGTAAGGCGGCATAGAATCACCATATGCCGGGAAAGCACGAAATTTCCCATTGCGAAGAAAAGGTAATGAAATGGTCTGGAGACTTTCTATATATTCCGGATCACCATAGCCATGAAGATAACCCATAGAAGCTTTCTGTGGGATGATTTCGATCTGGTTTTGTCCAGAGATATCTACAGTGACCGGTACAAGGATTCGGTTGTCTGGTAGACTCAGCATATCTTCAAGTGGATATCTCCGGATGTCAACTGATACTAAAAGATCTATACTGACCCCAAAATATTTTGATAGTCTTAGCAAAATCTCAACAGGCGGTTCAGAAGTGCCATCTTCATATTTGGCATATCTGATTCGTGAGATCATCAAAGCCTCTGCGATTTTCTGTTGAGAAAGCTCTTTTCGGGCTCTTAGAAATCTGATATTGTCTGATAGTTTTGACATTGGTACGTTTTGTATCAACAAATATAATACAAATTGATATTAAATGTATATTTAAGATGCCAAGTATTTGATATCTTCTTTTCTAGCCTATAACTTCACAAAGACAGCAGTGTTCCGTGAACAAATATAGATTTCAAATTTTAATCAATTGATTTCCAATCTTAAAATTTGTTTTGTGAATCGTATATGATGTAGAATTGAGTCTATGTAACCCAACTGTAAACGTTTTGCAAACAAATAATAAATATTGCATTGAAAAATTAATTCATATTTAAAATTGGATTACTGATAGGATAATACAGCAATGATAGATTTGTCCAAATCTATAAAAGAAAATGAAAAGACTATTATTAATTTGTGTGATGCTGATGTACGGCATCTCATATGCACAGGAATTGTTTCCTTATCTGCAGGCACCTTCGCCAACATCCATCTATGTAAACTGGAAAACGGCAGGCAACGCAGAAACTATCGTAGAATATGGTTCATCCCAAAGTCAGCTGACTTCTACAAAAATTGGAACCAACAAAATTTTGTCAGACACAGGTTATCCTGCCAACTATTATTATCATTCTGTAAAGATTGATGGCCTGGAAGCGAACACAAAGTACTACTACAGAATCAAAACAGGAAGCAGCGTTTCTCAGGTTTATTCTTTCAGAACCTTGCCTTTACCTGGACAAGCTGCTACGGCTGACGGTCATATTAGATTTTTGGTTTTGGGTGATAACCAGATGAAGAACGTGCCGAGATTTGATTCTTTGGTATCGGCTGCAAAAAGACAAATTGCTAAGAAATGGGGCTATGATAAAGATCCTTCAGACAACATTGCCATGACCGTGATGGTTGGGGACCAGGTGGATGTAGGTACTTTGGATCATTACGAAAATGTACATTTCTCCAAGAATAAAAAACTATCTGGCTTTTTACCAATCCAAACGCTTGTGGGAAATCACGAAACCTACGGAACTTTGGGAATGCAAGCCTATTACGATCATTATGTTCTTGATGATGTGACGTACAAAGATATTTCTTCCGGTTCAGAGGCTTATTATGCAAGACAGGTCGGTAATACGCTTTTCATTGCGTTTGATACAGAGCACCCTTCCAATGATCAGATTGTTTGGTTGAATAAAATTTTACCATTGGCCAATCAGGACGCAACAGTTCAATGGATCGTTTCTTTAGGTCACAGGCCATATCAGGCTGAGCAATATGTTGGTGATATTTCTACTTGGATCAGAAATACCGTAATGCCGATAATGAATACAAGTTCCAAACATATCTTGCACATAGGGGCGCATCATCATTTGTATCACAGAGGTCAGCTAAAGAATTTTCCAACTTACCAAATTATTTCTGGTGGAGTAGCGTGGGATCAATATTGGGGAATGTCGTCTGAGCAAGATTTCGATGATGTACAGAAAACACTTTCCAACTGGATTTATCAAATTATTGACGTGGATACTGTAAATAATACATTTGATGTTGAAGCCTACTCGATAGGCAGCGCATTTGAGTGGAAGGATAATGTTTTGATGGACAGTTTTCATCATTACAAAAACAAACCTGCTCCCCAGAAACCTATGATCACGAACAACTATTCTGGCCAGGAACTAGAATTACCAATCACGATAGAAAGTTCTCCTTATCAATCAACTTCTAGCGAATTGCTTAATACAACCGAATTCCTATTGTCAAAAACGCAGGACTTCAGTATTGTGGAAAAAGATATTTACAGAGATTTTGAGAATTTCTACGGTAAAGCTGGTAGCAGAACAGATGAATCAACTGATATCAATGCCAATATCGATATCACAAAAGCAACCATCGGAAAAAACGGTTTGACAAATGGCACTTATTACGTGAAAGTGAGACACAGAGACAGAAACCTGCAATGGTCAGCGTGGAGTGATGTGAAATCCTTCAAGATCATCAACAGTATTGTGCTGAACACACAAATAGTTCCGGACGCAACTGAGTATGAACAAAATAAACCAATAAAAATAAGTTTTACAGATACACCAGGAAATGCAAAAGACTGGATAGGAATCTACAAGAAAGGACAAAATCCAGGTTCGGCCAATCCTTCTCAAACCTGGAAGTATACCAACGGGCAAGTGAGCGGAAGTATGACTTTTACGGGTCTGCCCAATAAAGGACAATATTACGCAACATTGATGGCCAACGACGGTTACACGGAAATTGCACCAAGAAAACCATTCTACGTTGGTCCGCCAGTAACTTTGGCAACAGATGCCAATGCCTATCCAGCAGCAGGAACAGTAAAGCTGACTTACAACAATGCACCTGCACTATCCAAAGATTGGGTTGGTGTTTATAAAGTGGGAGTTACACCATCGTCTGCTGTAACTTCTCCCAAATGGGCTTACGTTACTTCTGCAACAGGAACTTATACTTTTAACGGGTTGCCAAAAGGTTATTATTTTGCACAATATTTCCTGGAAGATGGTTATACAACTGTTGGAAACAAAATCTTCTTCCAGATTGGAGATGACATCACACAATTGATGATTAATAAAACAATCTATAACCTGAATGAGAATATCATGGCAACATGGACAGATTCTCCAGGGATCGTGAAAGATTGGTTGGGCATTTACCATAAAAATGATGATCCCAATATCGATCCTTTGGTAAGTTATACTTATTTTAATGGTGTGGCCAATGGAAATACTGAGATTCCGGATGATAAATTGCCGTCAGAACCGGGAAGTTACTTCATCGTGATGTTTACAGATGATTCTTATAATGAAGTATCCAACAGGGTAGAGTTTGAAGTAATTGGAGAGACGCTTGGCGTCAACAATAATTCTTCTGAAGCCGGCATTCAGGTTTATCCAAATCCTGTTAATAGCGGAGAAAGAACTTACATCAAGGCCAATTATCCAATAGAAAAGATCGACGTTTATGATATGACGGGAAGTTTGTTCTACTCTTCAAAAAATATCAATAACAATGCGACTTCTATCATCAATCAAAGCCTTCCGAAAGGTGTTTACATTTTAAAGATATTCTCGAATAAACTTTATACCGTCAAGATGATTGTAAAATAGCATTGACTAAAAAAAATATCCTGATTAACCCTGAACAGCTCAAACTGATCAGGGTTATTTTTTAAATTTGTGATCCGATATTTCAGAGCAGGTATTGGGTAAAATTCTTTGGGAGATCATCCTTTCAAGTCCAATTTCTTAATCACTTTCAACATATCAATCCCTTTCCCCAGAACTGCCTTGAAAATATCACCTTTTTCCTTCAGTCTTTCCAGTGAATTGTAAATATTAAAATCAGTCGGTTTCAATCCATTTTTAACTTCATTCCATTCCAAAGGCATCGAAACTGTAGCTCCTTTTTTTGGTCGAAGACTGTAAACACTTGCCAAAGTTTGTCCACGTCGGTTTTGAAGATAATCGAGATAAATTCTGTTCTTATCACGTTTCTGAAGACTTCTTTCAAGCGTTGTCAGATCTGGCAGTTTTTGCTGAACCATTTGCATCAAAAGATGTCCGAAATCTTTCACTTGGTCATAAGAATATTTGGCATTCATCGAAATATAAATGTGGATTCCTGAGCTTCCCGAAGTCTTCGGGTAACCTTCGATTCCTGCCAAATTCAGAACGTCTTTCACGGCCTGGGCTGTTTCTATCACATCTTCAAACGTGTTTTTTTCGGATGGGTCAAGGTCTAGAACCAAGTAATCGGGATTATCTGCTTTTTGAATTTTACTCGTCCAAATATTCAGTTCGATACAACCAAGATTGTTGAGATAAGCCAAAGTTTCTTTGTCATTGCAAATAATATAATTGATGTATTTGTCAGAACTTTCCGAGAAAACTTTCTGTGTTTCTATCCAATTTGGTGTTTCTTCTGAAGCATCTTTTTGGAAAAAACTCATTCCACCGATTCCGTTTGGATAACGGTTCATAGATTGTGGGCGATTTTTAAGATGTGGCAAAATATATTTTGAAATACTTTGATAGAACTCGATCACATCGCCTTTTGTGACATCATCATCGGGGAAATAAATTTTGTTTTGATTGGTCAATTTCAATTCCTGCTTTCCGATTTTTTTGCTGATATCTTCTTTTGAAGTTCTTTTTTTTGGTTCAGATTTCTTCATAGTTTCTTTTTTTGATTGATTTTCAGAATTGAATGTCACATCATTCGGCTCGATGTCATCACGAAGTCGCAGAAAAATCGGATGTCTGTAAATGTGGTCTTTTGTCAGTTCCGTGAATTTAATTTCCGCAACCAGTTCTGGTTTTACCCAAGTCGCTTTGGTATTGGTTTTTGGTGTGATCTTGAAAACAGATCTTGACGTTGTCAATGGTTGCATTTTAGCATAAATTTCAGAAAGTGATTTTTCATTAAAACCACCGCCTGTATGACCACAGAAAACCATTTCGCCATCTAGATATTTCCCAAGAATCAACGCTCCGAATTTTTTCCTTGAACCTTTCGGCTCTGTAAATCCACAAATAATGGCTTCATCACTTTTATTGATTTTGATTTTCAACCATTCGGAACTTCGGATATTTTCTTTGTAAAGACTGTCTGTTTTCTTAGCTACAATTCCTTCTAATCCCAAATCTTTAGACGCCTGGAAAAACTCTTTTCCATTTTCTAAAATATGGTCACTGAATTTAATAATTTCGTTTTCCTGCAAGGCATCTTTCAATAATTCTTTTCGTTGCAAATAGGATAGGTTTTCTGTAGAATGCCCATTCAGCCAAAGCAAATCAAAAACTTGAAAAGTCAATGCCAGATTAGGATTGTCGCCGATTTGCTGTAGCCATTGAAAATTCGGTTTTCCTTTGTCGTCATAAGCAACTATTTCGCCATCCAAAATCAAATGATGTTCCTGGAGTTTCAACGCATTTGTCACTTTTTTGAATTTCTGAGAAAAATCGATTCCATTTCTGGAGTATAATCGGATGTCATCTTTTCGCAAATCTGCAATCGCCCGATAACCGTCCCATTTGATTTCGAAAGCCCATTCTTTGTCATCAAACGCATTATCAGACACTTTGCAAAGCATTGGTTTGATGAATTCCGATAATTTTTTTGCACCAGAAAGTGCGGGTGCATAATTTTTAAAAGACTTTATGCCTTCGGGGGAATTATTTTTTTTTTACCGTCTTTATCAGCAAGATAAGCGGTTACTTTAGATGTTTTCAATGTATGTTCTTCGGCGTCATAATTTTCATCTACAGCAAATTGGTCTTTATGCTTGATGAGAAGCCAAGCGTTATCATCTTTAGGATTTTTGATTTTGACCAAAGCAAATTCGCCTTTCAGTTTTTTGCCATGAAGAATGAATTTCAAAGATTGTTTATGAAGTTCAGCTCGCATCACCAAATCATCACTTTTCCCTGTTACTTTTTCAATCGGTTCATAAGTTCCTTCATCCCAGATTTCTACTTCACCAGCACCATAATTTCCTTTAGGAATCGAACCTTCAAAAGTTCTGTAGGAAAACGGATGGTCTTCTACCATCATTGCCAATCGCTTGTCAGACGGATTAAGCGACGGGCCTTTCGGAACGGCCCAACTTTTCAGAACGCCCTCCATTTCCAAACGGAAATCATAATGAAGCCTAGAAGCCGCGTGCCTCTGAATCACAAATTTCAGTTGTTTTCCACTCGCTTTTTTCTTTCCTTCCGGTTCGGAAGTTGACTCGAAATTCCGTTTTTTATTATAATCCTCTAAAGCCATAGTTGATGATTGATAAATGATAATTATTCCCGAATATTAACTTGATCCTTTTGCCGTGTTTCTTGAGTCTTCCTATCCAACTTTTTTCTTGCCTTTCTCTAAACTGGCCTTTAACATTGCCATCAAATCGATTGCTTTGCCTTCTGGCTCTTTCACTTCGGTTAATTTTATTTTCTTTCCTTTTGCTTTTTGTTTGATGATCTTCAGCAGGTCAGCATTGTATGTGTCTTTATATTTCGCTGGGTCAAATTCTGTAGCCAAAGATTTTATCAATTGTTCCGCCATTTTCAGCTCTGCAGGTTTTGGTGCGCTTCCGGTTGGGATTTTCAAGTCTTCATAAGCTCGCATTTCTTCTGGATAACGCATTCTGTTGACCATCAAAATTTTGTCTTCATAAGGGCGGATTAAACATAATATTTCTCGTTCTCTCAACACAAAAGAACCTATTCCGGCCATTTTTGTTTTGATTAATGATTTTAATAATAATTTGTAAGCTGCTTCACCATTTTTCTGAGGTTCAAGGAAGTAAGGTGTTTCAAAAAGTGCTGTGTCCACTTCGGATTCTTTGACAAATTGACTGATGGTGAGAATCTTAGATTTTTCCGGGCTTGCAGCAGCGAAATCCTCGTCATCCAAAACGATGTATTTATCTTCTATTTTATAGCCTTTTACAATATTCTCCCAAACCACTTCTTTTCCGCTATTGGCGTTGACTCTTTTGAATTTGATATTACTCAGATCCTTGCTGTCCAACATATCCAAATCCAGAGTGCTGGAGTCTGTTGCCGAATATAATTTGATGGGAATATTCACAAGTCCAAAACCGATTGCGCCGTTCCAAATTGCTCTCATATTGATGATTTTGATTTACTTTTAATAATGGGCTATTTTTGATTAATTTATACAATAAATATTCCATCCCTGGATTATCACTAAAATTTAGAAGCTTTGTTTAAGATTCAAATCATAAAGAAGTGTGATTCTTCTGTCTAGCTTGGGTCTTACCAAAATAAATTTATGAAAAAGTTAATCTTAATTTCAACAGTCGGATTATTGTTTAGTTGTAATCCCAACAAATCTTGTGATACTACAGAATCTATAGTGGCAGACAGTACAGTTATGAATTCTGATTCTACCAGAAATTCTTCTCAAATTACTATAGACAGTATGTCTGCGCCTTCCCAAATTGACAGTACGTCTTTGAAGACAGATTCTATTAGTAAACGCTAATATTTAATTTTAAAACTCCATGAAAACCTCACTATTGTCCTAGTGGGGAATTAGTGTTTTAATTTTAATTTATTGATAATCAATATATTGGAGTATGTTCTATAATCTATAATAAAAATACCTAAAAATTCGAAACTTGAACAACTTCAAGACCACGTTACTGACAATAATGGACAAATGCTTTCAACCAATCAAGGTCCGAAAATCAACAATAATCAAGACTCTCTCAAATCTGGAGAAAGAGGTCCGAGTTTATTGGAAGATTTTATTCTGAGGGAAAAAATCACGCATTTTGACCACGAAAGAAAAGGGAGCAGATGTCCAAATTATTGCTGGAAGCCTGTCAAAAGTTACTGCTGATGATGGAACCGTTTTCACCCCAAAACATTCTTTGACCAGTACGGCCAGTGTTTGCTTAGATGCTTTATACCTTTGCCGCGGAAAAGAATCTGCAGGCATTCTTATGAATATGGTCGTGAAAAGTGCAATTCTCCATAATGCAGACAAAGTAACTTGATTGATACTTTGCAGAGGATAATGGCGTGAAAGTTATTTTGAGTGTCCGGAAATGATTTAAAATAAAAAAACTGGAGATCTGAGGCTCCAGTTTTTTTATGACTTTTAATTTTCTTTTATCAATAATATATTTTTCCCTGAACAATCTTGACCACATCTTGCTTTTCTAAAACCTTGATTGTTCTGATTACCGTTTCTACTCTAAGACCTGTGAGAGAGGCTAATTGTTGTCTTGTTAATGGTATTTCGAAACAAAAACGTTCCTGAGTGGTGCAAAAGCTTTTATGATAATCAAAGACGCCCAGAAGACGTACATCTGGATGCAAAGATGAATTATTCTCCAGCATTATGAATTTTTGATAAAGTCTTTCTGATAAAAACTTATTGATATCTCTCGATATTTTCGGATTTTCATCCAGCATTTTTACAAATTTTGCTTTAGAAAGTATGATGACTTCGCTAGGCTCAAAAGCAATAGCATTCACAGGGTAGGTTTTGTCGATAAAAAGCAAAAGCTCACAAACGCTTAGCCCGTGGTGCAGGATAGCTAAAATCAATTCTTTACCTTCTTCGTTGTAATGGTTTAGTTTGATTCTGCCGGATATGATCTGGTAGTAATATTTTGGCTTTTCGCCTTCACGAAAAATGATATCTCCAGCTTCGAAATATTCGGTCTTTGCACCATAAGATAATAAAAGGTCTTCTGCGATTATCATAATATTAAATTTAATATTGATTATAAAGCGTTTTTATATACAAACTTAAAACCAACTTTTGAGATTTGACAACCAACAATTTTAGAAACAATTTTTCGTGTAGCTTATGATTCAAATCATATAGAGCTGGGTGTCACTTTGTGTAGCTTTGGTTTGTTCCAAATCAAATACTGTGATAGTTCTGTTTTTATTTGGTTGAGAGAAAAATGGTTCATCTAGGTCCAAACTGGTTGAAAAGTTCATTAAAAAAACTTTAAAGCGTTTTTAATGAACGAAAATTTCCTGTATTTCTTCAGAAGTTGTTTTCTAACAACTTTCAATGTGTTATGTTTAAAAATTAATTGTTTTTATTGCTTGTAATTTGTATATATTTAAATTTGGTTAATTTATTTTGGTATAATGATTGTAATAATTGAAACATTCATATAAATAAATATCAAAAATAAAATTATGGCAACTACAAAATCAACAGCAGCTACAAAAACAAATACTGCTGCAAAAAGCGCAACTGCAACTAAGAAAACGCCGGCAAAGAAAGATGCTGCAAAAGATTTGAGCGACCTTTTCGAAGATAGCTTGAAAGATATCTATTGGGCAGAAAAAGCGTTGGTAAAAGCTTTACCAAAAATGATGAAAAATGCAACCAATGAAAAACTAAAAGCAGCGATAGAAAACCATCTGGGTGAGACAAAAACGCACGTTACTCGTTTGGAAGCAATTTTCGAATCTATGGGTAAAAAAGCACAAGCTAAAAAGTGTGATGCGATGCAAGGTTTGCTGGATGAGGCGGATAGCATCGTAGAAGAAACAGAACCTGGAACGGTAAGAGATGCGGGAATCATTGCTGCAGCGCAAAAAGTGGAGCATTACGAGATTGCAACTTACGGGACTTTGGCAGCTTTTGCGAAAATTTTACAGGAAGCTGAACCTTTGAAAAATCTACTTGCGACTTTGGAAGAAGAAAAAACCTGCGATGAGTCCTTGACGCAACTTGCAGACACTAATCTCAACTCGAAAGCAAAATAAATCCTAAAACAAGGGGTGAATGGAGTAATTAATAATTTTAAGTTGAATTATGCTTATTTGTATTCCAGATTACATCATTTAGTTTTAGAATGTTTTATTTTGTCTGACGGAGAAATAACTAAAAGTGGAGAGTAATGTAAGTTGCTCTCCACTTTTATGGATATAGATGTGATTAAGCTCATAAAATGTTATTCTTACACATCATATTTTTGTGGATTATCAAAATTATTCATGAAAATATCATTTATTATTCTGATTTTTATTTTCAGTTGTGTAAAAATTTACGCCAATGGGGTTGTGTGGACAGAGGGAATAATCTTATTAATATTAAAAAGTGACGAAAGCTAAAAAAATACCAGGCGTTCCCGAGCAATATAAAGGGGCCTACCACGATACAGAAAGTGATAGATATTTTGATAATACCAATCTTCTAAATCAACAATTTGAATTTCTCAAAAACCGATTTTGCAACATCAATCATTGGAAAGATTATTGTGGTAAAATGTCTGCGGACTACAAACTTTTTGATCATAACGGATCGTTTATAGACAGAGCTCCAGTTGAAGGGGACTTTATGAGAATAGATATCCCAGGACCTGGTGATCCGGAAGCAAAAGGGTTTGATTGGGTAGAGATTGTTAAAGTTGATAACCGTTGTTATGGAGATGAGCTGGAAAGATATTTGATTTCTTGCAGACCATCAAAGTCTCCCGACACCAGAAACAGTCATATTGTCCATTTTTATTCTGAAGAATCTACTTCAACACTGGTGATCTCGAGAGGTAAGAACTATATTAAAATTGGAATTTACGGACGTAATGAAGTTGCTAATTTTTCAAAGACAGGATTTTTGGGTAAAATTCGGAATTTTTTAATTTCTCTTGGAGGATTTACCAAAGCCACAAAATTACAATGGAAAAGTCTTGCAGATGGTTTACTTGATTTTGAATGACTATTTTTAAAAAGAATGACTCATTTTTTCTTCTCCGCCTTCACAGCCTGTCTGGCCAATAGTTTCCAGCCATTCTTAGCCTTAGACCAAACATACAAAATGTCGAGACTCACTTCTCCTGGTTCTTTTCCGAGGTCTGCTGTTTTTGCGTACAAATGGTTCCGGACAATCGCTGTTTTATCAACAATTTGAATGGATTGATTGGTGTTTTCAATAGTTATAAAATTAGATTGTTTGCTTACCAGCTTTTCTACGAATTCTTTTGCATCATCAATATGACCTCCCGAATGTCCATAGGTCAGTTCCGGTAAAATCAAAGATTCTAAAATGCTTTTGTCACCGCTTAACATTGCGAGTCTTAGTTTTTCGGAAGCTTCGGCAACGGTTTGTTGCTCACTGTTTTTTTGTGCAAACATCATAGATGTGGTTATTAAACTGAGCGTTAATAATAATTTCTTAATCATAATTACTTTAATATTTGACTCAAAGATAGTGAAGAAAATAATTTATAATTTATAATTTAATTTTATTCGAAATTGTCACTGGTATAAAGATTAAGATTAGCAACCGATTTTAAATCACTGATTGGGAATTGCTGCAACTTGGCATCTTTGTAATTGTAAAATCTACCAAAACTATCTATCTTTATTGTTCTAAATTTTAAAATTTGAATCCAATTCTTGATATCGTTGTTCGTTCGCTGGCAGTTTACTTTTTTATGGTCATTGCAGTGCGTGTTTTTGGTAAGAATCAATTATCCCAGCTTAATGCAGGCGATGTGATTCTTCTCCTTTTGATAAGTAATGCGGTCCAGAATGCGATGGTGGGCTCCAATAGCAGTTTACAAGGCGGGATTGTCGCTGCTTTGGTTCTGTTTGTAGCGAATTTTGTGGTAAAGAAATTTATTTTCAAAAATCAGAAAATCAAGGAATTGATAGAAGATAAACCTTATGTTTTGGTAAAAGATGGAGTAGTATTTCCTGCGATTCTTAAGAAAGTTCAAATCTCCGAAGACGAATTGGAAGAAGCCGTTCATGAACACGGCATCGAAAATATGTCTGATGTGAAATTAGCAATTTTGGAAGTGGATGGAAATATAAGCGTGATTTCAACAGATAAAAATACGGAACAAACGCATTATTCCAGACATAAAACAAGAATAAAAAGAAAATTTAATCCATAAAAAGACTGGAAATTTCCAGTCTCTAAAGTTTTTATTTTGGTTTCAAATCTTAAGCTAAAATAGTAATTCCTTTCTCAACCAAATCATAAATCGTATTCTTCGCACTATCTGGCTTCACATTTACAGCTTTTGTTCCGTTGAAATGTAGGCAAGTGACAAATCCGGCATTGAAAGCATCAATCGCCGTAAATTTCACACAATAATCCAAAGCCAATCCAACAATCTCAACCAGCTGAATATCGTGGTATTTCAAGAAATCTTCCAATCCGGTTTTCATAAAATGGTTGTTGTCCTGAAAACCGCTGTAACTGTCAATCTCAACATTTTTTCCTTTTTGGATAATGTGTGTGACTTTATCACGATTCAGATCATTATGAAACTCTGCCCCGAAAGTTCCCTGAATACAATGATCTGGCCACATAAACTGAGGAACGCCATTCAGAGAAATGGTTTCGCCAATATTTTTTCCATTGTTGGAGGCGAAACTTTTATGGTCTGCCGGATGCCAATCTTGGGTTAGAACGATTTGGTCATATTCATTCTCTTCCATCAGAAGATTGATATAAGGAATGATGCTGTTAGCTTCCGGAACGGCCAAAGCGCCACCTTCGCAGAAATCATTTTGAACATCAACTATAATAAGAGCTTTTTTCATTGTCTGAGATTTGGGTTATTAAAATACAAAAATGTCATTCTGAAAGAACCGAGCCAATTAAAATAATTAGTGTTTAGATTCTTACAAAATGACATTTTGACTTAATTTATTTTAAAATTATCCTAAATACGGATATTTGTAATCTTTTGGAGAGACAAAAGTTTCTTTGATACTTCTTGTAGAAACCCAACGTGTCAAGTTCATTTTAGAACCCGCTTTGTCATTGGTTCCGGATGCTCTAGAACCTCCGAAAGGCTGTTGACCTACAACTGCACCAGTCGGTTTATCATTGATATAGAAGTTTCCGGAAGCATTTTCCAAAGCTTTGTAAGCCTCGTCAATCGCATATCTGTCTTGTGCGAAAATAGAACCTGTCAAAGAATATGGAGTGGAAGTATCAACCAATTTCAAAGTGTCTTCCCAGTTTTCATCTTCATAAACAAAAACGGTAAGGATTGGACCGAAGATTTCTTCCACAATACTTTCGTAATATGGATTGATGGTTTCGATAACCGTTGGGTGAACGAACCAGCCTTTCTTATCATCATATTTTCCACCGATGATGACGTCGGCATCATTTGAAGCTTCAGCTCTATCGATATAACCTTTACATTTCTCGAAAGAATTCTTGTCTATAACAGCATTTACGAAGTTTGAAGGATCTTCTGGAGAACCGATTTTGATGGTTTTCATTTGAGCTTCCATCACCGCTTTCACTTGATTCCAAAGTGATTTCGGAACATAGGCTCTTGATGCAGCAGAACATTTCTGACCTTGATATTCGAAAGCACCTCTTACCAAACCTGTTGCCACAGCTTCAATATTCGCAGAAGGATGAACCATCACGAAGTCTTTACCACCAGTTTCTCCAACAATTCTTGGGTAAGATCTGTAGTTATGGATATTGTCACCAATCATTTTCCACATCCCTTGGAAAACCTTTGTAGAGCCTGTGAAATGCAATCCTGCAAAGTCTGGATGAGCCAAAACTTTCTCAGCAGTTTCTTTCCCGTCTGTGAAAATCATATTGATAACGCCATCCGGAAGTCCAGCTTCTTTCAAAACGTCCATAATTACTTTTGCTGAATAAACCTGTTTGTCAGATGGTTTCCAAACGACAACATTTCCCATCATGGCCATACAAGCCGGCAGGTTTCCGGAAATTGCTGTAAAGTTGAAAGGTGTCACCGCAAAACAGAAACCTTCCAAGGGTCTGTACTCAACTCGGTTCCAAATTCCTGCATCAGAAACCGGTTGTTCTGCATAAAGCTCAGTCATAAATTCTACATTGAAACGTAAGAAATCTATGAATTCACAAGCCGCATCAATCTCTGCCTGATGAACATTTTTCGATTGTCCAATCATTGTTGCAGCATTGATCACATCTCTGTAAGGTCCAGCCAAAAGGTCGGCTGCTTTCAGGAAAATCGCTGCTCTGTGTTCCCAACCCAATGCATTCCATTTTGATTTTGCAGCAAGAGCAGATTCGATAGCGCTGTCAACGTGAGACATATCGCCTTCGTAGTAAAACCCGAAATCGTGTTGGTGGTCCTGAGGCGAACTCAGTTGTACTTTTTTATCTGTTTTAATATCTTTTCCACCGATTACCATTGGGATTTCGGTTTTTTCTTTCCACATTTTTTTATAAGTGGCAATCAGGCTTTTTACCTCGTCAGAACCAGGAACATAAGAGTTTACAAGTTCGTTTTGTGCAAAAGGCACTTGAGAAATGGCTTTAGACATATAATTTTAATTTTGATTTGTACAAATCTACAATCTAAAAATTTAATGTTAAAATTTTATTATTCATAATATTCTTTAGATAAAATTCTCTAATTTTAAAGAATAACAATTTAAAACTAAATAATTATGTCAAAAAAACTAATTCTAGCATCATTGATTGCATCTTCTTTAATGATTTCTTGTTCTGATGAAAGTACTGAAATAAGCAGTGCTGAAAATTCAGCATTACAAAAAGGAACCTCAAACAAAATTTCTTCTAACGAGTATGTAAGTTTTCCAGTAACATTGAATATTGGAGAGGCATCTGAAAATAATATTGGTGTGAATTCTACTATTGAAGTTAATCCAAATTATCCGTATTATAGTGACTATAATGTTTATGCTTCTGATGGTTATTATTCAACACCTACGCCTAATTGTTTAAATGATGGAAAACCCTGTATTAATTTATCCCATTTCTTAGCCATGAAAGGTGCTTATCTTAAACCTTATGTAAATCCAGGAGCCTCAAGAACGGCTATCTTTTATGGTGAAATGGGAGAATATGATTTTGCACAATACCCAAGGCCTAATGTTCCGGGTGTTTATAGTGATAGGGAAGCTAGTTTTGTTGTGCAGGAAAATGGTAGTAGCAGCCCACTTTTTAATTATTCTACATATATGACCAATGATGCGGCTAATGCAATTCTCCATCATTTTAAGGACAGAATTAAGGATATTCAAAAAAATGATAATGAAGAAGGAGAACCTAAAATCTTTGCCGTTCATTTTAGATATAACTCTTGGTTTGGTATGTCAACTGAAAGACAAGTTAAAATGAGGGTCAGATATTATTATAATTAACTATTACAAATGAAATTCAATGGATGGAGAAAGCTGATTCCACAGATTTCAACATCGTTACTTTGTAAATTGACCCTGTCTCCAATCTTGATTTTGATTGTTGATTTAATCTTTGGAATCAAAGGTGATATAGCAAAGATCAGCATATTCGAGGCTGCAATGCCAACGGTTTTGACGGCCAGTGTTTTTGCAGAACAGTTTCGCCTGAACACCAAATTGGTGAATCTTATTATCGGCATCAGTATCATTGTTTGTTTTCTGACGACCAGTATTTGGTTTCAAATCATTGAGTTTTTATTCTAATATTATGTTCTCGCAGATTTAACAAATTATGCAGATTTAGATTGGCATAATCTGCACAATCTGCGAGATATTTTTATTAAGGCAAAATAAAAAAGAAAATCGCACAAAAGTGCATTATACTTCCTCCCAAAACAAAAAGATGCCAAATGGGATGGCAAAATGGTTTTCGGTCTTTCGCATAAAAATAAATCCCGAACGTATAACATAATCCTCCCAAAATTATCAATGATAATGCACCTCTGGAAAGGTTTTCCATCATTGGTTTGATAGCGATAATAGAAGCCCAACCCATCAATGCATATAAAGAAAGTGATATTTTTTCATTATTTCTAAGCGGAGAGAATTTGAAAATAAATCCTATCAAAGCCATTCCCCAAATTACCCCAAACATACTCCAACCCCAAACACCTTTCAGACCTAATAAAGCAACCGGCGTGTAAGTTCCTGCAATCAAAATGTAAATGCTGAGATGGTCTATCTTTTGACAGATCTTCTTCCATTTCAGTTGATGGACCGCATGATAAACTGTGGATGCAGAATAGAGTAGTATCAAACTGATTCCGAAGACCAAAGAAGACGCTGTAGCAATTCCATTCCCGCTGATCACTGAATAATAAATCATTAGAATCAAAGCGATAACAGATAAAACAATACCAACACCGTGTGTGATCACGTTGTATAATTCTTCTTTTTTACGGTTCTTCTTCGGCATAATCTTGATTTTAAAGTAAATTTAGGGATTAAGTTTTTGAGTGCTACAATGACTTTTGGATTTAACAAATATTTATAAAAAACACTGCCATTCAGCTCTCCAAGTATTTTTAGGATCAAAGATGCATTTGATTTGGATTCAAAAAAAGAAAAGCTCCCCGCACCCTTGCGACAGATTTTTCCTTGACAGTGAAAGCTTCCTGCACCCCTGCGGCCAGCTTTCCCGTGGCAGGGAAGTGTTTCTGCACTCCTGCGACAAGCTTTCCCATAGCAGGGAAAGTGATTTACAGCCCTGTAAGCCCTTTTTACTGAAAAAACAATTATCTTTATGCCTCAAAAAAAACATTATCAAATGATTAATTCTATTCTTCTGCGTGAACTGCGCAACGCCAGCTATCTGCAATTCCAAAAAGATTTTTTGGAAATTATTTCAAGAAACAACCCTGCAGTTTTGCAGATAGAAACCAAGTACGACGAATTGTCTGCTAAAACCAATGAGCTGGAAAACCTATTCAAAAAGGTTTTGGCTAATCCCATCTCTCAGGAACTTTTGGTTTTGGATGAGAGGAGAGATGCGGCTGTTAATGGCATCTATTACGTAGCATTGGGCTATTCTTATCATTATGATTCAAATCTTAAACAAGCTGCTGATGTGTTGCTCGCCAACATCAAACTGTATGGTTCCGGTATTGCCAGACTCAATTATCAAGCAGAGACCGCAACCATTAATAGTCTGATCCATGATTGGGACAACAAACCCGAGCTAACCAAAGCCATCAATACTCTTGATCTGAAATCTTGGAAAGGTGAGTTGGAAAGCATCAATATAGAGTTCAGTACCCGCTATCTGGACAGAACTCAAGATTATGGCAATGCAACGCCTGAGACTTTGAAAATTAAAAGAGAGGAGACCAATACAGTCTATTATGCCCTAAGAGACCGAATTAATGCGCTTCATCTTTTGATAGAAACGCCGCCATCGCCATACAGCACGGTCATCAACCAACTGAATGCTTTGGTAGAGCAGTATAAACTGTTGTTGACAGTTCCTGATGAAGATGGGAAAAGCCAGCGAGCTAAGTAATAATCAAAACTAATAACCATTAAAAAAATAAATAATGAGTAAAAAATTATACCCAACACTCTTTGTACTATTTACAGCTATACTATTTGCCCAAGCTCCAGCAATCCAATGGCAGAAATCTTTCGGTGGGGATGGTTTTGACTATGCAAGTGATATCCAGTTAACTTCGGATGGTGGATATATTGTTGCAGGAAATTCTAATTCTAATAACGGCTATGCATCAGGAAATCATGGGGGATATGACGCTTGGATTGTAAAGCTCAATAGCACTGGTGCTATCCAATGGCAAAAATCTTTAGGAGGAAGTAATGATGATTATGGAAGTTCTATCCAACAAACATCGGATCAAGGATATATTATAGCAGGATGGTCAAATTCTATTGATGGTGATGTGTCAGAAAACAAAGGTGGTTATGATTATTGGATTGTTAAGCTAAATACTGATGGTATGATTCAATGGCAAAAATCCCTGGGAGGCAGTGGTTCTAATGATCGGGCAAATGCCATTCAGCAGACCTCGGATGGAGGATACATTGTTGCTGGAACTTCTGATTCTACTAATGGCGATGTATTAGAAAACCACGGAGCTTCAGATTACTGGATTGTAAAGTTAAATGCAGTAGGTACTATCCAATGGCAAAAATCTTTAGGTGGCAATAGTTTTGATGAGGCAAAATCCATCAAACAGACTTTGGATGGGGGATATATTGTAGCTGGAAGTTCTTATTCTTATGATGCGACTGAACACAATGCAATAGTTTCTGGATGGATTATCAAATTAAATGCAGATGGTGTTATCGAATGGCAGAAATCTTTAGGAGGCAGTGGCTATAATAATGGAAATGGCATAATGCAAACCATGGATGGAGGCTACATTGTGGCTGGATCTTCTGATTCTAGTGATGGAACAGTAAATCATGGAAATGATGATTATTGGGTAATAAAGCTCAATAACAATGGTGTTATACAATGGCAAAAATCTTTAGGGGGAAGTCAATCCGATTCGGCACAATCTATCCAACAGACTTCAGATGAAGGGTATATTGTCGCAGGATACTCTAATTCCAATAATGGTAATGTTACAGGAAACCATGGATTTTATGATTATTGGATTGTTAAGCTCAATAACAATGGAGCTATTCAATGGCAAAAATCTTTGGGAGGTAGTAGGTCTGAATCGGCAAACGCTATTCATCAGACATTAGATGGTGGATACATTATAGCGGGAATTTCTGAATCATTCAATGGAGATATAACTTTAAATCATGGAGGGAATGGAGATTATTGGATCGTCAAGCTAGATCCAGAGGAATTAAATACTAATGAGCTTGCCATGAAAACTAAAGTTCTTTTAGAGAATCCTGTAAAAGACAATTTAAAAATACAAAGTAAAGAAACCATCATATCTTTGCAGTTGTACAATATGGATGGACAGCTTATAAAAATTGCTAACTCTCAAAATATGTTTGTCAAAGAATTGCCAAAAGGGATTTATATCCTAAAAATACACTTTGAAAACGGCAAAACCATTTCTGAGAAAATAATAAAAGAATAAGCATTGATGAAGTACTTCCTTTTAATCCCATTATTAGTTTCGCAAACTTACTTTTCACAATCGGTTTCTGACCAACTGGACAAATCTGTGAAAGAAATGCTGTCAACTTCCAACGCTTTGTCGGCCAATCTTTCGTTCTATGTTTCGGATGAAAATGGAAACCTGGTTTATGAATATAATGGGAACAAAGGACTTTCTACAGCCAGTACACAAAAGATTTTTACTTCTGCAGCTGCATTGGAAACGTTGGGGAAGAATTATCAGTTCAAAACAACGGCTTCCTATTCCGGGAAAATATCGAATGGCTATCTTGACGGAGATTTTTATATTACTTCCAATGGCGACCCGACTTTGGGAAGCTGGCGTTGGGAAAATTACAAACCGGAAAACTTCAAACAACAATTATTAGATGCTATAAAGAAATCCGGAATCAAGAAAGTATCAGGCAATCTGATTATCGATGATTCTTATTTCGATTTTCAAAGTACACCTGGAGGCTGGCCTTGGAATGATTTGGGAAATTATTATGGTGCCGGAACTTTTGGGGTGAACTGGAGAGAGAATCAGTTTGATATTAATATTAATGGAAATCAAATTAAGAATTATTCTTACGATTTGGAGAATGTAAATTGGATCAATGAGCTGAAAACCGGAGGAAGCTCTGACCAAAGTCTGATTTTCACTGCACCACATTCTGAAACCGCAATGATCAATGGAACTTTGCCTGCAGAAAAGGTGACGACTGTTTCCGGCGCAACTCCCAATCCTCCAATGCAATTAGCTGTTGAAATCAAGAAATTACTGGAAGAAAACGGAATCTCTATTTCAGGGAAGACAACAACTTATTATAATGAAAAATTGGAAGGAAAGTCTGTTTCAAAAGCACCAATTCAGAATCAGATTTTCGAGTATAAATCGCCAACTCTTGATAAAATAGTCTATTGGTTTTTGAGAAAAAGTATCAATCTTTATGGTGAAACGCTCATAAAAACAATGGCAAAAGAAAAACGCAACAATCCAAGTTTTGAAACTGGTGTTGATTTTCTTAAGGATTTTTGGAAATCTAAAGGAATCAATCCAATGATGATTAATTTTGCTGATGGAAGCGGACTTTCTCCTCAGAATTATGTTTCGGCAAAAGCGCAGGTTCAGGCATTATTATATTCTAAAAAACAAAATTGGTTCGATGCTTTTTACGAAGGTTTCCCAACTCAGAATGGCATCAAAATGAAAAGCGGAACGATAAAAGACAGCAAATCCTTCGCTGGTTATCAGACTTCCAAAAACGGTAAGAATTATGTATTTTCCATTATTCTCAACAATTATCAGGGCGGAAGTATCAGCAATGCTTTATTCAAAATTCTGGATAATTTGAAATAGATGAGTAGAATTAATTCTTTTCCGCCAATCGTAGATGAACATTCAGAAATCTTGATTCTTGGGTCTGTTCCTGGTGTAAAGTCTTTGGAAATGCAGCAATATTATGCTTTTCCGCAGAATCAGTTTTGGAGATTGATGTTTCATCTTTTTGATGAAGAATTTTCTACCGATTACAATACAAGACTAAAATTACTGAAAAATAATAAAATCGCACTTTGGGATGTTATCGAAAGTTGCGTAAGAAAGGGAAGTCTTGATACAGAAATCAAAGATGAGATTGATAATAATATTCCATTGTTGATTGAAAATCATCCCCATATAAAAACAATCTTCTGCAACGGACAAAAATCTTATAAAAACCTTGTAAAAATACTAGGAAAGAACTTCAAAATCCCGATTGTAGTTTTGCCTTCCACAAGTCCGCTGCATACGGTGAAGTTTGAGGAGAAATTGGAGAGTTGGAAAGTGATCAAGGATTATCTTCATCATTAACTATTCCAAATCTGCCAAGCCTTTTCTGCCTGTTGTTCCAGCATATAAAAGCCGTTCAAAGTGGTTGCGCCTTTTTCAGCAGATTTTCGGAGGAAAGCAGTTTCCGAAGGATTGTAAATCAAATCAATAACGTAATGCTTGTCCGTAATTGCATCAAATGGAAATTGAACAAAATCCTCCACATTCGGGAAAGTTCCGACAGGTGTCGTTTGTATAATCAGCAATGAATCTTTTACCAAATCCTTACTAAGATTATCAAAATTAATTTCAGATTTTCTGGAAACGGTTTGATGCTCGATATTATGTTTATCCAAAATATATCTTACCGCTTTTGCCGCGCCGCCATCGCCAAGAATCAAAGCTTTTTTGTGATACTCTTTTTTGTTGATGAGAAGTGTTTTTTCAAAACCAAAAGCATCTGTATTATGACCGATTTTTTTGCCGTTTTGAAAACTTACGCAGTTCACAGCTCCAATTTTTACAGCCTCGTCACTCAATTCATCAAGAAACGGAATGATGGCTTGTTTGTAAGGAATCGTAACATTCATTCCAACCAAATTTTGATTGCTGATGATTGAATTAAAATTTTCAATTTCAGCGATATCAAAGAAGTTATAAGAATGATTTTTTAAGAATAATTTTTTGAATTTTTCCTCGAAATATTTTTTAGAGAATGAGTAAGAAATATTTTTTCCAAGCAATCCGAATTCCTGTTTTTCCATAGGTCAAATTTATAAAATATCATCAAAAATACCATTATATTTTTTTGATTCTTGCATCAGTTAAATTATTTTCTGCGTCGATTTGGATGGCGTAATTTTGGCTTTCGAAAATCAAATTTTTAAAAAATGAAAAATGTCATTCTAAATAACGGAACAGAAATCCCGGAAATAGGATTCGGAACGTGGCAAACAACGGAAGGTGTTCAGAAAACTGTAAAAGCGGCTTTGGAAGCTGGATATATACATATTGACACCGCCGATATCTATGGAAACGAAGCGGAAATAGGAGAGGCGATAAAAGAATCTGGAATCGATAGAAAGGAACTTTACCTGACGACAAAAATCTGGAATAGCAACAGAAGTTCAGCGGGTGTAAAACAATCTGTTGAGCAATCTTTGAAAAAACTGAAAACGGATTATCTTGACTTATTATTGATCCATTGGCCAGCAAATGCAAAACAATTTGAGAATTGGAAAGAGATCAATTCTGAAACTTGGAAAGCGATGGAAGAACTTTATAGATCTGGTGTTGTGAAAACAATTGGTGTGAGTAATTTTATGTTGTCACAATTAGAAGCTCTGTTGGAAACTGCAGAAGTGATTCCGGCTGTAAACCAGATAGAATTTCACCCTGGTTATGTTCAGCAAGAAGTTGTGAATTTTTGTAAAGAAAAAGGAATTGCAATAGAGGCGTGGAGCCCGATTGGTTCCGGAAGATTGTTGAAAGATGAGGATTTGAAGGATATTGCGGACAAATATGGTGTTTCGCCAGCGATTCTTTGTATTCAGTTTTGTTTGCAATCTGGCGTGATTGTTTTGCCTAAATCTGAAAATCCTGTCAACATTAAAAATAATCTGCATTTTGAAAGATTCGTCCTATCAGAAAGTGATATGAAGGCTTTGAAAACTTTGGAGGAAACAGGCTTTTCCGGTTTGAATCCTGAAATAGTTGATTTTTAAATCGATAATAATTGAAAAAAGAAAAGCAGTTTAAAATTTTAAACTGCTTTTTTATTGAGTATTGATTTATTCATAAATTTAAAAAAAATGAATTAACAGAGCTGTTCCAAAAATTAGTCGTGAGAGCTGGAATAGTATCTTATTTTTTCTACAATTTCGCCAAGGTCAAACGGTTTTGGGATGAAGTCTATTGCTCCGCTTTCTATGGCTGTATCTCCCAGACCACGGCTTGCGGACATTATCACAACCGGAATGTTTTTAAAGTCCTGATGTGCTTTTATCATTTTACAAATATCGCGACCATCTTCACCGGAAAGCCACATATCCATCAGGATTACATCTGGTTTGGAGGAGACGGAAAGTGAGTTGAACATCTCAGAACCTTTTTCGTAATTATCTACATCATAGCCTTCCAGATTCAGCATCATTTTTACAGAATCTAAAATTGCAGGACTATCATCTACAACATATATTTTTTTTGAATTTGACATTTTTTTTATAAGTATTAAAGTGTTTATTTGGTTTTCGGAATCTCGAAACAGAATTCGGACCCTTTTCCCTCAACTGAATTTACAAAAATCCTGCCACCGCTTCGTTTTATAATTTCAGATGAGATATAAAGTCCAAGTCCAAGTCCCGGAAATGTGTGTTCTTTGCTTCCGCTGACTCTGTAATATTGTTCAAAAACCTTGTCTTTCTTAGCTTCCGGAATTCCAATCCCATAATCTTTGACACAAAAAAGAACATTGTTTTTATCTGTTACTTTTGTGGTAATCATTATTTTGTCCGCATCAGGCGAATATTTTATCGCATTACTTATTAGATTGCTCATTACTTGAGAAATCCTATTTCTATCGCCTTGGATATTTCCAATATTTCCTTTGTCCATATAAATCCTGTGGCGCGTACTCATTTGTTGTTCTTCCACAACTTCATTCACCAAATCATCAAAATCAAAATCGACCGTATTAAGGAGGATTTTCCCATTTTGGATCTTGGTAACATCCAGAAGCTCATTCACAAGATTCGTTAGTTTGTTGACTTGTTCATCCATTTTCAGAGCAACATCAGCGTTTTTATCATCATTTTGTGTTCTGAGATTTTTTTCCAGAAACTGAGAATAAAGCTTCAGACTTGTGAGTGGTGTTTTCAGTTCGTGGCTTGCGATTCCTAGGAAATTATCTTTCTGTTGCTGGAACTGTTTAGATTCATCGATGTCTGTACAGGTTCCTATCCAATGGCTGACTTCATCATTTTCATCTTTTATCGGCACGGCCCTTCCTAAAAACCATTTATAAGTTCCTTCCTTCAATCTGTTTTTGAATTGATATTCTATTTCGTAACCGGTTTTATTTTTTTTGCTGGTTTTCCAAAGTTCGATTGCTTTTTCAAAATCGTTAGGATGTAAAATTTTAGACGCCGCAGTTTCACGGTTATCCAATCCATCGAATCCGGTATAATCATACCATTTTTTATTATAATAATCTATATTGCCTTCTTTGTCGGCTGTCCAAACAATTGTGGGAAGGCTGTCTGCCATGTTTCTATATCTTTCCTCGTTTTCTTTTAGCTGTCTTTTTGCATTTACAACATCTGTCACGTCCACCGCAACATTCAGAATAGCATAGACTTCTCCATTATGGTTTCTGATAGGCTGATAGGAAAAGTTGAAATAATAGGTTTTGATCTCTCCATCTACAATCAGATCCGCTCTGTCTTCTTTGGCAAAATAGGTTTCTCCAGATTCATAAACTTGCTTCAAAAGCTTTATAAAAGGCTGATTCAATAGTTCAGGAATTCCTTCTGAAATTTTTTTTCCTAATACCGATTTGTCTTTTCCCCAACTTTCCAATATTTTGTCATTGGCCATATCGATAATAAAATCTTCGCCTTTATAAATAGCGATAGGGTAATCTGCACCCTGTATGATTGTTTGGAATTTATATTCGGTTTCTTCGGCTTTAATTTCTGCTAAAACCTGATCCGTAATTTCTGTTGCCACAATGCTGATTCCGATAATTTCATTAACTTCATCGTTATAGATCGGGGCATAAATAAAATCGAAATAACAGATTTCCATTGTCCCGTGTCTCACTAGAGAAGCCGCCTGTCTGTAACCTTTGTACGGTTTTCCCGATTTTTTAACCTGAATTAAAATGTCTATAAAAGGCTGGTCTTTGAGCTCAGGTAGTGCCTCTATTAGTTTTTTACCAATTATTTGAGGTTCTTTACCCCAAAGTTCAAGCATCTGAGGATTAGCAACCTGAATTACAAAATCATCGCCCATCAACATCGATAATGCGATTGGAGCCTGAAGAAGTAAAAGTGCGAGAGAGTCTTGAGAAATATTGGTTTTGATGAAGTTCTTCATTTTTCGGATAGAAGATGATTGAATTTTTAAAAAAAATATTTGTTGGATTGATTCTAATCAAAAAATAACCACTGATCAAAGTATTACAATAAATGGAAGACTTTGGTCAGCGGGAAAAATTATTTATTTTAAATAATATTGATAAAACCTTTTTTAACGACTATTTTATTACGAAATTTCATTGGTTCTGTGATTTAGTTTACTGTTTTTATATCCATAAAGAAAATAAATTACCAAACCTATAGCAAACCACAGTCCAAACCAGAACCAATTGTCGTGACTCATTCCAGTTAACAGATACAGACAAGAACTAAGACCAATCAATGGAATCAAAGAAAGATTTTTGATGAAAGTAAGAATGCATAAACCCAAATTGAAAATAATGAAAACAATAATTGCCAAACGGAATTCGCCTTCATTGGGGTCACTTATATTGGTTAAACTATGAAAAAATTCTGGCTGATAAAAATAGAAAAATACCAATCCCCCGATAAAAATGATTGGAAAAATAATCTTACCGTTGATATAAGGCAAATGGAATCTTCCTTTTATTTTTTCTTTCGCAGGAAGTAATAAAACACCACCACAAACCAATACAAAGGCGAAGATCGTTCCGATACTTGTGAAATCTAAGATGAAAGATTTGTCGGTAAAAAGAATTGGTATTCCAACTACGATACCTGTAACAATCGTTGCAAAAGAAGGGATTTTTTTGGTAGGATGCACTTGCTGGAATTTCTTTGGTAAAAGTCCATCTCTGGACATTGCCATCCATATTCTAGGTTGCCCCATTTGAAAAACCAAAAGAACAGTTGTGATGGCAACAATCGCAATCAGTGAAACAATAAATTCCATCCAAGGAAGATTCAGATTCGTTTTGTCAAATATAAAAGAAAGAGGGTCTCCAACACCGTCAAATTTTCTATAATCTACCACTCCTGTCAATGTTAACGTGAGAATAATGTAAATCACAGTACAAAGTCCTAAAGAAATCAACATTCCTCTTGGGAGATCCCGCTGTGGATTTTTGGTTTCTTCTGACAGAACAGAAATGGCATCAAAACCGATATAGGCAAAGAAAACGCCTGAAACGGCAGACATTACGCCAGCAAATCCATTCGGCATAAAAGAAGGTTCGGAAGTCACAGAACTTGTAGGAAACCAATTTCCGGTGTTCACAAAACCTACGCCAACAGCAATCACCAAAAGAATCACAAATAATTTGAGAATCACAAAAAAATTATTGAAGTTCTTGCTTTCTTTGATTCCCTGGTAACATAACCAGGTGATCAATCCATTAATGACCAAAGCTGGAATGTCCACAATCATTTTCAACCCTCCAATTATTGGTGCAGATTTCCATGCGTTGATGAGTTCTGCGTTGGTAGAATTATTAAGAAAGGCCTTCTTTGCTTCAGAATAGCTGCAAGTGAAATAATCGGGAATATGAACGCCGATTCTTCCCATAAAACTGGTGAAATAATCTGACCAAGAAAAAGCTACATAGATATTTCCAAAGGAATATTCCATAATCAAGGCCCAGCCGATAACCCAAGCAATCAACTCCCCAAAACTAGCGTAAGCATAGGTGTAAGCGCTTCCTGCTGTCGGGATTCTACTGGCAAATTCGGCGTAACAGAGCGCCGTGAAAGCACATGCAAATCCACAGATCAGATATAAAATAATGACACCCGGACCACCGCGGAAAATAGCTTCTCCCAAACTGCTGAAACTCCCAGCTCCAATGATGGCGGCTATCCCAAAAAATACAATATCCCAAGTTCCAAGAACTCTATTTAATTGTCCGGAATCTGCATTCTCTGCGTAGTGTTTTCTTCTGAAAAGTGAACTCATATTAGGTTAAAAATTTATGAAAGAAACAAATGTAATAAAATTTTAATGTTTATGATTTTTTATTCGAATAAATTATAGATATTTCTTGATTGATAGTTAGGGAAATCATCATCATTTTAATTTATTGATATTTACCATTGCCAATATTTTGAAAAACCAGAAACAGGAAATGATGTTAATACAAGTGTATTAAATTTTGAGAATAAAATTTATTTTATAAAATCCGAAATTATAAATACGGAAACAACAAGGCTTTCGATTCTGATGAAAATTTGTATGGCTAAGATGGGATTCAAATTAGTATTAAATTTGATATAAAACAGAAATGATGAAAAACTATTTACAAACTGAAAATTCTATTTAAAATCCACATGTATGAAAATGAGCTGGTATTTTACAATAACCTGGCTGATTATTTTGATAGTCAGTTTTTTGGTTTCAAGACTTTTACTAATCCATCTTTTTGGTCTGAATGACGATTCTACCCAATGGTGGTTTATCCCGTTTACAAGCGTTGCGTTTATTTATTCTTTAATATTTGTTTTTGTTTTAACGCTGTCTTCTGTGACCATTTTCCTGAATTTGTTTAAAAAAATAAGAGACCATTGGGTTTTGTCATTACTGGCTTATTCTTTGATTCCTCTTGCCGTCTTTTCAGGAATGATTGTTAGTGAAATAATAGAAAATGGAAGTGACGTAGAAACGATCAGATCTATTACAAAATTCTCTTCTTCCCTTGTTTTACCGCATCTGGTCTGTACGCTGATTGGTTTTTTGCATTTCAGAAAGTTGATGATGAAGGGAAAATTCAATTAGAAATTACAGATATTTTTACAATTCATTTTTTTATATTCTGATGATGGTCTTTGATAGGATATCCCATCTGCTTATTCCAACAAGAACTTATACCTCAAAAGCTCATCTTTGATCTTATCAATTTCCTTTTGAAAAAATAAAGAATTCTCAAACATATTTTGATAATAAGAAATCCCATTCAAGAGATTTTTCTTGAATGTTATCCATTTTTTCTCATTCACACCTAACGAGTCCTGCACACCTTTTTTCAAAAAATCAACATACATCTTCAGTTCGTTGATCAATAGATTCGGACGATAGGATTCTCGGAGAACATTTGCGTTTCCATAAATATGTTGCACCATTTCCGACAAAGAAATCTCTCTGTCGAAATAAGCCAAATTTGGCCCTGGGCAAATCACCACACCCTGCTTTTCACCTTTGATTTCTATGCTGTTTTCTAAATAAGCAGAATTGGCCAAACCTACGCACAAACAAGCTTTATCGGTAATTTCATTTGTTTTTGCTGAGATTTGTTCAGCGCTCATTGTTGATTTTTCCGTCTCTAGTTCTTCAAGTTTTAAAGCCTGATATTTTTTTGAAGCGATGCAGATACCTTCAGAAGAATATTCTTTGCTTAGAGCCAGGAATTTTTTCGGACAAGAACTTCCTAGATTGTTTCTAAGCTTTTTCGATTGTCGTAGCCATTCATTAGATGTTCCTTTTACCGTATTGAAAAGAACTCCCAAAGGCGAAAGATCACTTAGATAAAAGTCATTTTCCTTGGCATTGGCAAGAAGATTTCGGGTCTCATTATCTACCGACGTCGCTTCTGGAACGAGCAAAAATGGTGAGCCCCAACCTATACTGTCCAAGCCATAATTGGACAAAAGGAATTGATGTTCTTCTGATGTTCCAACACCACCCTGAACGGTAATTTTCGTTTCAAGTATTTCAGTAGGTATGTATCTGGACTTGTTTTGCAAAGAGATTGTCATCAACGAATTAGCAGATTCGATCAATTCATTTTTTCTTTGTTTAAATTCTTCTAAAATTGGTCCTAATAACAAACCTTCCGTTGCAAATGCGTGACCACCACAATTCAAGCCGGATTCGATTCTGTATTCTGAAACCCAAAGTCCTTTTTTTGCTAAAAAATTACCCTGGATCATTGCAGAACGAAAATCACTCACTTTCAGAATAATCTTTTTCTTGATTTGATTGTTGATGTCCGGGTAAAAATCCTCAAACTGTTCGATATAACTGTACAATCTCGGATTCAAACCTGCGGAAAGTACAACGGAAGAAGATAATTGGCTTTGAGCAAAACCTCGCAAGGAAGCATGTGCATCATTGAAAATAACAGACAGTTGTTCTTTATTTTTAAAATTGTCCTTGTCCACTTTTGTCATAATATTGACATCTATAGAACCTGGTTTGAGATGGGTATCAATAAATTTTCTCAAAGCGGAATTGAGGTTGTTTTGGCTAAGAAAATTTTCAAGATTTGATTTGATTGTTGATGTATTGGGAAGCATATCGATAAAATCCTTTAAGGCTTCTTTTTTATTAATCAGATCATCTTTGAATGCTTTGAATTTCTCATTAACAATATCGTCTACCATATTGAGATATGCGGTAATTCTCTTGGCACGATGGTCTTCGGATCTTGTTGAAATAGCTGAGTAATCCAGATTAAATTTTTGACTGTAAAAGTTGCGCATTTTCTCTGTAATCTCATCATCAATAATTGAAATGACGGATGAAATACCGAATTGAGCGACACGGATTGGCGTATCTATGGTGAAAGCCAATCCCATTACAGGAATATGGAAGTTGTGTAGAGGTTTATTGAACATTTGTTGAAATAAGTGGTTGTCTAAGACTTGCATATCAAGTCATTGCTTTTAAAAAAAATAGATATTGATATAAGTTTTTATTCCTCCCAATGCGCTTCTTCACCTTGTGGAGCAGCACCGCCTTGTGTTTCTGTAATTGGTGCTTTTTCCCGATTGATGTGATAGATGTAAGCCGCCACTTTCTCCGCATCTCTGCCTGTGATAACGCCATCTTTGATGAAAGGTCGCATCGTAGGATTGTTAGGAGAACCATTTTCCAACATCCAGAATACATTTTTGAAAAGACTTTTTTGTTTGATATTAATCCAATGTTTATCGGTAAGGTTCGGGCCAATCCCGCCTTTTCCGGAATCTGAATGGCAAGACATACAATTGGTGTTGAAAATCTGTTCGCCTTCCGCAATATTGTCTGCGCTGTAAACCGCCGTTTCGATATCTATTGACGGAGCTGTTTTCTCATACTCTTTGATAGACGCCAGCTGAGTTTTGGCTTCCTCTACATATTCGATATCAGGATGCGCATAATCTGTAAATTTGAAAGCAATCAGATAAACCACACAATAAATAATGGTAAAATAAAACAATCCAATCCACCATTTTGGCAATGCATTGTCGAGTTCTGTGATGCCATCGAAACCGTGGTCGATAAGCAATGTTTTTTCCTCACTCGCTGATTGTTTTTTGAAAGCCGAATTCCAAAGTTTTTGAAAATAAGGAATGGCTTTTTCTTTCAGATATTCTTCTTTCTCTTCGTCTGACAATGTCTTGAACCGGGCATCTTCTACCAAATCCCCAATAGAGTTCATTATCAAAAAAAGAAAAATAATGACAGCCAGCAATCCCCAAAAGAATGGAGAAGATAAATAACCGGAATTATCTGACAGCTCAAAGATGATAAAAGTGACACCTAAAGTGGCTGCAATGCCAAGTGATACGGGAGTTCTTGTTTTCATTTCATTTAAGTTTTCACAGTTATTATTCTACACTTGCAGTTTTGATTTCTGTGGTTTTGATATCCGTCCCCAGTCTCTGCAGATAAGCAATCATGGCGATGATTTCTCTTTGTTCAAATGGGACAAAATCATTTCCTTTTGTTTTTCTTTCCTGTTCCATTTGACCTTTCAAATCTGCAGCTTCTGAGAAAATTCTCTTCACTATTGCTTTTGACTGATTATCCGCCCATTGATTGGCAGAATCGATTTCAGCTTTTGTGTAAGGAACATCAAAACTGTTTTTCATCAATGTTAATTTATTGACCATCTGAGAACGGTCCAGTTTGTTGGTAATTAACCAAGGGAAACGCGGCATGATCGAGCCCGCTGAAGTGATTCTGGGATTATACATATGTTTGAAATGCCACGAATCAGGATTTTTTTGTCCTTCTCTTTGCAAATCAGGACCAGTTCTTTTAGAACCCCATAAAAACGGTCTGTCATAAACAAACTCTCCCGCTTTGGAATATTGCCCATTTTTCCCATCAAATCTCATCACTTCATCCCGGAAAGGTCTTATCATTTGTGAATGGCAGGCGTTACAACCCTCACGAATATAAAGATCCCGACCTTCCAGCTCCAGTGGGGAATAAGGTTTTACAGCTGATATTTGCGGGATATTACTTTTAATGGTAAGTGTTGGAATAATCTCAACAATTCCTCCAATAGCAATGGCAATGAATGCTAAAATTGATAAAAAATGGGGCGTTCTTTCCAACCAAAGATGGAAACCTTCACCTTGTTTTCTGCCTTGATTAACATTCGCCAGAGCAGGAGCTTCAGCTGGAACATCCTTTAGGAATGAACCTTTTCTAATGGTTTTATAAACATTCACGACCATCAAAATTGCGCCACCAAGATATAAAACACCGCCTAAGAATCTCATTTTGAAATAGGGTAGAATGGCAGTTACGGTATCCAACCAGTTCTTGTAAACCAAAGTTCCGTCTGGATTGAATTGCTTCCACATCAAACCTTGTGTAAACCCGGCGATGTACATTGGCAAAGCATAGAAAATAATTCCAAGAGTTCCTAACCAAAAGTGCCAGTTGGCGAGTTTTTTAGACCACATTTCGGTTCTCCACATTACCGGAACTAGATAGTACACCACTCCGAATGCCATAAAACCATTCCAACCCAAGGCTCCCAGATGGACGTGGCCAATAACCCAATCTGTATAATGCCCGATTTTGTTTAATGATTTTGTCGCCAGAAGTGGCCCTTCAAATGTTGCCATTCCGTAACAGGTAACAGCGACTACGAAGAACTTTAAAATTGGCTCTTCGCGAACTTTATCCCAAGCGCCACGCAAGGTCAATAATCCATTCAGCATTCCTCCCCAGGATGGTGCAATCAACATGATTGAGAAACCAGTCCCAACTGCCTGAACCCAAGCGGGCAAAGATGTATATTGAAGGTGATGTGGTCCTGCCCACAGATAAACAAATATCAATGACCAAAAGTGAATGATCGATAACTTGTAGGAAAATACGGGACGATTCGCCGCTTTTGGTAAGAAATAGTACATCAATCCCAGAACTGGAGTCGTCAATACAAAAGCTACCGCATTATGACCGTACCACCATTGTACTAAAGCATCTTTAACACCTGAGTATGCTGAGTAGGATTTCCAACTTGTAAAAGATAAAGGAACTTCCAGATTATTAAAAATATGAAGCATTGCAACGGCAATCCAGGTTCCGATGTAAAACCAAATTGCAACGTATAGATGTCTGACTCTTCTTTTTATAATAGTTCCAAACATATTGATTCCGAAAATAACCCATGATATGGTAATCAAAATATCGATTGGCCATTCGTGTTCGGCGTATTCTTTTGAGGTGTTGATCCCCATCAAAAAAGTAATGACCACTGCAATAATCATCAACTGCCAAGTCCAGAAATGTATCCAGGAAAGCGTGTCACTATACATTCTGGTTTTCAGTAATCTTTGCATACTGTAATATGCGCCACAGAAAAAAGAATTACAGACAAAGGCGAAAATTACCGCACTTGTATGCAGCATCCTAATTCTTCCAAATCCCATTGCGCCTTGAGTATTGATCAATCCCTGGATATTACCGCTTCGTAAACTCTGAATGGTTGTGTCATCTGTTCCGAAGAAAAATTCTGGCAATTCAGGATAAAATAGCATCAGGGCTGCTGTGAGACCCAAGATAAAACCAATAATTCCAAATGTTACGGTTGCATACAGAAATGCTCTGACGATATTATTGTCATAATGAAATTTTTGTGTCTCCATATTTACGTTTTGAGGTCAAGGATAATTTTATTTCGAAGAGCTTTTCAGAATGCCCTGCTGATGGAAATAAATATCATACGTCCGTTTTTATATTTTGACAAAGGTATTTTGTAGATTTGTGTACTGCTAATAGATTTACTTCTAAACTATACTGAAAACTACTAAAATCAAAGTGATGGAATTGTGTGGAAAAAATATCAGAAAAATAAGAAGAGAAAGAGATTTTACTCAGGAATATATGGCGTTTGAAATGGGTATTTCACAGAAGGCTTATTCCGATTTGGAGAATTCTAAGGTGAAGGTCAATCTCGATATCTTGACCAAAGTTTCAGCGATTCTGGATATCAAACCATCCGATGTCTGCAGTATAGCCGGCCAATGCGGTGGTGGTCATTATGAAACTAAATATAATGAATTACTGGATTATATGAAGAAGAACAATATCTCTTTGCCAGAGGATATGTTGTAATATTGATTCAACAAAAGAAATTACCTTTTCAATAACTTGCTTTGTTAAATCATTTATTTTTTATTCAGTGAGAATATCATTACTGGATATTCCTGAATTTTTTAAAGAAAAACAAATTCCAAAGAATCATCTCATAACCATAGAAAGCATCTTCTATCGGAATTGTAAAAACCCTAAAGCCAATAAAACTGGTCGGATCATAATTCACGATAGGAGAGTCTAGCCCTGTTCCGGTAAGGATTCCGTTGACGGATAAAAATCCGGGCATTAATATCAGATATATAAAGGATGCCTTGCCAATCCATTTTACCTTCAGAACAAAATACAAGATCAATAAACTGATAGCCGCAGAACTGAAAGTCACTAAGGTGTAAATTTTGTCATGAAAATATACAGCGACAAACAGATAGATAAACGCGGAAATTAGGACAAATATTTTCTCAGGAATAGGTTTCCAATCTAACTTAAAAAATTGATCTAAACAGAAATAAGTGAAAACACAAGAAAACGGAATGCAAATGAAAAACAATATTTCCTCTATTGGCAAATCAAATATTTTGACTCCTATCAGATAATCATAATTGAACCACCAAACACCATTTTTTGTAAACCAGATATCCCAGATTATAAAAACTAAAGCAACCAAAGAAGAAGATTTTATAAATGCTCCAAAATGTTTGTAGAATCTTATCCGTGGATGAAAAGAAAAAATAAAACAGATAATGACTGTAAAGAAATTAATAAGCAAATAGGTGTAAGAAAGCATTACGGTTTATCTTTATTAAAGTACATTTTGAAATATTTTATCGGAACCCAAAGAAAGCCAAAACATTCGCCTTCTTCTTTTCCCAGATGTTTATGATGCTGTTTATGCGCACGTCTTATGGCTAGAAGATAAGGGTTTTGTGTGTTTTTCAGGAATTTGATCCGTTGATGGATAAAAATATCATGAACAAAAAAGTAAGCCATTCCATACAATGTGATTCCCAGACCAATGTAAAAATAGATATTGAAGTTGAAAGTACTTCCGTAATACATCAAAGCTATTGCAGGAATTGCAAAAATAACAAAGAAATAATCATTTTTTTCCAACGGAGGATCTGTACTATGGTCGTGGTGATCTCTATGGAGTGACCATAAAAAACCATGCATCACATATTTATGGATGAGCCAAGTAAGACCTTCCATCACAAAGAATGTTATTAAAACAATTAAAATATTCATTTGGTTTGCTTGGGATTATTAAACATTTTTTCCAGAACATTTTTTCTGTAATCAAAAATATGTTCTAATTTATTTTTCACAAAAAGCTTATGGGCCAACTCGCCAAGAAAGCCAAAAGGCATCTCATAATCTACAATATCTTTTACTAAAACACCCTCATCATTTTCTATGAATTCGTGATAATGATGCCACAATTTATATGGACCTTTCAACTGAAAATCTATAAAATTCTTCAACTGATTCACTTCAAGAATCTCCGTCTGCCAATTCATTTTAATATTAAATACAGGAGATACATAATAGTCAATTATCATTCCTTCAAAAATATCATCATTTTCCAATTTGGTGAGAACAGTGAAATTCATATCTTTTGGAGTGATCGCGGAAAGGTTATTGGCTGACGAAAAAAACGCCCAAGCCTTTTCTATATTGCAATTTAGCTGTTGTTCTCTTACCAGTTGATGTCGAGTCATTTTTTTAAAATTTGTATTATCATTTCCTTTAGCAAAGGTTCCTTTATGTCATCTATATTGGCCTGAAGATAATTTTGGTCTTCAGAAATGTTTTTTTTGTAACCCAAAAAACCAGGACTTTCTTTTTGTATAGAATATCTTATCAACCTAGATTCCAATTGATCGGGTTGCTGTTTTATTGCTTTATCAATGTTGTCTTTTCCTTTAATTTCTGGATCAGATTATTGCTATGTTTTGCCCAAATAGATTGGAATGCACCAAAATAAGCAAGATTGATTCCATGATTTTCATTTTTTTCAAATTTAGAAATCATTTCTTTACATAGTTCTTTATCATAAACAGCTTTTTGATAATTTTTCCTGATCTCGTGTATATTGATTTCTTGTGACATCAAAAAAGATGAGATCATCACAAGCAAAGTGCACAATCTCATATGATCTGCATTTTATATTCTACATAACAACCCATCATCAATGATATTTTACGGCTGTTGGAGATTCGGATCCTTTGATTGATGATTTTGCAGGCCGATGTTTTCTTGATTTTATTGAATAATGAAACATAATAACGGTAAGCCAGATAAACCCCGAATCTAGAAGAACTTGGTAACTTTTTTATGCCTTCCAAAGCTTCTGAAAATTCAGCTTCGATTTCTTTTTCTATGTTAGATTTCACTTCGTGGTCAAAATCAGTGATGTCAACATTAGGGAAATAAGTTCTTCCAAGAACATAATAATCATCTTTCATATCTCTCAGGAAATTCACTTTTTGGAAAGCCGAGCCCAATGTCATAGCAAAAGGTTTCAGTTTTTCAAATTCTTGTCTGTCTCCATCCACAAAAACCTGAAGGCACATCAAACCAACCACTTCCGCAGATCCCAGAATATATTCTTTGTATAAATCCGAATTATAATCAATCTTATGAAGATCCATCTCCATACTTTTCAGAAATTGATTGATCAGCTGAAAATCAATCTGATACAGATGAACGGTTTCCTGAAAAGATTGTAGAATAGGGTTGAGGGAAATTTTTTCTTCCAAAGCCAATAAAGTTTCATCCCGAAATCTTGATAATAATTTTTGCTTGTCAAAACCGTGAAAACTATCCACAATTTCATCTGCCAACCGAACATATCCGTAGATAGCATAGATAGAATTTCTGATTTTTGGAGATAATGCCAAAATACCCAACGAAAAACTTGTGCTGTATTGTTTTGTGGTGGCCTTGCTGACTTTATAAGAAAGTTCGTCAAATAATTTTTTCATGTGTATCAATTTTTGTTGGCTTCTGTTGCTGCTATTTTTCCAGAGATGATAGATGGTGGAACGCCTGGTCCGGGAACCGTCAATTGTCCTGTATAAAAGAGATTCTTAACTTTTTTGTTTTTGAGTGAAGGTTTCAAAACTGCGGTTTGTGATAGTGTATTGGCTAGTCCATACGCATTACCTTCATAAGCATTATAATCATTAACAAAATCATCAATGCAATAACTTCTTTTATAATCGATTATTGATATTAGATTCTCCGTTTCAGTATGTTTTTCCAGTCTTGTTATCATTGCCAGAAAATACTTTTCTCTCATTTCCTCAGAATCTTCGATTCCTGTTGCGATTGGCATTAATAAAAATACATTTTCACAATTGTCAGGCGCCAGGTTCTCATCTGTTTTAGATGGACAACAAACATAAAACAATGGTTTGGTAGGCCATTTTTTATCATCATAGATTTCTTTTGTATGAAGGTCTAATTCGTTTTCAAAAAATAATGTATGATGTTTCAGATTCGGAATTTTTTCTTTGAAACCGAGGTAAAATATCAAACAAGAAGGTGCAAAAGTTTTCTTTTTCCAATATTTTTCATCGTAATTTCTGTATTCTTCCGAGATTAATTTTGATTCTGTATGATGATAATCAGAAGATGCAATAACTGTGTCAAACTTCAGGATTTCTTCGTTAACAATGATTCCTGTCACCTTTTTATCCTCAACAATGATTTGTTCAACATTGGCATTAAGATGAAATTTGGCACCTTGTTCAGAAGCAATTTCTGCCATCGCTTCAATCACTTTGATGAATCCACCCATTGGATACCAAGTTCCTAATTTGTACCCACCGTAATTCATCAAACTGTACAATGCGGGAATGTCTTTCGGTGCTGCACCAAGGAAAATCACAGGAAATTCCATCAACGTAATCAGCTTTGGATTAGAAAAATATTTTCTGACGAATTGATGGAAATTAGACAACAAATCCAGTTTCAATGCGCTTTTAGCAATTTTTGGAGAAACAAATTCAAACCAGGAAAAGCAAGGCTTGTTGACGAATTCCTTCATCCCAACTTCATATTTGTATTGGGCATCTTTCATAAAATCGTCTAATCTTTTTCCGGCACCTCTTTCAGTTTCTTCAAAAAGATTTTTCATTTCTTCATAATTTCCGGGAATTGCCATCAGTCCGTCGGCATAAACCATTTCAAATTGTGGATCCAATCCAACCAATTCATAATAATCAGAGGATTTTTTATTGAAATCTTGGAAAAAGTTTTCAATGATATCGGGCATCCAATACCAGCTTGGTCCCATATCAAAAGTGTAGCCGTTGTCTGTTTTGAAACTTCTGGCACGTCCGCCCAAACTGTTATTTTTCTCAAAAACGTGAACTTCATTTCCCATTTTGGAAGCATAGGCTGCAGCTGACAAGCCTGAAAATCCGGAGCCGATAATCGCTATTTTTTTCTTCATATTTATTTTTTGAGAAAACTATAATCATTTAAAACGGCATCAATAAGATTCTGACTTTCGATACTCCGTGAAAAAATGGGATGATGGAATTTATCTAGCTTATCTAAAATCTTGATGAGTTCTATCTTTTCTGGATAAGTCAAATTTCCAGTCACAATGTTGGAAGCGTTTCTGATCTTATCCATTTGTAATTCCAATGTGTTCAGACCTCTTTCGGTTATCTTCAAAACTTTGGTCCTTTTATCGATTTGAGAATTGGTTTGTTCTACCCAACCTTGTTTGATAAGTCTGTTGATGATGAGGATGCCTGCAGATTTATCTTGAATATTCTTTTTAATCAACTCCATTTTTGTCATCGTTCCAAAAGACTTGAGATTGATTAAATAAATGAATTCTTCCTGGGTATTGAATTCCGAATCTGAGATTGCAGATTTTGAATACGTTTTTGCATAGCGGTTAAGATGAACCAATTGAGTACTGATAACACTTTCCGGACTTCTTCCATGTTCTTTACCTTCCCAACTCGGCTCGTCATTAACTGATTGTATTCTGATGACCTCGTTATCATAAATCCATTTTTTGAATCCACCGATATCTCCAGAATAACTCTCACCTCTGTTCTCAGAATCGAATTTTTCCAGTAGCTCAATAGCTTCTTTGACCATTTTAAAATCCATTTTCTTTTTTAATAGTAAATTACATACCAATAATCATTCCTAAAAGTATATAAATATACTATTTTTTAATTATGGTCATTAATTGTTTTAAAATTTCTTAAATCATAAATCAATATTCTTAAATTAATATTAAAAAAATTAAAGTTTTAAAAATTTATTAGTTTATGGAATCGTAGTTGTTCCATATTCTGTAACTTAAAATAAAAGGTTATGAAAACGGAAATAAAAATTAAAAGTTTAATATTTGGTTTATCATTAATTGCAGCAAACTATGTGACTGCACAAACCACACAAACGACAAACGACACAATTAATAATAGTCAAACATCACAAGTGACAACCGGAACAAGCAATCCGGAGATAGAAGCACTGAAACAAAAGATTGCGGCCAATGCAAACGATACGGAAGCTTTGGTTGGGTTAGCAACAGCTTATCAGAATGCTAACGATTGGAATTCAGCTATAGCTACGTGGAACAAAATCACAGCTATACTTCCAGATTGGGCGCCTGCTTATTATAGTATTGGATACGCCAATCAATCTGCAAAAAACAACGCTGGTGCAAAAACGGCTTACGAGCAATATATTACAAAAGTAAAACCAGCGGAAGTGGAAGCTTCTAAACAGAATTTAGCTTATGCTTATTTCTTTATCGCCTTCCAGGATAAGGATACCAATAAGGAAAAAGCAAAACAATATATCGCAAAATCTTTGCAATATGACGGTTCTAATCAAGATGCGCTCGCTCTGAGCAAAAGCTTGATGAACTAATTAAAACACTTTTTTATTATAGGAAAGACGCTTAAATTTAAGCGTCTTTCTATATTTATGAGTTTTCTTCGGAATCATTTTTTGGCAGATCATGATTTTCTTTACCATATTTCTTTTTATAGAAATAATATCCAATTCCGCCAATCAGAAAAACTGGCCAAAAGGGTAGAAGGAAAAGCAAAATACTTCCAATCACTTTCCAGCCGGACGAAATGGCATCAGCAGATTTTTCTCCAAAATTTTTATGTTCATCAGATTCTTCAGGTTTCAGATGATTGTCATACAATGTGATTTCTAGATTACAAAGTTTGTCTTGATTGTAATGGTCTCCAACCACTTCCAAGTTCTTGTTGCGCAAAGTTCCGAGTCTCGCCAAATCTTCCACCAGATAATCGAATTTCTCCAAAGGTACTTTCGAGGTCAGATAGAAAGTCTGAAATTCCTCATTGCTTACCAGATTTTCAGTTTTAATGATGCCGTCATATTTTCTGATCAGATCTTTCACAGATTCTTTGGCGTAAGAAATATTATCTACATTCAGTTCCACAGAACCATTTTTAACCATATGATTGACTGGAACAATCTGTTCTTGTTTTGCAGGTTTGTCTTTGTAGATGACTTTGGTAACCGTTTTTATTTGCTTTGGGATTTCTTTCTTGATTTGACTTTTAATGGAATCTATATTGGAACTGATTTTTTTCTCCTCAATATCTTTCTTGAATTTCTCAATATTTTCAGAAATAGAATCGATTTTCTCTTTGCTTTTATCGAATGTTTTTTCGATATCTTCTTTTGTTTGAATCAAATCCTTGGCTTTCAGATTCAGAGAATCGACAATCGCGTTGGCTTCAGAATCGAATTTTTCCACCCTTTCCGAAGCATTATCAATCAACGAGTCTGCGTTGGCGATTGTGTTATTAGCTTCCTGTAGATCTGATTTCTTGCACATCGTCAATGTGCTTAGAACCAATGCGGTTAATATTAACTTTTTCATTTTGAATAATTTTATTGATGTAAAACTATTCTACAACCGAAAGAATATTTTGTAAATGAATTATTTTGTTTTTGTAATTTTTTAAACAATTGTAATTCAGATATTTATAATTATTTTACAAATGATTTACAAATGATTGGAAAAGAAAAGCTGAACATATGCACTGCCAGCGGATCATTATTAAATAGTAACCAATAGGACTTTAGCGGAAAACGACTTTGTAAATCAGTGTTTTTAAAAGATTTAATTAAAAAAAGAACACATCAATTTCAGAATTATTTTTAAATTATGGTGTATTATTAAAACTAATGTTAATTAATTTTTATCTGCAAAACTAAAGATACTGTGCAAGCTAACTTCCGAAAAACTTTTGGATTTGATCTTCGAAGCATTGATCATCGCTTTCGCTAAAACCGACGTTGGCAAAGGTTGTTGATTTTTAAACAATCCAAGTTTATTGACAAGCTTCAAGGCCTTCAATCCGAAAACTTCACCATTCCTGTCAGAATTTTTTCGCTCCAGCATTCCCGGTTTGAAGATGGTTGTTTTCTCGAATTTCAGATCTTTAACAGCTTCTTCCAACTCGCCTTTTATTCTGGAGTAGAAGATTTTAGAATTGGGATTGGCGCCATAAGCAGAAACCAAAATATAATCTTCAACCTGATTCTCTTTTGCTATTTTCGCAAAATTCAATTGATAATCATAATCAATTATTTTTTGATTTTCTTTACTTCCAGCAGTTTTCAATGTCGTTCCGAGGCAAGAAAAAGCCACATCACCCTTTACAAGATGTTTCCATTCTTCCGGTCGGTCAAAATCTACGATATGCGCAGTGATTTTGTCATTATGAAAATCAGAACGTCGTCTCACGAAAATGTCGATTTGCTCAAATTCAGGGTCGTGAGAAAGTTGATCCACAAGATCTTTTCCTGTTGCGCCAGTTGCACCAATTACCAAAGCCTTCATAATTCTAAGATTTGATAATAAAGTTAAGCAATATTTTCAAGTAAATGATCAGACTGTGAAATCTAAAACTTACAGGTGGGAAAAATGAAAAATATTTCTCTCGCAGATCCAGCAAACTTTGCAGATGAAAAAATCTGCTTTATCGGCCAAATCTGTGAGATTTTTAATTAATTCAGCTGATTGCGATATTCTGCCCAAATGATTTTAAACCATTCTGTAAAATGTTCAGGATTCTCAGTAATTTCTTTTTGAAGCTCAGCGATAGAAACATAACGAATCTCAGAAACTTCCTCAGCATTCAGATTGAAATCTCCGTCAAAGTTTCCGGTAAAAACATAATCCAATTCGTGTTCCCAAAGTCCGTCTCCAACATCCGCTTTATAGATAAAATGGAATTTTTCCGTCAACTCACAATCGATTCCCAATTCTTCTTTCAAGCGTCTTTTAGCGCCGTCCAGATAAGATTCATTGAGGCGTGGATGCGAGCAACAGGCATTTGTCCATTGGTTTGGCGAGTGGTATTTTTGGTTGGCGCGTTTCTGCAAAAGCATTTTACCTTGGTCATTGAACAGAAACACAGAAAATGCACGATGCAAAAGTCCATTTTCATGCGCCTGTAATTTTTCCATTTGTCCCAGAACAACATCGTTCGGATTTACCAATACCACTTTTTCCATAGCACAAAAATAAGGATTTTAAAATAAATTTTCAGGAGCTTAATCCCGCTTTCCACTATATCTTTTTTGTTATATCACGTTTTGTTATAAAATCGAAATTTAATCAAAAACAAAAAAGGATGCCGTTGCAATCGGGGCTATGGGATTTGCAAATCAATTGAAGTTTTGTTTGAAACATCATATTTGTCATTCCGTAAGAATTTAAACTTAACTGTCGGGATTCCTACGGAATGATAAACTTTATGTAAAATTTTAGAAAGAATCTTCTAAATCAATTAAATCTGCAAGAATTAAAAACTACAAACTATTCTTCCACTCATTCGTAAAATCAATAAAATCCGCCACAGACAATTCTTCCGCACGAATATCAAGAAAACGGTGTGAACTCATAGCTTCAGGAATGCCAAGAACTTTCAAAGAATTGCTCATCTTTTTTCGTCTTTGCCCAAATCCAGCTTTCACGATTTGCTTGAAGAGAACTTCATTTCCTGCCAATCCAGGTTTTAGATTTCGGGTCATTCGGATAACGCCGGATTTTACTTTTGGTGGCGGATTGAACACATTTTCGTGAACTGTGAAAAGATATTCCACATCGTAATAAGCCTGAACCAAAACTGACAAAATCCCGTAATCTTTTGTCCGTGGAACTGCAGCTGTTCTTTCGGCAACTTCTTTTTGGAACATTCCGCTCATTTCCGGAACGTACTGGAAATTATCAATGATTTTAAACAAAATCTGAGACGAAATATTGTACGGGAAATTCCCAATCACAGCCAATTCTTCCTTGCCAAAAACTGTTGGAATGTCAGTTTTCAGAAAGTCGCCAACGAAATGCTGTTCTTCTAATTTTGGATAATGTTTTTTAAGATAATCGATGGACTCGTTATCGATTTCCGCTACGTAAGTTTCAACGTCTTTTTCCAGAAGGAATTTCGTAAGAACGCCCATTCCGGGACCAACTTCCAAAACTTTTTTGTAACCTTCCAAAGAAAGCGAATCTACAATGTCACGTGCGATATTCTGGTCTGTAAGAAAATGCTGACCGAGGTGTTTTTTTGCTCTAACGTCCATTTTGCAAAGATAGAATTATATTTAACGCAAAGGCGCAAGATTAGTTTATAACGGAGAAAAAAAGAAGTCGCAAAGTTTTCCTTTGCGACTTTTGCATTTTTATTAAAGCCAATTGCAAAAAGCCAATAGCCATAAGCTAATCAATACATCTTCGTTTTCACACAAGTCACATTTTTAATAGAAACTGGTTTGCCTACTTTTTTCAACATTCCGGTTTCCGGATTTCTTTTGAAAACTGTTACATTTTGAGAAATTACATTCGTTACAATGATAAATTTTCCAGTTTCATCAATTGCAAAAGTTCTTGGATGTTTCCCTTTCACCGATTGATAACCGATGCATTCCAAAGTTCCATTTTCCTTAATTTTAAAAATCGCAATATTGTTTTCTTTTCCTCTATTGCTCGCGTAAAGGAATTTCCCGTCTGGTGAAATATGAACATCTGAACTTTCAAAACCTTCTTTGATTTTGTCTGGATGCGTTGCGATTCTCTGGATTTCTTTTAACTTGTTTTCCGAAAAATCATAAACGGAAATCATTCCCGCCAATTCTTCGATAGAATAAACCAGTTTACCATCTTTACTAAAAGTGATATGCCTAGGCCCGCTTCCTGGTTTTGTACTGGTAAACGTACTTTGACTGTCAATCAAAGGTTTATTTTGAGTTGCATCAAAAGGATATTGCAAAATTTTATCTGCTCCCAAATCTGCAAAAAGTACCGTTTTAAAATCCGGTGAGAAAACGGCAGAATGCGTGTGCGCTTTGTCCTGTCTTTTTAGGTCAACGCCACTTCCTTCTGTGAATGTGAAATGTTGCGCTATCGAATCGATTTTTCCATTTTCAAGAATTGGAAATACTGAAATTGTTGGAATATTGTAAGTCGCATTAATAAGCCATTTTCCACTTTTGTCAACATTCACATAAACCGGATTTTCTCCGCCAGTTTTTTGTTGATTAAGGAAAGTCAATGTTTTTTTATCAGCATCGAAAGCGAAAGCACTTACAGTTCCGTAATTCGGAGTTTTGGCGTCAGATGAAGCATAAACATATTTTCCATTGGGCGAAATAGTAATGTAACCTGGATTAATAACGTCGGAAGATGAAGCAATTTTAGTCAGTTTTCCGGTTTCATTATCAAGTTCATAAACATAAACGGCTTCTGAACCTTTTTCCCAATTGTAAGAACCAAAAAATACAAATTGTCTTTGTGAATATAGACTTGTAAAAATTAAGAAACTTATTAACAGAACAATTTTTTGGGATTTCATTAGTGACTAATTAATGTGAAAATTAAATATTTACAGAATCAGATCTACATTGTCACAAATTTCCTAAAAATTAGTCTGAAAACCAAACTGAACCCCAAATTTCCTAACCTCAGAAACAGAAGGATTTTTAAGATAATTTCCTCTCCAGTTGAAATCTAATCTCAACAATCTGAAATTGCCCCAACCGATATTCTCGATCCCAAAGCCATACTCGTAATAAGGTTTATTTGGAGCGGTTAATTTGATATTCCCAGCATTCATATTGATAGATTCTTGGGTCAGACTTCCAACACCGGAACGGAAAAACGCCACTTCTCTTAATTTTAGTTTTTTAATTAATGGAATTTGAGACAAAATTTTACCGTTGAAATGATGTTCCAAAAATAAAACAGCATAAGAATCTGCTACAAATTCATAATAATTCATCAAAGAAAAAACACCTCGAACCAACCCATAAGACTGGTTAGCTGGCATTACATTCTGCAAAGCGAGTGGGAGAGAATCAAAGTTTTTCCCAGCTTCTACATTGGCGAATAATCTTCCCCAATTTCCTAAAATGACAGGTTGAGAATAATAAAATTGAAGTTTATTGTAGTTAAAATCAGAATTGAAAACACCTCCAACTCCTTTTGTGTATTTCAGAATCAAAGTCGGATTAGTCGCCAAAGCGGTCATCTCGTAACGGTCAACACCATAAGTTGAGAATTTTGCGCCAGGCCTTGCGATAATTGTTGCTGTAAATCTTGTATCATTTAGATCACTTCTCAGAACGCCTTGTCTGTAATAGTTGATATTAAAAAGGTTAGAATCTGCAGATTCGATGCTTTGCTGAGTAGCATCCAGACGCAGTTGGATATTTTTCCAAGGCTCAATACTTGTGTAAATATTACTTTGCTTTACAGAGCTCATACTTGTCGTTTCACCACTGTTCAGAACGGAGGAAGACGCAAAAGACCTTGTCATAATGCCTTCATCGGTAGTCAATTGTACGCCCAATTGCAAAACATCTTTTCTAAATCCAGTTCCGATTTGGAAACGATTTGTTTTATTGAACATATACTTCGCCTCACCGCCAAATTTCCACTTCTGGTCACGGAATCCGTAAGCTGTATAAGCCTGGATCCTCCACATGTCATTTTTTCCCCGATAAGTTCTGAAACCGCCTCTCAGCCTTGTTCCCTCGATGTCATTATAACCAAAAGACTGGAAAATATTTCCGATATCAATTCCTTTTCCGAGGTGAAAATATCCAGAATTTCCGATCTCTATAATCTTGACTATTTTTTTGTACTTCGGATTATTTTCTAATTCGTCATACATTTTATAGATATTTTGCTGGCTGGTCGATAGTGCTTCAGTTCTGTTTGTTTGCCAATATTCCTCATCTTTAGCGACCATTTCATCTTCCGGAACCACTATTTTATTAAGAAAATCATCCGTTAATCCTTTGTCAAATTGATAATCCGAATAGTTGGCGACCCTTTTCGCGATCACATATTTTGCTTTATCC